>Ga0209227_1000095_pt1 | contig 71878 bp, 62 predicted proteins | sample YNPBryantNP2012_FD_185815 | JGI IMG/M metagenome (GOLD analysis project Ga0209227, IMG submission 185815) | Anoxygenic and chlorotrophic microbial mat microbial communities from Yellowstone National Park, USA - YNP Bryant NP 2012 (SPAdes)... ...
CGCAAATCGGAGGCGGCGAAAAACAAGGGGTTCACGCGAGGCTTACGTCAATGGTGCGCGGACGGGAAACGACGGCTGTGTGACTTCGTGGACCCCCGCTTTCGCGGGGGTGACGGTCGGGGCCGGCGTGGCGGTCGGGTATGGGATGGCGGTTGGCGGGGGATGACGTGCGGGGCCGGGGATGGCGCTTGGTGCGGCGGCGGCGGGCGCGCAGGGCGGGCGGCACGCAGAACCCAGAGGGCTTGGGTCCAGGATGCGGGACGACGCGGGGCCGCACAATCCCGGCCTGGCCTGCCTCCCGGGGCGGACGGGCGTGGCGCTCGGCGTTGCGCGTGGTTTCGGGGGGCTCGTCCGGGTGGCGGGCGATCACGGGGCCGGCACAGGGCTACCCCGAAAAAGAATCTTGGCGAGTTTTGGTCATTGTGGGCCTCCCGCGCCACCTATCTAAGGGGGGTCCCATCGATGGGACGCGCACGTTGGGCACAAACGAAAAGACGCAGCGCCTCGCTGCTACGTGCCCGCGGGAGGCCCCGACTTGTGGGCCAGGGGGCACCAGCCGACTCAGGGTGGAGTACGCCAGACATTTTAGCTCGACCCCGAAGCCATGCCAAGGACGTTCCCGAAAAAACAAGGGGGGCGAATGCCGGCCATGGGGTTGGGCCAGGACTGGGAGTCTTATCGCCGGATCTGCGACTGCCTCCGTCACAAGGATGGCATCGTAGCGTACAAGAACCGGAACTTCTCCACGCTGGGCGACCAGTGCCGTTTTCGGTTCGAGAGTTTGGTGGTCTGCGTTTGTTCATGCGGCACGGCGTTCGACCTCATGATGACGCCGGTACGATTTCCAGCTCTTGAGACTGATGTCGCGCGTTTTGTTTCGCCAGGCGAGGTATTGCTCGATGGCGGCTTGTGGTTCCTCGTGGGTGCGGAAGTCCGAGTTTTCCAGGGCGAACTTGCGAAGCGCCCTGAGATGGCACTCGATCCGGTTCAACCACGAGGCGTTGCTGGGGGAGAACCGGACGCGGTGTCGGGCAGCCCACTGCCGGACCTCCTGTTTGCCATGGTAGCTGGCGTTGTCCAGCACGAGGAAGAGCGCTCCGCTGTGGCGATACCGGCGCCGAAGCCCTCGCAGGAACCGCAGGAACTCGACCCAGTTCTTCTGCTTCGTAAAGCGGCCGAACCGAACGGTCCGTCTTGCTCTCGTCGGCCCCGAACAAGTAGCGGACGACCCCGCGAGGGCGCGGGAGGGCGGGCTTTGCGCCGGCGCCGGCGGGCCGGGGCTTATGAGGTACCCGGCTTGTCCTGGTCGGCGGGCAGGGCCGCCGCCATCTCGCCGGGCAACTCGGGCTGATACTCGTAGAACGTCCGGAACTGCTCGCGGAAGTAGCCGCCTCGTCGGACCTGTGCCGCGTTGAGCACGGCCCCGAACAGGTGTGCGTTGACCCGTTCGAGCTGCAGGCGGGCCCGCTGCGCCACGCCGCGCGAGTTCGCCTTCGCACGGCAGACGAGGATCACGCCGTCGACCATGCCCCCGAGCACGAGGGCGTCGGTGACCAGCAGCGCCGGAGGGCCGTCGAAGATCACCTGGTCGTAGCGTTCGACGGCCTGCGTGATCAGGTCCCGCATGTAGCTGCTGCCCAGCAGCTCGGCCGGGTTGGGAGGCGTCGGTCCGGCGGGCAGCACGTCCAGATTCGGCAGCGGGGTATGGTGGACCAGCTCCTCGAGCCGCGCCTGGCCCACCAGGATGTTGCTCAGGCCGCGCGGTCCGCCCGCGAAGATCGTATGGACCGACGGCCTCCGGAAGTTCGTGTCCACCAGCAGGACCCGCCGGCCGCTCTGCGCGATGGAGATCGACAGATTGGCCGCGACGGTGGTCTTTCCGTCCTCGGGTCGCGGGCTGGTCACGAGCACGGTCCGCTGGCGCTCGGCCGGTGCGCTCAGCAGCAGGTTCGTCCGGATCGCGCGGAACGCCTCGGCGATCATGGATCGCGGGGCGGTGTGGGCCGCCGTCTCGACCTTGTCGATGGCGACCTCCTCGTCGTCGGTGTCGGGTACGGTGCCGAGGATCGGCACGTTCACGTGGCGGACGATGTCGCTGGGCGTCCGCACGGAGGTGTCGGCGACCTCCAGTCCGACGGCCAGGAGCAGCGCGATGAGCAGGCCGCCGATTGTGCCGAGCGACATGTTCAGTGCCCAGCTCGGGCTGCTCCGTTCGAGCGGGCGGGTGGCGTCCTGGGCCCGTGTGACCCGGATGGTCCGCTCCTGCTGGGTGATGATCTGGAGGGCGCGGACGAACTCGTCCATCTGCGCCAGGCTCGTCTCGTACTGCTTCTGCTGGGCATCGAGCATTTCGTACTCGGCCAGATCGTCGTCGAGGTCGCGCTGCCGCGCTTCCTGCTCCTGGAGCTTTTCCATCAGCTCGGAGAGGGCGTCCGTGGCGTTGAGGTAGGCCATCTCCGCCTGATCCATCTCGTACTGGCGGACCTGCTCCTCTTTGTCGGCCGTCTCCTTCTCCAGCTTTTGGCGGACGGCCTCGATCTGCGCGTCCAGTTCGCGGACCTGCCGGTGCCGGTCCCCGTAAGTCTGGGCGGCGATCTGCCGGCTGTGCTCGAGCTGCACGAGGTTCTGCTTGAGTGTCGCGATCAGAGGATCGCTCTCGATCATCATCCGCATCTGGGGCGAAATGGGCATGTTGCGGCCCTGGGCCCCGCGGAGGCTCTCCCAGACGGCCCGATAGGCGATCGTGTCGGCCTGGAGCCGGGTGTACTCCGCCGTCAGGGCGCGGAGCGCTTCGGCCACGGCGTTGACCCCGTGCGTGGCGCCGGGAATCGCCAGGCCCTTGACGATCGTGCTCTTGCGCTGCTGGATGGAGTTGATGGCGTTCTGCAACTCGTCCCGCTGCTGCTTGTAGTCGCGGAGCTGTTCGCTGTACTGGGCGCGGGACAGCACGTCGGCCCGGGCGATGTACTTGTCGACGATCGCGTTGACAATCCGGTGGGGGTCGTCGGGGTTCTTGCAGGCCATCGAGATCGAGAGGAAGCTCGTTCGCTCGATCGGGACGACGACGAGGTCTTCCTGGAGGTCCAGCAGGCGCTTGTCGCCCTCCTCGGGGCCGTAGCTGTTGAACCAGGAGGTGGCCATCACCTGGGAGTCGCGCAGGGCCTCTTGAAGCACGATGTCGCTCTTGACGATCATCGCCTGGTCCAGCAGGACGCGCTGCTGCACGTCGGGGGTCAGGGGGGCCTCGCCGAGGGTCATCGGGGCCTGCGGCTTGGGCGACTCCACGAGCACGCGAGCGACCGCCGTGTACTTCGGGGCGTACCGCATCAGCAGGTAGGTCGCCACGGCCGTCGCCCCGACGACCACCAGCCACACGAACAGGATCTGGAAGATCCGCTGCTTGATGACGCGCAGCACGTCGCCGGTCGTGAAGGCGGCCGCCGCGGGACGCAGGGCTCCGCCCACCGGCGCCACGACGCGCTCCTGAAAGGTCACAGGCATTCGAGTCATATCCGGCTCCCCGCGCCGGGGGTGGCGGTCAGGCCGCCGGCTCCTCCGGCACGTCCACAAACAGATGTTCCACGACGTAGGGAATCACGCGACCGAGCACGTACGAGATCAGCCCGTACAGGCCGAACGCGATCAGCAGCATGCTCAGCCCCAGCATGGAGTGGGCCGTGCCCCGCGCCAGGTCCTCGCGACCGAACACGTGAAACAGGCCCGTCGTCGTCACCCGCACCACGTTGCACAGGATCGCGATGGGCACGCACGAGAGGATCATCACCATCCGGTGCCACAGCGGCCGGTCCGAGGCGAACGCCATCGCCACCCCGAGGGCCATGAACGCCATCATCAGCCGGATCCCGCTGCACGCCTGCTCCACGTTGAGCATCCCCGTGCGCCCCTTGTACAGATACGAGATCACGATGTTCTGGGCGTCCGCCTCCATGTCCGGCAGCAGATTCAGCAGCACCGCGGCCGCCCCGGAGGCGATCCGCTGCAACGGCAGCGTCATCCGGTCGTACAGGTCCGGCGGGACGGGGATGGCGAACACGAGGAAGGCGATCGGGAACCACGCCCACCGGGCGATCGGCCAGCCGCACAGGAGCCAGACCGAACCGAAGATGGCCGCGATCAGCGAGAGGCTCCGCGGGTACGTGAACGAGGCGAAGCACGTGAAGTAGGCGTAGACCCCGAAGGCCGCGAGCAGCAGGGCCAGTCCCCCCAGCCCGGTTCCGTACATCCCCCAGGGGAACCGGTGCCGCTGCATGTAGAGGTAGTACAGACTGAAGACGGGGATCAGGAAGCCGTGCGACCAGTCCCCGACGTTCATCCAGTTCCACACCAGCAGCCGCAGGACGTGCCAGTACAGCACCGCCAGGAGCCCGCCGATCACCGCGGACTGAAACGCGACGGAGCGCCAGTCCACAGGGCCCGCGGCCGAGTCGGACGGACCGTACGGGACGGGTCTGTGAGCGGTGCCGGGGGTTGTGGTCATCCTGTCGCCTCACGAGCCGGCGGCCTGTGCCGCCTTAGTCTCCGCAGCGCCCTCCGAGCGGCGGCAACCCGGCCGGCTCCGCCCACCGGTAAGCCCTCGAAGGATGCGAGCCTGACCCCGATGCGCCCGGTCGCACGGACTTGCGGTCCGGGCCTCGGCGGGCAAGACGCCCGCGCCCGCGGGCTCACGCGACGCGCTCCGCGTCGAACCCGATCACCCGGATACGCCGTCCTGGGCCGGCAATGCCGCGTGCCCGGGCCAAGCACCCGCCCTGCCGATCGCGGTCGCCGGCGCCTACGGGAACAGCCCCGGGAACCGTTGCTGGAGTTCCTGCTGTCGGCGGATCTCCGGGTTGATCTTCGGCCCGTAGGCATCGATGTCGCCGAAGTTCCGGTCGTAGACGAAGCCGAAGCCGTAGCTCATCCGGAACGACGTTCGGATCGTCGCCAGGAACGGCGCCACCACGTTGGTCCCTACGTTTACTATATCGTTCGGACGCAGGTACACGTCCGGCTGATTGCCCGCGAAGATCTGCTCGAGGTTGACCGGGATGATCTGTTCGCGGTCCTGGTCGAGCCGGCGGGTGATCTCACATCGCGACGGCCACGCCAGCACCGCCAGGCCGCCGGCGGCGGCAATCGCCTGTTTGAGGGTCACCTCGCGCCCCGTGAGCGTATAGGCGCCCGGACGGTTCACCTGACCCAGCAGATAGAATTCTCCGACCGGCCCCGGGTCGACGCGGATGACATCGCGATTGCGGACCACGATGTTATAACGGGCGTCTCCGCGTCGCAATCCATCGGCGGGGATCCGTATGATCCGCTGCCGCTCGCCCTGTGCGACGGTCTCCCAGGTCACCGGCTCGGTCGTCGGGCCGGTTGCCGGGGCTGCTTCGGGCCGCGGGGCCGTCTGCGGCTGGGTCTGCGGCGGGGAGGGCTTCTCCTGGCGTGTCACGTCCACCCACTGTCCGTTGAGATAGATGAACCTCGGGCCGGCGGGAGGAAGAGCCGCCTCACCGGGTGCGGGGGCCGACTCGGCGGGCCCGGTCGCCGCCCCGGCCGGTGCCGCAGGCCTCGGCGGCCCGGGCGTGATCGCCTCGATCAGCTCGCGCTCGCGATCCGGTGCCGTGGCCGGGAGTGGGGCGGGGCCGGCCTGTGCCAGCGCCCCGGCGCCGGCGGGCGTTCCACTCAGTTCGCTCGGGGTGACGGGCGGGGCCTCCGGTGCCACCGGAGGTGACGGCGGCTGCGGAGGGATCGCGGGCGGCACGGCGGACTGCGCGCCGAGGTTCGATTCCGTCCTGCGGACCCGGATCGGCCGCGGCTGGGCGCGGTAAACGTAGATCCACTCGACCTGTTCGGGCAGGCCGCCGGCCAGGCTCAATGCGTCAAGCAGTCGGAAGTTCGGCTCGAGGATGCGGTAGGTGTCCGGGTTGAGCACACCGCCGAAGATGTTGAAGTAGCGCTGCGTCTGTCGCGGGAAGATGATCGTGATCGGCGGGACGTTTCCTTCGCGGAAAATGCCCTGCTGCACCATGAGGTCCTGCAAGTGCTGCTCCAGCTCGCGCGCGGTCATGCCCTCGACGTGGATCCATCCGAGCTGCGGCACCTGGATCTCGCCGACCTCGTTCACCACGACCGCCAGGTCCGTGTACATCTCATATTCGACGAAGCGCGGGATGCGGATCTGGACAAGGTCGTCGGGCTCCAGTCGGTGTTCCTCAAGGATGGCCACGGTATCCTCGGGGGTGGGGTCTTCCGCTCCGGGGATGCCCGGCGGGGTGTCCTCGAACGTGAGGCTTCGCTGGATCTCGACGATCTCCTGACGACGGAAGTCGCCGCTGACCTGGGTCGGATCCAGGAAGCTCGTCCACCACCAGTTGCCGCAACCGGCGCAGCCCACTGCCAATAGCAGGGCGGCCAGCGCCCGCGCCACGCGCCTGATAGAAACGCCGTTGCTGCTGAACATGAGTGCCTTCTTAGCCGCCCGCCGATACCCTGTCAAACGCCTTGGTCACGTCGACGCCCCGCGATAAGGGCTCTAACGGGCATTCCTTAACTCGATTAACGATCGGACGTTGAACGATTCGGCGCTACGCCGCGTGTGCTGCGTGCGTCGCGTGCAGCGCCGGCCAACCGCGGCAGGCCGGGCCTTGATCCGGACGTTTCCCGCCCCGTGCGTACGAGGCTGCCAGCCCAAGCCTCATGGGCAGTGTGCCCATGCTGCCGCCTGCCGTGGGAGGCTCTTAGTTATCGGCAGCGCACCGAAAGGTGGTTAAGGCTGAGTGCCGCGGATTGACTGCTCCCCGTCGCCTGCACACGGGCGTTCTGCATTGCCCGGCGGCTTGTGGCTGCCCGGGGTGGGCGAGGCACCCGCCGAGCGGCCCGGTATCCGCTGATGCCGGCTTGCTGCCTCTCAATACTGGCAGAGGCGTCGTCTAGGGCAGAACGTCGCCGGCTTTCAGCAGGCCGGCACGGCCGAGGAACATGTTCCCGGTGTTCTGAATGACGCTGCCGCTGGGGTAGTAGTGCTTCGGATGCAGCGCCGGTCCTCGCGCTGTGGTGTCGTTCTGGAACTCGGCCCAGAGCGGTTCGCCGTGGCCGTCGAACATGATCGTGTTGATCGCCTTGCCCCGGCGGTGCCGGTAGGAGTATCTCCGCGCGAGGTTGTACTCCCGCGCGAGCGTGTCGGTGCCTTGGATGTCGCACGGGGGTTGGGCGGACTGATACCCGTAGTAGGAGTCCTTGAGCGTCGTGAAGGTGATCTGTCTGGAGGTCTGATCCAGGTAGCGCAGGCCGTCGGCCAGGAAGACCTTCAGGCCGGGCCGGCCCAGCGAGCTGAGCTGGGGGAAGTACCCACCGGGGACACGTACGTCCCAGCTTGCGCTCTGGGCCACCTTGGCGACCTCCAAGCCGGGCTTGAGCCCCCCGGCGAGATACTTCTTATAGAAGTCGGGGCCTGCGCGGACCAGGCTTGCCATGGTCAGATAACTGCTGGCGTGGATGTAGATCTTCGAGCCGCCCGTGCTCGGGTAGTTCTCTGCAATCTGCTGGTTGGAAGGGCACAGCATCGGACCGTCCGTGGTCAGCGGATAGTAGAGTCGCACGACCGCGGGGTCGGATGACTTCGGCAGCCCGATGTTCATCTGCTTAAGCAACGGGATGGAGTAGTCGTACATATTGACCGGGTTGCCGGCCACGTACGGTGGCTGGCCGGGCCGCGGCGGACCGGCGTACACCCAGCCGGTCGTCAACGGGGCGCCGGGGATGTAGTCCTTTTGTTCGGCGGCGTAGGCCTGCTGCGCAATCCCCAGGTTTTTCAGACGGCTCAGGCACACCGTGGCCTTCGCCTGATCCCGCGCGCCGACCATGGACGGCAAGAGCAGGCTGACCAGCAGGGCGATGATGGCCACCACGACCAGCAGCTCGATCAGCGTGAACCCGTTGCGCTTTCCGTTAGCCACCATGTCTGATCTCCCCGCCGCACCGGCTGCACTTGGTCGGGGGCGGCAATCCCCGCTCTTCGTTGAGCACCTCGAGGTTGCCGCACTTCGGGCACTTGTATGCGGCCAAGAACGCGTCCTTGCCGCACTTCGGGCAGGTCGGCGGGAACTGGCCGACCTGGAGCTTGACGGTTCCCACGTAGCCGCACTCGTAGCACTTACGGGTGGATTCGAGCTGCGGCATGCCGCCGCCCAGATCAGCACCCTTCCACATGTAATAGGCAACGGCGCCCCCGGCAACCACAAGAACTAGTAGGATGGCCGCCAAGCCGCCGGTCGTCAGCCCCCCGCTGTCGGTCAGAAACAGACGCCTGAGTCTGCTACCCACGTCCGATCCCCGGTCGCCGGGTCCGGGCCAAGTACCGCGCCAGGCACGCGCCGCCGCACAGCCGCGGCCCATTGTACCTTGCGGATACATCGGTGGAAGTGCTCTAACCGAAGTTTAGCGCAAGTTTTCGCGTCCCGCCACGTCATCGGGCGGCCCGGGTGGGCAGGGCCAGTCAGGAGCTTGGGATGGGCAACGGATACCGCGGCGGGGAATCGTTTCGTGTGATGTCGTAACATATTTCACAATATCAAGTTAGGCATGTGCTTCCGGAATCCCTCCCATTTGCGTCGTGGCGTCTGGCACGGAAATTGCGCCGAATCTCTGGAGCAGGCGAGTCTTAAGTGGTATCATCCCACATCAGCTTCCCGGCCCGTAGCACGCGGCTTTCGTGGCGCGGTCGGCCGCCGGTGCTTGGCCGGGTTTGCTCCGCCACGCTCGGGGCGTGGAGCCGGCCGGTGCGACTCGCACGCCCGCCAAGCCGCTGCCCACGGAACGAGCTTAAGCCCAAGGCTTTCCCTCGGCAGCAGGCGTGGGCGTCCGCGGACGCGGGCAAAGGGCCATACTTCATGTTCATCGCACACGTAACGCATGAGGCCGTGCAGAAGATCGGCGGCATCGGCGCTGTTCTGGCGGGGCTGATCACGTCGCGCCACTACAAGAGCACCGTGAAACGGACGGTGATCTGCGGGCCTCTGACAGCGGAGGACCGTAAGGTCATCGCCGAGGGGCGGCCCGATCTCAAGCTCATGCCGGCCAAGCAGATCGAGGACCGGACGGCCGCCGTGGGGCTTCAGCAGATCGAAAAGCGCTACGGCGTGGAGATCCTTCACGGATTCCGTCGGTATCCCGGCCTGGACGGGGGTGTTGAGAACGAAGCCGAGATCCTGCTGATCGATGTGAGCCGTGTCACCCGGGAGCACGTCGCGGCGGTCAAGTCGCGGCTTCAGCAGGAGATGGGGTTGCGGTTCGACAAGTTCCGGCTTACCGCGGAACACGACCGGTTCATCCGGCTGACGGTTCCGGCGTACGAGGCCCTGCTGACGCTGCGTCGCTCGAAGGACGGGCCGTGCGTTCTGGTGGCCCACGAGTGGATGGGGCTGCCGCTGGCCCTGTGGATCGTGGGGCGTCGCGACCCGAGGTTCCGCACGGTGTTCCACGCGCACGAGGTGGCTCCCTGCCGGGCGATCGTCGAGAAGCACCCGGGTCACGATCTGATGTTCTACAACGCCATGCGGCTGGCGACGGCGGAGAACAAGTCGTACGCGGACGTCTTCGGGCCGTTCGATCACGTGTTCACGGCTTCGCTGGTCGCGCAGACCCACCGGCTCAACCGCATCTTCGCCGTGGGGGACGCGGTCGTGGATGAGTTGCGCTTCCTCTCGCCCGAGTTGCGGGCGGCCCCCATCGACCTGGTTTATAACGGCATCGGTGCGCCCAAGATCCTGCCCGAGGCGAAGCTGGAAGCGAAAGGTCGCCTTCAGGAATACGCGAGGCGCCTGCTGGGATGGAGGCCCGACTACGTCTTCACGCATGTGGCCCGGCCGGCGGTGAGCAAGGCGTTCTGGCGCGACCTCCAGGTGATGGCGGAGCTGGATGCGCGGCTCCAGGCGGCCGGGCAACGGGCGGTGTTGTTCATCCTGGCGTCGGCGGCGTATCCGCGCTCGGCGGCCGATGTCGCGAGGATGGAGAAGGAATACGACTGGCCGCTCGAGCACCGCAAGGGCTATCCGGACCTGACCGGGCCGGAGGAGGCTGTCGATCGGTATGTGCGGGCATTCAACCGGAGGGCGAAGGCGGCCCGCGCGATCTTCGTGAACCAGTTCGGATGGGGGCCGGATGTCGTGGGGCGACGGATGCCCAAGACGGCGCTTGCCAGCGACATCCGGCGGGGCAGCGACGTGGAGTTCGGGCTGTCGATCTACGAACCGTTCGGGATCGCGCAGATCGAGCCGCTGCCGTTCGGGACCATCTGTGTGCTGTCTCACGCGTGCGGGTGTCGCGGTCTGCTCGAGCGCGTCAACAAGAACAACGAGCTGGTCACGGCCGTCATCCGGGACTACGCTTCCGCGCAGGCGGGCGCGCCGCTGTCCCGGCTCCTGCGGATGACCGCCAGACAGACGCAGGACATCGAAAAGCAGATGGCCGCGGGCTTGGCCGAAGATGTCTTCCGGCTGCTGCCACGATCGGACAAGGACATGAAGCGGTATCTCGCGATCGGATACCGCTACGCCCGGCAGATGTCATGGGAGATCGTGGCACGGGATATGTTCCTGCCGGGGGTGCGGCTGACGCTGACGTGACCGGAGCGGCGTGCCGGATTGCCGCGAGGAGCCCGCGAGCGGGCTGAGCCGGGTGGGAGTGCGCGTGGGCCTTGCGGCCCCGGGCCGGGCGCGGGCGAGGACCCCTCTGTCCTGAAACCCGCTTTGTGGGGATATCGATGCCATCGTCGGATAGCGGGAGTGAGCAAGGCATCCTGGGGCTGGTCGAGCGGATCGCCGCCTTGCCGGCCTCCGAGCGGGCACTGATTGAGCGTCTCTTCGAGGTCTCGACGGCCGTCGGGCGGCTGACGGTGCCGGATTCGCTCGGGCCGAAGGTGGCGAGGTGGTATGCCTGTCCCGGCGATCCCGGCCCGGAGGCGGCGATCGAGCGGGCGTCCCGGCAGCGCGTGGTGCGGACCTTCAACCGGCGCAGCTGCGAAGGGACGCTGTTCAACGAGCTACGGGCGCGGCGGCCGCTGTCGGGAGGGCCCACGACGGATCTCGACGCGCGGATCGAGCGGGCGCGCGAGGGCTGCGACTTCTGCGACCCGTGGCGGATGACGACGGCCGACGTGTGGGGGCGGATCACGGGGCGGCACGGGGTCACGGCAGCCAACGCCTCCATGTACGAGTCGCGGCATGGGATGGTCGTTTTCCGCGAGCACCATCCGCACCGGTTCGGTCGCGAGGAGGTGACCGACTACATCGAGACGGCCATGGCCTGGCTGGCCCGCACGCATGCGGAAGACGGCCCCGAGGCGGTGCGGTTTCCGTTCATCATGTGGAACTGCCTCGAAAAGGCGGGGGCCTCGCAGCCGCACGGGCACCTTCAGATGATGCTCACCGGGCCGCGACCGTACGCCCGACAAGTGTGGATGATGGGCGTGGCCCAGGAGTACCGGCGGGCGACGGGCGGCGATTACTGGAGCGATTGGGTGGCCGCTCATGAGGTGCTCGGGCTTGTGCGGCGGCACGAGACGACGGCGATGGTGGCGTCGCTGACGCCCATCAAGGAGAAAGAGGTGGTGCTCGTGGGCGGCGCGGCCGTGGACGCGCCGTTCGTCGAGGCGATGGCGGACGTGCTGCGGGCGATGATCGATCGGATGGGGGTCTTGAGCTTCAACGCGGCCGTGTACCTGCCGCCGCTGGGCGGAACGGCCGGGGCGTACGATCTGCCTGTGATCGCGCGGGTCGTGGACCGGGGCGATCCGTCGCGACCGACGGCGGATGTCGGAGCGATGGAGCTGTACGGTACGCCGGTGGTGGCGACGGATCCGTATCGCGTGATCGAGGGCCTGGCGGCGATGTAAGGGCCCTTGTGCCGGGGTCGCGCTGGGAGGGCGGAATGCCCGGCAAGGATGACGAACCTTCCGGCCGCGGGCGTCGGGGAGCGCCCTGCCGGCGGAGGGCGGCGCCTCTGGCGTAACGGCGATTCGGGCCCCGCAAACACCTTCTTCCTACAGGTCGCGGCTTACGATGGCCAGGACGATCCCCTGAATGGAGAAGTCCCGCGTGTCATCGACGAGGATCGGCTGCACCCGCGGGTTGTCCCCGCGGAGGATCACCAGTCGGCCTTCGGGGCGCGACTCGACGGAGATTCGCTTGAGGGTGGGTTCGCCGTCGAGCAGGCAGGCGCAGATGCGGCCCTGGACGAATTCCGGATCGACCTGGCGGCGGTACTCGACGAGGACGATGTCCCCGGGCTTGAGCGTCGGCTCCATCGAGTCGTAGGAGAGGCGCAGACAATAGCGATCGCGGCCCCACAGGTGTCGCAGGACCGGGAATGTCTCCGGAGACTCCTGGCTCAGCGACGGCGGCCCCGCAGGGATCGCGCCGAGCAGCGGCACGTCGCGGGTCTCGAGGGGTTGCGGCGAATCGTGCTCCGGACCTTCGGGGGTCAGCAGAGCCAGCGGCAGGCCCATCGCCTCGGCCAGCGCGCGCAACGTCGCCGGCGAAGGGTTTCGACGACCTCGTTCGAGTTCGCTCAGGAAGCCCTGGTTGATGCCGGCGCGCTCGGCCACGTCGCGCTGTTTGAGGCCCAGCCGGCGGCGATGGAAACGAATGCGCTGCCCGGCCGGTGCGCCCCGGGGCAGCGGGAACGGAAGTTCCACCGACATGGCGCCGAATGTCGGAACACCGGCGCGGCGTGTCAACACCCGGTCAGCTGGGAGCGCCCGCCCCCTGGAGCACCGGCTGGTCCTTGGTGACCAGGCTCGACAGGTAGACGCTGTCGAGCACCTCGTGCGCCTGCCGCACGGCCCGCTGAATCGCCTCGTTCACGCTCCGCCGGACCTTCGGGCTGGCCGCTTCGGGCAGCGGAAGTTCGCCCTCGCTCCACGCGCCGACCGCCTGCAAGATCTGTAACAGACTGATCTGGTCAGGCTCGCGTGCGAGCTGGAAGCCCCCTCGGGGCCCGCGGTCGGATCGAAGCAGCGAGGCCCTGGCCAACTGGCTGAGGACCTTGGCTGTGTACGCCATCGGCAGTCCGAGGCGACCGGCGATTTCGCCGGCCTGGAGGTCGCTGGGCTGCTCGCCCCGCGTGCGCTCCGCGATTTCCACCATCGCCATGATGGCATATGAGGCTGCTTTGCTTCGCACCATGGCTCGATCCTTTCTTGCCTTGGGCGCGCAGCCCCGCGGAAGGGGCCGCGCGACGCAACCATGCAGGAACGGTCCGAGAAGGCCCCGCCCCAGCGGCACTTGCGGGACGGAGCCGACCGCTCCACAATCCAATAGGATTCTATGCGTGCAGAACGCAAAGGGCATCAAGGGGGTAGGCGGCAAGTGGAATCTGAGTCGTTCGGCCTTGAGCGGCCATCGAACTGGCGGGGAGCGACAGGTGGTATGCGGCAGGCCAAAGATCGTAACGCATTATGGCTCAGGGCCTTGGGTTGTGGCGAGCCCCCTGACGAGATCGAGTGCAATCAGAATCTATTCAGGATCGTAAGGGTCCTTAAACACGATTTCTTTGCGGCCACGGCCCTTTACGAGCGGACGGGCGGCCTCGGGAAAAACGGCGTCCCATCAAAGGTGATTCTGAAGATCGGGCGGACCAATGACATGTTCGGGCTTCCCGTCGTGTCCGTGGGGCAGTGGCTGGCTAGGAGAGAGGCGGCGAACTACCAGATGCTGCAGGGGGTTGAGGGTGTCCCGGCCTTTCTCGGGCTGTGGGGTCGGACGGGTTTGCTTCACGAGTACGTGGAGGGTCATCCGCTGCGGCGTGGGGAGCGGGTGGGCGATGAGTTCTTCCCGGCCCTGGAGCGGTTGCTCCGGGAAGTGCACAAGCGCGGCGCGGCGTACGTGGATCTTGAAAAGCGAGAGAACATCATCGTTGGCGAGGATGGTAGGCCCTACCTCATCGATTTTCAGATCAGTTTTGCGTGTACGGGGCGGTGGACGCGCGGTTGGCTCGGGCGGGCCTTGCTGCGGCGTCTGCAGGAAGGTGACCGCTATCACCTCATGAAGCACTGGCGGCGACATCGGCCGGACCAGCTCACCCCGGCGCAGATCGATTTGTCCTATCGTCGTCCCCTGTCCATTGATGCACATCGGGTACTGTTCCGGCCTTGGACGCTTCTGCGACGGCAGACGCTCCGGCGGATCACCGGTGGGCAGTGGCGGCCTCGGCAGGAAGATGCCGACATGTCAGCGGAAGGGCAAGGCGTTCGGGCGGCTCCAGAGACGGACAACCGGCCTTCCGGCTCAGCGGCGATGTGACCTTATCCGTATCTGTTTGAGTGGCTTGTCTCAGGGGCCTGCCACGCGGATCTCCCATCCGGCCTGGACACGGGGTGCCGGTGATGTGTCCGGGTCTGCCGGGTTCTGGAATGGGCGGACCGCGGGAGGGCTTGACGGCTTATCGGGTGCTCGTTATACATCGGCCTGCTGGTGCGGGCGGGACGCGGCGAGTGGAAGAGGGTTGATCCCGATAAATGCGGACACGAGCGGGGCCAGGCGTTGCGAAGCCGGCTGGGCCGGCTTTTTTCGTGCGCTGAGGATCTGCGTCGACGGGTCGGCCGGGCGGGCGGGGAGTCAGCCCTCCCGCAGTTCCTCCAGGAGGCGATCCACGAGGTCGTCGAGCTTATCGTCCAGGTTGTAGCTTCCGTCGCGGATGGCGTTGCGGATCAGAGCGACCTTCTCCGCGCGGATATCGGGAGTGGCTTCCAGAAGGCTGAGTGCCCGGGCGGCCGGGGAGATCTCAACCTCATCGTCGGTGGTCGCTTGGGGAGGGACGTGCGGGGCGTGTTCGGCGGGCACGTATGCGGTCGGCGTCACCCGCTGCGTTCCAATCTGCCCATCGATGGGCGGAACCTGACTCATGCAACCACCTCGTCGGCCTTACTGAAGGTTCGGTGCGGCCTGACCATCGGTCAGTCCCGGCGGGCAGCGCAGAGGGCGCAGGGGTAGCCCGCGGCAATCTCTGGGCATTTCGTCCGTGAAAGGCTGCGGGTTTCGGGCGTCTGGTAACCCCTGTCCGCCCGACTGCTTGGCTGGTCCTTCAGCCGGCCTTCGCCGTCCTGCTCGCCAGTAGTGTTATCGTCGGTGGGTCCGTGAAATCTTGAAGGAAAGCGCTACCGGACGACGAGGCGTCAAGGGTTGAGGGCAGGGGCCGGGGCGTGTCGGGGAGCCGCTCGCAAGTTACGTCGAAACAGAAGGATACCGCCGCCCAAGGAGAGTTGATTCGGGCTTGATGGTGAGCCGGCGTGGCACGTGGATCATCGGGCTTTGCGACCTGGAGGACGAAAGGACGGGACGAGCCCGGCGGCCGAAGGTTGGCTCAGCTCAAGCTATGGAATCGAGGGGGTGGTCGTACCCGATTTCGCGCTGAAAACCTCTTGCAAAGCGAAATCCCGGGGCGTATTATATAATTCGAGCCGGGAATACGGAATCGCCGCCCGAATCGGCCCATGCGAAGCGCCTTCTCTTCTTGGGGGGGCGATCAGTGCCGATGCAGAGGTGTGCGACCCTCGCAGTCAGCCACCGCGCGATCTGCGAGGCAGGACCGGAGGAGATGAATATGGTTCGCGCATGTCGCAGGGCGTTCACGTTGATCGAGCTGCTGGTGGTGGTGGCGATCATCGCGCTGCTCGTGTCGATCCTGTTGCCGTCGCTGGCGAAGGCCCGCGAGCAGGCGCGGATGACGCAGTGCCTGAGCAGCCTGAAGCAGATGGGCATTGCGACGTACTTTTACGCCGACGACCACAAGGGGACGCTGCCGGGGCCGCTCCACCCGGCGATCTATCGGGACTCGTTCCGGGTGGACATCCCCGACAGCATCAAGGTGGGGCAACTCCTGTACCGGATTCGTCCGTACCTGGCGGAGAAGAAGGGGCGCAGCAACCTGATGTCGCAACTGACGAAGTGTCCCACATCGGTTCTGATCTCGCCGGATTCGAAGTTCGCGGCGGAGGAGGCGCGTGGGAAGACGGGGCTGCGGCCGTTCAGCTACTGTCTGAATACGGTCACGCTCGGCAAGGAGTACAATCCGAAGACCAAGAAGGAAGAAAACGTGCGTCCGTTCGGCTGGTATTCCAATGCCTCCGTGACGGAACTCGGGCCGGTGAAGCTGGATCGGATCCGGTGGCCCAGCGAAGAGTGGTCGATGGCGGACGCGTTCTGGCGGCACTCGAATCTGCAGTATTCGACGTATACGGTGGAGTGGTCCGGGGCGCCGCTGCCCAGGGATCCGTATCACGGGACCCTGAGTTCCAAGAACCTGGGGGCGCCGCTGGGGGTGCGCAAGACGGGTCGGACGAACTGTGCGTACTTCGACGGGCATGGCGGTACGGTCCCGGACTGGCGCGGGTCGGTGATCGCGAAGCGGCTCGGTTCGAATCCCTGAAGTCAGGTCCTGAGTCTTTTGCTGCCGGCGGGTCTTTAAGCAGGCGGCCAAGCCCGGTGTGAGTCCCGGGTCGGGTGTTCTCTGCGCGCTGCGATTCTCCTGTGTGGTGGCTGCGAGCGGGCGCAAGCGGGCCCCGGCGGTTCGGCACGTCGCTCATTTCCGCGCAGGCGGGAATCCAGCATTGCGCGACTTCGTGGACCCCCGCTTGCGCGGGGGTGACAATGAGGCGCGGGGGTGACAATGGGGCGCGGGGGTGACAATGAGGCGCGGGGGTGACAATGGGGCGCGGGGGTGACAATGAGGCGCGGGGGTGACGGGAGGGTGCAGGGGGGACGCAAGGCGGGGAGTAGCGGTTGGTGCGGGCGTGGTCTTGGGTCCGTGGTCCGGGGTTCGCAGCGGTCATATAATGCAACCTACGAAGTGGCGCGCCAGACGGGAGGCCGGGGATGGCTCAGAGGCGAGGTGGGAGCAAGGGATCGCAAAGGGAACGAGGGGGCGCTGCAGGCAGCACGGGCGGGGGAGCCATCCCGGCGGCCGGCGCGAAGGCGCCGGAGTTTACGGCCCCTGCGGCGGGCGGACGGACGGTGCGTTTGTCGGACTGCCGCGGGCGGGTGGTCGTGCTTTATTTCTATCCCAAGGATGACACGCCGGGATGCACGAAGGAGGCGTGCGGATTCCGCGACGACTGGGCGGCGCTGCGGCGTGCGGGGGCGGAGGTGATCGGGGTCTCGCCGGACAGCCCAGCCTCGCACGAGCGGTTCGCGTCGAAGTATGATCTGCCGTTCGTGCTTGTTTCGGATCCGGAGCACCGGATCGCGCAGGCATACGGTGTGTGGCAGGCCAAGTCGATGTACGGGCGGACGTACTTCGGGATCGCGCGGACGACGTTCGTGATCGATCGGGACGGGAGGATCGCCCGCGTGTTTGAGAAGGTCAAGCCGGAGGGGCACAGCCGCCAGGTGCTCGAGGAGGTGGAGCGGCTGAACCGGGAAGCCTGAGGCACGCGGAGGTTTCCGGGGTCCTCGGCCGGGCGCCGGGCGGGGGGGCCGGCCCGAAGGGCGAGAGTTCATCATGCCAGAGAAGCCGCCGCCGGTAGTCCTTGCGATCGTGGTGTGCGATCTGATCATCCGGGACGAGCTGACAAAGAAGCTCACGCTCGTGGGCGTGTTCAGCGCGATCCACGGGGTGAAGCTTCCGGTGACGCTGGGCGGGGGGATGCATCTGTACGCGGCGATGACGGACGGGCGGGGGGAGTACAAATGTCGGGTCGTGCTGCGGCACCTCGAGACCGACGTGACGATCTTCCAGGCGGAGGGGCCGCTTGTTTTCAGAGATCCGCAGCAGGTGGTCGAGCTGAACATGAAGCTTCCGGTGGTGAGCTTTCCGCACTGGGGCCGGTACGAGGTGGCGCTCTATTCGGAAGAGCAGTTGCTGGGGACGCGGACGTTCGTCGTGCGGCAGGTGGGGGCGGCGCCCGGGGGCGAGTCGGAGCCGCGGCCGCCGTCCGTTGCGGGGCCGTGATGACCGTCATCCGGCGAGGGGGTAATCGGGGCGGCCCCTGCGCGGGGCGTGCCGGGCGACGGCCTCCGCGAGGACGTGGGGGTGGAGGATACCTGCCCGGGCCATGCGGCGGTTCTGACGGCGGCGGATTCGGGCGTGGCCCAGGGCGATCGTTCCGTTGGGATCCATGTGCGTAACGGGGGACCGGCGGCCGCTGACCAGGACGTCGATCGCGCGGTCGACGGATTCGCGGCGGTATTCGGCGAGGATGTCGTCGGGCAGTTCCCAGCGTGACCGGTCGTACCACGCGTCGGCGGTGCGGATCCAGCCGCGGCGGCTGACGGTGCGGTTGATGCGGTAGAAGATGGCCCGGTTCCAGCGGAAGGGGAGGACGCTTTGCGTGAGCTGCTGGGCGAGGAGCGTCTCGTGCTGGTCGTAGCGGTGCGCGAGGATCTGCCGAAGCTGTTCCCAGTAGTGCGTTCCGATGGCGGAATCGGCGCGCATCTCCCAGTAGATGTGGCCGAAGGAGAGCGTGGTGCCGGTGAGGGTCACCTGGCGGGGGAGGAACTTGCCGTGTGCGACCGTGTCGGCCGCCAGGTGCGCCAGATATCCGCAGGCGAAGGCGCGTCCGGACTCGGTGGGCGCGGAGTCGAGGATTTCGAAGGCGGTGGACCACTGGTGGCAGTGCTGCTTGATGCGGGCGAGGCGTTTGGCGAAGACCACGTCGGCGGCGATGTTGCCGAAGAGGAAGTCGCGAGCGAAGCGGGCCAGGAGGGCGGCCAGCGCGGGCGAGAGGGCCTGCAGCTCACTGAGGATATCGCGGGCGATCTTGACGTGGGTGGCGGGCCCCCAGGCCAGAGCGATGTCGGGCAGCACGAGGAGGGCCGCCGAGGCGATTACGAGGATCAGGAACCCGCGAGGCGACCCCATGGCGTTCCGGGCAAACAGGCGGACGTTGCACGACGGCCACCGGCTATTGTACGGGCGGGGGCGGGAAAATCCATGCCGCCGTGAGAACCCGGCCGGCCCCGGGGAGACCGACGGCGGGGTGTGCGCGGCGCTGGTCGGTGCGAGGGGGTTTCGCGGGCGAGGCGTGCGGGTCGGGAGGGGCCGCGGTTCGTTGACTTCCCCGTTCGGCGCGGCTTAAATGCCACGGCACCGAGGCGTCTCACGCAGGAGCCAATCATGCCGGAAGCCAAGGCGAATCTGAAGATTACCCAGGAGGGGGACGTTCATATCGTGGAGTTCGAGGATCGCAAGATCCTGGACGAGCTGACGATCACGCAGATCGGGGAGCAGTTGACGGAGCTGGTGCAGGCTCATCCGGGGATCCGGCTCCTGCTGAACTTCCGAAACGTCGAACACCTGTCGAGCGCGGCACTGGGGATGCTGATCACGCTGGAGAGGCAGATCAAGGAGGAGCGGGGGCGGCTGAAGCTTACGGACATCCGTCCGCAGATCTTCGAGGTGTTCAAGATCACGCGGCTGAACCGGTTGTTCGAGATCCACGACACGGCCGAGGAGGCGATGCAGTCGTTCGCGAAGTGAACGAGGTCGCGGGCGGAGCGGTCCGCACCGGCGGGGGCGGACGGACGGGCCCGGACGCGTACGGCGGGAGATGGCCAGAGCACCCGAGAACCGGCGGAACCGACGAGCGGCGTCGTCGGCCCGGAGCCCGGCGAGCGGCGAGCCGGCGATGGTCGAGCTCGTGATCGCGAGCGATCTGGCGGCGGCGCGGGCGGCCGAAGAGCAGATCCTCCAGGAGGTGGAGCGACACGGCTACCGCGCGGACGCGGCCTTTGCGATCCGGCTGTCGCTGGAGGAGGCGATCACGAACGCGGTCAAGCACGGGAACCGTTATGACCGGTCGAAGCACATCCGTCTGAAGTATCGCGTGGATGACGAGGCGGCGGTGATCTACGTGAGGGACGAGGGCTGCGGATTCGATCCGCGGTGCGTTCCCGATCCGACGGAGCCGTCGCGCCTGTCGCTGCCGAACGGGCGGGGCCTGATGCTGATGCAGGCCTACATGGACGAGGTGACGTTCAACGCGTGCGGGAACGAGGTGCGGCTGGTCAAGCGGAAGAGCTGAGGGAGCGCTGCCATGGGCGAGCGGAATCCGGGGGCGGTGCGGGAGCTCAGGATGTCCGTCGAGCATCGGCCCGGGGCGGTGCTGGTGCGTCTGAGCGGTTCGGCGACGATGGAACATGCGGAGCGGCTTCGCGAGCGAATGCTGGGGTTGCCGTGCGGGCCGCAGGCGCGGATCGTGCTGGATCTGAGCGATCTGGACTTCGTGAATTCCGTGGGGCTCGGGGCGTTCGTGACGGCGCACGTGCGCTGCAAGCGTCAGGGGGGGTCGCTGCGGGTCGTCGATCCGCCGCCTGCCATCCGTGAGCTGCTCGATCTGACCCGGCTGACGGCGTTGTTCGAGGTCTATCCGACGGTGGAAGAGGCGCTGGCGGGGGGCGGGACCTAGGGTGCGCGGGGCAGGCGGGCGGCCGGGGCATTGCACACATCGATGAGCCAACGGATCTGCCGGACAGCGTGGTTCGAGGGACACGTGCAGGGGGTCGGGTTCCGGTATACGGCCCGTGCGGTGGCGCGGGGTTACCATGTGACGGGCTATGTGCGGAACCTCCCCGACGGGCGGGTGGAGATCGTCGCCGAGGGGGAGGCGGGTGAGGTGGAGCGGTTTCTCGCCGCCGTCCGGGACGAGATGGCCGGCTACATTCGCCACGTGGAGCAGCAGGACGGACCGGCGACGGGGGCGTATGCGTCGTTCGAGGTCCGGTACTGATCGCGGCCGCGGGGTAGGTACGCGACAGCGCCGGCCGGTGCGCATGTTGTGACGTCGCGGAAGCGGAACAGGCCTGCGAGCCCCGTTGCCGGGGGGGTGCGGCGGGTCGGCGGGATCGGCGACGCGGCTCCGGTCCGCAGCGAACGGATTGGCGGTTGGTGCGTTCGGGGCTTACGCCGTTTCGGGGTTGCCCGGCGCGCTGAGGAGGGGTTGCGAGGTGGGGGCCCGCGTGTCTGGGGGGGCCGAGGCCTGCGGGGGCCGGGCAGCGGTCTTGCGGGCGACGCAGAACAGGTTGGCGGAGGCGAAGCGTTGGGCATCGAGCGTTGTGAGGCTTCGGAGGCATCGTCGGAGGGGTCCGATCCAGCCGCAGAACCGCAGCAGCCAGGAGAGCGGGCGGTAGAAGAGGCCGGCTCCGTCGAACTCGACGATCTGGAACCCGGAGGCGGCCAGGAGGGTCGCGAGCCTATCGCGAGAGAAGTGCTCGTGCCAGCGCTTGCGGGCGGAGATGTCGCCGATGAGGCCGTCGGGGTTGGACACGTAGCGTCGCTCGTACTGGCGGCGGCCATGGCGGAGGCAGTAGAACCAGCGGTGGAGGCGGGGGAAGCGGAACTTGAGGTTTCCGGCGTCCAGGAAGGAGAAGACGTGCTGTCCGGGGACGGTGACGATGAGGATGCCGTCGTCGGCGAGCACCCGGTGCAGTTCGTCGAGGACGGCGTTCTGGTCGTCGATGTGTTCGATGACATCCAGGAGGGTGATAGAGGCGAAGGCGCGGTCGTCATAGGGGAGCGGGGCGCCCGCCCGGTGAAGCCACTCGATGTCGGGATGGGCCTTGCGTGCGCGGTCGATGGCGTCGCGGTCCGCGTCGACGCCGACGAGGCGGGCGACGTTCTTTCGCCGCAGGGATGCGAGGAAGTCGCCGTCGTTGCAGCCGAAGTCCAGATGGGCGGGCGAGCCGTCGGGGACCTTTTCCCAGGCGAAGCCCCGGCGGCTGAAACCGTACGGGTTGTCGGGGCCTACGGGCGTATGCATATCCGGCCGTCCCGGAGGGGCTTGACTGTAGCGGGCCGCCGGCGGGGGGGCAATCGGATGGGGTGGGCGGGCGTCGCGAGAGGGCGGGCAAGATTGAAAGCGGGGCGGGCGCAGGTATCGTTAGATGGGAGCACCGGTCTGCCGGCCCGAGCGGGAGGTGCCCGTCATGATCCGCATGTCCAAGATCCTGTATCCCACCGACTTTTCGCGGTTCTCGCTGTATGCGCTGCCGTATGCCCGGTCGTTCGCGGAGGAGTACGGCGCGGAAGTTCACTGTCTGCACGTGGTGGATGAGGGGTACCAGTACTGGGTGGCGATGAGCGGGGAAGGCGTGCCGATCGGCCCGGGCCCTGAAGAGATACTCGATGCAGCGCGGCAGCAGATGGACCGGTTCGCCGCCGAGCATCTGAAGGACTGGGGCGTTGGCGTGAAGACGGCGGTGGTGCTGGGTCGGCCTTTTGTCGAGATCATCCAGTATGCGCGGGAGATGCCGGCGGATCTCATCGTGATTGCCACGCATGGTCACAGCGGGCTGAAGCAGATGCTGCTGGGGGGGACGGCGGAGAAGGTCGTCCGGAAGGCGCCCTGTCCGGTGTTGACGATCCGCCACCCGGAGCATGGGTTTGTGATGCCCTGATTCCGCCGGCGTCCGGGCACGGGTAGAATGGGTTTGCCGGGGGTGGTCTTGCGGCGCGGGTGCATCCCGGGCGGAACCGCGCTCGTGGCCGGGGGGTCGAGGGCGGCGGCCAGCAAAGGTGTTCCTGCATGGCCGCCCGGGTTCCGGGGGCTGCCTGGTCGACAGGAGTTATTGGTCATGCTGCGTGGGAGCGCTGCGGGTCTGTTGTGCGTGGCCCTGACGGGGCTTGCGGGGTGCAACCGGAATGACGAGCCGCCGCCGCGGTTCAATGAGCTGCTTGAGCACGAAGGCGAGATGCTGGCGCCGATTCCGCTGAGCCGCCCGCCGGTCGAGGGGTTGCCGGCCGTCTCGGTTGCGCGATACCTGAAGAAGATCGAGGGGCCGGCGGGGGCCGGCGGCGGGGGCGGGGCGAATGCCGCCGGGGCCGAGGGGGCCGAAGCGGGGGGCGCGGCCGCGGCCATTGTGCTTCGGGACGGGACGGCCGAGGAACTCGCGCAGCAGTTCGCCGAGCTGGCTGCTTCGGGCAATATCGAGGGCATCGTAATGATGGTTGTCCCGGAGCAGCAGGCGACGGCGCGGCGTGTGCTTAAGGCCGCACAGGCGGTCGAGGCCGCTGCGAAGCGGATTCAGGAGGCGGCACAGTCCGGTGCGCCGGATGTCGCGGGGCAGTTTGCGCCCAATGAGCGGGGCATGATCCGCGTGGCGTTGCCCGGTGGGCCGGGGGAAACGGCGGGCAGGCCGGTGGAACTTCTTACGGCCTCGGGGCTGTTCGGTGTGGGCAAGCGGCTGGAGGTGGGCGCCGTAACCCCGGCAGGCGATACGGCGGCGACGGCGGCGATGCGGGTCGATGAGCGGGAAATCAGGATCGACCTCGTGCAGGCCGACGGCAAATGGCGGATGAGGCTGCCGAACATGCCGGACGAGGGGAGCGCTCCGGCGCTTGCAGGGGTGCTGGAAGCAGCGGCCAAGGCGATGGGCGAGGTGGCCGACTCGCTGGAAAAGGGCGAGATCCAGCCGGCCGACGTTGTGAGCGAGATCGTCAAGCGCGTCCAACAAGAGGCGATGCAGAAGGCGGCGACGGGAGCCGATCAGGCCGGCGAGCCGGCCAAAGCCGGGGCGCCGCCGGGGGAGGAATTGCCGCCGGCCGAGAGCCCACCGGGGGAACGACCGCCTGAGGAGGGTGCAGGCGGCGCGGCGCCGGCGGGTGGGGGGTCCGCGGGCGGCCCGGATCGCCCGCAGCGGAGCCGGTCGGGGCGGGACGTGGACAACGAGCTTCCTACGGTGGAGGAAACGCTCGGACGTCAGTAGGGGGCGGGCGGGGGGATGGCCGGCCGGCGGCGGGCGGTGCAAGGGAGTCCAGTCTTCAGGGCGGCCCGTGTGCGTCCGATAGGTAGGGGGAGACGATAGCCTGTCATGGGCAACATACCTGCCAACCCAAGCCCGGGGAACAAGCCCGACGGGGATGATCCCCTTTCGGCCCTGATCAGCAGCAATGTGGATGCGCTGCTGGCGGAGGCCGAGAGCCTTGCTTCGGATGTGGCCCGGCAGCTCGGCAGCGAGCCGGCGGGCGCTTCCGTTACGAGCGGGCCGAAGGCCGGGGCGGGACAGCCTGAGCAGACCGGCGTGAGCGAGCCGGACGCGGCGGAGGCCGCGTTGGCCGAGATGGAGGCCCTCGCGGCGAGTGTTCGGGGGCCGTCGTCGGCCGGGGAGGCAGCCCCGCCGGAGTCGGGGGTTGCGGCGGGGGCAGCGGCCGGGCCGAAGCGTGACGATCCGGGTGCGTCGGCCGTGGCCCCGCCGTCTGCTGAAGTCCAAGATGTTCAGGCGCAGACGGCGGCAGGCGACCCGGCGGCCCTGGCAAAGGAGCTCGATGCGGAGATTGCGGCGGCCGCCGACCTGGCCGACGGGCTGGCGCCGTCCGGCGCGCCATCTCCGACGGCGGTTGCGCCCCCGACGGGGCGGGCCGAGGAGGTGCCTGCGCCGGCCCCTGCGTCGCCAGCAGCCCGGGTCTCGCGGCGGATCCGGGTGCCCGGGTTTGTGCGGGCAGCGCCGAGGGCGGTGCTGACGGCACCCGCGTGGGCGGTCGTGGGGATTTGCCGCCTGGTGGATTTGCCGTTCGGGTGGATGAGTCCGAGCCTGAAGGAGAAGCTCGGGTACATCGGGATGGTCACGGCGATCATGGCGGCGGTTGCGTGGGCGGTGGCGGCGTTGGGGCCGGGTCGCTGATCGCGGGCTCGGGCGCTTCGAGTCCCTCATCGCGTGGGAGCAGGCGCGGGAGCCGAGGGCTCGGGGGCCGGGGGTCAGGTCGCGGGGGGAGATGCCGGAGGGACAGGTGGGATCGTCGCTTCCTCACCTCTTTCAGGCGCGCGCAGCCGGGTGGAGAGCAGGGCCCGGACTTCCCGGTAGACCTGATCCACGGTGATCTGTTTCATGCACTGATTGTCCCGGCACGGTGATTCGCGGGCGTTGAAGACGTGGATACAGGGGCTGCACGCCAGGCCGGCGGTGACGGTTCGGGCGGCGGGGTTGAGCGGTCCGTACAGTTCGGGCGTCTCGGGCCCAAACAGCGCTACGGTGGGCAGTCGCGTCAGGGAGGCGAAGTGCACCGGGCCGCTGTCATTGGTGACCATGAGGTCGCAGAGCGTATAGAGCGTGACGAGTTCGCGGAGCGTCGTCCGGCCGGCCATGTTGATGACCCGCGCAGCGCCCAGGTTGCGTTCGAGCTCGGCGGCCCGTGCGGCCTCGCCGGGCGATCCCGTGAGCACGATCCAGGCGTCGGGATGGTCGGACAGGCAGCGTTGGGCCAGATCGAGGAAGTACTCCATCGGCCAGCGGCGAAGCGGGAGCAGGTCGCTGGCGTTGGTGTTCAGGATGATCAGGGGCGGTCGGGTCCCGGCCGGGTAGCCACCGGCGACCAGCCTGGCCAGGAGGGCCTGGCGTTCTGCGGGCGTGGGTTCGAACGGGGGCAGGCCGGCGGGGGGCTGGATGGGGTGCTTGAGCATCGGCACCTGACCGGGCGGGGCGGCGAGGGCCTCGACCAGCGCGAGGAACGCGCCGGCCGTGTGGAGATGGTGGTTGTACGTCAGTCGGTGCGTGTAGAGGTCGCCGCAGTTGAGGCCCTCGGCGGCGAAACGGTGGAAGCCGACGCGCACGGGTGCCCCGCTGAGGTAGACGAGGAGTGCCGAGGCGCGAGTGAGGATCTCCAGATCAATGGCGGCGTCGAGCCGGAGGCGTCGCAGTCGCCAGATGATCCGGACCGTGTCGCAGGCGAAGGTCAGGATCGATGTTGTGCGGATGGTGTGGATGCCGGCCCAGTCGATGCCGGGCAGGAGGTCGAGGACGGAGCGGTTCTCGGCGAAGCACAGGTAGTGCAGGCGGGCGCCGGGGGCCTGCCGCCGGAGCCGCTGGATGGCGGGCAGGGCCAGGACGGTGCTGCCCATCTCGGCGAGCTTGACGAACAGGACGGCCGGAGGCCGGTGCCAGGAGGAGAGGGCGGGGTCCTTCCGGGGGCGCATGCCGACCAGCCGCCGGCCCGCGTCGGTGAGCCTGCGGATCGCGGTGAGGGCCAGGCACAGGGGCGTGCCGAGCCATCGGTCCAGCCAGCGCATCGTCCTGATCTGCATTCGGGACCGCCATTGTCGCACGCGGGGGCGGTGCGAGCGGGGCTATTGTGCCGTGCGGGGCGGCCGGGGTAAACGGGCGGCGATCGGTGGCGAGGGCTTCGACGGTGTTGCGCCGATCGGGTCAGAAGGCGTAGTAGTCCATGATGTCGAAGTAGTTTTCGATCTGCCAGCCGGGTCCGTAAAACTTTCGGGTGTCGATGTAGCGGTTCTCGGCGTGGAAGTCGAGGAAGAGGAGGTTGTGCGTAGAGAAGCGTCCGTGCCAGCCGCGGGACTGCCGTCGTGAGAATACGTCGAAGGAGACGGTGCCCTCGGCCACCAGCACGACTGCGGATGTGTTCTTGATACGGCTGGCCTTCTGGGGTCGGGCGTGCCACGGGAAGATGTAGTAGCTGTTGCCGCAGATGAAGTAGAGGGGGGCGTGGCCGAACGGGTTGTCATAGCGGTCGCTGCCCTGATCGGCGGGGCATTCGAAGAGGGGGGTCGGGCCGTCGAGGCCCGCGCCCTTGTAGAGCAACTGCGTGAGCATGCGGGGCTGCGTCTCGGGCTTGGGTTCACCGAAGATGGGATAGTGATGGATGAAGGCGGCCCGGCGCCCGCCCCAGTGGCAGTTCGACCAGGGGAAGGGCCGGCGTCCGGGGCCGGGTTCGAGGTAGTCGTTGTACTCCTTGTCGCGGTAGGAGAGCTTGTCGGCCGGGCCGACGGGCAGCCAGCCTCGATGGTCGGCCTGGTACATTTTCATGCCGCTGCCGATCGTCATGAGGTTGGCCAGGCAGACGACCGTGCGGGCCTGTCTGCGGGCTCCCCCGAGGGAAGGCATCAGGAGAGCCAGCAGGATGGCGATGATCGCCACCACGACCAGCAGTTCGAGCAACGTGAATGCGAGACGACGCGACATTCGGGGCCCCGTGGCCGGGGGCGTCCGGCGGGGGCAGACGTTTCCGCCGGCCGGCTGAGTTCGCACGCCCATACGCCCCCCCGGTGCGGGCGTTCGGTCCACGGCGGGCGGGCAGGGACCCACCCGGCAGAGCGAAGGGCTGCGCTTTGAGTATAGGCACGGGTCCGCTGCGGAGGGAAGCGGGCTCCCGAGCCCGGCCGCAGGGCGATCGTCGGGGCGGGGCCTACCGCAGGAAGACGAGCGTGACGGCGACGAACAGCGGGATCAGGATGCCCCCGCTGTAGAGCATGTAGCCGAAGAAGCTGGGCATCTTCACGCCCGACTGTTCGGCGATGCTCTTGACCATGAAGTTGGGGCCGTTGCCGATGTAGGTGTTGGCCCCCATGAACACCGATCCGAGCGAGACGGCCACCAGCAGGGGGATCGGGATCACGCCCGTGGCCGTGCGGACGCCGTGCATCAGGGCCATGCCGGATTCGTGCAGGGCTCCGGCCGTTTCGAAGTAGACCGCGTACGTGGGCGCGTTGTCGAGGAAGCTCGAGAGCGTCCCGGAGGCCCAGAAGAAGTGCCACGGCTGGTGAAGGCCGAGTTCGTCGCCCTTGGCCTTGAGGATTTCGACGGGGACCTGCATGCAGATGAAGATGCCGATGAAGAGGGCGGCGACCTCGCCGATGGCGGCGAAGTTGAACGAGTTATCCCTGCGGATGGGCATGGAGGTCGTGAGCCAGGACAGACCGGCCATGGCGAGCTGGACGGCCTCGCGGAGGTAAGGCGGTACGACCCAATCGGTGCCGATGAGCTTCTGGCCGGGGACGAGCAGGCCGACGGCCAGGATCACCCCGGCGAGCCAGATGAGGTTCACCAGCCCGCGGAACTCCATCGGGCGGCGGACGGACTCGTCGGTCTTGATCGCGCGGGCGGGCTCGCGGCGGTAGGCTGCGGAGTCCCAGACATAGTAAAGGGCCAGGAGGATGGCGACGCAGAAGAGCCACTGCTTCCAGAGCTGGAAGGTCCACAGGAAGGGCACGCCGCGAAGGTAGCCGAGGAACAGGGGGGGATCGCCGATGGGCAGCAGGCAGCCGCCGATGTTGCTGACGAGGAAGATGAAGAAGATGACGGTGTGGCGGACGTTCTGGCGTTCGCTGTTGATCTGCAACAGGGGGCGGATGAGCAGCATGGAGGCCCCGGTCGTGCCGATGAAGCTGGCCAGGGTCGCCCCGACGGCGAGGATGAACGTATTCGTGCGCGGATGGGCGGGGATGTCGCCCCGGACGTTGATGCCCCCGCTGATGGTGTAGAGGCTGAAGAGCAGGATGATGAAGGGGATGTAATCGTCGAGGACGGCATGGCGGAGCATGGCCGTGACGGTCGGCCAGCCCGGTTCGGTGGCGTGTTCGCCGTGGGGGAAGCCGAAGCCTCGGCCGGCGTAGTAGCCGATGGTGACCGCGGCGAGCACGAGCGCGACCAGGAGCTTGCTGCGGTTGTGTTCCCACCAGTGGGCGGTTCTGTGGATCAGGGGCAGCAGGGCGATGCAGAGGAGGAGCGCGACAAACGGCGCCACCCAGGCGATCGAGGGAACGGGCAACTCGTGACCGGACGCCTCGGCATGAGGCGACGGGGCTGTTTGCGGGACGGCCGAGTCGCTTGCGCCGGCGGCGACGGCCGTCAGGAGGATGACCGCGGCGATCAGGCCGGGGCCGAGGCATCGTCGGGCGAGGGACGGAGTCGTTTCGAGTGCGCGCACAGTGGTGCCTCCCCAGAGACAGCGCGTGAATTCGTTGTCCGGCTTCGGATTCCCCGCTTCTAGGCTGTTATCGGAGCCCGGAATGGGAAAATCAAGTTATCGCGGCGGCATGTAGAGGTTTTTGGGGGGAGGTGCGATAATGCGTGACGAAGGGCCCGGGGCGCGCCGGGCGGAGGAGTGCGTGTGCGAGCCGCCGGTTCCACGGGACGACTGGTGATCGCGGGTGCGCTGGCGGGGCTGGGGGGCATCACGTGCGAGTCAGGGCCCTCCGGGGCGGGGGGGGCTTCGGCACGTCGCAACGACCTGGCCGCGATGCCGACCGTTACGATCCGTGTTCGCGAGCACAGGTTTCTGGCGTGGGTGGCGCGGACGCCTGCCGAGCGCGAGCTGGGGCTGATGAACGTTCGCGCGGAGGAGATGGCCCCGACGGCCGACGGCCTGGAACGGGCGATGCTGTTCGTTTTCGACTACGAACAGCCGCTGTATTTCTGGATGAAGGACACGATCATTCCGCTGGACATCGCGTTTCTTCGGGCGGACGGGCAGGTGGTCAAGACCCACACGATGGTCCCGTACGAGACGAGGCTGTATCCGTCGGTGATGCCGGCGGCGATGGCGGTGGAGATGAATGCCGGGGTTCTGTCGCGTCTGGGGATCGGGGCGGGGGACGTCTTCGAGATTCCCGAGGGGGTGCTCAAGCCGCGCCAGCCTTCGTCCGAATAAGCTGATGCCGGCCGGGCCGCGCCCAGCGCGCGGGCATCGGGGACATCGCCCATGAGCACCCTGTTATCCGGATCGCACGCGAGCGTGGGCACGCGGCCGCTTCAGGTGGCCGTTCTGGGAGAGCCGGTTTCGTCCTGGCCGGCGCTGCGGGAGCTGATCGCCGCGGGGGATGTGCGGATCGAGATGGCGGGCCCGCCGTGCGGCGCAGCGGAGCATCCGGCCGTGGCCTCCGCCGATGCGGTCGTGGTGATTCCGCCGGCCCGCGCGGGCGTGGCGGAACTGGAGGCGTTTCTTCGGCGCCTGGGGGCGACCCTGACGTCGCATCGGCTGGGGGCGCTGGTGGTGACGACGCCGGCGCTGGAGGTCCGGCGGATCGGCTCGGAGCTGATCATGCCGGTCAGGCCGGACATCTCGCCGGAGGAGCTGTGGGGTCGACTTGAGACGATCGCGCGATATCGGCCGCTGCTGGCGGAGATGGAGCATCAGATTGAGAACATGCAGCGGCTGGGCAAGCGGCTGAACCGGCATTTCGTGGAGCTGGACCAGGAGATGCGGCTGGCCAGCCGTTTGCAGAGGGATTTTCTGCCGCGTGAGCTTCCGGAGGTGCAGCCGGCGCGTTTCGCGGCGTTGTTCCGCCCGGCGTCGTGGGTGTCGGGAGACATCTACGACGTGTACCGGGTGGACGAGTCGCATGTGGCGTTCTACGTGGCCGATGCGGTGGGGCACGGGGTGGCCTCGGGGCTGCTGACGATGTTCATCAAGCAGGCCGTGCAGTCCAAGCGGATCGACCGCAGCGGCTACGAGATCCTGAGTCCGAGCGAGACGCTGAGCCGGCTGAACACGGCCCTGACCGAGCAGCGGCTGTTGCACTGCCAGTTCGTGACGGCGTGTTACTGCCTGCTGGATATGCGGACGCTGGAGCTGCACGTGGCGCGGGCGGGGCACCCATACCCGCTGCACGTGACCGCCTCGGGGGCGATCCAGGAGATCAAGGTGGAGGGCGGGCTGCTCGGGGTGTTCGAGGGGGAGGAGTTTCCCACGACGGCGGTGCAACTGCACCCGGGCGACCGGGTGCTGCTGTACAGCGACGGGCTGGAGCCGACTCTCCTGGCGGAGCGGGACCGGCACACGGGCGTGCCGCGGTTTACGCCGATTCTGACGGAGGCGGCGCGTTTGCCGGCCGACGGTCTGGCGGGCGAGATTGCGCGACATCTGGACGGCGCCGAAGGGAGCCTCAACCCGCAGGACGACATCACGCTGGTCGTTCTGGAGGTGTGAGCCATCGGGGTCGCTGCCAACCCGGAACGTCCGAAGGCCCGCCCGGCGCGAGGCGCGTTCGGGCGGGGCGGGACATCCACAAGCGCGCCGACAAGGTCAGCCAAAAGGCGGAAGGGTCCAGGACGGATCCGCCGCATTATGCTTCGCGGCGGGGGCTATGGCCGTCCGTCCGGGTGGCGGCGGCCAGTGCCCGCGGGGTCTTCGGGTTCGCACGTCGGGACGGCTGTGTGCGTATGGCAGCAGCGCAGCGAATGCGGGACGGCCAGGCCGTGCGAGGTCATCAGGTCTTCGTCGGAAAGGATCGCGTCGGTCGGGCCGTCGGCCGCCAGCCGGCCGGCGTCGAGCACGATGACGCGTCGGCAGGTCTGGCGGATCATCTCGAGATCGTGGCCGGCGATCATCTGGGTGCCTCCGACGGCGGCGAGGAGCTCGATCAGTTCGGCGCGTCCGCGGGGATCGAGGTCGCTGGCCGGCTCGTCGAGGAGGAGGACGTCCGGGGACATCGCGAGCACCCCTGCCAAGGCGACCCGCCGCTTCTGGCCGCTGGAGAGTCGATGCGGGGGACGGTCGTAGAGCTCCGGCGGGATACGGACCCGCTCGAGCGAAGCGGTTGCGGCGCGGAGGGCCTGTTCGCGCGGCATACCGAGGCTCAGCGGGCCGAAGGCGACGTCCTCGAGCACCGTGGGGTTGAAGAGCTGATCGTCGCTCGACTGGAAGACCAGGCCCACGCGGCGACGGATCTCCCGGAGCTGTCGGTCGTCGGCGGGCGAGAGTCCCTCGATGTCGATCCGCCCGCGATACCCGCGGACGACCCCAGTCAGGCACAGGAACAGCGAGGACTTGCCGGCTCCGTTCGGTCCGACCAGCCCGATTCGCTCGCCGCGCCGGACCCGGAGCGACACGCCGCAGAGCACATCGGCCTGTCCGTCATAGGAGAAGGACAGTCCGGCCACGTCGATGAGTACGGCCTCATCCAAGCCAGAGATCTCCAGCCAGCAGACCTGCGCTCACGGCCCAGGCGGCCGCCGTCGCCGCCGCGTCGCTTGCTGTGACCCGCCATTGGCGGATCGGGTACAGCCGTCCCGCAAAGCCGCGGCAGGCCATGGCCTGCCAGACCCGCTCGGCCCGCCGGTGTCCGCGGACGAGGATGGCCGCCGCCACGTTCGCGGTGGTGCGATACGTGTGTGCGTCCGGGGCGGGCCGGAAACCGCGACAACGGGCGGCCGTGGTGGTCGCCTTGTGCTCTGCGGACAGGATCGGGACGTATCGGCGGGCCAGGAGGGCGATCTGCACGAGCGGGCGCGGCAGACCCAGCGACTGGGCCGCCCAGAGGGTGTCCGAAAACGGGGCCGAATGCAGCAGGACCAGCGTAAGGGCGAAGATGCCGGTTGCCCTCATGGCGATCGTGAGGGCCGCGCAGAGCCCTGCGGCGTGAAGGGGCACGCCGGCGGGCCTGGCGATGACCGGACCGCTGCCGAGCACGGGCAAGAGCACGACGAACGGGAGCACGAAGAGTCCGAAGCCGGTCATCTGCCTCAGGGCAAAGCCTATCGGGAGCCGTGCGGTCACAAGCACGGCGATGGAGAGCCCGAGGGCGACCGCGGCGGCCGGGGCCGTGGTCAGGCAGGCCTGGACGGCAATGAGCGGGCACACTCCGAGGAGCTTGGCGCGGGGCTCCCAGCGGCCGAGGGGGGAGTGCGAGACGACAATCGCGTCGATGTCACCGTGGTGTATGCTCATGGGGGGTGGTTTCGCCGATCCGCAAGGACGCCTCGATTCGCCGAAGCCTTCGGTTCGTCGAGAGGGCGGTCGCCAGCGCGACCAGGGCTGCAATGGCGGCCAGTCCCGCGACCACCGGCAGGGCGGCGTTCTCCTCGCGGGCGTTAGCGGGCCGCGGCGCTTTGTAGGAGGGCCTGGGGCCGGGGTCCGGGGCCGGCACGCCGTGATGGGCCCTGGCGGCGTCGGGGCCGTCAGGGGGACGCGACGTGGGCGTCCCCGCGGGAGGAACCGAGGCGCCAGTCGGGCGAATCGCGGCCGCCTGCGCATCCGTAAGCTCGATCGTCCGGGCATGGCCCTCGCCGAGGTCCACGTGGATGGTGTATCTCTCGGCGCGGTCGGGTCTGAACTCGAAGACGCCGTCGGCCAAGCTGCCGCGGAGGTATTCGGATCCGTCGGGCCGGAGGACCGTCACGCGGCCGGTCTGAGGCGTCTTGCCGCCCGCAAGCCAGGCTTCGACCCGGATGGCCGAGCCGTCGTCGGAGACGGTGGCCTCGGCATTCACGCGATGTGCGTGTGCCATCCGCGGGGTGACGGCCAGGAGACAAAGCACAGCCCCGGTTGTCAGGTGCCGCATAGTCAACCCGTCGCGGGACGTGGCCCGTGGGTTCATTGTACGGTCTTCCCGCCGGGGTGGTCGAGTGGATTCGGCGGGACACGGGGTGACGAGCATCGTCGAGCTCTCGACGCCCGGCCCCGGGGAGGCCTTCTATAATCGCCGGCCGGGCCGAATCCTCACCACAACGGGACGAAGCGGAAGATCCGCCCGGGCGCGGCGTCCTTGTGCGCGGTCACGCGGGGGCGGGCGGGGGTGGGCGAGCGAACAGGCGGTGAAGGATGTCAGACGAGACGATCAAACAACTGCACCGGGCCGGCCGCAGCAATGTGCCGGCCATGCTGGGCAATCTGGCGGGGGTGGCCATCGGGGCTCTGTCGCTGGCGACGGGATGGCCAACCACGCATCCGGCGTGGATCGTGTTGGTGACCCTGTGGCTGGCGTATTTCCAGCACACGTGGACGATGATCTTCCACGAGGATGCGCACTATACGCTGTATCGCGCGCGCTGGCACAACGTGCTGAACGGGACGATCGTCGGGACGCTGCTGCTGGTGCCTTTCAGCGTGTACCGGCAGGTGCACGTTCGGCACCATTCGAAGATGAACACGCCGGAGGACTGGGAGCTGTGGCCCTACACGGACCCGAAGACGTCCCTGCGGTTCCGTCAGGTCTTCGTGTGGTTCGACCTGCTGCTCGGGCTGCTGGCGGGGCCGTACATCTACGGCCGCATCTACTTTGTGCGGGGTTCGCCCCTGACCGATCGTCGCCTGCGTCGCCGGATCGCGCTGGAGTATGCCCTCGCGGGGGTGTTCTGGGGCGGGTTGCTGGCCGTGGTGGCGTACCACCACGCGTGGGCGCTGTTCGCGAGGGTGTATCTGGTGCCGGCGTGGCTGACGGGCATGATTCAGACGACGCGCAAGCTGACGGAGCACCTGGGGATGCCGGCGGGCGACCCCATGCGAGGCGCGCGGACCGTGTTGTGGAAGACCCCGGTGGGACGGTTCTTCTCGTACACGAGCTTTCACATTTTCGCCCACGGGCTTCACCACCGATATCCGCAGATGCCGCATGACAAGCTTGAGGAGGCGTACCGGGCCACGAAGGAGGGGCGCGCGGGTGGCGTCGTGTTCCACAGCTACTGGGCGGCCGTCCGCGACATGGCGTCGCACCTGCTGCGGCCGGGGATCGGGGCCAATGCGGGGCCGGCGGCCGGTGCGCTGCCGGCGCCGGCGGCGTGAGTGCGGCGCGGGAACGGGAGGGACCTCCGGTGGCGCGCGGGGGTTCATCATCGATCGATGTGCAAGAGCGGGCCTCGGCGCGGGTGCCGGGTCTGGTAGAGCTGTGGCGGAATCTCACCCGGGACCCGAGGGTGGTACGTGCCCGGGCGGACCGCGACCTGCGAGCGCTGCTGCGGCACGCGTATGAGCACGTTCCCTTCTATCGGGAGCTGTGGCGGGCGGCGGGATTCGATCCGCGGGAGTGGTCGGGCCGGAGGGACCTGGCGGCGATTCCGGCGGTGGACAAGGACATGCTCGTGGAGGCCGGGCAGGCGGTTCTCGACCGGAGGACGCCGCCCGAGCGCCTGACGACCATGGCGACGAGCGGCACATCCGGGCGGGCGATCCGGGTGCACCGCACGGCGGTCGAGATGCGGGTGATGCGGCGGTCGGTGATCCGGCCGCTGTTTGCAGAGGGGGCCCGTCCGTGGCAGCGGTTCGTGACCGTGGCCAGCACGTGGCTGAAGGAGCGGAAGGGCGTTTTTCTGGGCCGTTTCTCGCGTACGCGGCACCTGGAGGCGCTGGCGAGCCTGGACGAACAGATCGATGTGGTGCGGAGTTTCCGCCCCGTCGGGATCGTGGGTCAGACGGGCGGCATCTACCTGCTGGCCCGCGAACTTCTGCGGCGGGGGATGTTCGTGCCGCTGAGGCATCTGATGCCGACGGGCGCGACTCTGATGCCGGCGATGCGCCGCACGATGCGGGAGGCCTTCGGAATCGAGCCGGGCGACCTCTACGGTTCCATCGAGCTGGGGACGATCTCCTGGCGTTGCCGGCGGGGCCACTACCACATCGACGCCGATCGCGTGATCGTCGAGATCGTGGACGATTGCGGCCGACCGCTGCCGCCGGGCCGCACAGGGCAGGTGGTCTGCACGCTGCTGCACACGTGGAGCATGCCGTTCATCCGGTATCGGCTGTTGGACGTGGCCGCGCTTTCGAGCGGCACGTGCGATTGCGGGTGCCGGTTTCCCCTCATGGAGCCGGTGCAGGGCCGCGTGAACGACTTTCTGCCGACGCCGCGGGGAGATCTCGTTTCGCCGCATTTTTTCTTCCATCTGTTCGATGCGGCCGGGACGAACCCGGTCCGGGAGTGGCGGGTCGTCCAAGAGCGGATCGATGAGTTGCTCTACGAATACGTACCTGAGGATGATTTCGACCCGGCCGCCCTGGCTTGCGGCCTTGATCTGGTGCGGCAGCGGTTCGGGCCGGGCTGTCGCGTGAGGAGTCGCGCCGTGAGAGCCCTGCCGGTTCATCCGTCGGGCAAGCGAACGTGTATCGTGTCCCGGCTGCGGCCGGACGGGGCGGCCCCGGGCCGGGCATGGATCGGCGGGGAGGACGCGCCCGTCGGTGGAGGCCGTCCCGTTGCGGGTCGGCTGACGCGGAGGGGGCCGGGCGGGGCACGGGCCCCGGAAGGGACCGGGGGAGGGCCACCATGCTGATTCTGATCGGGGTTTTCTTTGCGGGCCTCATCGTCTTTCACCTACTGGAGCGGGTGGCGCCGATCTATCCGGATCGCCGCCGAGGGCCGGGGCGTCGGGCGTATGCGGCGGACATCATCGCCGCCGCCGTGGACGGTCCGATCCTGTCCGGCCTGACGAAGCTGGCAGCGTTCTGGCTGGTGACGCGGGTGCCGGCGATCTCAGGGTGGATGACGGGATGGCCGCGGGGATCGCAGCTCGCGGTGTACCTGCTGGCGAATGACTTGGCCCGGTACTGGCTACACCGCTGGTATCACGAGTCGGACGTGCTGTGGCGGGTTCATCGCGTTCATCATACGGTCGTGGAGATGGACGCCCTGTCCACGTTCCGGGTGCACCTGTTCGAGGCCGTCATCAAGTACGGCGTGATCATCCTGCCGTTCCGGCTGGCCGGGATCGATGCGGGCGTGATGATCCTGTACTCGGCGGTGGACATTCTGAAGGGCTTCTGGCATCACGCGAATCTCCGGACGTATATCGGGCCGCTGAACTACGTGTTCAACTCGGCGGAGCTGCACTGGTGGCACCATTCGGCGCAGGCTCCCGGGCAGCGTTCGAACTACGGCTCGATGCTGTCGGTCTGGGACCTGTTGTTCGGGACGTTCTATTGGCCCCGGGGCCGGTGGCCCGAGCGGATCGGCGTGAAGGGGATGGAGGCGTTTCCGGACGGCTATCTGGGTCTGTTCGCGTCGGTTCGCTTCGACGACGCGGGAGCGGTCCGCGCCTATGGCGCCGGACGCGGTACCATGCGAACCCGGACGCGGACCGGCCCGCCGCGGCGCCCGGAAGAACCAACGTGCGATGAGCCCGAGGCGGCGGGCGTTGCGGAGGCATCCTGAGCCGCGCTTGCGGATGCGGTCGCGGCGGGCGGCGGGCCGGGCGTCGAGCTCGGGGCGTCCGGTCCGTCAGGCCGTTCCGGCGGTCTGGCGGGCCAGCATGCGGCGGCCCTTGCGGACGTATTCGAGTCGTTCCTCGGCCGTCAGATCGAAGACCTTGCGAAGCACCGCCTCGTCGGCCGGGCTGAGGGGCATCTTGCGGCGCGAGGTGGCGGTCTTGGCCGTACTGATCAGGGCGTTCAGCCCGAAGCCCTTGCTCACCACGCCGTTGAGGAACCAGGCGAACGGCGGGATGTACTTGGGCAGGGGCGCGCCGGTGGCGACCAGGACGGCCGCGGTGCCCACGACGGTTCCGGTGTTCAGGAGCGTGCCGATGCTGGTCTTGACGTGGTCGCCGATGAAGCTCCCGACCTTGGTGGATTTCGTGTCGACCATGCGGCCGCCCATGTAGAGGCTGACGGTGGTGTAGTCGTTCTTGAGGTCGCTGTTGGTGGTGAGGGCTCCGAGGTTGACCCATTCGCCCACGTAGGCATGGCCGAGGAAGCCGTCGTGGTACTTGTTGGAGTAGCCGTGGATGATGGATTCCTCGACCTCGCCTCCGACGCGGCACATGGGCCCGATGGAGCAACCCTCGCGGACCTTGGCCCCCAGAAGGATGGAGCCGGCACCGACGAAACAGGGTCCCTCGATCCGGGTGAAGGGATGGACCTCGACGCCGGCCTCGATCGTGACAGGTCCGTGTCGGGTGTCGATGCAGACGAAGGGGTGAATCTCGGCGCCCTGGGCGATGTAGACCTTGTCCCTGGGCCCGAAGATCTCGGCCTTCTCGTGGAGCGTGCCGTGGACGCCGGACCGGCCGGCTGCCTCGAAGTCGGCCGTGATGTGCTCGGGGTTGGTGAGCATGACGTCCCAGATCCAGTCGAACCAGGGCCCGTCGAAGTCGGCCTTGTCGGCCTTGCGGGCGGCCTCGGCGAGGGCGGCGTAGTCCCTGATGCCGGTCACGTTGTCGGCGGTGCGCCAGGCGGCGAGCTGCCCGTCCTTCCAGAGGGCGACGCGTTTTTCGGGTATGGTCCAGCGGGTTCCGCAGACGCGGGCATTGACGAAGAGGATTTCATCGCCCCTGCACGCGGAAAGATCGTTGACGGCGGCGGCGGGGTGGCGGGCCTTCACGACCTCGGCGAGGTAGTCGCGGACGAGCAGGGCGTCGGCGTGGCGTCGGGCGGCGCGTTCGATCTTCTGCACGAGGGCGGTCGCACCGTTCCGGAGTTCGAAGACCGCGCGGACCCAGCAGAGCGGGAGGAAGCGGTCGAACTGGTCATCCTCGAAAACGACGAGCTTCATAGCACCTTCCTTCAGTAACCACCTGTTGCGATGCGCCCCATGGCACGGACGTTCGGCCCGTGGTTCATGGGCTGGATGTCCGAGGGCACGGCCCGGCGGCGTCGCCTTGCGGTCGGCAGGGCGATTCGGGACCGCGTGGAACCCGCTATGTATACGCCAGATTGCCTTGTGTGGCAACGGCGGCGGGTGTGACGGTCCGCGCGGCGGCTCGTATAATTCGGCCGCCCGGCGTGAGCGGCCGGGGCGCCGGCGGGGGCCGAGTTCTGAAGCTGTACACGCGAAAAGGCGATGGCGGCTGGACGTCGCTGTTCGATGGGACGAGCGTGCGGAAGGACCATGCACGTCTGGAGGCCTGCGGCAGCCTGGATGAGCTGAGCGCGGCCATAGGGCTGGTCATCGCGGGCGGCACGGATGCCGTGCTGCTGGAACGACTGCGCGAGATCCAGAGCGACCTGTTCGTAGTCGGGGCCGACCTGGCCGTGCCGCCGGGCTCGCCCGCGCGAGGCAAGGTTCCCTGCATCGGGGCGGACCGGGTGGCACAGTTGGAGGCGTGGATCGACGAGGCGTGTGCGAGCCTTCCACCGCTGAACGCGTTCATCCATCCGGGCGGGACCGAGACGGCGGCGCGTCTGCATCTGGCCCGGGCGATCTGCCGCCGGGCCGAGCGGGCGGTGGTGTCAGCGTTGCACGAAACTCTTGAGGAAAAGCGGGGGCATGGGTCCGCGGAGGGCTCGGCCGAAGAGCCGCCGGGCGCGGGCAGCGAGGTGGCGTACCTGAACCGGCTGGGGGATCTGCTGTTCGCGTGGGCGCGTCTGGCCAACTGGCGGCGCGGCTTGGCGGACGCGGCGTGGGTCAGGCCCGTCTCAGGCGGCGGTCGTCAGGCCGAGGGAAAATAAGGGATCTCGCCGAGGGTCGTTTCGAGGGCCGCCGGGTTCATTTGCCGAGGCCGTCCCAGCTATGAAGCTCTGCCTGGAAGAGAAGCTCCTTGTCGTGCTGCTTGGGCTGACCGTCGCGGCGAGTCTTCTGCTGATCAGCGCGGCGCCCGGAGTCGAAGAAGGTCATCTGCCCTGGCGACCGGGGTCGGTCCTGCACTTTCTGACCCGCCTGCTCAACTTCGACGGGCAGTATCCGACTCCCAACGGGGACGGCGTCAAGCGCCTGGCCCAGGGAATCGGTTCGGCAGCGGCCGTGGCCCTGGCCGGCCTCATGTGGTACCGCCGACACACGCCGGCCCAGTCCATTTTGCCCGATATGCTGGCCGACGCGGCCCCGACGGCTGGGGCGGCGCCTGCGCGTCGGTGGCAGGATGCGGTTGCGGCGGTGGACGGGGCCCAGGCGGCCTTGCTGCTGTTGGTTGGGTTCTCGTTCCTGAGTACGGCCTGGTCGGGATGGAGAGAGGTGGCGTTGGGCAGTTCGGCGCTGATGGGGATCGGCGCGGTCTGGGCGGTCGCCCTGGGGCGAGGGCTGTCGCGTCGGGGGGCCGCTGTGGGGGCCGGAGTTCTGGTGGGGTTGCTGGCGGCGAGCGCCGTTCTGGGGCTGTGGTACCACGCCGAACGCAATCCTTTGCAGCGGCTCAAGTTTCCGCTGGGCAACCCGCTGTTCCTGGCGGCGTGCCTGGTTCCTGGTCTGATGGTGGGGGCGGCAGCGGCGGCGGGGTGCGTCCATGCGGCGGTGGCACGTCGGCGCTGGCCGAGCCTGGCGTGGGGGGCGGTGGCGGTTGCCGCGATCGGCCCGATCGCGTGGGCGTTGTGGCTGACGGGCTCTCGGGGGGCAGTGGTGGCTCTGTGCGGGGGCGTAGTGCTGCTGTTGTTCCAGCTCAGCCGCTACGTTCGCGGGTGGAAGGGCCAGCTCCTGTGGGCGCTGCTGATCGCGTGCGTGATGGGTGCGGTTTACCTGGGGCAGCATTGGCTCCAGAGAGAGATCAACACGCTCGAGGGGGGGCGGGGAGCGACGATTCGACTGCGTTTGTATGCCTGGCGGTATGCCTGGCGGATGTTCCTTGAGCGGCCATTGCAAGGCTGGGGCGCTGGGGGCTATTACCTCCATGCCACGGAGATGTCGCGTCCGGATGCCGAGCGGGATCCCCTGGCGTTCACGGGCGAGTTGCTGGGGCACGCGCATAACGAGTGGCTGGAGCTGACGGCCGAGTTCGGTGCGGTGGGATTCATGCTGGCGGCGGTGGCGTACGGGCTGACGTTCTGGGCCTGCCTGCATGCCCTGCGTCGACCGCCGGCGAAGATGTCGGACTGGCTGCTCCTGGGGCTGACGACCTCGCTGGGTGCGCTGCTGATCGAAGAGGCCACCGATACGGCGCTGCGGTTCCCGGGGTTGCCGGCGGTGTGGTACACGGTGCTGGGGCTGATCTGGGCGCTGACGCGGATCGAGAGCGAGCCGGCCCAGCGGGCCATTCCTTTTCCGCGCGCAGTCGTGCTCACGGGGCTGGGTGCGGGCATGGCTGCGGCTGTGGTCGTGTTCACATGGAGCCTGGCCAACTGGAAGGGCGCGCTGGCGGTGGCCGCCTGCGCGGAGTACACGGAGCAGCAACGGTGGCAGCCGGCCATCGAGGCGGCCGAAGCGGGGTGCGGCCCGGAGCTGGTGGGGATCGGGTTTCCGCGGATGGGGCCGGAAGAGGTGACCGGCTCGCTGTGGCACAAGTTCCTGGCGCATGCGAACGTCGCCGGTTTTCACCTGGCCGAGGCGCAGAGGGCGATCGAGGAGGCGGGCGGGCGGATGGCGCCGGAGTCGCCGGCGGCGGGGCTGCTACAGACCGACCTGAACGTCGGTCGGACGCACGTGTTCGCGGCGCGACAGGACGCGGCCCGGCTGCTGAACGGGATGCGGGCCTATCCGGGAGTGGCCGGGCAGCTTGCGCGGCTGCTGATCCTGCTGGTGCAGGTGGAGCGCGCGGCCGGGACGGACCTGCGCCCGGAGGACGCCGAGAGGATCGCGGACGAAGCGAGGCAGCTCCTGATGCTGGAATACCTGCGGGACCGGCTCAGCGCATCGGCGGCCGTCCAGTGTGCGGCGGCCAACGCGAAGGAACCCGTGGAGGTGCGGCTGGCGTGGCTCTGCACGGGCCTGCGGGGCGGGATGATCCCGGGTGAATACCGGGCGGCGATTGCGGAGTTGGCGCAGGACGCCCAGTTCGAAGCGGCCCTGAATCGCCGGATCGAGGCGGCACGCCAGGCATACGCGCAGCCCCGCGCGGAGGACTGGCCGGACCCCTTTGCGCCCGAGACGCTGCGGATCTGGGCGCTGGCAGTGGCCATGCAGGGGCGTTGGGCGGAGGCGGAGCGGATCGCCGCCCTGGTTCCGCCCATGTACCGGCTCGTCCGCGTCCGGTATCCGCTGATGCTCCCGATCGCTCTGGAGGAGCAGGCCGGATACGCGTTCACGGCCGCGCCGGATTCCGCCGGCCGAGCCGCGCGGCTGGCGCAGGAGGCCCTGGAAGCGGTGCCGGCGATCACGATCGCCGAGGACCTGGCGGACGTGATTCGGCAGTCCCTTTCCATGTACCGCTTGGCCGACGGGGATGAGAGCGGGGCGGCCGTGGTGGTCGGCCAGGTGCTCGGGACGGATGATCCGACCGTCGTGATGGAGCGGGTCGGGTTGGTGTACGTGGACCTGGCGCGGAGGTTCCTCGGCGTTCGGCCCGACTCGCGACCGATGATGTTCAGTCTGTGGCTGCGGCGGGCGAAGGACCTGGTGCCCGAATCGCCGGAGCTGCGGCTGGTGCGGGCGCAGCTCGCGTTCGAGGCGGGGGACGATGCGGCGCTGATCAGGAACCTCAAGGAGGCTCAGCAGTACGGGGTGGATCCGCGGCACATCGACGAGCTGGTGCTGCGGGTCGCCTCGGCCCGGCCCGACAGCGAGGCGGTCCGCCAGTTCGTCCGGGAGCGTGGCCTGGAGATGCCCGCGAGCCGGCCGGCCACGGCCCCTGCCAGCCGACCGACGCCGGGACCGGCCCCGGCGACCACGCAGGCGTTGCCTGAGGGGGCCGGGATGCGCACTCCGTGAGCGACGCCGGTGCCGGGCCGGGTGCCGGCGTGCGAAGACGACTCATCGGCCCCGGGGCGGCGGCGGGCCGCCCGTTACGTGAAGGCGCCGATCCGGCGGAGATAGGCAACGGATTGTGCGACCTGCCGGCAGGTGCTTGCCTCGTCGAGGCGGACGCCTTCCGTGCCTTCCAGCTCCATCGTGAAGGGCCCCGAGAAGCCGTGGGCAGCCATCAGGCGGAAGATGGCGGGGAAGTCCACGATGCCCTCCCCGAGCGGCGGGAAGTCGAACTGCCGGTAGCCGCCCCTGGAGTCTTTCAGATGCATGGATACGACGTAGGGGGCGATCGTCTGGAGCTCGGTCACCGCATCCATCCCGTGGTTATAGAAGTAGATGTTGGCCGTATCGAAGTTCACGCGGACGTTCGGGTGGTCGATGGCCCGGATGGTCTCGAGGGCGGTACGGCCGTTGGTGATCAGGTCCGGATGGGTTTCCATGGCGAGCGTGATTCCGAGCCGGGCGGCGACGTCGGCGACCGCGCGGATGCGCGTCCAGACGACGGCCCGGTCGAGGTCTCCGGCCTTGATGCTGACGAAGGCGATGCGCGCTCCGAGGGCGTGGCAGGCTTCGAGTTGCGGCGTCATGGCGGCGACGACGTCGTCGTCGGCGATGCGGCAGAAGGTCTGGACGCTGGAGGCCGTCAGCCCGACCCGATCAAGCCGGGCCCGCATGAGTTCCACTTCGTCGGGGGAGGGGACGGGGATTTCCACGTGGCGGATGCCGAGCGTGGGCAGGTGGACCCAGCCGGTTTCCTGGTATTCCCCATAGCTGGCGATTCGGCAGGCGATGAGATTGGGCACGGGACGGCTCCTTGCGGTGTCCCGACGCGGCATGATAGCGCGGGCGGGGCGGCCGGAAAAGGCGGGGGTCGACCGTCCGGGCCGCCGGCGAGGGCCGGCCAGGGCGGCTACGGTGCGGAGCCGAGGGTCTCGCTCAGGAGCAGGGGGGCGTCCTGGAGACCGAACGGCCAGATCCGCCAGTCGAGTTCGGAGGTCATGAACATCTGATCGAGCAGGAAGGTGATCGGCGAGCCGACGGTGTCCATCAGGTCCTGCGGGTTGGCCACGTGATTCAGCCCCAGCAGGTGGCCGATCTCGTGCGAGGCGATGTTTCCGATCGCGCGTCCGAGCTCTTCGGCCGTCAGGTATCGGCCGAACTGGGCGGGCGTGAAGTTGTCCGTGAAGACGATGGAGGAATCGGTAGGGATTTCGTTGTAGGGATCGATGGTCTGGGAGATGCCGAAGGCCGTCGGGCTGCTCCCGCCGAAGTAGACGGTCGAGCAGTTGAGGCCCGCCGGGGGCCGGCGGCTGTCGGTGTTGTACAGGTCCAGGGCCAGGCCCGCGAAGTTTTCCCGGATCGTCGCGATGATGGACTGCTTGACCAGGGCGGTCAGGCCCGTGTAGGCGGGGTCGATGTCGGCGGTGTTGAACGGGCCGACGACGTATGTCCGATCGCCGGGGATATGGATGGTTCCGCCGTCGAAGTCGAGCAGGATGGCCTGCGGGTTGGGCGGCGGGACCGGCTCGCCGCGGGAGACGACGACGGTCGCGCTGTACGTGCCGACGCCCGGACTCAGCGGGGCGGCGGCGACGGCGAGGTAGTAGGCGGCTCCGGAGTGCCGCACGACCTGATTCACGAGAGGGTCGATCAGGCCGAGTTCATAGTCGCGATCGTCGTTTTCGATGAAGAGCAGACCGGCCTCGTCGAAGATCGCGATGGCGGCGTCCAGGCCGTTGCGACCGTCCAGGTCGACGCGGATGCGGTCGCCGGGTTGCATCGGCCCGAGGTTATACACGTCCACGTCGTCGGAGGGATAGATGCTGCCCTGGATTCGGCCGATTCCGGAGGAGTCGTAAGCCACCTCCAGGGCCTCGGCGAACGTATCATTCGGCTCGCCCGTTGCGGTCTTGGTGACGGAGCCGATGTTGCCATCCGGCACCGCGCCCGTGCCCGGGCAGCCCGTCAGGACGCACAGAGCCAGCAGGGCCGTGATGCCGACGAGCGCGGTCGACCCGCGGGAGCGCGGACGTTCACCGACATGCCGGCCGTCGTGGCAGGAGCCTGAGTCGTTCATGGATGGAGCAACCCTCCCGGCAGGTGCGCTTACCCGTGCCAAGTGACTCTAAGGCGGATGGGCGCAGGGATCAAGCGGATGGGCGGAGGCGGGAATCGGCGGCCGGCCGGGCGAAGGCCTGGCCCGGACGATGCCGCACGGGGCCGGTTGGTTGCGAAGGGGCGTTCCGTACGCGCGGGGGCGCGAGCGTCGGCTTGGGCGACGGCCTGGGCGGCCGGGGGGCGGGGGCATCGATTTTCCCGACGGCCCGGCACCGGTAAGATACGCCTTCCCCGCGAGGTACGCAGATGAGGTTCGAAAAGTCGAAGGAGCTTTACGAGCGGGCCTGTCGGGTGATTCCGGGAGGGATCTCCAGCAACGTCCGTGCGAGCTGGTCGCCTCACCCGATGTTCTACGTCCGGGGTCGCGGGTCGCGTGTGTGGGACGCGGACGGGAACGAACTCATCGACTATGTGCTGGCGCGCGGACCGCTGCTGCTGGGGCATTCGCCGGCGCGGGTGCTCGAGGCGGTTCACCGTCAGCTCGACACGGGGCTGATGTACGCCGGCCAGCACGAGCTGGAGATCCTCGTGGCCGAGAAGATCCGCGCGATGGTTCCGTGCGCGGAGATGGTGCGGTTTTCCAACAGCGGTTCCGAGGCGGTTCACGCGGCGCTCCGGCTGGCGCGGGGGGCGACCGGCCGTATGAAGATCGTCCGTTTCGAGGGTCACTACCACGGCTGGTTCGACAGCCACATGTGGAGCTATGCGCCGCCGCCGGATCGGGCCGGTCCGCGCGAGGCCCCGATTCCGCTGCCTTCGACGAAGGGCCTTCCGCCCGGCGATGCCGACAACCTGATCGTTCTGCCGTGGAACGATGCCGACCTGCTGGCGCGGGCGCTGGAGCGTCACGCGGGGCAGGTGGCCGCCGTCATCACCGAGCCGATGATGTGCAACATGGGCGGGCTGCTGCCGCGGCCGGGCTATCTGCAAGCGATGCGGGAGCTGTGCACGAAGCACGGGGTGGTGCTCATCTTCGACGAGGTCATCACGGGGTTCCGGCTGGCGCCCGGCGGGGCGCAGGAGTATTTCGGCGTTACGCCGGATCTGGCGGTTTTTGCGAAGGGTCTGGCGGCGGGTTTTCCGGTCAGCGCGGTCGCCGGGCGGCGTGAACTGATGCGTTACTTCGGCGATCTGAGCGTGACCCACGCGGGCACCTACAATTCGAACGCCCCGTGCATGGCGGCGGCGCTGGCGGCCCTCGATGAGCTGACGGACGGGGGTGGCCGTGCGTACGAGCACCTGCGCCGGGTGGGCACGCGCCTGATGGAGGGCCTGGCGCGGGTCGTGCCGGGCCTGGTCGTGCGGGGGCTTCCGGCGGTGTTTCATCTGTCCTTCGGGGGCCGGCCCGACGCGTACGACTACCGCACCTACGTGGAGCGCGACGCGGAGCGGTACAGGCGGCTGGCGGTCGCTCTTCAGGAGCGCGGTGTGCGGGTCGTGCCGGAGGGGATCTGGTTCGTCTCCACGGCACACGGGGATGAGGACGTGGACCGGACGCTGGAGGCGGCCCGCCAGGCGGCCCGCGAGTTATGAGCCCGGCGGCGGGGAGGGGCGAGAGCGAACGAAGACGCCCGGCGCGACGGCCGGCCACTTTCGCCGTGGGCGCCTCGGGCGTCGGGGCCTGGAGCGCAGGAACATGTATCGCACACACTGGCGGCTCTGGACGGGCGTGGTCGCCCTGACGCTGGCGGCCCGGTCCGGAGCCGACGAGAAGCAGGCGGTCTTCCAGCATGTGTTCGGCGAGCATCTGGCCCGGCCGGATCCGGAGACGATCGCCCGGGTGAAGGCCCTCCAGCCCGGTGCGCGACACTACGTGCGTTCGGGCGACGGCACTCCCGCGGAGGTCTGGTATATCGACACGGACCGGCGACATCAGGACTCGTGCCGGCCCATTCTTGTGCGCGCCGTGGACGAGGACGGCGACCTGATCGAAGGCGGCGAGCCGGACCTGGACAGCGACCTGTACCTGGCGGATTGGAAGGCGGACGGGACGATCGATTCGGCCGTCGATTACCAGGACGACGACGGAGACGGGGACGTGGATCAGATGGGGATCTTCTTCTTCGTGCCGAGTGATCCCGTGATCGGCGGTCCGACGCTGCGGGTCTGGTGGGGCGTGGATGTCGGCGACGACAACCGGCTGTGGTACGACGTGAACTACAATTACCTCCAGCCGGAGTGCCAGTGGCGGAGCCACTTCGGGGGCGACGAGTTCTTCTGTGCCTTTGCGACAAATACGGCGATGGAGGGTTGGATTCCCCTCTTTGAGAATCCGTTCGCCTTTTACGACACGGACCGCGACGGGGAGTCGGAGGTGGTGGTCCGGATCAGCGGGAAGACCGAGACCGTCGATACGGTGCGGTACAGTTTTGACGCCGACAACGACGCCGGCCCCGGGAACCCGCACGACTACGACGTATCGCTGACGGCCCTGGCGCCGACGCACCCGTTCATCCGGCCTCTGAGTCCCGAGGCGCCGCCGGTGGTGTTCGGTCCGGAGCGGTCGCTTTCGTGGGAGATCCGCGGTCGCAGCGCCGGTCCGGTCCTGGCTTACGACCGGGTGGAGGACTTCGTCCGCGGGACGCGGTGGTCGCGCGTGCTGCTGACGTGGGACGAGATCGACTTCAACGCCCAGGGGGAGTGGGAGAAGGACCCGCACGAGCGGTGGGAAGGCGTCATCAACCACCCGTCGAAGGACTTTCCCCCGATGGGCGGGCCGAGTTGCGGCCCCGTCAACAAGCGGAACGAGATCGATCTTCAGCCCGTCGGACCGATCCGCCTGTACTATGACCCCGCCGAAGGCCGGATCCACCTGCGGGATGCCGACCAGGCGTGGCTCGACATCGACTACGACCTGGACCACAAGACGGACATGCGGTGGACCTGGCGCGATGCGGATGCCGACGGCGTTCTCGAGGGCCGGCAGATCGACGTGGACGCGGACGGACGCCCCGAGTTGACGCTGGAAGCCTCGAAGGCGGCGGTCCAGGACGTGCCGGTGCAGATCGGCGGCATCCAGTATGCGTACGGGGGGAATCTCCCGGCGGCGGCCGAGGTCAACCAGGCCCTCATCGACGTGCTCAAGGCCGTGCTGCGTGCGAAGGAGCCGGGCTTTGCGCCGGACGAGGCCGAGCGGTTCTATGTCGAGCGCCTCGCGTCGGTTCTGCCGGCTCACAAGGTGGGCCTGCGGATGCGAGCCAGCCTCGAGACGGCGCGGTATTACCAGGACATCGTCCGGGACCGGTATTTCGTGCGACTGCTCAGGGTTCTGGGTTCGACTCCGGCGGCCGACGAGGCCCGGCGCCTGTACGCGGACGGTCGTTATGCCGAGCTCGTCGGTCGGCTCAAGGCCATCGCTCCGGAGGCGCAAGAAGGGCTCGCTCCGGCGCTGCCCCTCGGCATGACCCGGCGCGTCGGTCTGGAGATCCTGAACCCGAACGGTGCTGCGCGAAGCCACGAGCTGGTGGCCCTGCCGATGGAAGCGATCCGCCGCGCGGCGCCCGATTTCAACCCGGCCCGGTGTGTCGTTGTGGCAGGGCCACGGCTGCTCGACTGGCGCGCCATTCCGCACCAGGTGGATGAGGCCTCCGGGCGGAGCGAACTGTGCTTTGCGGTCACCAGCGACGGGACGGATGCAACCTACTGGCTGGCCTACCACCCGGAAGGCTCGCGCGAGCCGGGCTACCCGAACCTGACGGCGGCGGCCGAAGACTGGGTCCCGCCGAACATCGGGTGGGAGTCCGAGGTGTGCGGCTACCGCGCCTACTGGGGCCAGTTCGACTTCTTCGGCAAGAAGCGGGAGGCCCTGGTGATGAAGGGGTTTGCGAAGGGTTCCGCCAGCTATCACGCCGAGCAGGACTGGGGCATCGACGCCTTGCACGTGGGCAAGACCAGCGGCATCGGCGGCCTGACGCTGTATGCGGGGCAGCAGGAGTTTGCCGTGCAGAATCCGGAGGGCCGGGGCAGCGTGGAGTTCACCAAGAGAGTCCTGGTCGAAGGGCCGGTCCGCACGGTGGTCGAGATCGTCGGGGACAAGGTGGGGCCCTACAAGGTGGTGATGCATTGCACGGCGGTGGCGGGGCGGCGCGAGACGCGGGTTGACGTGACGGTGGTCGGTCCCCCGTCGGAGGAACCCCTCCACGTGGCGCCCGGCTTCATCAAGCTGACCGACGAGGCGATGGTCCTGGATACGAACGTGGGCCTTTACGCTACGTGGGGACGGCAGGAACCGGCCATCGGATGGATCGGGATGGGCCTGGTCTTTGAGCCGCGGCAGTTCGCCGGCCTGGCCGACCTGCCGTCCGAACGGAGGGTCCGACTCCGCCTGCCGCCGGATGGCCGGACATCTTTCCTGATTGTGGGCGACTGGCTGGCGGGACGGGACTACCCCCGATGCCCTACGATCGAGAACTTCGCCGGAGAGCTGCGGGATCTGGCCGTTCAGTTCCGGCATCCGCTGGTGCCGGCGGTATCGGCCTGGGAATAGCGCGGGGATTCAGCCGCGTGGGCGGCGTTTCCTGAGGCGGCGTGATGATCATCGACGGGCACGTACACATCGGGACCGCGCAGTTCCTTCAGGTCCATGCGGACGCGGAGATGTTGCTTCGCTGGGCGGACGAGCTGGGCTTTGAACGGCTTTTCTGTACGGACGTGGGCGCCCTGTGGTACGACATGCGCGAGGGCAATGACCGCCTGGGCCGGGACCTGTTGCGCCACGGCGACCGGTTGATTGGCTACGTGACGATCCCGTCGCCGCGATTCGGCCCGGCCGCCGTCGAGGAGATCCGCCGGTGCCATGAGGAATACGGGATGCGGGGGGTGAAGATCTACTCGCATCCGGAGGCCCCGGTTACGGAGAGCGCGATGTACGCGATCCTCGAGGCGGCGGCGGAGCGGCGGATGCCGGTGCTCTCGCACACGACACCGGCCGAGTGCGACGAGCTGATGCGGCACGTGCCCGAGGTGTGGCTGATCATGGCCCACATGGGCGGGCAGCCCTATGCCTTCGGCGACTGGCATCGGGCCGTGGAAGTGGCCGAGCGGCACCGGAACCTGTTCCTCGATACGGCGAGTTCGCAGATCGACAACGGGATGATCGAGCACGCGGTCGAGCGGCTCGGGCCGGAGAGGATTCTGTTCGGGACGGACATGCCGCTGCTCGATCCGTACGTCCAGCGGGCCAAGATCGAGGGGGCCGCGATCCCGGAGGAGGCGAGGCGCCTGATCCTCGGGGACAACCTCCGGCGGTTGCTGCGGCTGTGAGCCGTGGCGGCGCAGACCGGCCGTTTCGCGCCGGCGCGGGGGCGGTTCGGGGCCGCGGCCCGTGGGCCGAATGCCCCGGGTCGGGGTAGAGGTCGGACATGCGATTCGACTGCAACGCCTTCTTTGGTCACTGGCATTACTGGCCCATCCCCCATACGACGGTGGCGGACATCGTGGGCCTGATGGACCGATTCGGGATCGACCGGGCCGCCGTCTGCTCGCTCCGCGGCCTGTTCGGCGACTGGCGCGTGTCGAATGCCGAGACTCTCGCCGCCGCCGGCGCGCATCCGGGCCGCTTCGTGCCGGTGGCCGTACTGAGCCCGATGCTCGGGGGGGGCGGGGCGGCGGTGGGCCGGCTGGCGGCCGAGGGTTTTCGTGCGATCCGGCTGTATCCGCTGCTGCACGGTTATCGGCTGCACGACCGTTTCGTGGAGGAGGTGTGCTCGGCGGCGGGGCAGGCGGGGCTGTCCGTGATCGTTCCGACCCGCCCGATGATGAACTTCCGGTTTGCGACGGTCCCGATCGAGGAGGTCGGCGCCCTGGCGGGTCGCCACCCGCAGACCCGTTTTCTGCTGAGTGGGCCGAACTACCTGACCGAGTACCGCTCGGCGGTTCACGTCCTGCGGGAGCGCCCGAACGTCTGGATCGAGACGTCGTGCATGCAGGCGATGGAGGCTCTGCGGCGCGTCGTCGAGGACGTGGGGGCGGATCGCGTCCTCTTCGGCACCGGTCTGGCGCTGCATTATCCCGCGTGCAACGTGGTCAAGCTCACGAGCGCGCGGATCCCGGAGGATGCCCGCGCGGCCGTGGGCGCCGGAAACGCCGAGCGGTTCTTCGGCCTATCGTGACCGGTCGGCGCCGGGGCGCGGCGCGTCGGCCTCTCCGTGCACAACCGCATACACGTTCGTCGCGGAGACGACGTAGTCCGGTACGCTCCGGTACTGCCCGTTCAGGCACTCGTGGATGCCGCCGGCGCGGAACTCCGCGATCGTTTCCCTCAACAGTTGCTGTGCCAGCTCGGGTCGGCCCCGTGCCAGCGCGGGCAGCAGCCAGGCATGAGCCGTGGCCCAGTAGGCTCCGTTCTGGTATGTTCCGGGCGCGACGGGCGTGAGCAGGCGCTGCCACGTGTCGGGCGCGACCAGGTGCCGAACGTGGCCTCGCTGGAAGATACGGTCGGCCCGGCTCGCCAGGAACTCGATGATGCGTCGGGACTGGGGCGGCCCGGCCAGGTCCAGATCGACGGCCAGCGCCGAGCCCCATACATCCGGCTGCCGGCAGTCGCGATCGGCCGCGAGGAACATCCCGGCCGTCTCGTCCCAGAGGATCATCACGCCTCGGCGGATCTGTTCGGCCCGCCGGGCGTATTCGACCGGATCCCCGCAGGCGGTCTCTCGGCATGCCGTCTCCATCTCCAGGCACGCCTGGGCGTACAGCAGCGATGTGAACAGCAGGTGGCCGGTTTTCGCGACGGTGTCCGTGAACCCGTAGGGACACTGGGGCCGGTCCGGATCGTTGTACACCAGCCCGTTGCCGGCCCGTCGCACGAAGTCGAGGCCGCGGCGCAAGTCCGGCTCGTGCCGCCGGAAAAAGGCCCGATCGCCGGACTGCCGGACGTACCCGCATACCAGGAGTGCCATGAACGGCCCGTTGTCGAGGGCGTGGTCGGCCAGCGGGCTGGTTTCGCTGCCCGGGGCGTACACCGGTTTGCCCGACGTCGTGACGCGGTCGGGCATGCACCCATCGGGTCGCTGGCCCCGGAGGAGGAACTCGATCGCCGGCCGGATGAGGTCCGGTTCGATCAGGTCGCCCGCATTGCGGACCATGTACGCGAAGTCCCGAGTCCACAGGGCCCGGTAATGGCCCGACCCGTCCGGCGTGAAGAGGATCGTGCCGTCGTCGGCTCGCAGCCGGCAGCCGTTCAGTTGGCGGATGGTCGCCTGGCGCAGCCACTCGGCATCTTCACGAGGGATGCTCTCTCGAAGCAGGCGCGACGCCTGTTGGCGCGGCAGCAGAGCAGGGTGCGTGCCGGGCCGGCTCTGTGCGAACGCCAAGCTCCCGCTCGCGGCGACCGTCCAAACGAAGACCTCAATAATTCGCATACCGCAACGCCTGTACCCCGCGTGCCAAGAGCAGCGTATAGAAGACCCCGAAGGTCAGGTGCGGTCCGTACGACACACATGCCGCGGAGAGCAATGGCGGCAGGCCCAGTCGGTCGCCCAACGCGATCGGGTCGGCGTCGACGGCCGCGCCGATGGCGTACGCCAGGAAGAGGACCGCCGCCCAGATCGGAAACCAGGCGCTCAGGTAGCAGGCCAGCTGGGTCGTGCCGGCAAGCAGGTTTGTGCCGTGCCGCAGGCGGAAGGCCACGCCCACCAGGCCGGAGGCGAGCACCGTGAGCGTCGCGAGCGCTCCGGTTTCCACCATCGCAACGGCGAGGACGCCCGGGAAGACGAACAGGTCGTCCGCGCCTGTCGGTCATTCGCCTGTGTTCGCGACATAGCACGCCAGGAGGCCCAGATAGCTCACGGCGAAGGTGATGCCCAGGCTGAGGAGCAGGAAGAGTCGCGCGTGGCGCGGCTCGGATTTCAGACGCAGATTCCGTGCGAGTTGCCGGGGGTAACGGATCGCCGCCGACGCCGTCTCCAGGTAGGCCCCTGCCAGGCCCGTGCGGCCGCGTCGCTCCCAGGGGGCGCCGCAACGGTTCCCAGGATCGAGCGAGGCCGCCGCGGGCTGCCCGCACTCGGGGCAGCGGCCCTCGAAGGCGATGGAGAGGAGACAGTATCCGCAGGTTTCGCACCGCGGTGTCCGGGCCGGGGTCTGGGCCGGCCGCCGGATGCCGGCCCAGCGCAGCAGCCCGCAATACAGCCAGATCGTTCCAGCGCAGAACGCCAGCGCGAGTATGTCGTCGGACCGTCGTACGTACCAGGGGGTGCCGTACCAATCCCAGCCGTCTCTCTGCCCTGCCAGGGACAGCCAGGTCACGAGCAGCCCGATCAGCAGGACCGCCCAGAGCACCTGCCCCGTCCAGAGCCATGCCCGCGTCAGTCCCCACCGCAGGCTCCGCCTCATCGGCTCATCGGGCAGGGCGCCCCAGATCGCGGCCGGCAGGGCCGCAATCGCGAACGCGGTCTCGATCCCAACCAGCCAAGCTAGCGATGACCCGATGAAGAGCACGGGCGCACGGCGATAGGACTCCGCCGGGATCGCGACCACGCGGGCAATCGCCGGCGCCCCATGCGCCCAGCTCACGAGCAGCATCACCACGATCGGAGCCATGATCACTGCTATGACGTGCACCGTCCAGGCCTCCAGCAAACCGACCTGCGAAGTTCGCCTGGATGTCGTCGCCGGCAGGAGACCGGCGACGATGGCCGCGACCTCCGGCCAGGCGGGTTCGGGCGTTGGAGGTGCCGTGTCGATCGGGGCGGGCGCGCACGCGAGGGGGCCGGTCGGCGAGGGCACATCCGTTCCGGCCGGGGGCTCGGCGGCCTGCCGGTTCCCGCCGGCCACGCGGTCCTTGGTGTCGCTCATGACCTGCCCCCTTGGGTTGCCGAGGTTCGGCTCCGGGCACGCCAGCGTCTGTCTGACGGACGGCTTGGCGGTCGGAACCGCTGCGGCGTCGGGCTGTTCGAAGCGGTTCACGTCAGCCCCAGCTCGCGGATGAGCAGCGTCTGGGGCGTGATCTGTTCGGCCGGCGCGCCGGAGACCTCCGCCAGAATCTCGCGCATCTGGCGCCACGATGCCTCATCGCTCTGGTCATATGCGGTACCGCAGCCCGGGCAGGTACCGGACAGCGGCCGGCCGCACAGGTCCTCGCCGCAGGCGCGGCAGCGTCCGGTTCGGACGGCCTCCAGCAAGTCCGCTGCGCGGATGTCCTGGGGTTGTCGTCCGGCCGCCACGGCCGCCAGGTCGGCCGCTCGCAGGCGGAGGCCGAAGCGGCTCTCGATTCGCAGGAGCAGTTCGGCGAAGTCGAAGTTCATACGCCCTCGCGAGACGGGGCGCCGGCTTCCGGTAAAGCCCCGAGTGCGGATCCGCAGGACCTTTGGCGACGCGGATGTCCGCAGGGTATGATACCCTCGGGTCCGCGCGGTACGGAACCCGGCTTTGGGGCGGCGCAGCAGGAGGCCGGCGCGGTGCCGCCTGTCTGGAGAGGTGCCCGAGTGGCCGAAGGGGCACGCTTGGAAAGCGTGTGTACGGGGAAACCCGTACCGCGGGTTCGAATCCCGCCCTCTCCGTTGCGTCGGTGATGCGGCTGGGGCGAAAGGGCGGGGGGCTGCAGGTTGCCTGTCCGTTTCGAGGTGTCCGGACGGTCCGGCTGTGTCGCGTGCGTGGAGTCGACGGGGCGTCTCGGGCCTGTCCCTCCTGCCGCGGCGAGGCGGGCCGGTTCGACTCGCCGTTTGTCGGGTCCGGCGTCCTGTCTGCGTCGGCCGGGGTGAGGGCCGCTGGCGTCCGGGGGTTCAGGTCTTCGAGACCCCGCCAAAGCGACGATCGCGGGAAGCGTAATCGCGGATGGCCGCGTGCAGGTGCTCCGGGCGGAAGTCGGGCCAGAGCACGGGCGTGATATGCAGCTCGGTATAGCTGAGCTGCCAGAGGAGGAAGTTGCTGATCCGCCGCTCGTTGGCCGTGCGGATCAGGAGGTCGGGATCGGGGATGCCGGCCGTATACAGGGCGTTCGAGAAGGAGGTCTCATCGATCTCCTCCGGGCGGATGCGTCCTTCGAGCACCTGGCGTGCCAGTCGCTGGCAGGCATCGAGGATCTCCCTCCGTGAGCCGTAGTTGATCGCCAGGCAGAGCGTGAGGCCCCGGTTGTCTCGGCTCATCCGCTCGGTCAGGTCAAGCTCGCGGAGGACGTTGTCCGGCAACCCCTCGCGGCGGCCGATCTGCACGAGGCGGACGTCGTTGGCCATGATTTCCTCGCGTTCGGCGACGAGGTACTCCGCGTAGAGGGCCATGAGGGCCTCCACTTCGTCGCGGGGACGTTTCCAGTTCTCGATGCTGAAGCTGTAGAGCGTGAGATAGCCGATCCCGAGCCGGGCGCACTCGGTGACGATCGCCCGGACCGCGCGGGCCCCCTCCGCATGGCCCCGGATGCGCGGGAGCCCTCGTTGACCAGCCCATCGCCCGTTGCCGTCCATAATGATGGCGATGTGGCGCGGGAGCTGCGTCGGCTCCAGGCCCAGAACGACGCGGGGATCCAGTGGCTCGGCTTGCGGCATGTTCTCGGACACGTCCCTTCGCGGCGTTTGGTCCGCGGCGGGCCGGGAAACGGTTTGCGCCCGCCGCACTCCGCCGACGTCCGGCGGCGACCGGGCACTCGTCACAAGTACAGCGTCTGCCCGCGCTCCGGGCCGACGCTGACGATCCCGATCGGCACGCCGACCAGCGTGCTGATTCGATCCAGGTAGCGTTTGGCGTTGTCGGGCAGGTCGGCGTACGAGTCCACCGTGCGCAGGTCCTGGGCCCAGCCCGGCAGCATCTCGAGTTGCGGCGAGAGCCGTGCGAGCCTGTCCGCCTGGGCCGGCAGGCCCTCGACCGGGGTGCCGTCGAGCCGGTAGCCGGTGCACACGCCGATCTCGCGCAGCCCGCCGAGCGTGTCGAGATGCATGATCGCGAGGAAGTCCACGCCGGTCAGCTCCGCGCTGTAACGGGCGGCGGCCGCGTCGAACCATCCGCATCGCCGGGGGCGCCCGGTCGTCGTGCCGTACTCGTGGCCCCGCTCGCGGATGTACTGCCCGATCTCGTTATCCAGCTCGGTGGGGAACGGGCCGCCGCCGACCCGTGTCGAATAGGCCTTCACCACACCGACGCACGTGCGGACGGTCCGGGCCGGAACGCCCGAGCCGGACGCCACTCCCGCGGGGCCCGTCGAGCTGCTCGTGACAAAAGGATACGTGCCGTGGTCGACGTCCAGCAGCACGCCGTTGGCGCCCTCGAACAGCAGGCGCTTGCCGGCCCGGAGGGCCTCGCGATACCAGGCGGTCGTGTCGCACACGAACGGGGCGAGCCGCTCGCCGTACTGTGCGTACGTCTCGCAGATCAGCCCCGCGTCGAGCGGATCGGTGTCGCCATAGAGGGCTGCGAACATCCGGTTCCGCAGGTCGGTGATGGCGGTGACCTTCTCCCGGAGGCCCGAGGGCCGCAGAAGGTCGCACATGCGGATGGCGGTGGTGCGCAGGGCCTTGTCCGCGTAGCACGGTCCGATGCCGCGGGAGGTGGTCCCGATGCGCACGTCTGCGGAGAGCGCCTGTTCGGAGAGGCGATCCTGACGCTTGTGCCACGGCATGATCACGTGGGCCCGATCGCTGATCCGCAGGTTGTTCGCCACCGGGATGCCGCGGGCGCGCAACTCGTCGATCTCGGTGCAGAGCACCTCCGGGTCCACCACCACGCCCGGTCCGATCACACCGGTCACGCCCGGCCGGACCAGGCCGCTGGGCAGAAGATGGAACTTGAATCGCTGGCCGTCGACGCAGACGGTGTGGCCGGCGTTGGCCCCGCCGTTGTAGCGGCCGACCACGTCGAAGCGGCCCGTGAGCAGGTCCACGACCTTGCCCTTTCCTTCGTCGCCCCAGTGAAGGCCGACGACGCAAGTGTTGCCGATCGATTCGATGTCCATGGTCCGAACACGCGGGCGCCGGGCCGCCGGGGCCGGGGGGGCCTGGCCAGCACGCAGAGTCCATCCGTTCCACGAGTGTATCGCGGGGCGCAGGGGTGACCTGACTGTCTCCGGGATACCCCGAAAACCTACCCCGGCGGCCCGGACCTGTCAACAGCGGGTCCGAGGATTCCGGTTTGCGGCGGGGGCCGCGCGGCCCCGCGCGCGACGGAGCGACCTCGCAAAGGCCCAATAACGACCGCCCGCGCCCGGGCCCCGGGTGCGGCGGGCAGGGGCCGTCCCAGTACTGAAAAGGGAGCTAAAGTCGGTCCGCCCGATGCCGATGCCCCTCTTCGAAAAGTCACGCCCATGCGCCAGGACGCCTGGGGCGGCAAGCGGTCGCCGTTTGGGGAACGAAGATGCGTCGTCCCGAGCGTCCTGCGCGGGCATTCTGCCTGCACGTATCGTCAAGCCTGATCACGATTCTCCTGGCCGCCGGTTGCGATCCGTCCACGGCCTCGTTGCTGGGTCTGCCGGCGGGGCTCGTCGGCTCGTCGGCTTCGTCATCCTCGCCGCTGGCGGCTCCCCTGGGCGCCGGGTTTTCTTCCGAATACGTGGAGGCCGAGCCGAACGAACTGCTCGCCTCGGCCAGCCCCAGCCCGCTGCCCCCGGGCGGGCGGGCGACTCTCCGCGGGGTCCTGGCCGGCGACGCGGACGTGGACACCTACGCACTCGGGTCGGCGGCCGCCGGGGACCGGATCACGATCACGGCGGACGCCGATGCCGGCATGACGCTGGCCGTCGGGCTGTTCGACGAGGACGAGGATCTGGTCGATCTCGTCATGGATTACGGGGCGACGGGCGCACCCTGGTCGTTCGAGACCGTGTGTCGCGAGACGACGGGCTCGCTCTACGCGGTCGTTCTGAGCCCCACGGCCGACCGGGGCACGTACGAGATCACCCTCGACCGGTCCACCGGCGTCGCCGCGACTCATTCGCAGATCGTGCTGCTGGATTTCGACGGGGCCAGCCATGTTTCCATCGGCGGGACGGCGGCGGTGGACGTGCCGCCCTTCGACGCCGGCGACATCGACGCCCGCTGGGCCGGCCAGACGGAAACGATGAAGCAGAAGATCGTTGCGAAGGTCCGTCAGCACTTCGACGGGTTGAACGTGGACATCCGCTCCACCGACGACGGCCCCCTGTCGGCGCCGCACACGACCATCTACTTCGGCACGTATAATGCGGCCCTGTTGGGGCTGGCCGACAGCGTGGACTCGTACAATCAGGATCCGACGGAGTCGGCCATCGTCTTTACGGACACGTTCGCCCTGTTCTCGGTGCTCAATCCGACGCTCGACGAGATCGCGCAGGCGATCGCCAACGTGGCCTCGCACGAGATGGGACACCTGCTGGGTCTGTGGCACACGACCGACGTGCAGGACCTGATGGACGTGACGGCCACGGCCCGACAGATGCTCCGCATGCAGACTTTCCGCCGGGCCCCGCTGCACCCGCTCGTGATGCCGCTGGGCTGGCAGGACGGTCCGTCGCGACTGGCCTGGGCGGTCGGCGGGACGCTCCGCCAGACCGGGCGGAACGCGCGAGCGGTGACGCCGCCCGACGACGAGTGGCGGGCCGCCTATGACTTCACGATCGACCGCCGCCTGCTGTCGAGCCGCTGCCGGTGAGAGCCGATCCGCGCGCTGCGATCGCGGGTGGCCGTCCCGTCCGATCGGCCGGACGTGCCGGCGGCCTGCGGCGATCTCGGGCCCGGCGGAAGGGTGCTACGAGGCGAGATACTTCATCGCCGACTCGAAGATGATGCGCCCGGCGCCTGTCGCGTCGGGATCGCCGCTCGTCCAGGCCGGATGCTGCGACGGCTCGACGTGGCGCTCCGGATGCGGCATCAGACCGAGGATCAGGCCCGTACGGTCGGTCAGGCCGGCGATGTCGTCGATGCTCCCGTTGGGATTGACGGGGAACGGACCCGGGTTGCCCTGGCGGTCGCAGTATCGCAGGGCCACGTGGCCCCCGGATCGCAGACGGCCGAGTGTCGCTTCGTCCGCCGGGACGAGCTTTCCCTCGCCGTGGGCGATCGGCAGCGCGATTTGCGTTCCCGGCGGCAGGAAGACGCATCGCTCGGTGCAGGTCCTGACCCGTATCCATCGGTCCTCAAACCGGCCGGAGTCGTTGCACGTCAGCGTGACCGTCTGTCGTCGGTCCCCGTCGAGGTCCGGGAGCAGGCCGGCTCTCACCAGGACCTGGAACCCGTTGCAGATCCCGAGGACAGGCCGGCCCCGCTCGACGAATCGACGCAGGGGCTCGGCCAGGTGATGGTTCAACTCGTTGGCGAGGATCCGGCCGGCCGCCACATCGTCCCCGTAGCTGAAGCCTCCGGGGATCGTGAGGGCATCGAACGCGTCGAGGATGGAGGGCGATTCGATCACGCGCCGCACGTGGACCCGCTCGGCCCTGGCACCGGCCAGTTCCCACGCGTAGGCGGTTTCCTCGTCGCAGTTGATGCCGGCCGTTCGCAGGATCAGGACTCGTCGGGTCATTGTCTCACACCGGTCAGGCGTCGGCCGCTGGGTCTCTCTCCTCGGGGGGGGACCCGTTACGGGAGAAAGCGTACGGCGTACAGGTCCGCGTCCTTCAGGACGAAGTGCAGGCGGATCGGCCTACCCGAGAGCTTCGAGACGTCTCCGCCGGCCTTCCACGCCACCACCCGCTCGATCTCGTCGCCCCAGATCTCGATGCAGTCCTCGATGCCGTAACCCGGGAACGGCGTTCCGGAGGCATCCTGGATCTCGACCTTGACGCTCCCGACGGCCGACGTGGAGACGTTGATCGCCAGCCGGCGGCCCTCGAAGACGGCCGGCTTCGTGAGCATCCGGCCGCCGCCGTAGGGGGCGCTGACCGAGACGAACCCGTCCAACCGAAGGGTCCCGCGTTGGAGCCGGGGGATGAGTTCCTTGGCCGGGTAGTTGTCGTAGTGGTCGGTCCAGTACACGCTCAGTTCCGTGGGGCCGGTCTGAAGCACGCCCCAGGCGGGCATCTGGTTGCCGTGCGCGCCGCCCCAGTTCTTCGGGTCGAGGCCCGGCCGGATCCAGGCCTCGAGAAACGTCCGGTTCCACCGGAGGCCGTCGTGGCTCGACATGAAGACGGCGTCGGAAAGGCCGTCGGTTTCGCGCTGATCCAGACCGACCCGGTTCCGCTCGGTGGGCGGGACGAAGCGCATCGGCAGGCCGATGTAGACGCGGGGCTCGCGGGGATAGGGGAGGATGGCATTCGTGTAGAAGTGCTCGATCGGGGTTGCGCCGAAGTCGAGGAGGACGGGGCGGCTCCAGTGGACGAAGTCCGCGGACGTCGCCCGGGCGATGCTCCGCTTGCCCTGCTGGGTCTGGCGCAGGTAGCAGACGTACTGTTTCTGGACGGTGTCCCAGAATGCTGTGTTGTGGGAGTCGAATGCCCCCTCGACGATGATCGGGTCGTCCCCCAGGCGCCTCCAGTGAAGCCCGTCGGGTGATGCGAAGGCGTAAAGGACCTTCCTGCGGTCGCCCCCGGGCGGTCCTGTCTTGCTGAGCGAGACCGCCTTGTATCGCTGATCGGGGCGGCAGGTCGGGTTGGCGTCAATGAACGGCGAGAAGTTGTGCGATTCGGAGTAGGATTTTTCCGGGCCGGTCCAGATGATGTTGTTGTCTCTGGAGCCCTCGAACTCGAACAGACCCAGGGAGGGCCGCGTCCATGTCACCCCGTCGGCACTGAACGCCACGCAGGTGTACTCCCGGCCGAGGTCGCCGCCGCCGCGGTAGTACATGCGGTACTGGTCCGCGTCCTTCAGGAGGGTGACGTATCCGCTCTGTCCGCCTTCCCAGGGCTTGTCAAAGGTGAAGACCGTGCCTCGTGGCACCGGGCTGTGGAGCTTGAGTACCGCTCCCTCCATCCGTTCGATGAGGTACTGATCGAAGAACACCCCCAAGCCCGCGCCGACGGGTACCGGCTGTTCGGAAGCCCGTCCTGTCGAGGTCGTCACCACGCAAGCCACGATGCAACAGACGGTTGCGTTTCGCACGCTTCGCCCTCTTCGCTACGGCTCGAACCCTGTGCCCGGCACCATCCAGCAGTCGTCCCACCTGATCGAGTGGGGTTTGTGATGCGCCGCGTTCGCCGAGTATACCCACGTCTTGGCACCTGCCCAACCGGGTGGGGTGTCGGAGGCGGCCCGGGGAATCGGCTTGCCTTGGCGCCGCCCGAACCGTGAGGGCGGCCACGCGTAGTAAGGGTGCTGGTGCGGGAGCGGCACCCGGTACGCGAAGCGATCCCGGTGGAAAACATGGGGGGGCGGGCGAGGCCGCTCGCGACGCGCGCCGAGATCCTGAAAGGCGGACGATGGTCGTCGCCGACAGAGAGCGTAGGGGAAGTTCGCGCCCGCGACGCGGCGGGCGGGGCCGCGGGAGGGCGCTGCGCTTGCCGGCTGGGGTGGCCGTTCCCCGGTATATCGATCATCCGGAGCTACACGGGGCGGATGCCTACCGGCGACTGTTCGAGGGGGTGGAGCAGGACGAGTCGGTGGTGGCGCGACAGAGCCGCCGATTCAAGCAGATGCATTACGCGGCTCTTCAGATGCAGCGCCTCGTGGCGGACCGTGGGGCAGGCGCCGTTGAGAGCCCCGAATACCGGCAATGGCGGGAACGGTACAATCGCATCCGGGACGAGCTGGCCAACGAGAACCTGGGGCTTGTATATACCCTCTTCAAGCGGAGCCGTATTGCGAACGTCGACACGGATGAGCTACTGAGCGAAGGGATGGTCGCCCTGACGCGGTCCATCGATTCGTTCGATCCCTGGAAGGGCTATCGCTTCAGCACGTATGCCTGCAATGCCATTCTCCGGGCGTTTTTCCGCTGCGGACAGCGGGCGGCCCGGCGCCGGGAGCACGAACCCCTGAACTTCGACGCGGCACTTCAGCGGAGCGACTGGATCGACACCCAGCGGGCCGACGAATCGGCCCTGTTCTCCGAGCGGCTGGCGCGGATCCTCGACGAGGGCCGCGCGGCCCTTACGCCCATTGAGGAGTCCGTCCTGTTCTCGCGCTTCCCGCGGGGGGGGCGGCCGCGGCAGTCCCTCGGGGAGATCGGCGGCGCCCTGGACCTCAGCAAGGAGCGCGTGCGGCAAATCCAGAATCGCGCACTCCGCAAGTTGCGGGAGGCGCTCCAGAGCGATCCGGTCTTGCAATAGGCTGATTCGCTATGTGTGCGGCGGCGCGTGAGTCCAGGCTCGCAGGGCGCCGGCCGTCGGGCGGGGGCGGAAGACCGGCTTGGGCGGACTTACCCGCCGGGGACGTCACGGCCACGGGTCCGCGCCGTGATGTAGCCCATGAGCAGCATTCCGAGGAGGCTGAAGGGGAGCATGAACCAGAACCAGGCGTTCCAGCCGAGGGATGTTCTCTGAATGGCCTGATCCAAGGCGTATCCCAGAGTCTGCCCCGACAATCCGGCTCCGATATACTGGAACGAGTCTATCAGGCCGAGCGAGAAGCCCGCCATCTTCCGCCCGCCAAGGTCCATGGCTGCGGCCGTGCCCAGGATCGAATGGGTCGAGTTGCACGTGAGCGAGATGAGGATCATGAAGACGGCCGCCAGGGTCGGTGTGGCCAGGACGGCGCCTCCGGGCAGGGCCGGCGAGTGGGACAGCATCAGGGCGGCGGCGAGGATCACGAGCGACTCGGTCGCGTAGAGGGCCATGGCTACGGGGGCGCGGCGGCCCCGGAAGAGCAGATCCGAGACGTAACCGGATGCTATGGATCCGAAAAAGGCCGTGATGGGCAGGAGGGCCGCGGTCACCTTGACGAGCGGCGACGTCTTGATGTTCAGGCCCCAGGCCTGCTCGAAGTATACGACGAACCAGTCGAACTGAGCCGTGCGAACGACGCCGGTGCAGAAGTAGGCGGCCGCGGTGAGCCAGACCATCTTCTTGCGCACGATCGTCGCGAAGACCTTCGAGAGAGGGACATCGTTTTCGAGGGAGGCGTCGACGCGGGCCTCGTCCGGGTCATGTTCGACGTGGTAGCCGACCTCTTCCGGTTCGTTGCGGACGATGGCGTACATGAGGACCAGGACGACCGCGACGACCGCCGGCGGAAGCCAGAAGAGCCAGCGCCAGTCTCCTCCGACGTAGAAGCGGTTCCGGCCGATGAAAATGGGGAAGCCCGCGAGCAGCACCGGGCCGAAGTTCATCATCGAGATCTGCCCGAGCTGGATCATCAGGCCGAAGATGCCGGCGAATCGGCCGCGCTCGCGCCTCGGAAACCAGGAGGTGTTGATCTTGACGAACCCCGGCGCCCCGAAGGCCTGGAAGTAGCCGTCCAGGCAGCGGATGAGCACGAAGAGCACGAGCCCCGAGCCGACCGCCGCGTAGGAGCTGAGCCCGAACAGGAGGTTCAGCGCGATCGTGGCGATGGCCCCCACGGCCATGGCCTGCTTGCCGCCGAGCCGGTCCGTGAGCAGGCCGTTGACGAATTGCCCCACGGCGTAGCTCCAGTGCCGGCCCGTGTTGATCAGCCCGAACTGCGCCCGGCTGAAGCCGAATTCGTCGATGATCCGCGGGGCGGCGATGGAGATGTTGTACCGGCAGGTGTAATAGGACGCGTACATCAGGCCGAGCAGGAACCAGTTGATGCCGCGTCGGGTGCGAAAACCGGGCTGATGCTCAATGGGACCGGAAGGGGGGGCGGGCTTTTGCGGAGCGCAGGTGACCGGTTCCATGCATCATCCCTTCACTGCATGCGCGGAGCGTAGCACGAGGCCACCGCGGCCACGACGGTCTGGAGGGCGAGGGCCGCCGGGCTGAGGGGTATGCGGTGGAACGCGCCGAATGCCAGGATCGCCAGTTCGCCGGCGATCACCGCCCAGAGCACGAGCAATGACCATCGCCGCATGCCGCATACGCCCACCAGGGCCGCCGCAGTGGCCAGCGTCGGGATGATCCAGGGGACGATATGATGGGCGGGTCGATAGCCGGGGATCTCGAAGGCCCGACCCTGGCCGAACAGGGCGTCGAGAATGGTCGCAATCGAGGGCAACATGACCAGCGCCATGAGCATGGTCAGGTACGTCAGCCCGACCGTGACCATCAGGACCGGAGGCGGTGCGATCGAAAGCGGGGGTTCGGCCCCGGTGACTTCGGGTACCGGCCGGCCTTCGAACGTCAATACCGGTTGCCAGCGACCCGTGCGCGGGTCCCGGACGATGCGGAGTTCCGCCGCCCGGCCGTTGACCGAGAAAGAGCAATCCGCTCCTTCGAAGCGGCCCCGCCGGTAGAGCCGATGCGCCGCAGGACCCGGCCGCAGCGGCGGAGCGGCCGCCGAGGGCGCGTCCTGTGGTGTCGGGGGTTCAGGGGCTGGGCCGGCCCCGGCGAGGTCGAGCGTCTTGGGGCCGAACCACCCCCGTCGCGTATGGAGGCGAAAGAGCACTTCGCACGTCGGCGAGGTCGGCAGTCTCCACCGGAACTCGTACATCATTCCCGTCCGTAACGGCCGCCTGAGGGCGTGCGGTCCGGATCCGACGGGGGGATTGTAACGGCGCGGCTGCGGAGCCGGAATGGGAGGCGGTGGGGCCGTTGAGAACCGTCGGGTTCGCGCCGGGGCGCCGGCCGGTATAATGTTGTTCCGGCGCGGAGATCGGGTGGGCAGGGCCTCCCGGGCGCGGCGAGAAGGAGCCATCGCAGATGAACCTGGGGCGTGCGCGACGAGATCACCGAGGGCGCGGATGGCGCTGGCTGGCCCTGCTGATGCCGTTGTTGTGCGGAAGTCTGGTTCAGGTCAGTTGCGGCAAGGTCGTGAAGAATTCCGTCTACGCCGGGGCGTTCGACTTCATCAGCGGGCAGGTGAACACGGGCTTTCAGGTGCTCCTTCCCTATCTGAGCGATCTGTTTCTGAACCTTGCCCCGCAGCCCTCGGGGACAGGGGGGTGATCCTCACCCGGTCCGGCGGGGGCGGGCGCGCAGACTCTCCTCGAACTCGTCTTCCAGCTCGCTGACGAATTCGCTCTCGAGTCGTACGTGGTGGAGCGAATCCCGGATCTCCACGATGGCCAGCACCACACCGCCGAGCAGCAGAGTCATGCCGGAGAAGAACAGGCATGCCGCGACGACGCGGGTGAATGCGTACCGGACGCTCAGTCCGGTGGCCAGCGAGCAGACGGTCAGGCAGGCGATCGTGCCGAGCAGGCACAGGATCGTCCGCCGGACCAGGTTGGCCCGACGCATGAGCCCCCGGGTCTGCTGCTCAAGCATGTCCAGCAACCGCTGGTGTCGGGCGATGGCGAACTCGTCGGGCTGACCGGCGGCCCGCGTGCGGGCGTATTCCTCCTGTTCCTCCAGACGCTCGCGTTGAAAGCTCCGCAGGCGAGAGATCAGTCCGGCCAGCCGGTTGTAATAGGCCAGGCACAGGAGGCCGCAGGCCGAAATCACGACCACCGGGACCACGGAGGACGAGATGATCGCCGACCATTCTTGCGGTTGAAACATGTTCCGAAGCTCCGGGGCCGGACGGCCTGCCGCCGGAGGGGCGGCCGGCGACCGGCGCTGCCTTCATGCTACTGGAGCCGGCGGGGGGCACAACCGGCCGGCGCGCCGCTTGCCGGTCGCAGGAGGTTGGGGTAAACGTCTGCGAGCGGCGGGCATTGGTGGAGGGACTCATCGATGGGCTGCGCGGATTTCGTGGCGATCGATCTGGGAGCCGAAAGCGGTCGCACGGTGCTTGGCCGGATCGGCGACTCGCGTCTCGAACTACAAGAGGTCAGCCGCTTTCCCAACGGACCGGTTCGGGTGATGGATTCGCTGCACTGGGATGTGCTGCGGCTGTTCGCGGAGATTCAGAGGGGACTGGGGATCGTGGCCCGCGATCGGAAGGACCGGCCGGCCGGGATCGGCATCGACACGTGGGGGGTGGATTTCGGGCTGCTGGGCCGCGGGGACGTCCTGCTGGGCAATCCCTACCACTACCGAGACCCGCGTACGAACGGAATGATGGAGAAGGCCTTCGCGCGGATGAGTCGCGAGGAGATCTTCGAGCGGACGGGCATCCAGTTCATGCAGCTCAACTCGATCTTCCAGCTGCTGGCGATGAAGCTGGCCGATTCGCCCCTGTTGGAGGCCGCGCGGACGTTTCTCACAATGCCCGACCTGTTCAACTTCTGGCTGACCGGGCAGAAGGTCTGCGAGTTCTCGAACGCGACCACGACGCAGCTTTACGACCCTCGGGCCCGGGACTGGGCCGGGGCGATCTTCGAGCGGCTCGATCTGCCCCGCGCGATCATGCCGCGGGTGGTCCCGCCGGGGACGGTCCTCGGCGAGCTACGGGCCAGCATCGCCGAAGAGACGGGTGCCGGCCGGATTCCCGTCATCGCGCCGGCCTGTCATGACACGGGTTCGGCGGTGGCGGCCGTCCCCGCCGATCCGAACGCGAGCTGGGCATTCCTGAGTTCCGGAACGTGGTCGCTGATGGGCATGGAGGTCCGCGAGCCCATCATCAATTCCGTGTCGCTGGCCTACAACTTCACGAACGAGGGCGGCGTGGCCGGGACGTTCCGCTTCCTCAAGAACATCATGGGGCTCTGGCTCGTGCAGGAGAGCCGGCGGACGTGGGAGCGGGCGGGTCGGGCGTACAGTTATGAGGAGCTGGGCGAGATGGCGGCGGGCAGCCCGCCGTTCGTCGCCTGGGTCGATCCGGACCACAGCTCGTTCCTGGCGCCGGGGGACATGCCGGCCCGGATCGCCGAGTTCTGTCGTCGAACGGGCCAGCCGGTTCCCGAGGGGCCGGGTCCGGTCGTTCGCTGCTGCCTGGAGAGCCTGGCGCTGACCTACCGGCAGACCCTCGAGTCGATCGAGAAGTGCACGGGACGACGGATCGACGTGATCCACGTGGTCGGGGGCGGGTCCAGGAACCGTCTTCTGTGCCAGATGACGGCTTCGGCCACGGGTCGGCCCGTCGTTGCCGGTCCTGTGGAGGCCACGGCCGCCGGCAACGTTCTGATGCAGGCGATCGCGACGGGGCGGCTCCGGGACGTGGCGGAGGGACGGCGGCTGATCCGGCAATCCTTCCCGATGGAGACCTACGAGCCGCGGGATACGGACGCCTGGGACGAGGCGTACGACAAGTTCCGCGCCCGCGTGAAGGGCAGGTAGCGGGGCGCCAGGGGTGCGCGAATGAAGACGATCGTCGGATTTGGCGAGGTGATGGTGCGGATCTCGCCGGTCGGCCAGCAGGCGTTCGGCGATTCGAATACGGTTCAGCTCACGGCGGGCGGATCGGAGGCGAATGTCCTGGCGAAGCTCGGGTGCCTGACAGGCGAGTTCCGCACGCAGCTCATCACGGTGCTGCGGGACGACCTGGCCGGGCGGGCCCTGGCCGCGGACCTGGCCAGGTACCGCGTGGGGACGGACTTCGTCCGATGGACGCCGCAGTACCGCAACGGCGTGTACTATCTGGAGCAGGGCATCGGGCCGATCGTGGCGCGGGTGGACTATGACCGCGAGGGTTCAGCCATCGCCCATCTGGCCGGCGATGCGGCCCAGTTCGGCGTGCTCGACTCGGCCGATGCGTTTTTCGTCAGCGGGATCACTCCGGCGTTGAGTGCGGCCTGTCGCGAGGCCACCCAGCGGGCCCTGGATCGGGCGCGGTCGGCCGGGGTGGCGGTGTTCTTCGACGTGAACTACCGGAAGAAGCTCTGGAAACCGGGCCAGGCCCGGGAGACCATCGAAGAGTATCTGCGGGCGGGGCTGATCACCGGTCTGATCACCACCGAGACGGACGCCCGCTCGGTCTTCGGGATCGATCGGGGCGTGGATGACTCTTCTCCGATGCCGGTGCTGATCGAGCGGAGCCGCCTGGTGCTCGAGGACCTCCGGGGGCTGTTCGGTGAGGCGTGCCCGCTCTATGTCCTGACCATCCGCAAGCGCGTCACCAACGAGACCGGGCAGTGGGCCTCGGCGGCCCTGCTTCCCGATGGCTCATACGTGGTGGGCGATGCCTTCGACTACGTCATCCTGGACCGTCCGGGGGCCGGCGACGCCTGTAGTGCCGGTCTGATCGCCGGGTATCTGGGGCTGCGCCCCGACGGGTCGCTCAGGGACGACCTGCCGCTTGCGGACCGCATTCGGACGGGGCTGGACCTCGGAAACCGGATGGCCATCGTCGCTCAGAAGACGGTCGGGGACCTGGGGCCTGCCTGGCCGGTGACCATGTACTTTTCGCGGGTCAGCGAGAGCAGGGAGATCTCCCGTTGAGCGAGGATCCGCCCTCCGAGCCTGGTCCGGGTGATTTCGAAGATGACGCAGGTCCCTTCGAGTACGGGTGCCCCGACTGCGGGACCTCTTTGCGCCGATATGTGGGCCGGTGCCCGAAGTGCGGCCGCGATCTGTTCGATGCGTACAGCGGGGTGTACCGCCCGAGGCGTACGACGGCGGCGAGGATCGCGGCGGTTGCGGTGCTGGCGGTGTTCGTGTCTGCGCTGGTCGTTGCGCTGATCTATTCGATTCGGGAGCTCGTGGCGGGTCGTCCATAGGCCGCGTGGAGGTGCGCGGCACGCGGCAGCGACCCTGTGCCGGTGGGGAAGTTGCCGGCCCGGGGCCGACGTGACCGCACCCGTGAGGGGCTGTGAGCAGGCGGCTGCTCTGTCAGCGGGGCTTCGCGCGAGCGGCGAGCCCCAGGGATCGCGCCTGCCGGGCCGGCGCGCTCTGGCCTGTGTTCCGTAGGAGAGGCAGAGGAATAAGCGTGGATCGCCGCGTTGGCCGAGCAGGGGAGCGTGGCTACGATACGGTGTCATGGACCTCGAGGCGGCCCGGCGGTATGAGCGAATCCGGATCGTCCTGCGTGTCATCACATTCGCGTGTCTGCTGGTGTACGCGGGCGCGTGGGCGGCGCTGGCCGGGCCGGCGGCCGACCGGCTGGGCGAACTGACGGACTCGCGCTGGGTGGGGCTGGGCCTCTACGGGGCGGTGTTCCTTGTCGGCTTCGAGCTGCTCATGTTGCCGCTGGCGTACTACTCCGAGTTCGGAGTGGAGCATGCGTTCGGCCTGAGCACCCGAAACCTGCGGGCCTGGCTCGTGCACACGGCCAAGGAATGGCTCGTCGGCCTGGTGCTGGGGGCCGTGATGCTTGCGGGTTTTTACGCGGCCCTGTGGTACGGGGGGCGGGCCTGGTGGCTGTGGGTCTGGGCGGGGTGGCTCGCTCTGACGGTGGGGCTGGCGCGACTTTTTCCGGTTCTGATCCTGCCGCTGTTCTACAAGTCCGCACCCATCGAACGGGAGCCGCTCCGGGAGCGCCTGCTCCGGCTCGCCGAGGGGGCCGGCGTACGGATCGACGGGCTTTTCCGGTTGGACGTGTCCAAGGAGACGCGGAAGGCGAATGCCATGCTGGCCGGCCTGGGTGCGACCCGCCGCGTCTACCTGTCGGATACCCTCCTCGATGCCTTTACCGACGAGCAGATCGGCGTGGTCTTCGCGCATGAACTCGCCCACCACGTTTATCGTCATATCCCCAAGAGCATCGCTTTGAGTGCCGCGAGCGGTACGCTGCTCGTGGCGGCCGTGGCGGTGGCGCTCGGGCCGTACGCCGGGCCGGATCGCGCGATCTGGCCCGCGGGGGTCACCGCGCTGCCGTACGCGGTGCTTTCGGCGGGGGCGGTCTCGGCATTGCTGTCTCCGCTGGGCAACGCGATCTCGCGGCGGTTCGAGCGGCAGTGCGACGCCGCCGCTCTGGCGCGGACCGGGGATCCGCAGGCGTATCGGGAGGCGTTCCGCAAGCTCGGGGAGATGAACCTGGCCGACCCCGACCCCCCGCGCTGGGTCGAGGTGCTCTTTCACGACCATCCGGCCCTATCCCGGCGGATCGCGATGGCCGCTGATCGGGAAGCGGTCGGGGGATCGGTCGGCGGCGCGGACGCGGCGACGAACGACCTGGACCGCAGTGAGGCGGTGTGAGTCGTCGGCCCGCACGAGCACGTCGGCGAATCGGCGCGAGGCGATCACGTACTCGGCGTTCAGCCGGTCGTTGCGTTCGTACTTCTGCTCGGCCTGCTCGCGCGTCAGGCCCCCGACCACGTGCCGCAGAATCACGGATTCGCGGGCCCGCTGTTCCTCCACATCGAGAAACATGGCCATGTCCAGCCGTTCCGCGACGCGACGCCAGGGCTCCTGCCGACAGAGCACGTAGTTGCCTTCCAGAATGACCACGCGCGTGCCGGGGGCGACGGTGATCGCGTCGGCCACGGGTTCGTGCAGGCGCCGGTCGTAGGCCGGCAGTCGCGCCGGCATATGGGCTTCGCGGAGTGCCCGGATGGCCGCCACGATCCCCTCCACGTCGAACGACTCGGGCGAGCCCTTCCGCTCGCGCAGCGGAACCCGTCGGCCGTCCGGAAGCGTCGTGGTCATCTGGTCGAGCCTGGCGTTGGGCCAGTGCCAGCCGTCGATCGAGACGGCCGCCACCGGCAAGGGCGGCAAAACGCGGTTGCCGAGGAAGGCCAGGAGGGTGGCGAGGGTGGACTTGCCGCTGCCCGGGAGGCCGGCCAGACCCACGATGGCCCGCCGGCCCGTGGGCACGTCGTGGACGAGGTCGTCAAAGACGCGGAAGATCTCGGAGATCGGGCCGGTCATCTCCGCGTGGGTCACCTCGACGACGACGTCGATTCCCGCCACGTTCAGGCGCGTCACGGTGGCCGGATGGTGATTCTGTCGGGTCACAGGCGCATGTTACCGCGCGGACCGGAAGGGGTGCCAATCCGTCCCCCGGGGGCGCGACGGCCCGGGGACGCCCGGCTACGGGGCGGGATCGGGCGGCAGGTAGGGCTGGATCTGGACGAAGTTGATAGCGATCTCCTGGCCGGCCGGCCCCCCGGGGGCCTCGGGGCTCAGCCAGTCGCTGATCTCCAGTAGGGCCTGGGGTGCCGCCGCGCGGAACACGAGCCAATGGTAGTTGAACCACGCGCGGCGGTTCTGGTCGTATGGGCCGTGGTGGTGGCTGTAGCAGTTCGGAAACACGTGCTGAAAGGACTGGTGGGGCAGGAGTTCCGCGCCCGACAGTCGAATCCTCAGGGCGTGCTTCTGCTGGCGGCCCAGGTCGCCCGCGTCGGCCGAGTACATCCGCACGGAGTACAGACGGCCCGGTTTGAGGTCCCGGATCGTCTGCCGGATCAGGTTCGGGCGCGAGGCGCTGCGTCTCATGCAGAGCGCCGTATCGCCCTGCCGCGTCTTCGGATATCGGCCCTGGAGCCAGCTCAGGCCCTCGATCGTGCGGACGGCGACGGTTTCGGGCGCGGCGGCGTCAACGGCCCAGCCGTTCAGCCCCTCCTCGAAGTCCGGGTTGGCCACGTGGGTGAGGGCATAAGGGTCGCTCGTGTACGGCTCGGTTCGGCCCTCGATGCCGTAATGACGAAAAAGCCTGCCCATCCAGCGGACAGTTTCCTCATCGGTGTAGCTTGAGAGATAGGTCATGACGCCGGCCAGGCGCCGGCAGGCCGGATCGTTGGCCAGGAGGTTCATCTGCATGTCCAGGTAGACCTTCAGATCCACAGCCGGATCGACATCGAGACTTTCGGGGGGTTGCGAGAACGTGCCGAGGCAGATGATCACATGTGCCGGGCTTCCCGGGACCGCCTTGTCCCAGGCTTCGATCTCGTCGCCGATCCGCTTGCGTATGAAGGCGCGGGCCTGGGCCTCGGTTCGCTGCTCGGGGAGGTATCGCTCGAGGGCCAGATGCCAGCCGGCGTCCATCACTGCGCGGATGAAGGCTCGGCCGGCGGGGAACTCGTGGATGGACGTGCAGTACGGATAGAAGCGCTTGCCCCGCGGGCTTGCTTCGGCGCGGACCCGATCGAGGGCCCGGGTCCAGGCGGCGTACTTGTCCGCGGGAGCGTGATAGAACTCGTCGGCCACGACCCCGTCGAGCATCGGGTCCGTCAAACCGGGATGGCCCAGCCAGTAGGCGGCCGCCTGGTCCGCCGTGACCGTCTCGCCCTCGGCCAGGCCCGGCACGCCGCACTCGACCATCCATCGGCGGCCCCGCCGTCGCCACTGGTCGGCCTGCGGCCCCTGCTCGGGGGCGGCCGTACCGAGCAGGACGTTGAGGTTCGGCAGGACGTAGCGGGAAAGGAACGGCCAGTCGTACTTGCCATACTCGTGGACGTGCGGGTCGGCTCCGAACTTCGAGTAGACCAGCTCGGGTACGGCCCGGACGAGGAGCTTCACGGGCGCGCCGCCGGGGCCGCGCGCGGCGATGCGGTGGGGGCCGGCGGGCAGGAGGCGCATCGCCTCGATCGTGCCGGCGGCCGTGTGGGTGTGAAGCGGCTCCGGGTCGCTATCGAGCATGATGGCTACGGTGCCGGCGGGGGAGGCTGTGGGGGTCGTGGAGATGAACACCCAGCCGTCGCGGGGGTTGGCGAAATCGATCGTCGTTCCGGTCGGTGCGGGCACCACCGAGGTCTCGAGCAGTTCGATCACCAGATTGTTCAGGGGTCGGGGGGCCGGTGCGGCCAGTGTCGCCAGCAGGATGGGCAGGGTCGATGAGGCGAGGTGCATGGTCATCCTCCGGTGGCCGCGCGCCGGACGGCGGCCGATGTGCCCGGGGCATCGTCGGGCCGACCGCTGGGCTCGTCAAGCGGGCGGCTGGCTGCTTCGGGTTCCAGGTCAGGCCGCTTGTGATGTGGAAATGGCCGTTTCGAGCTCTTCGACGCTCGGCACCATGGAGCGGAGCGTGCGTTTGACGGCCTCGAATCGCCGGGGAGGTGTTCCACGCGGAGCCGGTAGAGAAAAGGGGCGATGCCCCCGCCTGGGATGCCGCTGTCGGTTACCTCCGCCGGCGGCTTGGCGCAGCGCATGGCCAGCTGCGTGTGCAGGGAAGAGACCCGCCTGGCGACCAGTTCGCTGCGGCGTCG
>Ga0209227_1000098_pt1 | contig 70536 bp, 48 predicted proteins | sample YNPBryantNP2012_FD_185815 | JGI IMG/M metagenome (GOLD analysis project Ga0209227, IMG submission 185815) | Anoxygenic and chlorotrophic microbial mat microbial communities from Yellowstone National Park, USA - YNP Bryant NP 2012 (SPAdes)... ...
CGAGTGCGGAGGCGACGGTGGATCGGCAGGCGGTGCCGCTGACGGCGCCGGATTACACCTGGATGGTGCTGGCGGCCGAGGGGGAGTACACCGTGCGGGCCACCATCGCCGGCTCCGACCACGGCTCTGTGCCCATAGTGGTCGCCAGGCCCGAACCGGAGCCCACACCGGTGATCACCACGACCGGTGGAAGCCTGGCATCTCAGGAACATATCACCTCTCCGGTCAGCCAGCCGGAGGTTGGTGGCGGAGCGACCACTGCGGAATGCCTGAACGCCCGCTGGGTTAAGGACGTCACCGTGCCCGACAATACTCGCTTCGAGAAGGGGAAGGAGTTCGATAAGACCTGGCGCGTGCGCAATACCGGCACATGTTCCTGGCCGGCGGACACAGTGCTGGCTTTTGTGAGCGGTGCGAAATTAGATGCCCCTGACAGCGTGCCCGTAGGGCCACTGGAACCGGGTGAAGAGATAGATGTGACCGTAAAGATGAAGGCTCCGGACCAGGACGGGAACTACACCGGTATCTGGAAGATGCGGACGGCACAGGGGCCGTTTGGCGGCAACCTGACGGTGGTGATCGTGGTCGGTGAAGGAACGCCCGCGACGCCCGTCGTGGCTCCGGTCAGTGGCGGCGGGTTCGAGCTGGGAGGGCATGTGCGGGATATAGGCCATCCCTATGCCAGCCTGATGCACTATGCCGGCATGACGTGGTCCAAAGTGCAGGTCCATTACGGGGAGGACGCTTCCGGCATCATCCAGGTCGCCCACGCAAACGGGTTTAAGATACAACTGAGCGCTCTGGGAAGGCCGGGGATGGTGGTGGAGCCGGGTTTCGAGCAGAACTTCGCCAATTGGGTGGCCTCGCTGGCAAAGGCCGGGGCGGATGCCATTGAGGTGTGGAACGAGCCCAACATTGACCGTGAGTGGCAGATCGGCTACATCAGCCCGCAGGCGTACACGAAGCTTCTCTGCGCCTCGTATAATGCCATCAAGGCGGCAAATCCCGGCACGGCAGTTATCAGTGCTGCACCGGCACCGACCGGATGGTTCGGTGGGTGCAGTCCCAACGGCTGCGACGATAAACCGTGGATGGAGGGATTGTTCAACGCCGGCGCGGCTAACTGTATGGACTATATCGGGGCACATCACAATGCCGGTGCCACCTCACCATCGGCGACCAGTGGCCACCCCGGAGATAACGGAAGCGGTCACCATTCCTGGTACTTTCTACCGCAGACGCAGCTATACTATAACATTTTCCGGGGCACGCGCAAACTCTTCTACACTGAGATGGGCTATGCGTCGCAGGAGGGTGTGCCGACTTTCTCGGATGCTTTCGCCTGGGCGCGTGGCACAAACAACGCTCAGCAGGCAGCCTGGCTGGCGGAGGCAGTGCAGTTGAGTATAAGGACCGGCATGGTACGTTGCATCATCGTCTGGAATATTGATTTCGTGCGCTACGGCTATGACCCGCAGGATGGATATGCGATCGTTCGTCCCGATGGAAGTTGCCCGGCGTGCGTGGCGCTTCATGGGGTGCTGGGCACCCGTTAGGAGGTCAGCATGAACTTTTCGTACAACGACCGTGGTGTGGGCGGTAAGCAACTGTACATCATCGCTGCAGCCTGGCTGATACTTGTTGTCGTCGGGGCAGTGTGCACCTGGTACGGATGGTTCAGCCCGGCCAGCAGAGAAACCCGCAGGCCTGCGCCGATAGCGCAACCGGATAACATCCCTTCAACTCCTGAGCTTCGGGCAACTGATACCCCTGCTCCGGAGCCCACGGTAGCCGTCACTCCCACCTCGCAGCCTCCGGCAGAGGAGGTCTTCGGTTACGGCATCGCCGTACATGGCGTGGTGGGAGACGCTGACTATACAATGGGGCAGGTGCAAAATCTGGGCCTGGGTTGGGTTAAGCAACAGGTACGGTGGTCCTTCTTTGAAAGGAATCCTAACCAGATGGACTGGAGTGGCTTCGACTGGGTGGTGGAGGCAGCCAACAAGCGGGGCATTAAGGTCATGTTTAGCGTGGTAGATGCGCCGCACTGGTCACGCACCTACTTCGATGACAACGTTGAAGGCGCTCCTCCCGATGATCTTGCGCTTGTGGCCGACTTTATGGGGAGGCTGGTGGAGCGCTACCGTGGCCGTATCCATGCCATTGAGGTGTGGAACGAGGAAAACCTGGACCGGGAATGGGACACTGCAGGCGGTGTCAACCCGGAGGAGTACGTCGAGATGTTACGGCTCTCCTATCAGGCCATTAAGAGCCGCGATCCCAATATTATCGTCATCAGCGGTGCTCTCTCGCCGGTTGGCGCCACCGCCACCGACCCCAAGAACCCCAACCGCATCGTTTATATGGACGACTTCCAGTACTTCGATCGCATGATCGCCGCCGGCTTCCTGAATTACTGCGACTGTGTGGGCGCTCATCACAACGGGATCAATATGCCGCCTGACGTGGCCTGGGACGAAGGATATAACGATCCCACCGCTACGTTCCGGGGGCCTTTCGACAACCCCGATCATAGCTGGTCGTTCAAGTCCACATTATGGGGGTACCATGAGCGCGTCAGGGCTGCCGGCAGTGACAGGCCTCTCTGTGTCACCGAGTTCGGCTGGGCAAGCGCCGAGGGATTCGACGGTTACCCCCCAGGCTTCGAGTTCGCGCTTGACAACACCCTCGAAGAGCAGGCCCAGTGGGACGTACAGGCGTTCCAGTTGATGCGTCAGTGGGGTTTTGTGCGCCTGGCCTTCCTGTGGAATCTGGACTTCGCCCAAAAAGACGGGATCGGCCCGACTGATCCCAATGCCCCCTACAGTATTCTCGATTTTTACGGGGTGGCCCGCCCTGCCTACGGCGCCATCGGCGTGATGGAAAAGCCCTGAGCCAGACAACCGATGGCCTCAAACCGTCGCTATTATCGGCACCTGTTTGTGAGACAGGCTACCCGCGGTCTTGCACTGCTGGCTCTGTGTGTGCTGTTTTCATTCCCGACGTTTAAGCGGCCCGCCTGGCCCCGTCCGCGGGTGGCCTCCCCCGAGTACGGTATGCAGGCCTCCCTCTGGTGGCACGAAGACATGGCCAGGCGCGACCTGCGTCTGATCGCTGACGCCGGCTTTACCTGGGTCAAGCAGCACGTGAGCTGGCGTGATGTCGAAGGGGCGGCTAAGGGGGCTTACAACTGGTACTTCACCGACCGCATTGTGGCCGACGCGGAAAGCCTGGGGTTGCACCTCATCTTCCGCCTCGATCGCGAACCGGCCTGGGCTGTTCATCCTGAGGGTACCCACTCCGATAATGGACCACCCGGGAATCCGCAGGACTTCGGGGATTTCTGCCATGCGCTGGCGGTGCGTTACCGGGGGCGCGTGCGGGCCTATCAGGTCTGGAATGAACCTAACCTGGCCCGCGAGTGGGGAGGGCGGACCCCCGATCCGGCCGGTTATGTTGAACTGCTGCGCGTTTGCTACCTGGGTATTAAGACCGCCGACCCGAACGCACTGGTCATCTCGGCTGGCCTTTCGCCAACCGGCAACGGCCCCCCAGAGGCCATACCGGATATTGACTACCTGGTGGCGATGTATGAGGCCGGCGCAGCGCCGTACTTCGACATGCTTGGTGTGCATGCCCCGGGTTTCGCATATCCTCCGGAAATCTCACCCGATGAGGTGGCAGCAAAGCATGGCGGTCACCGCTTCTTCTGTTTCCGTCACGTCGAGGATGCCCGTGCCGTAATGGTGCGCTATGGCGATGAGGACAAGCAGGTGGCCGTCCTGGAGATGGGATGGACAAGCGACCCCGTGCATCCCGGTTATGCATGGTTTGCTGTCAGTGAAGAACAGAAGGCCGACTATCTGGTACGTGCCTTCCGTTACGCCCGTGAGCACTGGTCGCCCTGGATCGGCCCGATGGTGGTGCTCTCCATCGCCGACCCGGATTGGACCGAGCAGGATGAGCAGTACTGGTGGGCAATTACCGAACCAGGCAGAGGTGAGCCGCGCCTGCGTCCAGCCTACGAGGCGCTGCGTGCGATGGATAAGTAAAGCGCGAAGGCGTGAGCAACGATCGGCTTGTATTAATTGACGGCTCTTATGGAGAAGGTGGAGGACAGGTGCTGCGCACTTCCCTCACCCTCTCCGTCATCACCGGCCGCCCGATGCGTATTGAGCACATCCGTGCCGGGCGGGAGGAGCCTGGCCTGCGCCCCCAGCACCTGACCGCCGTACAGGCCGCCGCTGCGATATGCGGGGCGCGTGTGGAGGGGGCTGAACCTGGTTCGCAGGCGCTTACTTTTGCCCCGGGAGGGCTGGCCCGTCCGGGACATTACATCTTTGACGTGACGCAGGCTGCCCGTGCGGGCAGCGCAGGCTCCGTCAGCCTGGTGCTGCAGACCGTCCTGTTACCCCTTGCTCTTGCAGGTGGCGACTCGCATCTCACCCTGCGAGGCGGCACGCACGTGCCATGGGCACCATCGGTATTTTACCTGGAACACGTTTTCCTGCCCCAAATGGCGTCTATTGGGGTACAGGCGGGCCTCGAGCTTAAACAGTGGGGTTTCTACCCGGCAGGAGGCGGGGAGGTAGAAGTCCAAATTGCGGGGCGTGCAGGTCCCCTCCGTCCGGTTACGCTGGTCACACGTGGCCCACTCCGCCGGGTGTGGGGTGTCGCAGCGGTGATGAACCTGCCCGCTCACATCCCTCAACGTATGGCCGACCGCGCCCGTAATGTGCTGACAGATGCAGGCCTGCCGGGCCCGCTTGTGGCGCTGGAACCGCGTCGGCTGCACGGTGCCGGGCCAGGCGCAGGCCTCTTCCTGTGCGCTACTTATGAGGGGGCACGGGCCGGTTTTACCGCCTACGGGCGCAAAGGGCTGCCGGCCGAGCGTGTGGCCGAGGAAGCCTGCCAGGAGCTGCTGCTCTATCATCAGAGCAACGCCCCGGCCGATCCTTATCTGGCCGATCAACTGGTGCTCCCGGCCGTGCTGGCCGCCGGAGAGTCGCGCATATACACGGCCCGGGTGTCGCAGCACCTGTTGACCAACGTGTGGGTCGTCCGGAACTTCCTGAGGCGAGAGGTGATCATCGAAGGGGAACCAGGTTCACCCGGCACACTCATTGTCCAGGAGGAACAGGGGTGATCGAGATCATCTTTCTGGGAACTTCAGCGTCCGCCCCGTCAGTTCACCGTGGCCTTTCTGCACAGGTGGTGATGTACAAAGATTACCGCTTCCTGGTAGACTGCGGCGAGGGGACACAGCGACAGATTTTGCAGAGTGGCCTGGGCTTCAAGCGGTTGAATAAGATACTGCTGACTCACGGACATCTGGACCACATCCTTGGGCTGGGTGGCCTGATCTCCACATTCGCCCGCTGGGAGACGATTGACCACGTCGCAATTTACGGCGGCATTTGGGCCCTGGAAAGAGTCCGCGATCTGCTGTATGGCGTTGTCCTGCGCGGGGGCGAGGTCCAGATCAGGATAGACCTGATCGAGGTGCAGCCTGGTACGGTCCTGGAAGACGAAACCTTCGAGATCGTGGCCTTTCCTGTCATCCACCGTGGGCCGTGCCTGGGCTATCTGTTCCGTGAGAAGCCACGCCGTCCGTTTATCAACGAGCGCGCGGAGGCGCTGGGTGTGCCACGCGGGCCGGAGCGTCGCCGTCTGGTCGCAGGCGAGTCGGTGGTGCTGGCCGATGGGCGGGTGATCTATCCCGATGACGTGCTCGGCCCCCCCCAGCAAGGCGCCTCCCTGGCTTTCGTGGGGGATGCCGGCCGGGTTGATAACCTGGTCGAGGCCGTGCGAGGTGTGGACATGCTGGTGATAGAGGCCACATATCTGCGGGCAGAAGCGGAGATGGCCCGCCGCTTTGGCCATCTGACCGCGGCTCAGGCAGCACGGCTGGCGCTGGACGCGGAGGTCCACCGGCTGGTTTTGACTCATGTGTCACGGCGTTATCACGAGGCGCAAATCCTGGAAGAAGCGCGGGCCATCTTCCCGGATACCCTGGTCGCGAGGGATTTCGACTACTACCGGGTGCTCAGAAGGAACGTGACCAGCGGCACGCTGTCGCCGGAGGCCGAAGAGTGATCCTTCCTGCGATCTGACCGGCGCCGGCGTTGGGCGACCTGATGATCTGGACCTCTATAGCCCCGCGGGCAGGCTTCCCGGGGTCGGTGGGTAGCGGTCGAAAAAGTCCTTGCTGCAATCTTCGGTATCCTGCTCGGGCGGACGCCGTTCCAGCGAGTGGCCGGCGTTCACCCCGCCCGGGTGCGGTATCACGCCAGGATAAACGCCCTGACCATAAACCACGACGTCCACTGCCACACCGTTTGCATCGAGCAGTAATACCTCGTCCCCATCGTTGCCCAGCGCAAAGCCGAAGCCTTCCCAGTTGCCGGCCGGCACCATATTGGGTACACCGGTATCGTCCCGGTAAATATCAAGCAGGAACTCAAAGTCCGGTTTGAAGCCAACGTCGGCGGCCTGCTGAGCCACGACAATAACGCCCCCGGCCGGCAGCACCGCCCCGCTCGGAAAACGATACAGCCCGCTTCCGTACTCCCCGCCGGGGCCCACATCGCCAAGATACCAGCCGGAGAGATCCACAGGTGCGGCGGTGGGGTTGTAAAGCTCCACCCACTCTCCACTGAGAGGGTTGGTGGCCGGACGGTACATCAGCTCGCTGATCAGCAGGTGGCCAAGTGGCGGCTGGTAGTTCCAATCGTATTCAAAGACCCGGTACAGGTAATCGAACAGGGCCACGGAGCGCACCTGCAGTGCCATCTCGCGGTTGACTTTGCTGGAGCTTTCGCTCCCATTGATGCTGCCCACGTGGACGTATTTGCCCTTCGCTCCCAGGTCCACCAGCACCATCTTGTTGTGAATGCCGTAATTGGTGGGATCACCCAGGTGTGCGCTCAGGTCCAGACCTTCATTTTGAGCAATCTGGTTGACGCGGGCAGCGGCCTCGACGTTGTCAGTCAGCGAGAAACCCTTGATGCCGAAGGTCCCACCGTTGAGCAGGATGCGCACGGCGGCACCGCGCCTGGCGGCGGCGATGTATGATTCCAGTCGCAGGTTGGGAGCGCTGACCGGGTCGCCCCAGTGTGGATACTCGTATAATTGCTCGACGTACACGCGATCTCCAGCGCCGGCCCTGGCGACCAGCCCTAAAAGCCCATCTGTGGTACGCAGAGCTGCTTCCGGTGCTGTGATCAGCTCAAACCAGTCGCCGGCCGTTACCAGCGGCCGGGTGAACTGCACGGTATAGGTGATCCAGTCGGTGCCAGGATCGGGTGTGAACCCCGCCGGTGGCGGGCCGTAACCCAATGGATTGTCGGTGCTCCAGAGGATGATGTCACTGTGGGCGGCCGGGTCGCAGTCAGCGCGGAATATCTCGACTGCCCGTGCCACAATAGCCTGGGCATCGGTCACCAGTACCGCGCCGCGCGATCCGCCGGTGCCGTTCGCTTTATTGTCACCGGGGAGGCCACCGTGGGTCAGGTTCTGTGAACTCACCAGCAGGCGCTCTCGATCCACGATGATGAATTTGGCATGCACAAAAGCATAGCGGTCGTGGATGCAGGGTGCGTCTGAGTTTACCATGAAGTAGCACAGGCCGTGACCGGTGGCATGCAATTGCTGGCAGGCCCACAGTTCCTGATAGCTTATTCCCCCGGCCGGTCCCCCCTCCAGCAGCAGCGTGACGCTTACTCCCTGGCTGGCTTTCCCCACCAGCGCCATGGTCAGTGGATAGCTTTCCAGCGTGTACAGCTCCGCCTCGATACTGCGCCCGGCCGAGTTAATATGCTCCAGCACCACCTGATGGGCGTTATCCGGCGCAACCCCGACGGTCACTGTACCGCTCGCCGCAAGCACAGGCCAGAAAAACTGCTCCAGGTCCCAGCCCGGGTAGCGGACTCGAAGCCCCAGCCAGGGGTTGTCCCGGCGCTGTGCCCAATCCGCGACGGTATCGGTATCTGCGTAGGGCAGTCCGGTCAACTCATGGGGAATGCGATATAGTATTTGCCCTGCCTCGGCGAAGCCGGACGGGCCGATGTATGGCTGCACTGCCTGGCCGTTCCATCCCTCTATGCCTGTGCTGCCGCCTTTGTAGACCACTGCATCCTGCACATTGCCGGCGGCATCCTTCAACACGACCTCGTCACCGCTGTTGGTCAGGAGCGGCCAGCCGGTAAGCACATAGTCGGGTGCGAAGCCGAACGAGGCCACAAAGGCATCCCTGTTACGGGTCAACCAGAGCCTGCGCTGAGGTGCGATCATGACGGCCGGGAGGCTGGCGCAGTTCCACCCGCTGGTGCCCGCCTTGCACAGCTTCCATCCGGTCAGATCAACATTTTGGGAACTGCCGTTGAGCAAGAGCACGGCCTCGTCCAGATCGTTTGTTTGCAGGCCATCGTAGAGCACCGCCTCGATAAGGATGTGAGCGGGAGGCTGAGGAAGCACGACATATTGGCGCAGTATTACAGGCAGGTAGATGGCCCGGCCCAGGCCGACGTTGATGGTCCAACTGCTGTAATTATTGTCCTGTGTCACCTCGGCGGTGGCCGCTGTGGCACTCAGGTAGTTGGTCACCCTCCCGCTGACAGAAGGTAAGAGCTGCCCTGTGATAGAAATGAAAGCCGTTCCCGTGAGTACATCGGCCCGCCATACGAGCACTCCGCTCACAGGTTGCGTAAACTCGAGCACTTCTGAGCTGTTCTGTTGCACGTCCATCACCATCGTGGGCAGGAGGTCGGTGATGACAACGCCGGTGGCAACGGCCCTGCCAATATTTTCAACCGTGATGAGATAGGTGATGGGCTGCCCTGCTCTGGCCTCAGAGGGTCCAACCTTGCTCACGCGCAGATCGGGCAGGGGAGGAAGGTAACAGGAGTTCTGGGCCTTTGGAGTGCCGTTGATAGGGTTGCCTTTCGCATCCAGGCCGTTGCGGGTGATCCCGTCGTTGGTGCACCAGTTGGCATCGGTGTCGGGAGAGGTGGGGTCTATCCGTTCCATCGAGTGATAGGTATTTCCGGCAGGCCAGCCGCCTCCATCTTGATTGGCTGTGTCAACAATGGCGCCACCGGCGTCTCTCAAGGTCAGCACCTCGCCGGTATTATCCAGCCCTCCGGTGTACACCTGATCGGCCGGTATATCGCTTACCGTGTAGTCATCGCTCCGCTCCAGCAGGTAATAGCCGTAAGGGGAGATGAGGTTGTTCAGGTGAATGTTGGGGGTTCCATCGTTTGAAGCCAGTGTCCATCCGCTCAGATCGATCGAGACAGGGGTGGTATTGTATAGCTCGATCCACTCGTCGCTGGTGAGGCCGGAGTGCCCCGCCCATGCCACCTCGTTGATCACCACGTCGCGAGGAGCTACCGGACCCAGGGCTGCGGTGACAGACTTGCGGGCCTCGCCCTGCCATCCGCCCGCTACGAGGGCTACCATCAGCAGGCCAGTTACGATGGCACACCACAGCCATATGTGTCTCATCGTCCACCTCCTTGACCGGGTTGTATCCTGCACCGACAGCCTGTCAGGGAGATAACGTGGAGTCCAGGCTTCAGCCGGTTTCGGCCAGAAACGCCGACAGGCTGCTAATCTATCTCCGGCTCTTTTACCTCTGAGAGCATCTCCCCCTGCCCCAGGGATTCCCTGCTATCTGCCCGATCACGCCGTCTGCGGAGATAATATGTGATGCCAGGTATGGTAAACGGGAGCACCAGCGCGAGCGTCAGAAAAAGCCACGGGTTGAGGCGGGGGTGAGCCGAGAAGCGGTCCAGGTTGAAAACGATCACCATTACCGACGTCAAGACGGTGAGGAAATTAGGCACGGCATCTCCTGAGCGGAGGAGACGCAGCCCCCTGGTACGCTGCCGGGTGAATGGGTATAGCAGGTTGCTCCCCATAAAACCGAGCTGGTCTTCCAGGATATGTGCGGCGAAGGCCAGACCGATGATCAGACCGACCCATTTGCCGCACAGCAGGCCGCCGAGCAGCCCCAACGCTGCCGCCAGCGTCAGGCTGTGGGACCAGCGACGATGCCAGTCGAGAAAGTGGATATGCAGGCGGTCGCCCTGTCGCTCGAACTTGAAGGAGGGGCCGGTGAAGATATCTATTTTGATCTCCTCGTCGTAGGTATGCACCATCGGCACCCCTGTCTTCACGCTAACCTGGGGCGTGGGGGGTTCTGAGCCGGCAAGGGGGACCTGACCGGTGCTGACAAGCGGGCCGATGCGCACGGTGACCTGGCTTTGGGCGGGGTCGAAGCGGACCGTGTACTGTCGCCACAGGTCGGCGTCTGCGCGGATGGTATGGAGCATCACGTTCCGTGGCTTACCGGAGACGTAAGCATCCTGCATGGCTCTGGCCAACTGGATGGCGATGGAGTGAGGCTCCGGCCGTGGGCCCGGGTCTATCTCCACGTCGTAGCGCTCGAAGTAGCGGCTGAACTTAAAGTCAAGTGTGTCAGGGAGAATACCGGCAATGCCGCCCAATACGGGGAGGAGCGAGCCTCGGGCTGCTTCCTGAACAACATCAGGGAAAAAAGTGGCCACGGCTATACCTGTGACGAAGTGGGCTATTCCTTTCATAGGGGCGGGCTGCAGCCTTTTACAACATCGAGTCCGGGATGGTTCATTTTCTCCTGGGAATTGGTTTACACTTTGGGCTGCCTCAAAAAATCGGCTGCCTGCAGTACAGCCTATAGGGCCGCAGGCCTTTGGTCGGCCTGCGCCGACCGGCGCGTCGGCGTAGGCCGATGTGCGGCGCGAAGCGCCCAAAGAGGCCGATTCCAATCGGGCGGCATCCGGTGCATAGCTCGGAGTGTCAACCAATTATTAACCATCCCTCGGGTCCACTGCAAAAAGGTCACTTCACCGCCGGGAGGCAGAGGTTATGCCTGACGTAGAACTCTGCGCTCTCGGTGCCCTGCGGTGAGTTTTACAATGGAGTCAACATTGACAAATTGCGCATATAGGGGTATCCTTAAGTATGCGGGGGTGGTTGGGGCCCGGTGGCCTCCACGGTCTTCAAAACCGCTGGCGGGTCGCGCGGAGCGGGCCGCGGTGGGTTCGACTCCCATCCACCCCCGCCTTTGTTTCAGAAGCTTCTTACCCGAAGCGTACTTCCCGCAGGGGCGCGGGGATAAACGTGAAGATGAAGATCAGAAGGACGAACAAACCCAATGCCAGACGACGTCCGTCAACACGGGTGGTGTCGTCGAGCGGCGGCGGATGGCGTTGATTCAAAACCATATTGAGGAACCCCCAGGTCAGCCAGAACCCGCCGGCCTCGTTGCCGTGCGTCAGCATCCATCCACCCCACAACAGCATCGCCACGATGACAAAATACCCGAGTTTCCTGGCGCGCTCTCCCAGCAGTGCGTAACTGATGTGCCCGCCATCTAACTGCCCGACCGGGATCAAATTGATCATCGTGACAAGCAGCCCCGCCCAGGCAGCAAAGGCCACCGAGTGAAGCCATACATCCTCACCATTGCTGGGCAGAATCTTACCAAACATCAGGTACTTGATTAACAGGTACAGAAGCGAGTTGCCCTCCTGCAGTGCCGTCTTCACATCCGGCGGGGGTGGGCCGACTTTAGAGAGTGAAAGGCCAAGGATCAAGAGCGGGATGGCCACAAGCAGCCCACCGAGCGGCCCGGCCACACCGATGTCAAAAATGGCCTTGCGATTACGCATTGGTGCCCGCTGCACGATCACCGCGCCCATTGTCCCCATAGGAGGGAGTGGCATCGGAATAAAGTAGGGCAGGCTGACCGGCGATCCATAACGGCGCGCCACGAAATAATGGCTCAGCTCATGCGCCAGCAGTATGCCCAGCAGCGTGGCGGCGAAGGGAAGCCCCAGGTGAATGTAGCGCAGAGGCAGGAACAGTGCCTCCGGACCGGCTGCCTCCCCGATCTCTATGCCGGCGTCGGAAAGTCCATGCATGGCGCCTATGTACAGCACGCTCAGCAGCGTCACCAAAAACAGGGCCACATTGGTCCATATCCCGCCGGGCTGCCGCTCCAGCCGGCCCTTGATGGCTATCAACTGCTGGCCTCCCCCAGGTTGTTCCTTGAGTGAGGCGGTATAGTTGTGTGTGCTGAAACGTCTGCTGATTTCCTCGAAAGTGGTCTCTGTATCGCCCTGAATCCGACCCAGGAAAGCGATCACCTCGTCAGGGGGCTTGAGCACCCTGTAACCCTGCACCTGCATCAGATCGGTCAGCTCTTGCCGTAGCAGGGCAATACTCATCAATTGTGTGGCTGCTGCGGATTCCGCAGGTTGTTGCAGGCTACCCTGTTCCATATCAGATACTCCGTATGCGTCATAACAACGATGTCCGGTCAAAACGCTGCTCAGCGGAGGCCGATGCAGGACGGTTTTCAGCTAATCTCCGTTGGTGTCGGCTGTGTGGGATAGCATGGATGCTGTCCACACAGGCCGGGAAGCTTCGTCCGCAGGCTGGTCCGACTGCGTCACGCAATCCCTGCCTTTGAGCTTAACACAATTCTCCATCCTTTGCGTCCCGCTGGGATTATACTGCATAACGACAAGATGTAAAGGTGAGGCCTTCTCTTACCTGCTGTTCTCGAGTTCACCGGGCAGCACTTTGCCCGGATTTAGAATGTGGTGCGGGTCCAGCGCCTCTTTTATGCGCCACTGGACTGCGAGCGAGAGCGTTCCCAATGCCTGGCGCATATAGGGCAATTTCAGGATACCGACGCCGTGCTCGCCGCTCAGCGTACCTCCCAGCTCCAGAGCCAGTTTGAAGATTTCCCCCGCCATGCGCTCCACCTTTGCCCATTGCGCCTGATCGCGCCTGTCAAACAAGATGTTGGGATGGAGATTACCGTCCCCTGCGTGGCCGAATATAACCACGGGCAGGCCATAGTGTTGGCCGATCTCCTTAATGCGCCGGACCGCCACCGGGATGGCACTGCGTGGAACGGTGATGTCCTCACCCAGCTTGTCAGGCGCCCGGCGGGCCAGTGAAGGACTGACACTGCGCCGTGCCTTCCACAACCTGTCTCTTTCCTCCTCAGTACGTGCCACCTCCACCCTGGCTGCCCCTTTCTGCTGGCAGATGGCGGCAATGGCGTCAATCTCACGCTGCACCGCGTGGGCATCATTCCCATCTGATTCTATGAGTAAAAGCGCCTCCATATCCCTGGGCAGTCCCAGATGCATGGCCTCTTCTATGCACTCGATCGCGGTCTCGTCCAGCAGCTCAAGTGTTGCCGGCACCAATCCCTGGATGAGGATGGCGTGAATGGCACCTGCGGCGTCGTCAAGACTGGAGAAATACACCACTGCAGTGCTGGCACATGACGGCCTGGCGATCAGACGCAGGGTAGCCTCGGTGATGACTCCCAGCACCCCCTCTGAGCCAACGAAAAGCTGGGTCAGGTTCAGACCGGTAACGTTCTTGATAGCCTTGCCGCCCGTTTTAAGTATTGACCCGTCAGCTAGCACCACGGTGAGACCCAGAACATAATCCCCCGTGACCCCGTATTTGAGACAGCGAGGACCGCCGGCATTGCAGGCGATGTTGCCACCTATAGTGGATTGCCTGATACTGGAGGGGTCTGGCGGATAGAAAAGCCCCACCCTTTCCACCATCTTCTGGAGATCGGCGGTGACTATGCCGGCTTCGACGGTCACCGTCATGTTCTCCTGGTCCAGTTCGATAAGGCGGTTCATGCGGGTTAGCGACAGGATGATCCCTCCTCTCTTCGGGATGGCACCTCCGGCCAGTCCGCTGGCCATTCCTCTTGGCACGATGGCGACCCCGTGCTGTGCTGCCACACGCATCACTGCTGCGACCTCTTCTGTGCTCCCCGGCAGCACAACCGCGTCCGGCAGGCCCTGTTCAAACGTGCCATCGAAGGAATAGGAGATCAGGTCTATCGGCGAGGTCAATACATTGGCAGCACTTGCTGCTTGCTGAAGTTCTGAGATGATCGTTTGAGATAGCATTGTCCGTTTAATCGCAGGAGTTTTCAGGGAGCATAACGGAACGGATGACGTGCGCTCACTTTCTCGTTAAATAATTCTTCCAGTGTCGGGCGGCCCTCTATTGCTTTGCGGATGGCCTGAAGCGTGGCCTTATAATTGTTGAGCGTAATACGTCTGGCAATGGAGGCAGCCGGATGGACGAAGGCGTTCACTATGAGCGCAATCTGGTCGAGCAGTGCTTCAGGCAGGAAACCATCGGCAATGCTGGCCTGGATAGCCATGTTTATCCCTGCAGCGGCATGCTCATACAGCAAGACACGCTGCCTTGGGGTGCGGACGGTCACTGTGGGCACAAGCAGGGTGCGAGGGTGCTCACTTATAAGGCGCAGTCCGCGCTCCTCTCCCCAACCCGCCAGTGCTTTCTCAATCGCTCTGCCAACAGGGCCATCTTTCAACCCCAGTAACAGGTCCACGTGGGCCAGCTCATGAAACGGTGGTCCGGCAAACCCCTCTCCCACGCGCAGCGTCAGGTCTGATACCACGCGAGGGGTCTGGGGGGTTGCGAATACCTCCGTTGCAATGCGGCGTCCCCCAACCTCGTAGACGAGCGGCGCTTTGCCAATCTTGCCCAACATCTCCAGTTGCACACGCAGCTCCTCATAGTCCTCGCGCCTGAAGCCGTCGCCCGGCATAATGGGGTGGCGCGAGTCACCGACCTCAAGCCCCATCATGCGCAGGCCCTCCTTTACCGCCTGGGTGGAGCTGCAGTTGACCACGATGCGCACCAGTTTCTGAACTTTCTGCTGCCACTCCTGGGCAATTGCCAGCTCTCCCCTGAGCGTTGCCTGATAGACCTGCTGCCAGATGTCGGGGATGAGATTGGCGCTGGCCAGGATGGCGCCGTCGGCTCCGGCTGCCAGCGCTGCCTGCACGATTTCGTCATGGCCGACGAAGATAGCCACATGCCCCCTGACTTTCTCAAATAGCGCTTCCATAAAGGGCAGATCGCCGGAGGAGTCTTTGATACCGATGACGTGGTCGAAATCGAGTGCCATACCCTCCGCAGTCCACCAGCGGAAGTGCGTCCCGGCGCACTGGGGGATATTGTAAAGCACCAGCGGTAACCCGATCTCATCTACAGCACGAAAGTGGTCGTAGACCTCGTTGAAGGTCGGCTTGAGGAAGTACGGAGCGACTACAAGCGCGGCATCCGCGCCGGCATCTCTGGCCCACCTGGTCAGAATCAGTGTCTCACGGGTGGATTTGCAGCCGGTACCGACGACCACCGGCACACGCCCTGCCACTTCGTCCAGACATATTTCGGTCACCCGTTTGCGCTCGTCCAGCGTCAGGGATGAGAACTCGCCGGTCGTGCCGCAGGAAACCACACCGTTTACGTGGGGTAACACAAAGCGGATAAGTTGCCGATAGGCCTGCTCATCCACGGCACCGCTGCGCGTGAAAGGCGTCACCAGCGCCGGAAAGATCCCTTTGAACCACTCGACTTTGTAGCCCATACGTGCCTCCTTTACGTCGCCGCTGCAAATGCCTGTGTCAGGGCCTGGGCTGCCGCCGCATAGGCGGAACGGTAAAGTGCGTGGCGATCAAGAGCCTGGGGATGGACTGTGGCAAGTGCGATGATCACCTCACTATCCACGGCAGATACGGGGATACGCCCGATTTCGAGTGCATCAACGATGGCACGGGCCACAGCTGACTGGGTGGGGCCATAGATCATGTTGGCCTGACGCAGGTTCCTCTGGGGAACGGTCGGCAGGAGGAGAGTGGCGGGACGTACTGTCAGCGCCGGTTCCAGGATGGTTGTCAGAGCCTCGCGCCCGCGCAGCGGATAGGTCAACTGTAGCGCGTAGACCTCGCCCAGGAGTGTACCTTTGCCCCCGGCGATGAGATCAATCTGTACCCTGTCCAGCCCTTCGCCTGCCGTACCACTTCCGACACGCAGACCGCCTGCAGCGATCGCTTCCGGCGTAATTCCCAATTCAAGGAACCTTTCCGCCAACGGGGCAGAGGGGCAGGCAAATGGAACGTCCGCAGGCGCGATTTTACCCAGCTTCTCCAGTTCCAGCCTGATCTCGGCCTGGGTCTCATGGAGAAGCGCCCCACCGACAGCTTTGAGCGGGCGGCGGGGAGGGCCCATATCCAGTCCCATCATCTTCAGCGCAGCCTTCACCGCCACTCCTCCACCGTGGCGGCAGAAGATACGGGAGAGCTTCTGGATGCTGCGTTGCAGTACACGCGCCTCCTCCAGGCGACCTTCGTGCACAAGCCGGATGATCGCCTGCCATATTTCCGGGTAAACCTGGCCGCTGGCAAGGATCAGGCCGCTCACACCGCCGGCCAGCGCTGGCAGCGCGACCTCGTCGTGACCGACAAGGATATCTATCCGGTCGCCCACATACTCCAGCAACTCCATTGTATAGCTCAGATCGCCGGAGGAGTCCTTGAGTCCGATCACATTCGGGAGGTCGGCCAGGTCCTCGACGACAGGGCGAGGCAGGTAAGTATCTACCATTTGCGGGATGTTGTAAAGGATGATGGGCAGGTCCACGCTGGTAGCGATTTCGTAGAAATGTTGGTAGAATCCTTTATCGGATGGGCGTAAGAAGAAAGGTGCGACGATGAGAGCGGCCGAGGCGCCGGCGGCAGCGGCGTCATAAGCCAGCGCCAGGGCTTCCTGGGTGGAAGAGGCACCACAGCCGGCAATGACCGGTTTGCCGCCTGCTTCCTCGACGGCGATTTTAACGAGCCGCTGCTGTTCCTGACGGGTCAGATAGGGGAACTCGCCCGTTGTACCGCTGGTCACGAGTCCGTTGACGTGGGGGAGTACATGCCGGATCAAACGCCGATAGGCGTCTTCATCTATCTCCTCGGTTTTAAGGACAAAGGGAGTGACAAGCGCAGGGAAGAGACCCCGAAGCCATGCTACTTTGGCGGGCATAAGTTAACCTCCTGACCGGATGCTGCACGGGAGTGGCCGTTCGGCTCGATCAAATAAACTTATAGTGACCATTCAGGCAGCGACTGCAGGGGCGAGATATATCTCTTTTGGGCCTGTGCTACTCTCGGCGCTGGCCGATGCCTGTCGCGAAGGCCCAAAGAGGGCGATTCCAATTGGCCTGAAAGTTACGATAAAATTAGCATAAAAACTGGGAATTGGCAAGCGTCCCGGTCTGCTCCGGCTGACTGGCTTAAAATCGAATATCGGTGTATATTAGAGATGGTTCCTTATGGCGGAAGTCAATCTCCAAGGTTTACCTACATACTATCGGGAAAAGAGCAGATGGAATCTCAACAGATCAAGCAAATCTTGATGCGGGAGCTACCCGTTATTATACACCAGGATCCCGAGGTGCGGCGTCTTATCCTGGAACTGTCGCGCCAGTACTTTGCTGACCGTGCCGAAACAGAGAACCGCTTCGACCGCATACTTGAGGAAATGCGTCAGGAGCGTGAGGAGAACAGTCGTAAGTGGGAGGAGCAGAACCGCAAGTGGGAGGAGCAAAACCTCAGGTGGGAGGAGCAGAACCGCAGGTGGGAGGCAAACCAGCAGGAGCTACGTGCAATGCGAGAAGAGCAAAACCGCAGGTGGGAGGAGAATCAGAAGATCATCCAGCAGATGCTGGACGAGATTCATGCTCTGAACAGAAAGCACGATACCACCATTGGTGCGCTCGGGGCGCGCTTGGGTCTGTATACGGAACAATCCTTCCGTAATGCTCTCAGGAGCATCCTCGAGGAAAGTTTTGGTGTCAGGGTCATCAACGTGGTCGAGTACGATGATGCCGGTGAAGTCTTTGGCCGCCCCGACCAGATAGAGCTTGACCTGGTGATCAAGGACAGTGTGTTCATCATCTGCGAGATCAGCTCCTCGATGAGCAAAGCGGACATGTACACGTTCGAGAGGAAGGCGCGCTTCTACGAGAAACGCCACGAGCGGAAAGCCGACCGTCTTATGGTCATCTCCCCGATGGTAAGCCCGCAGGCTCAGGTGGTGGCGCAGAAGCTGGGTATTGAAATCTACACCCATGCGGAGGAGACCGCTCCTGTTTTCGGGAAAGGATAACGCTGTACCCGCCATCGAATGGTAACTTTCGGGGTGTGATTTACCCTGTTTCTGGACAAAACTGAGTATTGGCATCGTGAGGCAACCAGGATGAGGAAACAAGATGTACTGGCTCTGATATTGGGTGGAGGACAGGGTACCCGTCTCTACCCGCTGACCAAATTGCGGGCCAAACCCGCTGTTCCCATTGGTGGCAAGTATCGTCTCATTGACATTCCCATAAGTAACTGCCTGAATTCTGGCATCAACAAAATTTACGTGTTGACCCAGTTTCTCTCGGAATCGCTACACCGCCACATTTACCAGACCTACAAGTTCGACATATTTTACGGCGGTTATGTCTATATACTGGCGGCTGAGGAGACCACCAACGGTATGGGATGGTACCAGGGCACGGCTGACGCAGTGCGTAAGCAGTTGGTACGTATCTCTGAGGCCGGCGTGGAGGATGTTCTGATCCTCTCCGGCGACCACCTTTACCGCATGGACTACTCTGAATTCGTCGCTTTGCACCGGCAGAAGCGGGCCGACGTAACCATTGCAGTCAAGCCGGTCACCAGGGCTGATGCTCCCCGTTTTGGCATCCTGAAGACTGATTCAGATGGGCGGATTATCTGTTTTTATGAAAAGCCCAGGCCGGAGGAGTTGGATGGGCTGGAATGTACATTGTCCTCTGATGGCTCGTACCTGGCCTCGATGGGCATTTACATTTTCCGCACCGACGTATTACAGAAAGCGCTTGAAGAATCGGATGCTGAGGACTTCGGGAAGCAGATCATCCCTGCCACCATCAGCAATTACCGTGTTTATGCCTTCATTTTCCATGGATACTGGGAGGACATAGGGACCATCCGCTCCTTCTATGAGGCCAATCTGGCCATGACGCTCCCCAACCCGCCATTTGACTTTTATGATCCGCATCGCCCGATCTATACCAGGCCGCGTTTCCTGCCCCCCTCGATTACCGACGGGTGCGCTCTTGAACGCGCGGTCCTGGCTGAGGGGTGCCTGGTGCATGGGGCCAGCATACGTGAGTCGGTGATCGGCCTGCGCAGTATCATAGGGGCGGATGTGCGCATCACGCGGACGGTGATAATGGGAGCCGATTTTTACGAGTCGCCAGACGAAAAGCTGGAGAACCGCCGGCTGGGCCGCCCGGACGTTGGCATCGGACGGGGGAGCAGTATCGAAGGGGCCATCATAGACAAAAATGCCCGCATTGGAGAGGGGGTTATCGTCCGTCCCCACTCACCGGGTGAGGAGATGGTCGAAACCGAACATTACGTTATCCGGGATGGCATTGTCGTCATCCCCAAGAACGCGATCATACCAGATGGGATGGTTATTTGATAATGAGAAAACGCATCGCATTTTACATCGTCCTGGGTATTCTCGTTTTTGGAGCAGCAGGAGCAGTATACTGGCGCTCACATCAGAGCAAAGGATCGGTTAAAACACTCCGTTCGGCGGTGGTCGAGCGCGGCGATATGCTTGTAGCCGTCTCTGCCAGCGGCAGTATCGCACCGCGTGCCCGTGTGAACCTCTCTTTTGAGACGCCCGGGCGGGTTGCCGAGGTCTTGGTCACAGAAGGTGATGCGGTCAGCGCAGGTGATGTATTGGCGCGACTGGACACGACCCGCCTGACACTCCAGGTGAAACAGGCCAGGGCAGCCCTGGCTGCAGCAGAGGCACAGCTCGCCCAGGCTAAAGCCCCTCCACGGCCTGAGGAACTGGCGGCTGCGCAGGCCAGTTTACGCGCAGCCGAGGCTCAGGTCGCTGCCGCTGTGGCTAACAGGGACCAGCTTCAGGCCGGCGCCAGCGCAGCTCAGATCGCGGCGGCTGAGGCGGACCTGGCTTCCGCAAAGATGCAGCAATGGCTGGCCGAGGATGCGCACAACAAAACGATGTCCTGCTTCACCAATCCGGTGTCGGGCGAGAAGGTCTGTCCGGGACTGGGCAAACCCGAAGAGCAGGCGCGCTATAACCTGGATGCGGCAAATAAAGCGCTTGCTGCCGCGCAGGCGCGCCTGGACGAGCTGCTGGCCGGCGCAAAGCCGGAACAACTCCGTGCTGCGCGCGCTAATGTCGCGGCAGCCGTTGCCCAACGCGACGCAGCCCAGGCCCAGCTCGACCTGTTGCAGGCAGGGGCTACCAGAGAGCAGATCGCCGTGCTGGAGGCTCAGGTAGAACAGGCACGGGTGGCGTTGGAACTGGCAGAATTGGCGCTGGAGCAGGCGACGCTGCAGGCCCCCTTCGCCGGGGTTGTGGCAGCAGTCAACATCACTGCCGGTGAGATGGCCCCCACAGGAGTGCCGGCTATCGTGCTGCTTGATAATTCCGCTTTCCGCCTCACCATCAATGTAGACGAGATGGATATAGGGAAACTCGCCCCCGGACAGGCTGTGGAGATCACGCTTGATGCCTTCCCCGACGTTGTCATCGGAGGAAAGGTGGAGCACATCGCGCCGGCTGCCGAGATCCAGGGAGGTGTTGTTTACTACAAAGTCGTCATCGCTATAGACCCCACCGACATCCCGATACGTGCCGATATGACAGCCAATGCCACCGTTTTGATCGAAGAATTAGAGGACGTACTTAAGCTCCCCACCTGGGTGGTACGGGTAGACCGCAGTACCGGTCAAACGTATGTGCACAGGCAGGTGGGGAATGAGATCGTGCGCACCGATGTGAAATTGGGCGTGCGCCACGAGGGGTTTGTCCAGGTGTTGGAGGGCGTGTCCGAAGGCGATGTGGTGGTCTGGGTCGAGGAACCGGGCCTCAGCGCTCTCAGGTAGCGCGCGGACGGACACCTTGTGTTGGGCGGACATTCGACCTGGTCTCGGAGGAACGGTATGGAACTGAAGACTTTACTCTTTGAAACGGCGGGCGGGCATAATACCGAGGCCACACTGCGTATCGCGGCTGAGCGGGCGCAGGAGCTAAACATCACCCAGATCGTTGTGGCCTCCTCTCACGGCCACACTGCCCGGCAGGCTCAGGCTCTCTTCGCCCCATTGGGAGCACGGGTCATTGCCGTGTCTATCTGCCACGGATGGGAGAGCGAGGGGTGGACCATGTCGGCAGAAGAAAAGGCGGCATTGCAAAACATGGGCGTCACTGTCCACACCGGCATCCATGCCTTGGGAGACGGGGTCGGCGCGGCTTTCTCTGAGAAATACGGAGGGCGGACGGTCGAAGAGATTGTGCGTGATACCCTGTACCGCTTCTCTCAGGGTATGAAGGTAGCGGTGGAGTGTGTTCTTATGGCTGCCGACGCGGGACTCCTGGATATGGATCAGGAGGTCATCGCCATCGCCGGCACCGGCGAGGGAGCCGACACAGCCATCGTTTGCAAGCCCGCCTATCCGCGCACCTTTCACACGCTGGAGATACGCGAAGTATTGGCCAAACCACGTGTCCCCTGACCTGGCCTGAACACGATGAACGCACAACACATCACTCTGGCCCTGGCCCAGATGGATATTGCCACCGGCCAGCCTGAAGCGAACCTGGAGCGGGCGCGAGCGTACGCTATCCAGGCCAGAGATGCCGGTGCAGACCTGCTCCTCCTGCCTGAGCTGTGGCTCCACGGGTACGATCTGGAGCAGGCTGCCCGCCGGGCAGCACCTCTAGGGGAAGGGGGCTTCGCCCATATGGCCACGCTGGCCTCCGAATTTGGCCTCTACCTGGCCGGCTCGCTTCTTGAGCGACATGCTGCCGGTATCTCCAATACCGCCGTGCTCTACGGGCCGGATGGTACATTGCTGGGATCGTATCGCAAGGTGCACCTCTTCCGTTTGATGCAGGAGCACCTTTACCTCTACCCGGGCGATCGGGCCACTCTATGTGCCACCCCCTGGGGACCGGTGGGACTGGCGATCTGCTATGATATACGCTTTCCGGAGCTTTTCCGCGCGATGGCGCTCGCGGGTGCAGTGCTCTTCTTGATACCGGCCCAGTGGCCGGTGCGGCGGGTCGAGGCCTGGCTGATCCTTACCCGTGCCCGTGCTGTGGAGAACGAGCTTTTCATTGCCGCATGTAACCGCGTGGGGCAGGAGGGAGATGCACTCTTCCCCGGCCGCTCGTGTGTGGTAGACCCGTGGGGGAATACACTGGTTGAGGGGGATGACAAAGAACGCCTGCTGATCGCCAGAGCAGAGCTGGGGGAGATACGCAAAGCGCGCCGTTACCTGACTGTGTACGAGGACCGCAGGCCGGAAGCCTATCACGTGGGGTAGCCGGGCAAAAGGGCTCCCGGCTACCCGATCACAGTGATCTCAGCACTGCAATAATCGCGTCGGCCATTTCGCTGGTGCCGACGGCGTCAGGGTCATCCCGCGAGGGCTTGAGATCATATGTAACATAGCGTCCCTCAGCGATGACCCGGGCGACGGCCGTTTCAACCCGCTCCGCCGCCGTGACCTCGCCCAGATAGCGGAGCATTAACGCACCGCTGAGGATGGCAGCCGTAGGATTTACTTTATTCTGCCCCTTGTACTTGGGAGCGGAGCCGTGCACCGGCTCGAAGACGGCCAGTCCGTCCCCCAGGTTGGCTCCAGGCGCCACTCCCAGGCCCCCTACCAGCCCCGAGCACAGGTCGCTTAAGATGTCCCCATATAGATTGGGCATCACCAGCACATCGTACTCCTGCGGGCGCTGGACAAGCTGCATGCACATATTGTCCACGATACGGTCGTCAAACGCTATGTCAGGATAATCGGCCGCTACCTGGCGGGCTATCTGCAGGAACAGGCCGTCGGTAGCTTTGAGAATATTCGCCTTATGCACCGCCGTCACCCTGTGGCGGTGATTGGCACGGGCATACTCAAAGGCGAAGCGTACGATACGCTCGCACCCTCTCCTGGTTGCAATGCAGATAGACTCGGCGGCTTCTCCAGGGATCACCTCATGCTCCACCCCTACGTAAAGCCCTTCCGTGTTCTCGCGCACCACGACCAGATCAATATCCACACCCTCGAAAGCGGTGTGAACGCCCCGCATCATCCTGGCCGGACGCAGATTGGCATACAGGTCCAGCGCCTGGCGAATGGCAACGTTGACGCTGCGGAATCCGGTCCCCACCGGGGTGGTGATGGGCCCCTTCAGGGCCACCCCGTTCGCCCGTATGGATTCGATGACGGATTCCGGCAGGGGGGTGCCGTATTTATCCATGACCTCGGCCCCGGCCTCCTGAACGTCCCACACGAACTCGATACCGGTAGCCTCAAGCACCCGGCGCGCTGCCTCGATGACCTCGGGGCCGGTACCGTCGCCGGGAATCAGTGTGACGCGATAAGCCATTGCCCTCTCCATACTTTGATGTTAACCATGCAGGCCGATTTCAATCGGGCGGCATCCAGTCTGCCTCAAGGCGTTTCTGGAGCGCGATGAGCTGCTCACACAGGCGGGCAGGCAATCGGTTGTCGAACCGGGCAAAATGTCTCTCGATGTCAGCGACCTCGGCCTTCCAGGCCAGGCGGTCCACACGCAAGAGTTCGCGGATATTCTCCGGCGGGAGGTCCAGCCCGTTCAGATTGAGGTCGCTCACGTTGGGCAGATAGCCGACGGGGGTCTCCAGGGCGCCTGCCCGCCCTTCGATACGCTCGCACATCCAGACGAGCACACGGCTGTTTTCACCATAGCCGGGCCACAGCCAGGCACCTGTGGGCGATTTGCGGAACCAGTTGACATAGAAAATGCGCGGAGCCCTGGAGCCGAGCCGATCGCCCATGTCGAGCCAGTGCTGGAAATAATCCGCCATATTGTAGCCACAGAAGGGCTGCATGGCGAACGGATCACGCCGCAAGGCGCCTACTGCACCGATGTTGGCTGCGGTCGTCTCGGATGAGGCCGTCGCGCCCAGGAAGACGCCGTGATCCCAATCGAAAGATTCGAGCACCAGCGGCACGACCGTGGCCCGCCGCCCACCGAAGATGAAGATATCAATCGGCACACCCTCTGGCTTTTCCCAATCAGGGCTGATGACAGGGCATTGCGCAGCGGGGGCGGTGAAGCGGGCGTTTGGGTGCGCTCCCGGCTCGTTGCTCTCGGGAGTCCAGTCGCGGCCCTTCCAGTCAATCCCGTGCGCCGGGGCCGGGACGCCCATCCCTTCCCACCACACGTCGCCGTCGTCGGTGAGCACGCAGTTGGTAAAAATTGAGTTCTCCCGAAATGTCTCCATCGCCATCGGGTTGGAGTCGTACGAGGTGCCCGGGGCGACGCCGAAAAAGCCCGCTTCGGGGTTGATGGCGTAAAGGCGGCCGTCGGGGCCGATCTTCATCCAGGCGATGTCGTCACCAAGGCACTCGGCTTTCCAGCCAGGGACGGTCGGCTGGATCATCGCCAGGTTGGTCTTGCCGCAGGCAGAAGGAAAGGCAGCAGCGATGTGGTACTGCCGCCCCCGGGGACTGGTGAGCCGCAAGATCAACATATGCTCAGCCATCCAGCCCTCACGCCGGGCCATCACCGAGGCAATGCGCAGAGCAAAGCATTTTTTGCCAAGGAGTGCGTTGCCGCCGTAGCCGGAGCCGAACGACCAGATCAGGTTCTCTTCGGGAAAGTGGCTGATGTATTTCCTCTCCATCGGCGCGCAGGGCCAGGCAGCGTCCTTCTGCCCCGGCGCAAGTGGCGCGCCAACTGAATGCAGGCAGGGGACGAACTCGCCGTCCTCACCCAGCGCCTGGATGACTTTGACGCCGACGCGGGTCATGATGTGCATGTTACAGACGACGTAGGGGCTGTCGGTGATCTCGACACCGATCCTGGCCATCGGCGAGTCGAGCACCCCCATTGAGAAGGGTATGACGTACATCGTGCGCCCGCGCATACAGCCCCGGTAGAGCTCGAGCATAGTACGCTTGAGTTCGTCGGGGGCGATCCAGTTGTTGGTGGGGCCGGCGTCGTCTTTGTTGGGCGTGCTGATGTAGGTGCGATCCTCGACGCGTGCCACGTCGCTGGGATCGGAACGGAACAGAAAGCAGTTCGGGCGCTTCTTGAGCGGGATGGCGGAGCCGGCAGCGACCATCTGCTCCATCAGCCGGTCGTACTCAGCCTTGCTACCGTCACACCAGTAAATGGCGTCCGGCTGGCACAGCGCGGCCACCTCCTGTACCCATTGCTTCAGTTTCCGGCTCTTCACTTCATAGATCACGATACTCCTCCGCCTTATCTATTCAAAATTGCCGCCTGTGCAGTTGGAAAACCGCAAAGGGCGCAAAGAACGCAAAGAGCTATAGAAAATCTTTGCGCCCTTTGCGTTCTTTGCGGCGGATTCAATCTAACCGCACAGGTCGCAAAATTGTGCACGTGCTTCTTTTCCGCACATCGAACAATACGAACGGACACTGAAACCTGTGCTTTCGCGTACTGTCAGTGTTCTGCCGGGCGTCATCTCTCAACTGGCCTGAGCTGTTGCGTTCAGCAGGCCTCCTGCCAGCAATACATTGACCTGTCGTTCGGTCAGATTACATGTTACCTCGAAGCTCCTGCCTTGTGTGATGTTACGGACGATAAGCCTGTTTCCATGCCGCAAGGCGGTATGCACATCCGGGATTTCCAGCTCATCCCCCTGCTCCACCGCTTCATAGTCGGCCATGTTGGTGAAGACAAGGGGAAGAATGCCCATGTTGACCAGGTTGGCATGGTGGATACGGGAAAAGGAGCGGGCCATAACGGCTCTGACGCCCAGGTATCTCGGGGCCAGCGCTGCGTGCTCGCGGCTGGAACCCTGGCCGTAATTTACCCCGCCGACGACGAATCCACCACCCCATTCTCTGGCCCGTCTGACAAAGTCAGGATCCACCTGCTCGAAGACATGCTCTGAGATAGCCGGGATGTTGGAGCGGAGGGGCAGGACCTTCGCTCCGGCCGGCAGGATATGATCGGTGGTGATATTGTCTCCCACTTTGATCAGCACCCGACCACGCAACGTATCGGGGAGAGAATCCAGAGACGGCAAGGGTTTTATGTTGGGGCCGCGCACGATCTGCACCTGCTCCGGGCGGGCAGGTGGCGGCACAATCATATTGTCCTCAGTTGCGAAGCGAGCAGGCGGTGTGATCACGACCGGGGTGCCCAAACTGCGCGGGTCGGTGATGACGCCGCAGAGTGCTGCTGCGGCACAGGTAACCGGACTGGCAAGATAGACCTGATCATCCGGGGTGCCGCTGCGCCCCTTGAAGTTACGCGTCGAAGTACGCAGCGAGATGGCATCGGTGGGCGGGGCCTGCCCCACACCAACGCACGGCCCGCAGGCTGACTCCAGGATGCGCGCTCCCGCTGCGATCAGGTCGGCCAGGGCGCCATTCCGGGCAAGCATCGTGTATATCTGTTTGCTGCCCGGCGCTATGACCAGGCTGACCTGCGGGTGAACGGTCTTGCCTCGCAGGAGCGCAGCCACCGTCATCAGGTCAGCGTAAGATGAGTTGACACAGGAACCGATGAAGACCTGGGCGACCGGCCGCCCCTCGACCTCCCGCACCGGCACCACGTTATCCGGGCTGGAGGGGCAGGCGATCAACGGCTCGAGCGCGCCCAGGTCTATTTCCATCCTCTCGTCGTAAGGTGCATCGGGGTCGGCAGCCAGTGCTCTCCACACCTCGTCACGTCCCTGCGCTTGCAGATAGGCCCTCGTCTGTTCGTCGCTGGGGAAGAGCGAGGTCGTGGCTCCTGTTTCGGCCCCCATGTTACAAATAGTGGCCCGCTCGTCCACAGTCAGCGACGCCACTCCTGGGCCGTAATACTCAATGATCTTGCCAACACCGCCTTTCACCGAGAGGCGCCGCAGCAGTTCCAGGATCACGTCACGGGCCATCACCCCCGGGTTTAACCTGCCCACCAGCCTGACGCCCAGCACTCTGGGCATGGTAAGGTAAAATGGTCCGCCGGCCATCGCCACAGCCACATCCAGCCCGCCGGCGCCTATGGCCAGCATACCAAGGCCACCGGCGTTGGGGGTATGGCTGTCGGAGCCGAGGAGGGTCTGGCCGGGCACGGCGAAGCGCTCCAGGTGCACCTGATGGCAGATACCGTTGCCCGGGCGCGAGAAGTAAGCACCGTAACGGGCGGCCACCGTTTGAAGGTAACGATGGTCGTCGGCGTTTCGGAAGTCGGTCTGGAGCGTGTTGTGATCAACGTAGCTGACTGCCCGGCCAACGCGCACACGGGGCAGCCCCATCGCCTCGAATTCCAGCCAGACCAGTGTGCCGGTTGCGTCCTGGGTGAGCGTCTGGTCAATGGAGATAGCAATTTCCTCGCCGACCGTCAGGTGACCGCTGACCAGGTGGTCGGCCAGAATTTTGCGCGCCAGGTTCTCGCTCACTGCACAAGAGCCTCCGCGTGCACAGCGCAGGGCAATGGCTCACTCAGATGTCCATCGCGCTGCTCAATGGGGACATAGCTCCTGTCCACGGGTCCCACATAGTTAGAGAGTGGGCGGAGGAGACGGTTGTTCTCGTACTGTTCTATCACATGGGCGGTCCACCCCGCGACGCGGCTGGCGGCAAAGACCGGTGTAAACAGGTTCACCGGAATGCCCAAAGTGTACAGCAGCGGTGCGGCGAAGAAATCCACGTTGGGATGAAGCCCCTTCTTTTCCTTTACGATGGAAGCCACCACAACCGGCAAATGATAGAAGTGGCAGTTGCCCAGATGCATACAGACCTCATGCAACATTTCCCGCAGATAGATAACCCGGGGATCCATTCCCGTCTTATAGACACGATGTCCGAATCCCATAATGCGCTTCTTTGCAGCCAGCGCGGCCTCGATGTAGGGTTCTGCGTTTTCGATGCTCCCGATCTCCAAAAGCATTTCCATAGCCCGCTGGTTGGCCGCTCCGTGCAGGGGCCCTTTGAGCGTGCCTATCGCCGATGTGATCGCGGAGTACATGTCCGAGAGAGTGGAAGCGGTGACCCGGGCCGCGAATGTTGAAGCGTTCAGTTCATGATCGGCCATCAGGATCATTGCCATATCGAGCGCGCGCGCTTCCAGAGGGCGAGGGCGCTCACCCCTCAGCATATACAAAAAGTTCTCGGCATGCCCCAGCTCCGGGTCAGGGTGGACCCGCTCTTTGTTTTGCATGCGACGATGGTAGTAGGCGATAATGGTCGGCATCTTGGCCGTCAGGCGGATGGCTTTGTTGAGATTGGCCTCCTTATGCTCGGAGCCGTTATCGGGATCGCAGCAGGAGAGCGCCGAGACAGCCGTGCGCAGCGCTTCCATCGGCTGGGGACGGCCGGGGAGTGCATGGAGCAGCTCCCAGATGCCTTCATCCACCTCTCGCTCCGCAGCGAGTCTGGCTTTGAACGCCTCCAGTTGTTCCCTGTTGGGAAGCTCTCCGTACCAGAGGAGGTAGACCGTCTCCTCATAGGTCGAGCGTTGTGCCAGTTCACCGATGTCAATGCCACGATAGAGCAGACGTCCCCGTTCTCCGTCCACAGCGCAGATCTTGCTATCGGTCACCACAAATCCTTCCAGGCCGGCATTTGCCACTACAGTACTCATTCCTCTCCTTTCTTGGTAGACTCCAGGTGCTGAGCTTTATTGCAAAAAAGCCAGCCTCCATACTGATGGAGGCTGGCTGTGCATAGCGCGCCCGAGGTTGGCAAAACGTCAATCACCAGCCCCCGCGGGTGAGGGCGGCTTAAGCGGTCGCTGCTCAGGGTTGGCGATTACGTTATGCTCTCTCATTCCACCTCTTCTCCAACACCCTATATTATAACGGACGGCGCACTCCATATATAGTACCCAAATGGGGCATTTTCAGCACCCGACCATGAGCGTCAGAGTGGCTACAGCCTCCTCCAGCTCGATCACCAGTGGATGACCATCAAGCCTCTCACGGGCAAGCAGGGCCACCCTCTGGTAGTACCAGAGGGATGAGCGCGGATCAGCGTTAAAACGCTCCCAGACTGCCGGCCCATTGCGGCGCAGATCGGCCTCAAGGGCACGGATGTTGTGAAGCGCATCCGCTGCCTTGACGGCCACCGCGCCGGTGCTGGCTCTATGCAGTTTCTCCAGGCTCTCCAGCTTACGTTCCAGCCAGGGGCGAATCTCCCCTGTGGCACTCCGCTTCTGTTCAGAGAGAGCCTCCACTATCTCTGCCACCTCGGCCCCGAATTCCGCTTCGACCATGGTCAGCGGGTAGTTCTGGTCCTCTACCACGTCATGCAGCAGGCCGGCAATGACCACCTGGTCAGAGAACCCGTGCCGGGCCAGGATGATAGAAACAAGGACAGGATGCGTGATGTAAGGGATATCGGTGCCTTTACGGTTTTGCGTGCGGTGTTCCCGCGCGGCCAGTATCAGCGCAGCCTCATACTGTTCCGAATAGACCATTGTACGTCGCGCCGATGTCAGTACCCTTTCAGCACATTCCCAGACTTCCTATACTCTGCGCTGACTGAGAGCGAAAAGCACGGCCAGAGCCGCAGCAAACAGCAGCAGGACGATACCACCGATTCTGGCGATTATGATGAACAACCCGGTCGTTGACGAACTGCTCTCCGGAGCTATTTCCTCCCTTGTGCTCACCTGGGTGGACTCCTGGACGGCTGTGCCCTCTTCCTGCCTGGCCCGCACGATACCGAACTGGATTTCCAGGGTGGTGCCTTCCGCCACAGCCACAGACCACTCTGCGTAGCCGCTTGGGGCATAATTCGTTGGCGGCTTGAGGATCACCCGGTAAGCACCGGGCGTCAGGCCGGTAAAGCAATGCGGTTCGTGGACACCGTCGGTTAAGTAGCGGGCAACTGCGCCGCCCTCGTTGGCGACGGTGATCTCGGCGCTGGGCAAAAGCTCCTCGTCAGTCGCGTCGTCCCGGAAAGTGTTGTTGTTTCTGTCATGGTAGGCCAGCACGCAGATCGAGGCCCCTCCACCTGCTCCAATCCCCCCACCTCCTGTCTCCGGAGCTGAGGTGGGAGTGAGTTCCGGTGTCGCGGTAGGAGGCGGAGGTAGAGGTGTGGGTGTCTGAGCGGGTATGGAGATCACCAGTTCCTGACCAACCTGGATCAGATCATTGGGGCCGATGGAACCGGCATTGAGAGCGCGGATCTGGTTCACGTCAACGTTGTACATCAGGGCAATCCCGTAGAGTGTGTCACCGGCTTCTACGATGTGTACGGTTGCTCCATCGGGGCGAGGCGTGGGAGTTGGACGGGGCGTGGGCGAAGGTCCATACGTGGGAGTCGGGGGTGGCGGCAGAGGTGTGTTCGTTGGAAGCGCAGGCGGTGTGACGTAGACGAGGGAGGCATCATCCCAGTACACATCGTTGTGCTTGTAGCTCCATTTAGCGGTTGCGCGCAGGAACACGGTGACGACACCACCACCACCCACCTGGGCCTGCACCGGCCCTATCAGGCGATACTGGTCGTACGAGTAGCCTCCTGCCCAGATGACGTTCGGACTCCATGGGTCGGTGCCTCCGGTGGGGTCAATGCCTACACGTAATAACATCTGGTAGGAATCCCCGCAGGAGAGTGCCTCCGCTGAATCCTTGTCGCAGCTCCATGCATGCCCGTAGGCAGAGAATTGTACCGTGACGCCAGGCGAGAGGCCGCTGACCACCTGATACACTCCTGAGTCAATGGCACGGAAGAAGCCGAATTGCATGATGGCGTAGCTGCCACTCCTGACACGGGCCGGCGGTCCCAAGAAGGGGGGAGCATTGGGAATGACTTTGCACTCGGGCCGGCCAAAATTACGCCCATCCACGGGATTTACCCCCTCACTCCAGAAGGTGACCCACCCTTGAGGAGTATAGATCTCCCCATAAGGCACTCCATTGAACGTATCACGTGTCCAGTTGTTGGAGCACCAGCCCTCGGCAGGACAGTTAAGCCCTTCGAATCCGGGGTTTTTCAGCAGCTCCGCCTGTTGTGCGAATGTATGAGTGAGCGGGAGAGCTAAGGAGGTCACCAGTAACGTCAATAACAGGGTGAGAGGGAATACAATGCCACCAATGATCCGCTTCAGGCTCATAGAACGTCTTACCTCCAAAACAACGCTAGACTAAAGGCACTTAACGCTCCCGAAAGTGAGAGGGCTGCCATTGTCTGCTGACACAAAAAATGTTCGCGGCCGCTGCTGGCCGCTAAGTTAACCTGGCATGCCCGGATGTGGGAATGGCGGCGTAATTATAACATGCCGTAAAGTCTTGTCAAACGGAGCTTCGCCAACAGTGCCTGGACGTTACTTCTCCACACCCGCACCACTTCCACTGCTGCCTTACCTGTGAACGGCGACGGCTTCGGATTGGAAGGTTTTTGTAAGCCAGTCTTGCTGTGTTGTAAGGGAATTGTAAGGTGAAGGGGTTATAATTTGAGATAGCTCTCATGTGCTTCCTTAACCAGGTTACGCTATGTCGGATAAAGAACCCATGAAAAAGAAAAATAGAGTCCTTGTGCTCAGTGACAACGATGGCCTCGCTCTGGTCATCGCATTGGCCTTGAGCACCTGCCTGGGAGCGGATAGTGTCAGACTCAATCTTTCGGCGGCGGAGCAGTGGCAGGAATCCTTCTCTGCCAACAACTTCGACCTGATAATCGTGGGTATCAGTGTGCCTGTAGAGGAAGTGCAGCCGGTTCTCTCAAAGGCGTTCTGCCACGTACCGGAGACCCCTGTACTGATAGTTTCCGACCGTCCTGTCAGCACATTCCCGGCAGGCTGCGTAGATCATCTCGAATTCCCCTTTGATATTGACGCCCTGTGTGGTAAAGCGGAGGAAATGCTGGGGCGTGTCCCAAAGTTGTAGGACAACTGCTCGCAGTTGTCCTACAAATTCAGGACCCGCACAGTCACCACCCGGGGCTTGCCGGGCATATCGTGCCCGGTCTACTTGAGATCCAGGCGCATCTCGATGCGGCGGAAGGATTCCAGGTAGCCCATCTCCTGCATCGCCGGCCAATAGGGGCTATCGGCGGGGAGGTTCTCGGTTTTGGTGTCGAGTGTCGGGTGGCGTGTATGCAGCGCGTGGAGGAGCGCCATGGCAACACGGTGTGGCTCGCCGGCCTCGGTCTGTATGATCAGGTGGTTCAACTGAAAGAACGTCATCTGGTACACCAGCCAGCCCCGACTGCCGTCGGTCAACTCGACCCGTAACGCTGCCAGGTTGCCGCCGTTCACCAACGACGCCGTCTCGTTCAGCCAGGAGGGGACATCGCGGCGCAGGTGCAGCAGTTCAACTGCCTGGCTACCATCCAGCGCCTCGCAGGAGTAGGAGCCCATGGAGATGGCGGGTGGGCCGGGCGGGCGGCGAACCACCAGCAGTTCGCGCACGTCGTAGAATCCCAACTTGAGGAAAAGGAAATAGGCCGGGCCGTTGTGTTTGATGACGTCGAGGGTCACGTAGGAGACATCGAGGCGACGGGATTGGGCAATGAGGTATTCCATCAGCAACCGGCCGATGCCGCGTCGCCGTATGACCGGCAGCACGCCCAGGCGGGTGACCCAGGTGTGCTCTGGGCGCACGCCCAGCATGGCCAGTCCCACGATGTGCCCGTCCTCTACGGCGACGACGGACGCCGCCAGGTCCACGTCGTAGGTGTGGATGTACTCGCGCAGGCGGGCGGCGTTCATGGGCATGGGCACGATGTAATCCAGGCGGGCCTGGTTGTAGGCGGTGACGAGCTCCTCGCAGGTAAACTGAGAGGCAGGCACCAGCCTGAGCGGGGTCATATCCTGTGTGGAGTAGACATCCGCAGCCATCGGCCGTTCCAGTTCCCCGATTCCGTTCTCTCCTGCCTCCTCTCCACACCATGTCTCGGACAGCCATCTCTCGGGAGCGCGGGCCAGGTACTGTTCACTGCTGCTCCATCGGCTCCCAGTGTTGGTTGGACCCGAGGTTAGGATTGAAACTCGAGTCATTGGTCAGGATGTACTCGCCCAGGTTGTTGGCCCAGGCGTGACCGTACCCGGCGGGTAGCTCTACGACCTCCTCGCGATAGGGATCGAAGAACGCGTCCATATCCCGGATCGCCCGGCTGCGGTCTGTTGCCAGACGGTCATAAATTGCCTGGCGAGCATACCAGTCTTGCAGGTTTTGTTCGCGCATTTCGCGTCCGGTGCGGGCATAGATCTCGCCGATCTGGCCGATATGATGAATGCGCTGAATCTGTTGTTGCGCCAGGAACTGGATGATGGATTTGTAAGCTGCGTACCAGTTTGGATTAAGGCGGAATGATCCGATCATCATCGAGAACAAATCGGCGGTCGCGTCTAACCTCCCCGCAGCGGTTCGGAATGAGAACAGGTAATCCACCCACCAGAATATCACCTCGCTCAATCCGAATGCGGATGCGATCGGAGCGCGAAAGACCTCGACGACGCCGTACATTTCTTCCTCAAGCGGGCCTTCCGGCCCCGTGTAACGGAGCCGCACCTTTGCTCCCTCTGCCCAGCCGCCGGTGACCGCTGCCTCGGATTTGACCAGGCGTGGCAGGTCGGGCTGGAGCTCCTCATTGACGATCTGTAAATCCCGCATTGAGGAGCGGTAACGCGGTAACACGATCTGGTGGAAAGCATCCAGTACCGTCATCGGCGGACGCACCTCGGCTCCGAAATAACGGGAGCCCGGCGGGAACATCATGCGGGCCAGGGGGTTGTTGGTCCAGACGAAGTTCATGTTGGGCAGGATCTCGAATGCCTCTGCCCCCTGCGGGTTGCAGATCTGAATGCTGACCACTGCCGGCATCCCCGGGTTATCCAACAGCCAGCGGCATCCGCCCTGAATCTGCCACCCCACCGGGGCGAGCATTCGAAACATCTCCAACCCGGTGCCTTGCGTATCAGTGTAGGCGAATTGTTTCAAACGCATCCCACGCACGATGGTCGGTGATGATTCCGTGGCAGCCTGGCGTACCGTACTCCAGACCAGGCTTGAGCCGCAATATTGACAGATGATGGATGCTTCCCCTGATGGTTTGAGTTCTGCGCCGCATTGGGGACATTTCAACGCCGTGACTCGAGGTTCATTTGGATAAGACATGGCTCAATCCTCCTCAAGAAGTCGTTTCACCGCCGAGACGCAGAGTACGCAGAGGTTGCATAATGTAGAACTCTGTGCTCTCGGCGTCTCTCTGCGATGACTTTTCCCATCACAACACGAAACTTTAGCTGACGATCTCGCATGACGAGGTGCGGCTGAGCCACAGGTGTAAAGATGCGATGTCGCTCCAGATTCTTTTCTTGCGGGGAGTAAGACTGCGAATGCTGGCCGTAAGGACAACGAGGGATGAGGTAAGTAATAGGGGGACGAAGTTCTTGCCGTTGCCCGTCAGTTAAACGCACACGGATCATAGCGGGCCGTCTCCTCCCGAGCGATGGTCACAGGAGAGTATACCCGCTATGCCAGAAAAGTGCAACTGACTCTCTTGTGCTTACTCACAGGACTTACACAATGGATGGCATTTTCACCACCAGGGCACAAAGATTTCCTGGAATTCTTCATGTCCAGTCCTTTTGCGCATGCTTTTTCCAGGCCGGCTTGAGGCTGAGTGCCTTGTGCAGATACTCGCGCGCCTGCTCGCCCTGTCCCAGCCTGGCATGCACCATCGCGCCATAGTACCACGCCTCTGCCGTCTCCGGGGCGATCTCCAGGCAACGCTCGAAGGCCCGGATGGCCTCGTGGTAACGCCCTGCCGTCATCAGACACATCCCCAGGTCGCACCAGGCCTGATCGTGCTCCGGTACATCTTCAACGACTTGTTCAAGCGCCGGCACGGCTTCCTGATAGCGCCCGATCTGCATGAGGGTTTCGCCGATGATAAAGTAGTATGCCCTGTAAATGGGCGAATCCGGCACCAGGTCTATAGCCTGCCGGTAGAGCGCAATAGCCTGTTCATACTGTTTCTGGCCATGGAGTTGATTGGCCTGCTTGATGAGAGCATTGGCTTGTTGGGTTGCGTCCATTGCGTATCTCCTGGCATCAGGGTTCAACATAGGGTCGCAGGGCTGACTCCAGCGTTCCGCTGGCCGGCCAGGCGAAATAATCCTCCTCTTTCTCCGAGAATATGTAGAGCATCGGACAATCGTCAACAATCGCCTCGACCGTCGCCGTGCCGATCTCTTTCCCTGACCGGGCCGCGTAGATCTTCACCTCGTAGGTGGAGTTGTAGACGTTGAGCAGGAAGGTCTCTTCGCTGTCGTCGTCCTTGTAATCGCAGGTGCCCACAAAGTCGCCGCCGGTGCGGGTCAGGCAGGCGACGAGTTCGACTTTGGTGTAATCGCTGCCATAGTCCACCATCCACGGCACGGGCAACTTGAGCGTGGTGGGGGGCACCTCGTAGTAACTGTTGTCCTCCAGCCTGTCCCGTTTGAACACGAGGATGGGATGCACCCGTCCCGGCATCGGTTCGTAAGCAGTGGCTTTTTTCACCGTGCCGCGCCGGCAGACCGGCTCGAAGTCGAAACTCATCAAAGGGCGATCGGTTGGCGGCGGGGCCGGCGTCGAGGTCGGCGCACCGGTTCCGCCGCAGGCGAGCAGGAATATGCTCACCACAGCCAACACAATACCTGTTGTTGTTCTTGACATTGGATTTTCCTCCTGAACATTTATTTCCGCGTCACCATCGGCAAAAAAGCGCCATACGGCCAGCAAAGGGATGCCCATTCTACACGCAGTTCCTCGCCTTCGGCGCTGAAATTGCTTATGATACCAACACGCCCATGACTATTCGCGGAATTCTGACCCGACCAGAACAACTGATCATTGACATAAAAGGATAATTGATCCCCATCGGCCACGGCACGCAAAGTGTTCCACGCGTCCCCCTGGTTGATGGGACAATCTGTCCAGGTACGGAGCGCGCCGGCGAAACGTTGACCGTTGTAATAATAAGCTATGCCAACGGCACATTGTCCGCTGGTGCGATAATATAAGGCGTACATTGTATCCCATGCGCCACCACTAAAGAGTGGCTCAGGGTTTCCCCGAATGACAATCCCATTCACGCAAGTGCTACATCCGCTCCGCCACATACGGGCCTGAAAATCTGTTCGGGTCAGATCCATTTCATAACTGATAGAGACCATCCCTCCCGGCGTGGGGCCGCGGGTGTAAATGTAACCCGTGCCGGTATACCATTCTCCGGCATGGACCGTCCACCCTGCCAGTGAGTTATTAAAGCCGATGCGTGTACAAGATGTCGGAGCATCGGCAGGTTGAAGAGCCCCGTTGCTCTGCGGCGGAACGTGAATAACTCCGTCCATATCGTCGGTGGGCGGAGATGGCAGTTGAGCGACATCGCGCCCACCGACAACGGTCCGCGGGGCCACCGCTATCGCGCTGCCGGTGGCAACGAGCGACAGCACCAGCAACAAAACGACACGAATCCAGAGCGAATGACGCATGCTTTCCTCCTTACTTGACTGAGATGGGTGTTCAACCTTTCAACAGCCCAGGCGCTGGTTGTGTCCCAAGATTGTAGGACAACTGCTCGCAGTTGTCCTACAACTTTGGGACACAACCCGTCGCCGTGAAGGTTTGGCGCTTTGAGGCGCGTCGTGTATAATTGGCAAGCCAGCCCCATTATACCGATCGAGCGTCACGGAAACGTCACGGCGAGCGATGAAATGGAACAGTTGAGCATTTCGCTTCTGGGTGCCTTCCAGGTCATCGGAGATGGTGAACCGATCACCGATTTCGAGGCTGACTCGGCCCGCGCGCTGTTGGCCTACCTGGCGATGCACGCCGGAACGGCTTTCCCACGGACGGCCCTTGCCGCCCTCCTCTGGCCTGATCAACCCGAAGCGGACGCTTTGCACGCCCTCCGCCAGGCGCTCAACCGCCTGCGCCGCGCCATCGGCGACCAGGAGGCCGACCCACCATCCCTCACCATCACCCGCACGACCATCCAGTTCAATCTCGACAGCCGCTATTGGCTCGACGTGGAGGCCTTTAAGGACCTGATCTCGGCCTGCAAACACCACCCCCACCGCCGCCTGGAAGCATGTCGCCCCTGTCGCCGACGGCTGGCCCAGGCGGCGGACCTCTATCGCGGGGACTTGCTGGCCGGTTTTTTCTGGGACAGCACGCCTTTTGAGGAATGGCTCCTCCTGGAACGGGAATCCCTCCATCGTCAGGCAATAGACGCGCTGTACCACCTGGCCGCCTGCCACGAGCAGCGGGAGGAGTGGGACGCGGTGCTACACTATGCCCGGAGACAGGTGGAATTGGAACCCTGGCGGGAGGAGGCGCACCGACAACGGATGCGCGCCCTGGCCCTGAGCGGGCAGCGCAGCGCGGCGCTGGCCCAGTACCAGACGTGTCGGCGTATCCTGGCGGCCGAACTGGGCGTCGCACCGGCGGCAGCCACAGAGGCGCTACGCGCACAGATCGAGGCCGAGACGCTCGCCCCCCATCCGCGACCGCCCCACAACCTGCCGACGCAGTTAACCCCCTTCATCGGGCGAGAGGCCGAGTTGGAGCAGATCGCCGAACGGCTGAATCACCCCGATTGTCGCCTGCTCACGCTGGTTGGGCCGGGCGGCGTGGGCAAGACTCGCCTGGCGTTGCAGGCCGCCCACGACGAGCGGGGCGCGTTCCGGGACGGCATTTACTTTGTGTCCCTGGCTGCCGCCCATGCGACGGATTCACTGGGTATGGCGCTGGCCCAGGCCTTGGGCGTCAATCCGCGCCCGGGCGATGACCTGAACGCCCAACTGGTGAACACCCTGAAGGGCAAGGAGGTGCTGCTTGTGCTGGATAACCTGGAGCGGCTGGGCGCGGGTGGCGAGTTGATCGTGGACCTGCTGCAGCGCGCTCCCCAGGTGCGTTTCCTGGTCACCTCGCAACGGACGCTGAACGTCGTCGGCGAATGGATTTTCAACGTCAGGCCGCTGGATTACCCGCCGGATGACACCGCCGGCGCCGCAGGCGACGACTACAGCGCCGTCCAATTCTTCCGCCAAAGCGCCCTGCGCCGCCAGCCCGACTTTGCCCTCGGCCCGGCCAACCGGCCCGCTATCGTCCGCATCTGCCGGCTCCTGGGAGGGATTCCCCTGGCGCTCGAGTTGGCAGCCGGCTGGCTGCATGCCCGCTCCTGTCAGGAGATCGCCCAGGAGATTCAGAACGACCTGGACTTTTTGCGCACCGCGTCGCCGGGTGTGCCCGAGCGCCATCGCAGCCTCCGGGCGGCGTTCGACTACTCGTGGGCGTTGCTCACGGCCGAGGAGCAGAACGTCCTGCGCCGGCTGGCCGTCTTTCCCGCCGGTTTCAGCCGCCAGACGGCGCTGCACGTGGCCGCCACAACGGAGGCCACCCTGGACGCCCTGGTGGACAAGTCTATGCTTCAGCGGGTAACCCACGAGTCCCCGCATCCCATCACGCGCTACGGCATGCACAACCTTATGCGTCGGTACGCAATGGACCGGCTGGTCGGCAACCCGGACGACGCCTTCTTTGCCCACCAACAGCACTGCGAGTACTATGGCGCACTGTTGGCCGGTTTAGAGAACGACCTGGAGGGCCGCAGTCCGCGCCGGGCGCTCGAAATCCTCAACGACGAAGTGGACAATATCCGCGCCGCCTGGGAATGGGCGGTTGAGCAGGAGGATATCTCGCAGATGGAGCGGGCCCTGGGGGGCCTGACCTGTTTTTATACGTTACGTGGCCGGTTTCAGGAGGGCGAAACTGCTCTGGGGCGCGCCGTTGAGCATCTGCATCAGGGTAGACCGACGTCAAAATGCGCCCGACCCATCATCTATAAACTTGCCGCGCGCCGGGGGATATTCCTGGGGTATCTGGGCAGATATGACGAGGCCGAGGCTTTACTGCACGGCAGCCTCCAGGAAGCGCAGACCCTTGATGACACACCAGAAATCGTCCTGTGTCTCAACGCTCTCTCCTGGTTCCAAAGCCGCCGGGGCAATTACGCACAGGCCCGGGATCTCGCCACCCATGCATTGGCTCTGGCCCAGGCCCACTCCCTGCGTCACCTGGAGGCCGACAGTCTGAACCACCTGGGTTCAGTGTGCTTTTACCTGGCGGATTTTGCCGGGGCGCGCGACTTTTACAGCCGATTACTGGACATCCGGCGTGAGATCGGCGACCGTTGGGGCGAGAGTGTTGCGCTGGGCAATCTGGGAACTGTGGCCTACGAACAAAACCAGTTTCAGGCCGCCCACGCTTATTTTGAACAGGCCCTGGAAATCATCCGGCGCGACATCGGCAGTCGGGAAAGAGAAGCCTGGTGTCTCAATTCCCTTGGAATGACATCGCTGGATTGCGGGGATTACGCTGCCGCCCTGGACTACTATCAACAGGCATTGCACCTGGGTCGGGAGACCGGCAATTTGTGGGAGGCCAGCAACACGCTGAGCAATCTGGGGTACACCTGTTGGGCGCTGGGCGATTTCGCCCGCTCTGAGGCGTACTACACCGAGTCCATCCGGACCAAGCAAGAGATCGGCGACCGGCGCGGAGGCAGTCTGACTGCTGCGCTTTACGGCCTGCTGCTCCATTCGCTGGGCCGCGACGCCGAAGCACTGCAGATCGGAAGGGATGCCCTGACCGTGGCCGAGGAACTCGGCTCTTCGCAGGTCGAGGCCTATGCGCTGACCTCTATCGGGCAGGCACAGGTGGGGTTGGGGCTGCTTGAAGAAGCGGCCGATACCTGTCGCCGGGCGCTGGCCCTTCGCCGTGAACTGGGCCAGGAGAGTTATGTCGTGGAGTTGATCGGCGGGTTGGCCCACATCGCGCTCTTACAGGGCGACCTCGTCCAGGCGCAATCCCACGTGGACGAAATCCTGCGCTACCTGGAGCACGGCTCGTTGGACGGCGCGCTCGCCCCGTGCGGTGTATACCTCACCTGCTACCGCGTGTTGCAGGCCCGACAATGCCCCGAGGCCAGGGCGATACTGGAGACGGCCTGTCAGGTCTTGCGGGCGCGGGCTGAAAAGATACCGGACCCGGAGTTACAACGCGCGTTCCTGACCAACGTTGCCGCGCACGCGCGGATCGTGCAGGAGTGGAAAGAGCATGCACGATAAATGGTATGCGATTATGTGGGGTCATTTGACTCCCGGGTGGGTTGACAAATTCTACCCCCCAAGGTACAATGCGGCCACATGCAGAGAACCTCGTTGGATCGCAATCGCCTGAGCGTATTGGTAGCCACTCTCCTCCTCGGTAGCGTGTTGTTCCGTTTCATCGAGCTGCCTGAGCATGCCGTGGAGCTTCACCCGCTGGGGTCTCCCCTGGACATTCGCATCAGTGGCACCTGGGTGTTGAGTGCATTGCTGATAGGGTTGGTGTGCACCGGCACCAATATGATCCTTCACGATCATCCTCAACTTGGAAAGTTCCCCGGGAGACCAGTTTATATTACCTGGATTCTCCCCGGGATTGTGGCCGGATTGTCCGCTTATCTGCTGGCAAATCTTGAACCCTGGCCTGTGTGGATAGCCGGGCTGATGCTCGTGGGCATCAGCATAATCCTGGTCATCACCGCCGAGTACGCGGCCATTTCGCCGGACTACCCTGCTTACCCCACAGCTCGCCTCTCCCTCAACATGCTGGCCTACCTGCTCGCATTTGTGCTCTTTGCCATTGCTCATCATTCCCGAGGCCGCAGCCTGGTGACGGCCTCGCTTACGCTCCTCACAGCCACGCTTCTGGCGCTTGATCTTTTGAGCGCGTCCGATGTCCCGTTCCGGCGCGTAGCACTCTTCTCGGCCATTGTCGGACTCATTATCGGCGAGAGCACATGGGCTGTCAACTACTGGCAGATTGACTCCTGGACTGGCGGGCTGCTGCTGCTACTGATCTTTTACATCACCACCAATCTGGCTCATCAGTACTTGCTGGAGAGGCTGAGCGGAGCGGTGGTGGTGGAATTTATCGTGGTCACGCTACTGGTTGTGGTGCTCATCTGGCTTGGAGCCCGTCAGAAAAACCATGCAAGCGGCATCCCTATGCCGCTTACACCGGCGCATAGGGATGCATCGGCTACGTTTTTCGGATAGGCACTTAGAGCCTGGCGTTACAGGCCCTTTGCAGACGGCGAGACTTCGGGAGTGAGGGCAGGGACATATGCAGATCGAAGCAGCCTCATTGTCACAGAAAATTCCGCCTCGTATCGCTCGCCTTGTGGAGCTGGCATATAACTACTGGTGGAGCTGGCATCGTCAGGCCAGGGATCTCTTCAAGATGCTCGATTACCCGCTCTGGCATAGCACCGGCCATAATCCGGTGAAGATGCTGTTAGAAGTGTCGCCGGAACGGCTCCAGATGGTGGCATCCGACCCCCTGTTTCTGCGCCAGTATGATGCTGTAATGATGGCATTCGACTGCGATATGGGCAACGGTCATCTCTGGTTCCCCTGCAAATATCCCCACCTGGCAGGCCGCCCGGTTGCGTATTTCTCGGCTGAGTTCGGGTTGCATAGATCGCTGCCCACCTATGCCGGTGGACTGGGGGTGCTGGCCGGTGATCACTGCAAGGAAGCCAGTGACCTGGGCCTCTCTCTGGTCGCAGTTGGTTTCCTTTATGAGCTGGGGTATTTTCATCAGCACATCACCGCTGATGGATGGCAGGAAGCAGTCTACCCCCGCTTCGAACCGTCGGAGACCGCGATCTGCAGGGTATTGACCGACGATGGGGAGTGCTTACTTGTCCCGGTCGAGCTGGGCGAGCGAACGGTTTACCTGCAGGTCTGGCATGTGCAGGCCGGGCGCACTCACATTTACCTTATGGACGCCGACAATGAGCAAAACATGCCCTGGGACAGGGAGCTGACGGCCCGGCTGTACGGAGGCGATCAGGAGGTGCGCATCCAGCAGGAGATCGTACTCGGTATAGGTGGAGTGCGTGTCCTGCGCGCGCTGGGTGTAAGCCCGTTCGCCTTTCACCTGAACGAAGGTCACTGTGCTTTCGCCACCCTTGAGCGAATACGTGAGCAGGTGGAAGCCGGCCTGAGCTTTGACGAAGCAAAAGAAGCAGTACGTGCCACGACCGTCTTTACCACTCACACGCCGGTACCTGCCGGCCACGATGTTTTCTCCTTTCACCTGGTTGAGAAATACTTTCACTCGTACTGGCCGCGCCTGGGGCTGAGCCGCGAGCAGTTCCTGGAGCTGGGTAGCTATGGGGGAGGGTTTAATATGACTGCGCTTGCCCTGCGGATGTGTGGCCGCAGCAATGCTGTCAGCAGGCTGCACGGAGAGGTGACGCGCCGCATGTGGCAGTCGCTGTGGCCTGGCGTCGAAGTGGAGCACGTTCCCATCCACCACGTCACAAACGGCGTCCATGTCCCCTCCTGGGTGGGCGAGGCCATGTATAAGATTTATCGTAAGTACCTGGGGCCTGACTGGATTGAGCGACATGACGACCCGGTGTTGTGGGAACGCATTTTCGACGTCCCTGACGAGGAATTGTGGGCTGCTCATCTATGCCTGAAACGCAAAATGATGAGCCTGATCCGCGAACGGGCACGTCAGCGCAGGGTGGAGAATCACCTGAATGCAGAGCAGATACTGTGCTCGGGGACGTTTCTCGACCCGGATGCGCTGATCATCGGTTTCGCACGGCGCTTTGCCACTTACAAACGTGCTACCCTGATATTTCATGATCTGGAACGGCTCAAGCGGCTGCTACATGATAGATACCGGCCGGTGCAGATCATCTTCGCGGGCAAAGCTCACCCGGCTGATGAAGGGGGCAGACTCCTTATCCACCAGGTCTACAATGTGGTGCGGGATACAGGGATGGGAGGACGTATTGCCTTTGTGGATGACTACGATCTTCAGGTGGCACATTACCTGGTCCAGGGTGTGGATGTGTGGCTCAATACACCGCGCCGCCCCTACGAGGCCAGCGGCACCAGTGGTCAGAAAGCGGCTCTCAACGGCATTCCCAGTCTGAGTGTGCTTGATGGGTGGTGGGCTGAAGGGTATAACGGGGCTAACGGATGGGCCATCCATACCACGGCCTGTACGAGCGAGCAGGAGCAGGATGCCGCCGATGCAGATGCTCTTTATCGCCTGCTTGAGGAAGAAGTGGTGCCGTTATTCTATCAGCGCGATAAGGATGATGTACCTCGCGGTTGGGTCCGGGTAATGAAGGAAACCATCCGCACGACAGCACCTGTCTTCTGTACCCGCCGTATGCTTAAGGAATACACCGACCGTTTCTATGTCCCGGCGGTACAGCGTATAGGTGGGGCAGGGACCCCTTGATTACCGGACGATGTCCACCTGGTTTGCGCGGCGGGCCTATGATCTTGTCGGAGCACTTGCAAATTTCTACTATACCCGCAAGTATGGCGCTATGGCCCGCCACCTGGGCCGCCCCGGGCATGTCGCCGAAGGTGAGCGCGGGTTCATCATCATCCAGATTGATGGCCTCTCTTATGACCACCTGATGGAGGCCGTTGCCGCAGGTTATATGCCCTGTCTGGGGCGACTCCTGGCGGAGCGGGAGCTGCTCGTGGCACCATGGCGTTGCGGACTCCCGACCACCACTCCGGCCGCCCAGGCAGGCCTGCTCTTCGGCAATCGTTTTGACATCCCTGGCTTTCGCTGGTATGAGAAAGAGCGTCAGCAGGTGGTATCGGTCAGAAGGCCAGACCAGATGTATGCCGTGCGTGCCAGGATCAGCCAGGGGCGGCCTGGTATCCTGCGCGGTGGGTCATGTTATGTCAGCATCTTCGACGGGGACGCAGACCTTGCCCTTTTTACCCTCAGTGTGCTTACCCCACGGCGTTTCTTTGAGAACGTGCGTGGGCTGGGTTTGTTACTCCTGTTCTTGCTAAGCCCTCTCCGTGTTTTGCGTCTGGTGGGGCTGGTCACCCTCAGTTATCTGGCCGGTCTGAGCAGGCGCCTGGTTGCGCTGGTGCGCCCCGGAGTGCTCAACCCCTTCGACATCCTTTCACCCCTGCTCCATGCGGTGAGCGATGTTTTGATCACAGAAGTGCAGACCTTTGGCGTATTGCTGGATATTTATCGGTGTGCGCCTGCCATCTACGCCAATTACAACAGTTATGACGAGGTGGCGCATAAGCTGGGAGCGAATCACCGTGCCGCATTCAGGGTCCTGCGCGGTATAGATAAGCGCATCCGCCAGATCAGACGTATGTGTGCCCGTTACAGGCGCCGCCAATATGATCTCTATGTGCTCTCTGACCACGGTAACTCACCCGCCATCCCTTTTAGCCAGCACTACAAAATGAGTCTGGGCAGATACGTCGTCTCGCTGATCGGCGAGGGGGTATCCCTGGATGAGGAAAGGGAAGATAACATCCATTCCGGTGAGAAGAAACGTTACCTTCTGGAGGAGCTGGAGGCCCTGGAGCGCCGTCTCTCACCGCGTATGCGCCGCATGTTCGGAGTGCTGAGAGGCTATGTTAACCGTCACGCATTGGAGAATTACACATTTGACTATGATTCCCGGCGGCAACAGGATGTGATCGTCTCAGCTTCCGGGCCTCTGGCTCATATCTACTTTAATGTCAGCCCCCGTCCGCTGGACCTGATTGAGGTCATCCTGCTCTATCCGCGTCTGGTTGACGGACTGCTGGCCACCCCTGGCATCGGCGCACTGGCCGGACGGGCCGGCAGGCGTACTGTGGTGCTGGGACCGGAGGAAGGTATGGTGGTGTTGGAAGATGGACGCGAGAGTGTCAGGTGGCCTCATCCGCTGGCTCCTTTTGGCGATGCCGGTTATTGGGCTGCCCAGATACACCGTCTGGCCCATTTCCCACATGCCGGCGACATTATCGTACTGGGAGGGGTTGCGCCAGACGGCAGGATCGTGGGCTTTGAGGAACAGGTAGCCACGCATGGCGGTCTGGGCGGTGCGCAGGGACGCCCCTTCATTGCCTGGCCCGTGGAACGGCCGCTCGTGCCGGAGAGGCTGAATGATGCCCAGGAGCTTTACAACTACTTTGTGCGGACCTATTTTGACAACGCCTCGGGATAGCACAGGGTTTGCCACTACCGGCGAGCTGTAATATAATCACTTACTACCGCAGGGGAGAGGGCTGCTTGGAGGAGCATCATTTACCAGAGGAAGAAGGTTTAGAAGAGGCCCAGGCAGAAGAGGCGGAGTCGGAGCAGGAGTCGGAACCCCTTCACCAGGAAGCCAGGCCGTCATTGATACGCGCTCTGGGGGTATACCCGGCGTTCCGTGAGACTATCGAGACCGTTTTGCTTGCCGTGCTGATAATCCTGCTCGTCAACTCGACCACGGGCCGCTTTCGGGTACTCGGGTTCAGTATGGAACCGACTTTGCATGATGGTCAGTACATCATAGTGAGCAGGGTGGTCTATATGATCCATGCACCCGAGCGGGGAGACGTGGTCGTTCTGCGCGCGCCGCATAACATTGGCGGCAATTACATCGTCAAGCGCATCGTGGGCTTGCCCGGCGAGCGAGTCGAAATTCGGGATGGCAAAGTTCTGGTAAATGGTATGCTGCTGGAAGAACCCTACATCGCGGAGCCAGGCCTGTACTCTGGTACCTGGATATTGGGGAGTGACGAGTACTTTGTCCTCGGAGATAACCGTCGCAATTCCAGCGACTCCCATAATGGGGGGGTGTTCACCAGGAAAGATATTGTGGGGAAGGCCTGGCTGTGCTACTGGCCGCCGGAGGATTGGGGGCGGGTCAGACATCATGCCTTTACTGAGGCTGAACCGTAAGGAGTGCTATAGATGCGGGAACAATTGGGTACTCCCTGGCTGGTAGCAGATTACTTCACTTACAGGCATCGTGTCTCCGGCAGGCTGGACGTGCGCGCCAAGAAACTGGCCACTCAACTCAACGACACGGCCTCCTCTTTCATCGAGCTGGAGGATGCCTACATCTCTAATGTGGAGCGTCCGGCGGAGATCATTGCCAGCTACGCGACATCAATTATCCGCAAGAGAAATATTACAGCCGTTGCCGTCGCCAGGCAGGAGGATGGTCTGCTGCGGGAACAGACCTATGGGAGCTATATGGGAGCTTACCTGCTCCGCGTCTTCCTGACCGTCCCCGCTTTCGAGATCGAGGGCTACCTGCGTCTTTCAAGCAAGTTGGACCTGCGCACGGTGCTGACCAGCGGCACCGACTTCTTCATCCCGGTGCTTGACGCCACAATGAGGTCCTCAATCCGTCCGGACTTCGTCTTCACCGGCGGTGCCATACTGGTGAACAAGGAACATATCGGTATCGTCTGTGTGGCAAAAGAGCAGGAGTAAGCGGCAATGGCCAGGATTTTGGTGATTGACGACGAGGCAGAGCTGCTTGATATGATGCGCCTGGTGCTGGAGAAACGGGGAGGACATCAGGTCATCTTGAGCGCCGATGGCGCGGATGGACTGGCCAGGGCGCGGGCCAACCCACCCGACCTGGCAATCATAGACGTGATGATGCCCGGCATGACCGGTTATGAAGTGTGCCGGCAATTGCGGGCCGACCCTGCCACGGCTTACATTCCCATCCTTATCCTCACCGCCCGTGCCCAGCCCATGGACCGTGAAGCGGCCCTGGCTGCCGGTGCTGATGCCTATCTGGCCAAGCCGGTGGTCATGCAGGAATTGCTCAGGCAGGTTGACGGGCTGCTGACAAAGCGGACAAAAAAGTCGCCTCTGCCTGGAATTGTTGTGCTGTTGAGCCTGCGCGGAGGTGTTGGCGTCACCACCCTGGCCGTGAACCTGGCGGTGACACTGGCGGTCGCTGACAGAAGTGCGGCCTGTCTGGTGGATTTGTGCCCCTCTTCAGGCCATGTGGCGCTTCAACTGGGGCTGCGCCCGGAGCCGAACTGGTCAGCCCTGACCCAACCCCCCAGCCTCGAAGCCCTGAACGCGCTTCTCCTGCAGCACAAATCCGGCCTGCATGTCCTGGCAGCGCCGTTCTTCCCCGTGATAGGACAGGGCCTCTCCAGAGAGGTGACCCAGACCGTGCTCAATCTTCTCCAACAACGTTTTGCCACGCTCATCCTTGACGTACCATCGGTACTGAGCGAGACCACCATAACAGCGCTGGAAATGGCCTCGCTTGTGGGATTGGTGCTCACTGCTGAGCCTCCTTCTATCCAGACCACTGCAGGCACATTGCGGGTGCTCAGCAGATGGGCGGATAAGCTGCGCGTGATCCTCAATCAGGTTGTGCCTGGCCCTCAGCCGCCAGCCGATGCCATCGCACGTGCACTCAAGACCCAACTTGTCGGGGTCATTCCCTTCGATCCTGCCCAGGTTCAGGCTTTGGCGCGCGGGACCCCGCTTGCCCTTGAAACCCCCGCCTCGCCGCTGGTGCAGGCGGTCAGGGGACTGGTCCAGACTATGGGCACTTATATTCCTCAAGGAACAAGATGAACCGCACATTCAGTTTACTGGCTGCACTTTTCACGTTACTGGGTTTACTTAGCTGCTGTTGCCTGTGTGGAAACATTGACTGGCCCGAATGGAAGTGGGAACTTCTGCCCACCATAATGTTCGAGATGACACCTGTGTCCAGAACCCCCACGCCCGAGCCAACGAAGGTCATCATCACCGAGCCACCCGGCGCGATGGGAACTGAGACAGAGCGATTACTGGAGACAACGCTGATCCCCGAAAGGGACCTCCATAATCTGGCCATCCGGCTGCGCGGCCTGCCCCCAGACACCCCGCGCACCGTCAACCTGGAGGGCGCGCCCGATTACCCGGTGGGGACATGTCGCACCTTCCACGCCTCCAACATGGACACGGACGAGCAGTTTGACCTGACCGCCTGCCTCCGTTACAAGAACGACGTGGTGTATATGTGGGTGGAGGATGGGGTGAAAGTGGACGAGAAATCACTGAGGGCTGCAGCGGACCTCTTCGCCACGCACACCTACGTTACTAACCGCGAGTTCTTCGGGTCAGAGTGGAGTCCAGGTGTAGACAATGATCCTCACCTCAGCATCCTCCATGCGCGCAACCTGGGTGACTCGGTGGCCGGCTACTACTCCTCCGCTGATGAGTTCGTCCCTGCTGTGCGGGAGGACTCTAATACGATGGAAATGTTCTACATCAACATCGAAAATGTCAGCGTCAACAGCTCCTTCTATAACGGCGTGCTGGCTCACGAATTCCAGCACATGATCCACTGGTATAATGACCGTAACGAAGAGACCTGGCTGAACGAGGGCTTCTCGGAACTGGCGATGTATCTTAACGGATTCGATGTCGGGGGCAGCGACTGGACTTTTTCAAGAACCCCAGATACGCAACTCAATTCCTGGCCTGAGGGGCCAGGGGCGGCCGGCGCCAATTACGGGGCAGCCTACCTGTTTACATCTTATTTTCTGGATCGCTTTGGTCATCAGGCCACCCAGGCTCTGGTTGCCCATCCCGAAAACGGCTTCTCCAGCGTTGGAGGGGTGCTGAACGAGCTGGGGACCGGCATGTCACACGAGGATTTCTTCGCCGACTGGGTGATCGCCAATCTGCTGGATAAACCCGAGCTGGCCGATGGCCGCTACGGATACGAGGACATTGACCCTCCCTCCATGCGGATTGATGCCACTTACCGCGAGACCGACTACCCTGTCAACCGTTTCACCACCGTCCACCAGTACGCAACTGATTATATTGAGTTGCGCAGTCCCTTCCCGCTCGTGTTCCGCTTTACCGGCTCAACTCAGGTCCCCCTGGTTGACACCACTGCTCACAGTGGCAAGTATATGTGGTGGTCGAACCGGAGTGATGACTCGGACATGATGCTCACACGGGCTTTCGACCTTGCGGGCGTGAAAAAGGCCACATTGGGGTTCTGGACCTGGTACGACCTGGAGGAGGACTGGGATTACGCCTACGTTGAGATCAGCACGGATGGAGGTGCAACCTGGCATATCCTGAATACTCCCTCCGGCACTCCTGAAAACCCTAATGGGAACTCATTTGGTTGGGCTTATACCGGCAGAAGTGGTGGCGGGGATAAGGCGCAGTGGATATGGGAAGAGGTTGACCTCTCCTCCTACGCCGGTCAGGAAGTGCTGATACGTTTTGAGTACATTACCGATGACGCGGTCAACAGGCCGGGGTTTGTCATTGACGATGTCTCCATTCCGGAGATCGGTTATTACGAGGATTTCGAGGCAGACGGTGGGGGGTGGGAGGCGGCCGGTTTCATTCGCCACGCCAATGTGTTGCCCCAGCGCTGGCTGATACAACTGGTTATCCCCGGTCCTCCTGTCAGTGTCCAAAGGCTGGAGCTGGACGAGCAGCAGACCGGTGAGTGGACGCTCCCTCTCAGTAAAGAGACCGACCGGGCAGTGATTGCCATCTCCGCGCTTGCCCCCGTGACGAGCGAGGTCGCCCCATACAGGTACGAAGTGGAGCAATTGCGCGGGAGCACAGACAGCGTCTACCGGCTGTATTAGCGTTGCCCGGCGCGCCTGAAGACCGGGGGTTGGTGCGTATTGCGTGGTGCGTGGTGCGTGGTGCGTATTGCGTGGTGCGTATTGCGTGGTGCGTATTGCGTGGTGCGTGGTGCGTGCGAAGAAAGGGGGTCACAATGTACTACCGCAGACTGGGCAGAACCGGCATAGAAGTGAGTGAGATCGGATTTGGCGGTTGGGGTATCGGTGGCGGATGGGGCAGACAGGACGACGCAGAAGCCACCAGGGCGCTGAAACGAGCGCTCGAGCTTGGGGTCACCTTTTTTGACACTGCTCTCGGCTACGGCAACGGGCATAGCGAACAGCTTATCGGCCAGGCGGTGGCGGGTGTGCGCGACCGGGTAGTTATTGCCACCAAGATCCCTCCCAAAACCTATCGCTGGCCGGTACTCCCTCACGAGCCAATCTCCGAAACTTTCCCCGCCAACTGGATCATCGAGTGTACAGAGCGAAGCCTGAGAAACCTGAATACGGATTACATAGACGTGCAGCAACTGCACGCCTGGACTCCCCCCTATCTCACACAATTGGAGTGGTACGAAGCACTGACCAGGCTGAAGGAGCAGGGAAAAATCCGCGCCTTTGGCGTCTCCGCCAACGATTGGGACCCCTATGGTCCTGTGGAGCTGGTGCGGTCGGGACTTATAGACACTGTCCAGGTGATCTATAACATCTTCGAGCAACGCCCGGCCGAGCAGTTGCTGCCGGCAGCCCTGGAGCACAACGTGGGTATTATCGTGCGCGTGCCTTTCGAGGAAGGCCTGCTCACCGGTAAAATGGGGCCGGATTACGTTTTCGACGAGGGGGATTGGCGGGCCAGATGGCTGACGCCCGAGCGATTGCAGGAAGCAGCACGCCGTGTTGAGGCGCTGAAACCATTCCTGAGCGATAAATGTCCCACCCTGGCCATCCTGGCCCTCAAATTCGTGTTGAGCCATCCGGCCGTCTCCACCGTCATCCCCGGGATGCGCCGGGTCGCCCACGTCGAGGCTGATTGTGCCGCGTCCGACGGCAGGCTCTTATCCGCTGAAGAGCTGGAAGCGCTGAAGGAGCATGCCTTCATCCATGGCTGGAAATATCCCTGGAGTCAGGAGCAATGAAACTCTCGTGTGTGAGCGCGAGTTATGTGAACGATCTGGCCGGTTACCCCGGCGAGATAGACTGGGGCGCGGCGATAGAAACGATACGCCGCGCACCGGTGCTGGAGACCATCGAAGGCATCCTTAAGAGGCTGGCCCCGGCTCGCCTGGACGGGATCGAGCTGTGGTATCCCCATGTCTGGCCGGATAACATCACCCCGGACCTGGCCGGTGAGGTGCTTGACCTGCTCTCCGCTTATGGGCTGGTCTGTTGTGCCTGTGCTGGCAGCGTGGGAGACCCGGCCAGGGACGCACACGGATGCGATGAAATGTTCAGAGTCGCCCGTCTGCTCAAGGCCCCGCTGATCGCCGGACATTTTGACCCCCAGGCCGTACCCCGACTGGGCGCCATGGCTGCCCGTCACTCCATACGCCTGGCCTACGAGAATAGCCACGAGCAGGACGCCTCTCAGATCCTCTCGGCAATAGGGGAGGGGAACGAGTGGGTCGGCGTCAACATAGATACGGGGAACATGGCAGCACATGGAGGCGATCCCGTTAAAGCCATCAGGGAATTGGGAAGCCGCATCATCCATGTCCATTTCAAAGATGTCCCTGCTGCAGGCTCTCACGAGTGTGTGGCGCTGGGCAGGGGCATCGTGGACGTGGCTGGCGTGATGCGGGAACTGCGGGCCATCGGCTACGACGGCTGGTTGAGCATTGAGGTTGAGACCGGGGATCGCGATCCGACCGCAGAGATACTGGCCAGCGCGGAGATGCTCCGCAGCCTTGGTGCGTAAGCTCATTGTCGCCATCGCCTTGAGCCTCCTGCTGCAGGCAACAGGTTGCCACGGCAGGGTGGTGGAGTATTCCTTCCACACCCCGACCTCTGTGCCTGAGGCAACTGTTGTGGCTTCCGCCACGCCTGTCACCCTGCCAGCTTCCGCTCCTACCCGGACTGTGGAGCCGCCCGCGCAGGCTACGGAGCCACTGGCGCTTCCCACAGAGACACCCCTGCACCGGCCAGAACCGATTGCACACACGGTCCGTCCTGGCGACACGCTGCTGGGGTTGGCGATGAGGTACCATATCCCTATGGCTGCCATCCAGCTCCGGAACGGTATGGGAGACTCTGAGGTTATCAGGGTGGGGGATGTGCTTGACATCCCTGACTCAGCGGGCTGGGAAAATGCCTCCCCTTTCTGGAGAGTACACATTGTGAAGGCCGGGGAGACGTTAAGCGGGATCGCCAGGGCTTACAACGTCACCACAGAGGAGCTGAGGGCGGTAAATAATCTCGCGGACGCCAACCTGATCGGCCTGGGTCAGCCGCTGGTAGTGCCGCTCGATGCACCTGTAGTTCCTGCCTCCCCGACACCGGCGCCGGTCAGGACGACCGTTCCTCCGGCCGGTGTCCCGACTGTAACCGCAATACCTCTTGTACCAACCGGTACAATCGCCACACCTGCGGCGGCACCTACCCCTCCACCCGATTTAACCGGGTGGGCATACGAGGTCGCGCGGCTGATTAACCAGGTGCGCGCACAACACGGCCTCCCGCCCCTGGTCTATAACGAGACGCTGGCACAGGTGGCCCAGGCTCACGCCAGCGACTGCCTTCAAAGGGGCTGGGGAAGCCACACCGGCTCAGATGGCTCTACCGTCAAAATGCGTATGTTACGCGCGGGTTACGATCCTCTCTACTGGTCGGAGTGCTGGGCGCATACCGGCTCCCCGCAGAGCGCCCTGGAGATGTGGATGAACGAGACGCCGCCGAACGACCCCCACAGGCGTACCATCCTCAGCACAGTGCTCACGGAGGTCGGGGTGGGCGTGGTAAAGCCTGACTGGGGTTATTACTTCTTTGCCGACTTCGGTACGCCTCGTCACTGAACCGCGAATTTCCCCTGCGGATCAGATGCGGTCCTCCGGATGTTCTGTCCGCGTCGTTACATCGTTTCGTGCTCAACGGCAAACACGTGCGAGTGCAGGTTTGCAATCCACTGCTTCCCCTCCTGGGTAACCCCCAGATAGCGCACGGCATCCTGGATGTAGGGGCTGATCATATTCCAGTAGAACCTGGCGTACATGCGGCGCATATCACCGGGGGTGCTGTATCCCAGTGCCTTGTTAGCGCCGATCTCTTCAAACTCATAGAAAAGAGCAGGAATCTTGCGCAAGTAATTGGGGTCTCCCAACTGACCTATGAAATCCGCTGCCCTTACCAGCCCTGGATACCCCTTCGTGTCCCGGTAAGCCTCGTCATCCGGGGGCGGGAAACGGGTCATCTCGATGTAGGAGGCGATCAGCCCGGCATCAATGTCGCGCAGGAGTTGCTGTCCGAAACGTTCGCGGATGAACATCTTGCTCCGGTCGAGGTGGTAGGGCGTAAGCATGGCATTGCTGCTGCCTGAGGGTATCCTGACTGTTTGCCCCGGAATACCGGTCGCGCATAGCTCTCCCTGATCCTCCTTGCAGATACCTCTCACGTAGCCGATGTCGTGGCACAACAGCGCCACCATAAAGTGAAACCAATCGCGGGGAGTGACGCCTCCCTCAAGCAGATGCTTCCCCCACAGGATAGCCTGGCCCACCAGAGTGACCATGATCGTGTGCTCGACGTTGTGATAGAGCATATCGGAATTGGCGATATTTTCGAGGGCCAGCCGCCCTACCCAGGCGATAATCTCACCGTAAGGTGGCTCTGTGCTCCCGTAATTCTGATAGTATGTGCTCTGTAGTTCCTCTACAAAGTGGTCTATGACGAGTTTCTGAATATTAAACATTCTGCTGTCTCTCCCGGTAAAGGCGTGACGCTGCAAATGGCCGGCGACTCAGGGCCTGCCCGAAAAACGTAACCGACGCATCCCTATGCGTCGGCATAAGCGGCACAGGGATGCCGCTTTTTTCGGATAGGCTCTAAGCAATTATAGTGCAGATTGTGGGAGGGGCAATCAGCATCAAACCGCAGAGAGGTGCCGGGGGCGCAGAGTTCCATCTCAGCAGTCTATGTGTACCCTGCGTCCCGGCGGTGGAATTTGCATTTTTTTGGTATATATTCAGCCTGTGCCCGCCGGACTACAGTCAGGCGGGTCGAGGGCTATCTGAGCCGGCGGGAGTCTCGTTGTAGCCAGCGTTTGTATTGTCTGGTTGACTGTGGTCCGCACGGCACTGCGCCTGTGGTCCGCACGGCACTGCGCCAGGCAGGCTGAACAGTTACATTTTTTGTAACCAAATTGCAACTTTTGATACTCTGATTTTGGTGTATACTCTATTTTATAGAATAAGGCCAATACGCATTGTGGCAAAAGCCGCACGTGGAGCAGCCTTTCCGCACGTGGAGCAGCCTTTCCAGGCTGCTGGCAGCAGGCCAGAAAGCCTGCCCCACGTGTCACTTTTGCCCTCATGCGCCAATACCTTTCAAATAACGCTCGGGAATCGAGCCTTCAGGCGGGAAATCCGGCTGAAGCCTCTACTCCGGCGCCTTATTTGAAAAGTATTGGAGGTAAAGCGTGTCTCCATCAATCACAATGCCCGAGATGATATCGTCGGAAAGGGTGCTTGAACACCTGAGCGTCGGCCGCCCCATTCACGATGCCTGGATCGCCGGCCCGCTCGACCTTGACCCGCTGGTTGTGAGCCGATGGCTGTGCGGCGAGGACATGCGTGGCATCTACCAGCCTATCGTGATGCACCGCTGTTTCCTCGACGTGCTTGATCTATCGGGCCGTACGTTTTACGAACGGGTAGAGCTGGTGGAATGTTACGTTGCGGCCTCCTCGCTCAGGCAGGCCTATTTCTATGACGTGTTGCTGATCGAGGACTGCATTTTCAGGGATGCGCTGGATGCCCGCAACGTTCAAAGTGAGGGGCCTTTCATCATCCGTACCACCACCTTCACCGGCTACGCCGATTTCAGTGGCGCAGACCTGCACGGTGGTGCCACTTTCTCCGGCGTCTCTTTCCCCGGGGGCACCAATCTGCTGAGTGGGCTGGGTAGCAAAATGGGCCCGCTGACCATCAGCGGCTGCCGTTTCCGCCCCGCGGACATACCCCCTGGACTGGCTCCTGAGTCCATTGACCTGAGAGAGGATATACCGGTTCGCAGGACACCTCTCCACTCGCTCGCCTGCGGCCAGGAAGCGTAGAGTTCGGGCAGCGTAAACGTCATCTTTACGGTGCCACTTCGTCCATTATTCGGATCGCACACGTCCCCCGTCCGTCCAGCTATCTTACCAGACTTGGGCTATGCTTTAGGAAAGCATGGCCTGAGGAGGTGTCGTATGTCCTGTCGCACTGTGATGCTCTTTTTGTGTGCTTTAACTCTGGCTGCGTGCAGTCTGCTCGTGCCGACACAGGAGTCCCCTCTACCAGAACCGTCCGTCCTTGAATCGCCACTGACCACTCCACCGCCGCTCACAGTCCGGGTCCTTGGAGTAGATGACCTGGACCGCTTCCCACCTATGGCCCCGTTCTCTCTGGGCTTCAGTCGGCAGATGGACCCGCGTAGTGCAGCCAACCCGTTGCAGATTGTGCCACCGATCGAAGGGGAGATTGTGTGGAACAGCTCGTTTACCACGCTTACTTTCACGCCAAAGGGGGGCTTCACGCCAGGCCAGTCATACCACATCGCGCTTGACCAGGGCCTCCGAAGTGCTACGGGCGATAACTTTGCCCGTCCCGTCTCATGGGAAATCCACGTGCTTACTGCTCCTCGAGTGCTGGAATTCCACCCGGAGACCACCAATCAACGGCGCCCCCGGATTCTAATCCGGTTTGACCGGCCTATGGACAGGGAAAGCCTGGAGACAGCGATCAGGGTAACACCACCTGTGAACCTGAAGCTGGAGTGGGAGGAAGAGGATGGGTGTTACGTGGAGCCGCTTGAGCCACTTACCCCGGGCACGCAATATGAGTTCACCGTCACCGAACAGGCCACCGACAGACAGGGCACCCATCTGCTGAGCGCCTCCACCTGGCGCTACCAGCCGGCCACCCTGATCGCAAGCGTGAGCCGGCCAACCAGACGGGGCAAACATACCACCCCGCTGACGGTATGGTTCAATTACAAGATGGATGGGCAGAGTGTCAAACGCGCTCTGCATATTGAGCCGGCCATCGAGGGCGAAGTGCACTGGGACGAGGCGCGGGCTACGCTGCTCATCACGCCCACCAATCCCCTTCCCTGCGAAACCAGCTACACAATCAGTTTTGATGATGTGCTGCTGGATGCCTACGGCGAGGCCATGCCCCCCGTCGGACCGCTCCACTTCACTACCTTCCCGCCTGTCATCTCCGTCACGCCCTCTCCTGGTCAGGCTGTCTCCCCCTTCACTTCTATCCAGGTCACCTTTGACCGGGAGATGGACCGGAAAACAACAGAAGAAGCTTTCACTATCAACCCTCCGGTGCCGGGTAAGTTCACCTGGGAGGAGACCACGTTGACTTTCCAGCCGGAAGAGGGTTATCTGCAAGAGTTCACTCCCTACACCGTTACCATTAACACGAGCGCCAGGGGTGATGACGGGGAGCCGATCCTCAAGCATCCCTATACCTGGTCGTTCCACACAGGTCAACTGGAGGATGTGGCCAGCTTCGGATGGGGGCCAAATGCGCAGGTGGTGGATGCCGACGGGCGCCGCGCCATCCAGTTCCAGATTTTCCAGACCAGGCCCACGGCTTTGACTTTTGAGCTTTACCGGCTCAGCCTGGAGCAGTTCCTCGACCGGTACGCTTCCGGGTTCAGAGGAGTGGCCGGTGAGGAGCATCGTCCCATCAGCACTGCCGGCGCCACATTGGTCAAAAGGTGGCAGATCGAGACAGCCGGTACCCGACAGAAATACGGCAACGTCCAGGAAGTGCTCATACCGACCGATGTGCCACCCGGTCTCTATATCCTGAATCTGATCGCCGGACGATTGAACGATCAGTTAATCGTGATCCTTACCCGCAATATCATCGTCGCCAAGCAGGCCGAGGGACAGATCGTGGCCTGGGTGAGCGACATTAACGGTCGCAACGTGCCAGGCATTGAGGTGGGCATTTACGCGCGGAACGGGCAGCTTCTCGGGCGCGGCTATACCGATCGCAATGGTGTGTACCGCACGAAAGTCGGCCGCGACCCCCAGCCTCTCATCGTCATTGCCCGCCAGGGAGAGGACATCACGGCTACCGGTCTGAGTAACGAATGGCGCTCCTCCGTAAATTGGTGGTGGCGCTGGTGGGGCTGGTGGCTTCCCTCACCACAGGCGCAGGATTGGGCTGTGTACAGCTACACCGATCGCCCCATCTACCGCCCCGGCCAGACGGTGTACTTCAAATCCGTCGTGCGCCGGGATGACGATGCATTGCTCAGCGTCCCCCCGGCAGGGACGCCCGTCACGGTGCGCATACGTGATGCCCGCAATAACATTGTGCGAACGCTTCAGCTCACCACCAACCACTTTGGCACAGTATACGGTGACTTTCAACTGGCCGAGGGCGCCATGCTGGGCGAGTACGCCATCGAGGTGGTGGTGGATGGTGAGAGCCATCGGCAAATCTTCAAGGTGCAGGACTACCGCAAGCCGGATTACCAGGTCAGTGTGCTGACCGACGCCCGACAGTATGTTGAGGGCGATAAGGTCACGGTACAGGTGGAGGCGCGTTACTTCTTCGGCGAGCCTGTACCGAATGCCCACCTGACCCTGCGCCAGTACGAACTGGGGGAGATGTACTGCTGGGAAGCGGAGTGCAGAGATGAGGAATATATCTGGTACCACTCTTCCCGCCAGGAGATCAGCGGGGTCACCGATGAAAATGGCCGCTTCACCTGCACGTTTGACGCTGCCGCAGGTGAGTACACTCTTCAGCACTGGCCAACTGAACTGCGCATGAGTACCTGGGGCATCGAGGTCAGCGTTGATGATGGGAGCCACCAGGAAGTCAGCGGTTTCACCGTGATTAAGGTCTTCAACGCCGCTGAGGTGGTCTCTATGGACACCGGTGGCTACTTTAAGCAGCCTGGCGTCCCCTTCGATGTCCGCGCCACGGTACGCACCATCGCTGACGAGCCGGTGGCGGGCCGCGCCCTGCGCCTGGAACTCCGCCGCTACAATATAGATACCGGGGACTACACGACCGTTGTCCAATCGGCCGGAATGAGCACCGACGCGCGTGGTGAGGCAGCGCTATCCTTCACGGTCAGACAGGCCGGTTACTATCAGTTTCGTCTGAGCGGAGTGGACAGCAGAGGGCGCGAGATCGGCTACACGAGCTGGCTTTACGTTTTCAGTGATACGGAGCGCTGGGGTGTCAGCGACAGCGGGTTTACCATCTCCGCTGACCGGGACACTTATGCCCCAGGCGACACCGCGCGGCTGCTTATCCAATCCGCCTTCAGCGGCCCGGCATTATTGACCTTTGAACGTGGCACTACCCGCCGGGAGCAATTGGTCGAGCTGACTGCACCGCTCACACTGGTCGAGGTGGAGATCAGACCGGACGATGTTCCCAATATCTTCGTCACCGTCAATGCCTGGCAGGAACAGGACACCACCCTTGGTCAGCAGACCTATTCTAACCTGCCGGACAGCAGGCTGCACGTTGCCAGTGTCGAATTGCACGTACCCGCCACCGACAAGATGTTGAACGTCACTGTTGTACCCGACAAGACTGTTTACGCCCCCCGCGAGCAGGCTACTTTTACCGTGAAAGTCACCAACCGCTATGGGGAACCGGTGTCGGCTGAGGTCTCGCTGGCTGTGGTGGATGAGGCGATTTTCAGCCTGAGCGAGGAACTCTCAGGCCCGATCTTCGATGGCTTCTACTTCGAGCGGGAACAGATTGTGCGCACGTACGACGGTATGGCATTGCGCCGTGATCTTTTCGGCGGCGGTGAAGGAGGCGGAGGCGGGGAGGGCGGGTTTACCGCAGCAAATCCGCGTTCAGACCTTCCAGACACCGCGGCCTGGCTCCCCGTTCTCCACACCGATGCCAGCGGGACAGTGAAAGTCACCATGCAATTGCCTGACAACCTCACCAGTTGGCGACTGACAGCCCGGGCCGTCACGGCTGATACCCAGGTGGGGGAGGCGGGGGTCAACATCACCACGCACCAGGATACGGTGGTGCGGCCCATCCTGCCCCGCACTCTGACAGCAGGCGATCGGGTGGAGCTTTCGGCCATCGTGCATAACTACAGCCCGCGCACCCGCACCCTGCTCGTCTCCATCGCAGGGGAGGGGATAGACATCGAAGGCGTGGTCACGCAGACACTCAGGCTGGCGCCGGGCGCATCGGGAGTCGTGGGATGGCCGGCTGTGGCGCGAAAGGCTGGCCAGGCTACAGTCACGATCCTGGCGCGTGGCGAAGAAGGGAGCGGCGACGCGGTACGCACTGCCCTGACAGTACGTCCGCTGGCCGTACCCGACGCGATGAGCCAGACAGGCGTTTTCAGTGACGAGCTTGACATTGAAATCCCCATGCCCGCCGGAGCGCTCGATGAGCCGGGCGGCCTGCGGGTCGAACTCAGTCGCTCCATTGCCGGCAGCCTGCTGCAGGGCCTGGAATACCTCACCGGTTATCCATACGGGTGCGTGGAACAGACGATGAGCCGTGCCCTGCCCAATGCTGTGGTCGGCCGGGCATTTTACCGGTTGGGCATCGGGAATCCCACCATGCAGGCCGATCTCCTGCCCAAGATCAACGCCGGTCTGCAGCGGCTTTATGGCTTCCAACACAACGATGGTGGCTGGGGGTGGTGGTACGACGACGCCACCGATGCCTACCAGACGGCCTGGGTAGTCTTTGGACTGGCGACGACCGCCGAGGCGGGCTATGAGGTGGACCCAGAGGTCATCAGGCGCGGTGCAGAATGGCTTGCCGGACATCTGGCCGAAATGGACGTGCGCACCCGCGCCTACGCTATCTACAGCATGGCCGTCACTGGCTATGGCGACCTGACTCCTGCCCGTGCTCTGATAAAGCAGGCAGGTGAGCTGGATGCCTTTTCGCTGGCCGCCCTGGCGCTGGCCCTCCACGAGATGGGCGACCGCCAGGCAGCTCTCGAGCTTCTCTCCCTTCTGGAGCAGAGGGCAGTTAAAGCTGAGGGGACAGTCTACTGGCAGGCGTTCGCGGAGGACGGTCATTATAGTCAGAAGACTATGGCCTCTTCCACGCGCAGCACTGCGCTGGCGCTCAGCGCTTTCGTGCGCATACGTCCGGGGCACGCACTTGAGCCGGGGATTGTGCGCTGGCTGATGGCCCGCCGTCAGCTCAACGGATGGGGTAGCACGAACGAAACGTCTTACGCGGTGCTGGCGCTGACCGATCACCTGCTGGCAACGGAGTTTGCCACGGCCGGGACACGCTACCAGGTTGAACTGAACGGTCAGTTGATTGGCGAGGGTTCTCTGGGGCGAGGCGAGCCTGCCGCCATCATCGAGTTGCCCGCTGCTCAGATGATACGTGGAGTGAACCGGCTGCGCCTCTTGCAGTACGGTGCAGGCCAGCTTTACTATGTGATCGGCCGTATGGCTTACCTGCCACAAACGCTGATTGAAGCAGCCGGCAACGTCAGCGTGACACGCACCTACGTTGACGCACAGACCGGCCGGCCCGTTTCCATCGCCACACCGGGCCAACTGATACGGGTAAACCTGAGAGTGAGGCTGCCGGGTGGGGGCTTCTACATCATAGTCGAGGACCACCTGCCCGGCGGGCTGGAGGCCCTGAACGAAAGTTTGAACACCACCACGCACGAAGCGACCCGCTACGAAGAACCGCGTTACTACTGGCAGGAATACGGCTACAATCACAAAGAAGTGCGCGCCGACAGGGTGAGCTTCTTCATCACAGAGATGCGTGAGGTAGAGCGTACATTCACCTACCTGGCGCGTGCCACCAGGGAGGGGATTTTCACGGCTCCGCCGGCCGAGGTCAGCGCCATGTACGATATGACGGTCTGGGGCCGTTCAGCAAGCAGAAAGCTCCTGGTGGCCGCAGAGAGCACAACTGAAACACAATCTGGACGGGAGCGTAACGTCCCCTCACGGTGATAATTGCACGAGCAGGCCAGTGCCTCTGACGGCTTCACCAGGGGGCAGACACGCACGTTCACCCGCCGGACCGCGGTCCGGCGGGTGTTTTGATTACACTCCGGGCGCGAGGGTGTGTCCCAAAGTTGCGACCTGTGCAATTACCTGCCCCTTCTGAATTGCGACCCATGCGGTTGGATTGAATTCACCGCAAAGAACGCAAAGGGCGCAAAGATTTTCTATAGCTCTTTGCGTTCTTGGCGCCCTTTGCGGTTTTCCAACTGCACAGGTCGCAAAATTGGAACACACCCCCCGGAGCACCTGCGGTTGAGCGGAGCGGCGACACGTCTGAGAGAATACGTCACATTCGTGGCGTCCCAGGCAGGGCACAAAGCCTGTTTACGGGAAACGCGATTTCGCTGTATAATAGGACTTGCGCACTGGGCGCTTGCGAGAGGTGATTTATGCGAGCCAAACCGTTTGAACACCGCCCCGGACAGACAATGGCGCTCATGGCTGAGCCGGACATAGGACTGCTGGCCGAGACTTTGGTCGCCTTCGCCAATTCGGACGGCGGCACCATCATTATCGGTGTGGACGAGAATGGCCAGGCAACCGGTACAGTCTACGCGGACGAGGTAGAGAGTGCGCTGCGTGCCGCAGTGCAGGAATGCCGGCCGCCGGTTGAGGTGCGCTGGCATCAGGCCGCCGCTGAGGATGGGCTGGCGTTCGCCGTCGTCGTGCCGCGCAGCCCCGAACTCCACAGCCTGGCGGACGGCCGGGTACTGGTGCGCGCCGGCGTCGAAAATCGCCCCCTCAGCGGCGATCAGATCCGCCAGCTCGCGGCTACCAGGTCCACTGGCGACTTCGAGGCAGAGATAGCACCAGGAGCCACCCGGCAGGATTTCGACGATCAGGTCATCGAGGAGTTCATCGAGAAATGGGAGCAGCGCCAGAGACGCGAGTGGACCAGGTCAATTGATGAATTGCTGCTGGAGATGGGAGCGCTGGACGAGGACGGTCGCCCCACTGTCGCAGGTGTCCTGCTTTTTGCTCGCAATCCTCAGGCATTTCTACCTCAGAGTGGCCTCACCTTTGTAAAATTCGTCGGTACACAGCCACGGGGGGAGCTGGGACAGCCCGGCTACGGTCGCAGGGAGGAGATCGGCGGACCGCTGGCGCGCATTATTCAGCGCACCTGGGAAGTGGTGGGCGAGGAGATGCGCACCGGCGCCGTCGTCACCGGACTGGTGCGGGAGGAGCGCACAGAGTACCCCATTGCGGCCGTGCGCGAAGCTCTGGTCAACGCGGTGGCCCATCGGGATTATCGGCTCGGCGGGCGGCGCATCGAGGTGCGTATGTTCTCCGACCGGATGGAGATTATCAGCCCGGGCGGGCTGCCGGGATTCATCACCCTTGACAATATCGTCGAGGAACATTTCTCGCGTAACCCGCGTATCGTCAACGGGCTGTATCAGTGGGGCTACATCGAGGAGCTGGGGCTGGGCGTAGATTTGATGATCGAGGAGATGGTGCGCGCTGGCCATCCACCGCCCAAATTCAAGGATACCCCGTATTCTTTCACCGTGACGCTGTACAACGTCCGCGAACGCCCCCCTGTGCCGGCCTGGACGCGCACGATGAACGAGCGACAGGCCAGGGCGCTGGCTTATATACAGCAGCATGGACGCATCACCAGCCGCGAGTACCAGAACCTCTGCCCGGACGTCAGTGCGGAGACGCTGCGGCTCGATATGGTGGACCTGGTCGAGCGGGGGGTGCTGCTCAAAGTCGGGGATAAGAAGGGCACTTATTACATCCTGAAATGAGGATCCTGTTCCTGACCCCCCAATTGCCCTATCCTCCTCGACAGGGTGCAGCGCTGCGTAACTGGGGATTCATCAGTGGCCTGGCGTCCAGGCACGAGATCACTGTCCTCTCGTTCCACGCCTCCGGGCTGTCCACCGCTCCGATCACGCTGCCAGGAGTCCGGCAATTGGAGACGGTCGAGCCTCCCGCGCGCACTTATCGGGACCGTCTGCGTGATCTGCTCACCACTCGCCAGCCCGACATGGCGCTGCGGCTGGCGTCAGAGCAGTACGCCGGGCGGCTGCGGAGACTGCTGGAACAGCAACCCTTTGACGTGGTGCACATCGGGGGCATAGAAATGGCCCCTTATCTGGACGTCCTCGCTGAGGCCCGGCCACGCCCGCTCATCGTATTCGATGATCTCAACTGTGAGTATCTGCTCCAGAAACGGGCCTTCATCACCGACCTGCGCGCGCCGACCCGCTGGCCGGCAGCGCTATATTCTCTCATCCAGTGGCAACGGCTGCGCGTCTACGAGGCGCAGGTCTGCTGCCGCGCCGACCAGGTGATCGCCGTCTCTGAAGCCGACGCGGAGAAATTGCGCAGGCTGGCACCGGGGTTGAAGGTGGCGGTGGTGCCTAACGGCGTTGATACCCGGGCTTACCTTCCCGCTCCGACACGGCCCCATCCCACCACGCTGGTCTTCACAGGCACCATGGATTTCCGGCCGAACGTGGATGCCGTACTCTGGTTTGCTGCAAAAGTGTTGCCCAGAATACAGGCGGAGATACGGGACATCCACTTCATGGTTGTTGGGCAGCGGCCTCATCGCCGACTTGATGGGTTGCGCAGCAATCCGGCGCTCACGCTTACCGGCTGGGTCGAGGACACGCGCCCTTACATCGCCCAGGCAGCGGTATATGTGGCTCCATTGCGCATTGGGGGTGGCACCAGGTTGAAGCTGTTAGAGGCGATGGCGATGGGCAAACCGGTGGTCGCCACAACCCTTGGTGCCGAAGGTTACCCCTTTACGGCCGGGCGTGAGTTGCTGCTTGCCGATACCCCTGCCGACTTCGCATCTGCCGTGATCGAATTATTACGCTCCCCTGACTTGCAGTTCGATCTGGGTAGAGCAGCGCGTGAGTTCGTAGCACAGCGCTACGATTGGCGTGCCATCGTGCCCCTGCTGGAACGGGTTTACACGCAATGCTTTCATAAGGTGCCGGACTGAAGGCTTCAGCCGGATGTTCCGCCTGAAGGCTCGATTCCCGGGTGTTGGTCGGTTTACACGTTACAGTTTCGCAGCCGGAGTGGCCTGAATGACTCGCTCTCACCATCCCCCGGTAACCGGCCTGATACTGGCCGGCGGGGCCAGCCGTCGTATGGGGAGGAACAAAGCGTTCCTTGAGCTGGGAGGCCGCCCTCTCATAGAAATCGTCCTCGAGCGTCTGGCGCAGGTGTGTGCAGAGGTCCTGATAGTGGCAGGCGACACCGCCCCCTATTCGGGGTTGGGTGTCCCGACCGTGCGGGATCGCTTCACCGGCGCGGGTGTCCTTGGAGGGCTGCACGCGGGGCTGGAAGCCGCTTCATGCGAGCTTGCCATTGCCGTTGGCTGTGACATGCCGTTCCTTAATCCGGATTTGCTGAGGGCCTTCGTGGAATGGAGCGTTGGGTTTGACGTGGTACTGCTGCGGCGGGAAGAAGAGGTAGAACCTCTGCATGCGACCTACCGGCGCACCTGTTTGCTGCCGATAGAAGAGGCAATCCGTGCCGGACGGCAGCGTATCATCTCTTTCTTTGACAGGGTGCGGGTGCGCTACCTCATGCCGGAGGAGGTTATCCCACTCGATCCTGAGCTGCGCTCGTTCTTCAACGTCAACACCCCCGAGGAGTGGGAAAGAGCGCAGCTCATGCTGTGATTTTTTACAGGTGTTCCGCTACGGCCCGTGCCATTTCCAGTGTGGTGTTGTGGCCGCCCATATCATAGGTACGCACCCTGCCTTCGGCGATCACCTGTGCGATAGCCCGCTCCAGCGCTGCACCTGCTTCCGCCTCGTCGAGCCAGTCCAGCATCATACGTACCGCCAGAAGCATGGCAATGGGGTTGGCTTTGTAGAGGCCGGCGTGCCTGGGGGCCGATCCATGGGTCGGCTCAAAGATCGCGAAGCTGTCGCCGATATTCCCGCCAGGCGCAAAGCCAAGTCCACCCACCAGTTGAGCGGCCAGGTCCGAGATGATGTCGCCAAACATATTGCTGGAGACCAGCACCCCATATTTTTGGGGGTTCTTCACCAGCCACATCGCCATGGCATCCACATTGGCTTCCCACAGCTCGACCTCCGGGTACAGAGCGGCGATCTTGCGCGCCTCACGCACCATCATCCCCGAAGTCTCGCGGATGACGTTGGGTTTTTCCACAAGCGTGACGGTGGGATACCCATGTTTTCTGGCGTACTCGAAGGCGGCGCGGATAATGCGGCGGCAGCCCTCGACGGTCAGAATACGACATGAGATAGCTATCTCATCGGAAGGGGTGTCTCTGAAGGCGGCCATGCCCGGGCTGTAGTGTTCCAAAGCCGCGCGCACTTCTTCGGGCAGTGGATAGAACTCGACGCCGGCGTAGAGGTCCTGGGTGTTTTCCCGGAAGATCACCAGGTCAATATCATCCCGGAAGTTGAGGGGGTTACCCTTGAATGACTTGCACGGGCGCATATTGATGTAGAGGTCGAACTGTTGACGCAGTCGCACAATGGGGCTTTGATAGACAAGCCCTTTTCCCCGCAACTCCGGTGCCAGCTCTGCCTCGGCTTCTTCCCCCGGTTTGGATGTGATGGCGGCGAAGAGAGCGCAGGTGCAGCTTTTCAGCGTCTCCAGAGTGCGTTGTGGCAACGCGTCGCCCTCGCGGCACCAGAAGTCCCATCCTATGTCGGCGGGCACATACTCGGCATCGAGAGCAATGCGCTCGAGCACGAGCTGCGCAGCTTCCATCACTTCTTTCCCTATACCGTCGCCAGGTAACAGTGCAATGCGATACTTTGCCATATCAGCCATTACGATTGATTTGGCTTTCTCAAAAGATCGGCTGCCTGCGGCGCTGACTGCAGGTCAGCCTGTGGGGTTGGCCAGCAGTCAGCCTTCGCCGACCGCAGGCCGGAAATGGATACGGGCAAGGCTTCCCTTGCCTCTACAGTCACCGCCTGAGTAGATATGTCACAAATTCATCAACGGCACTTTCCGGCAGGGTGGCATTCTTTGACCGACGGACCTGCTCGTACTCCACGTATTATACAGCATCTCGCCTCCTCTGCCCACCTTTCGCTACACTGAGGTGTGTCCCAAAGTTGTAGGACAACTGCGCGCAGTTGTCCTGCAACTTGATGTTGAGTCGCCGGGGAGTAATCGGCCGTAACTGCCTGCCCACGCCGTGAGGCCGCCTGCTTTGGACCGCAGGCCTTCGGTCGGTGCAGGCTGGCCGCTGTTTCCGCGTCGGCGCAGGCGCCCGGAAAGGTAATTACAACTGGCCGCCGCCGAAGGCCGGTTATCTGGATTTGCTGATGCTCTCCTCTACCAGACGCCCGGCCCATCGCGTCAATATCTCGAAGCGCTGCCTGAGCCGCTCGGCGGATTCATTTTGAATCTCGACGTAGAACGGGTCGGTGGGGCGCGGGGGTTGGATGTGGGGACGCGCGATCTTGACCAGCGGCGCCCACGGGTAGCCGTGCCGCTTCAGGCCGATGACCGCCGCCTTGTCAAACGCAGCCGGATAGGACCGGTCGCCGAATAATTCGGGCCGCTGCCCCAGCGCCAGCTCCACCAGCGCTGCCTTGACCAGCAGCCGCGCCGCCTGGGCCTCCAGCGTGCTGCGCTGCGCCTCTTCCAACTGCGTCTGTGCGCGCTCATCGGACTGCCGCCCGGCCCCGACGAGCGCCTGCAAATCGCGCTGCGCTGCCTCTATCGCTTCCTGCGGCCAACTCGCCGGAGCGGGGTCCTCCAGCGCCGCCCGCACATCGGCCAGGCGCTCCAGTCGCCGGGGCCGTCCGTCGGCGTCGCGCGTGTAATAGGCCACACGCGGCCAGGGCGCTTCTACCCTCAGTCGCAGCAGGCGGCCTGCGCTGCTCTCGGTCACATCCGGCGGCTCGACCTGCGCCAAAAGCGCATCGAACAGCGGGTTGCCGTAGGTCAACAGTTGTAGCGTATTGGGATGGGCGTCGAACGTCGCCGGATCGAACGTGACGGCGACTTCGCCGTGATCGGTGCGCAGCCAGAAAGCCCCCGCAATTGTCTCGTGGGGGCGAAAGCGGACCCGCAGCGTGGGCGCAGTCGTCAACGCGGCGGCCAGTTCCGGCAGTGTGACCGGCGTATCCGGTGGGGCGAACCCCTCCCCCTGCCCGGCCCACTCGTCCAGGTTCAGGCCCGCCCGGGCGTTGTCCAATGCCTCCTGGATGCGCGCCAGTTCCTCGCGCAACGCCTGATGGCGCTCTGCCTCCGGCACCATCGCCAGCGCCTGGATGGCGCGTCCGACCTGCGCCAGGATCGGCTGGAGCGGCCCGACCACGTCCTGGAACCAGTCAATACGCCTGGAGAGCGCCTGGTAGACCCGCGCCTCGACGGTGTCCTCGTAAAAGTAATTGCGGATCCACACCTCATCGTACTTCTGGCCGATGCGGTCTATACGCCCGATGCGCTGCTCCACGCGCATCGGGTTCCACGGCATGTCATAATTGATCAACACACCGCAGGTCTGCAGGTTGAGGCCCTCGCTGGCTGCCTCGGTGCACAGCAGGACTTTGATCTCTTTGCCCTCCCGGAATGCGTTCTTGATCTCCTCTTTGGTCACCGGCACCCACGTCACACCGTCCCAGCGCTCGCCGCCACGCCCGCTGTAGCAGGCCACCTGACCGCCGTAACTCTGACGCAGTTCTTCGCGCAGGTAATCCATCGTGTCGGTGTATTGGGTGAAGACGAGCGCCGTCTCGCGCTGGCGAAAGACCTCACCCAGATCCTTCAGGAGTTGGGCGACTTTGGAGTCCTGACCTCCCAGCATCCCGAGTGCATGCAGGAAATCCTCCACATAGACAATCTCGTCGCGGAAAAGCGAACGGTCGGTCAGTTCCAGTTCGTCCACGTCCAGGCTCAACTCGTCCTGTTCCAGATCATCCTCGACCAGCCCCAGGCCGGCCGTCGTCAACGGTGTTTCCGCGCCGCGCAGGAAGGCCAGGCGCCGCTTGAGGCTCTGTCGCACGGCGTAGAAACTGCTGGTCAGCCGCCGGCGGTAGACGGTCATCACAAAGCCCAACCCTGTGCGCTCGCTTTCGTACTTGCGGTAAAAGTGGGCGATGTACTCCTCGATGCGCTCGTAGAGGGCGCGCTCCTCGGGGCGCATCGGGATCCACTCCAGATGCGGCTTGCGGATGGGAACTCTGTCTCGCAGCAGGCCCTGCCGGACGTATTCGCGCAGCAGGGGCCGCGTGTTGCGAAAGACCAGCCGGCGTAACGGGGTATGTCGCCGGATTAAGCCGAGCGCCACCTGGCGCGCTTTAGGCGGAAGGCGCCGGATCTCCTGCCCGGGGTCGTCGCTGTCGTCGCTTTCGATCAGCGCGCGCACGCGCGCCCAGTCCACCGGCCCCAGTTCGCGCTCCGCCGTCGCTGCGAATTCCTCGTCCAGCCGGCCGTCTTCCAGCGCCAGTTCTGCGCGCAGCAGGCGGAAGACGAAGGGCCAGTCCACCTCTTCCGGAGGCCGCCGCAGTTCTTCGTAGAAGCGCAGGAAGAAGCGCCCGTCGGCGCCCCATTCGCCGCCCAGGCCCAGCAGATTGAGCAGGTCCCATACCTCGACCGGGTGCACCTGCATCGGGGTGGCCGTCATCAGGATCAGGCTGCGTGTGCGGCCCTGCAGTGCGTTCAACAGTTCCAGCAGCCGGTTGGGGCGGTAGCGCTCCAGGTCGAGGAAATCCCTGCGCCGGGCGTGGTGCGCCTCGTCCACCAGCACCAGGTCCCACGGACGGGCCTCCAGCAGCGTCTCTTTGCGCCCCTGGCGTTTGACCAACTGGCTGGAGGCCAGCACCAGGCTCACGTCGTCCCAGGGATTGAGCGTGGCCGGCGCGCGCGCTTCGCCGTGGAAGTTGCGAAAAACCGCGCCGTCGTAGATGGGCACGTCGAGCGCGAATTTCTCGTACAACTCCTCCTGCCATTGATGCAGCACCGATTTTGGCGCCAGGATGAGCGCGCGGCGCACGCGGCCATCCAGCCACAACTGGCGCAACATCAGCCCGGCCTCGATGGTCTTGCCCAGTCCAACCTCGTCGGCCAGCAGATAGCGGGCGGGGAAGCGCTCGATGAGCTGGCGCGCCACAGCCTGCTGGTGCGGCCAGGGGGTGAAGGCGCAGGTGGCCATCCCCAGTCCGCTCGCGCCGACCAGATGGGGCGCGTCGCGCAGGAACTGGCACAGGACCTGTTCCTGGCGCAGGGCCGGCGCCAGCACAAATCGCTCGACCCGCTCACGCACCGCAACAGGCGCGCGCTCAAGCGGATCGCGGGCCGGAGCGGAGGATGGCGCGTAGCGCAGGAGGCTCTGACGGACCGCCTCGGGGATGGGGAGCGCGAGCCAGTCCGGCTCCCGCTGTTCCCACAGCCGCTCGAAGCGGCCGACCGCTTCTGCCACATACAGCCGCCCCTCCTCTGTCCACGAGCGGAAGACCATGAACTGCTCGTAGTTGTACAACCAGGCGGTTTCCGATTCGTTGACGCTGCCGCTGAAGGCGACCTGGTTGCCCTGAGCGTCGGTAAAGATGCCGACCTTGGGGTGGAAGTAGTCGCGGGCTTCGGAGGCGGGGAGGGGCAGGCCATCCGGCCCCTTGGGGAGGACGACGCGCATCTCCAGGGCGCCAACGGCGACCATCCAGGCCAGGGCCGCCAGCCGGTCGCGCATCATCTGGTCGGCCAGGGTTTCCGGATCGGGCAGGGCGGTACCCAGGCGGGCGGCGACGACCTCGCGCAGGTCGTGGCCGGCGCGGATGGCCTCGACGTCCTGCGGCTCCAACTGCGCGCCGACGAGCAGCCGCATCCGCCCGCCGCCCGCGACCAGGTGAGCCACGCCCGCTGCCGCGACGGCCAGCGCGCCGGAGGTGAAAAAGCCCGCCATGCGGTCATAACGCAAGCTGGCGGAGAGGGCCGGGATGTAGAACTCGTGCAGCCGGTCGTCAGAGGGGCCGTAGGAGAGGCGGAAGGCAAGGCTGGTCAGGCTTCCGGTCATTGTCTGTTTCTGTACCTCATGGTGAAATCGCCGTATTCAGCCTGTGGGCCGGCCGGGAAGCGACCGGCTGGAAAGCCTTTCCGCGTTCTGTTTCCAGGCAGAGGACCATCTCCAATCCTCAGGCGCTGCTGCCAATCAGATCGGACGGGGTCACTTTCGATGTAAGCGATGACGCGCTCTGCTTCCGCCGCGCTCCGAATCCAGTGATCATAGCTCTCGTCTTGCCAGAACGGCTGGCCGGTCCGTCCCAAGAGCCGGTTGGCTTCTCGGGCGGTATATCCCTTGAGCGATTGGGTGATTTTGCGCAAGAGCACGTATCCGAAAGCTGCCTTTTCGGTTGGTTCCACAGGCAGAGGGGTCAACAGAACGTGGACATGATTGGGCATCACGACGAAAGCATGGAGGGTGTACAGTCTGTCGGCATGGAAGTAGAAGGCTTCGGTGATCAGATGGGCGATGCGTTCGTCGCTGAGCCAGCGAGGCTGATGAGTGCTTCGGGCAAGGAGACTGTCGGTTAGCGCCAGCATCTGTTTGTGATGGCGAATAGCCCGGTCGTGCTGCGTTTCTGCCGCCCGCGGCGGTTGCTGGTCCAGATTTCGCCGTTCTTCAGCCAATCGTTCCAGGGCCTCGCGGGGCAAAGACCCGTAGAGCCGCCAGGTCAGAAAGATGGTAGCTCCCGGCAGTTGCCAATGAGGCAGATGGCGACGGTACAGGATGGTTTTGTCCTCTTTGCTCATTATTTGTCTCGTGATGGTTGTAGTATGTGGAACAGGCTTTCAAGCCTGTCCTGCAGACAGCCTGGAAAGGCTGTCCTACATCAACCGCATCTGCTCCGGCTTGGGCTGCGGCTGCTCCTCCGCCGGTGCTTCCAGCTCCTCGAAGAACGCCAGCCGCAGCCTTTCCAGCGCCTCCGCCTCCGGGCGCACGAACCTGCCCTTGACCCGCGTGCGCGGGATGGCGTTGATGAGCGCCTGCAGGCAGG
>Ga0209227_1000100_pt1 | contig 70161 bp, 64 predicted proteins | sample YNPBryantNP2012_FD_185815 | JGI IMG/M metagenome (GOLD analysis project Ga0209227, IMG submission 185815) | Anoxygenic and chlorotrophic microbial mat microbial communities from Yellowstone National Park, USA - YNP Bryant NP 2012 (SPAdes)... ...
AAGGCCGCGAAGCGGCCGAAGCGACGAAGAATCCCGTTTTCCGCTGCAGAACGACCTCGCTTTGCGTGAGAGGAGCGAAGGCCGCGAAGCGGCCGGAGCGACCCTTCGCCAAGTCGAAGGGAATCCCGTTTTCCGCTGCAGAACGACCTCGCTTTGCGTGAGAGGAGCGAAGGCCGCGAAGCGGCCGGAGCAACCCTTCGCCAAGTCGAAGGGAATCCCGTTTTCCGCTGCAGAACGACCTCGCTTTGCGTGAGAGGAGCGAAGGCCGCGAAGCGGCCGGAGCGACCGCCTTCGGCGGCTCGCTCGGAATGACAGGTTGGGAAACGCGAGTGTAAACCCCGTTCGACTGGAAAATGAGCCATCTCCCCCTCTCGCGCAAAAGTGACGGACCCCCGATCGCTGATTGCAATTCGTGCCCCGATCCGTGTCGTTCGTGTCATTCGTGTTAGCGTTCGATGCCCTCTCTGGCCAGCACCCCCTGCTGGTAATAGTGCTTGACCTCGCGCATCTCGGTCACCAGGTCGGCCCGCTCGATCAGCTCCGCCGGCGCGCGGCGACCGGTGAGGACCACTTCCACTGCCTGCGGCCGCCGGTCGAGCAGGGCCAGCACATCCCCCACCTCGAGCAACCCGAACCACAGCGCCACGTTGACCTCGTCCAGCACGACGATGTCGTACTGTCCGGAAAGCATCGCCGCCTGCGCGCGTTTCAGCCCTTCTTGCGCCTGGGCGACGTGGGCCGGCGTGACCTCCTCGCGGCGGATGCAGCGCACGTCGCCGTACTGCTCGATGGTGATGAACGGATGGTCGCGCAGGGCCTCCAGCTCGCCGTAGAACTGCCCCTTCATGAACTGGCCGATATAGGTGCGCATGCCGTGGCCGGCGGCGCGCAGGGCCAGGCCCAGCGCCGCCGTCGTCTTGCCCTTCCCGTCCCCCGTGTAGAGCTGGACGTAGCCCCGCCGCGCGCTCTTCATTCCAGCTTTTCCCTGCGCTGACGATAGAGGTTCGGATCGACAACACCAACCATCCGCTCCACGTCCAGCCCGCCGCCCAAAAATGCATCGATCCTCCGCGCATACGGCTCCGGATCGACCAGCATGTCGTTATAGCTGACGTAGAGCGTCTCAAAGTGAGGCTGTTGGGCCAGCCAGGCCTCCACCTGCTCCAGATGCTTGCTGAACAGTTCGGCCATGCGCTCGTCGCTGATCTTGTCGGGGTCTTGGCCGCGGCGGATGAGCATCTGTCGCTGCGAGGCCAGCACCTCCGGCATCGCCCGCTGCATGAAAATGACTTTGTAGCTATAGCCCTCAGGCAGATGTCTGAGCAGAGCCGAGATCATCTTGACCGCCTTGCCCCGCGCCGCGGGCAGCCAGCTCTTGTCGTGCTCGATCTGTTTGACCTGCTCGAACTCGTAATAGCCCTTGGGGTTGTCCTCATCGGCGGCACGGATGCCATCCGTCAGCAATTCCATCCCGCCGGCCTCCAGCATCTTCATCATCATCGACGTGCCAGAGCGAGGCAGGCCCGAGACAATCACGATGGTTTCCGGATCCATAGAGCCTCCATTTACACGAACACGAATGCCACGAATTATAAACGCGAATGAGGTAGATGGCAATGCGCGGTACAAAACAAGGCATCCTACTTGCGCAACAGGGACGGCAGAGTATAATGGCCACAATGAGAATCTTGGGGCAACCGCTTCGCCGGGGGTGGTGGCTTGCGCCCGCGCTACTGGCCGTCGTGCTGGGCGCTTTTCTGCAACTGACCCCCGCTGGTCTTTTGAACAAAGTCGACATGGTCGGTTACGCGGTTTGCCACCGCATTCCCTCGCACTCGTTTGCCATCGCCGGGCGGACGCTGCCCCTCTGCGCTCGTTGCAGCGGCACGTTCCTGGGCGCGCTGACCGGGCTGCTGGGGCAGTGGGTTGTCCTGCGGCGACGGAGGGCTTCCGAGTTCCCCTCGCCGCCCATCATGGCCATCCTGGTCGCCCTGCTGCTGTTCATGGCCGTCGACGGCGTCAATTCTTACCTGAGCATGGTCATCGGCCGGCCGCTGCTCTACGAGCCACGCCAATGGCTGCGTCTGATCACCGGCGCGTTCAATGGCCTCTTCCTCAGCGCGCTCATGGCCCCGCTGGTCAACTTTAGCCTGTGGCGCCAGCCATCGCCCGAACGGGCCATCCGCGGCTGGCGCGACCTGCTGGTGCTGCTGGCGTTGGAAGCGGGGATGGTGCTGCTGGTGTTGAGCCAGTGGCCGCCATTGCTCTACCCCCTGGCGCTGCTCAGCGGCATCAGCGTGGTGACGATGCTGGGGCTGGTCATGACCGTGCTGGTCGTCATGGCCATCGGCCGTGAGAACCAGTACGACGGTTGGAAAGAGGCCATCCCCCCATTGATGGTCGGCTTTGCCCTGGCCCTGCTGATGATCGGCGCAATCGACGTGCTGCGTTACACCATGACAGGCACGCTGGAGGGGTTCCCGGGGCTGGATTAGCCGTTGTGCCGAACAGAAAAAGCCCCGGCTGCTCTTTTGCCGGGGCTCGCTGCACCATGGGCCCAGCAGGTTTCGAACCTGCGACCAACCGGTTATGAGCCGGTCGCTCTACCGCTGAGCTATGGGCCCTCCTGCTCAGGAGCGGGCGGCGGGAATCGAACCCGCAACATCAGCTTGGAAGGCTGAGGCAATACCATTTTGCAACGCCCGCCCAGTCGGGGCGGCCGGACTTGAACCGGCGACCTCTGCGTCCCAAACGCAGCGCGCTTCCATCTGCGCCACGCCCCGCCCCAGGGTCACAGTATACCGCCGTTAGCCTTCTGCGTCAAGGCTATGGCGCCCAGGAGAGGCGCTGATTCCACCAGGCCGGCATCTCCGGCCCCAGGTCGATCATCTGACGCAGGTTCGAACCGTCCGGCTGAATGAGGTAGATGCCCCAACGGCTGTTGCGATAGGAGAGAAACGCGATCGCCGAACCGTCCGGCGACCAGGCCGGCAGGCCATCAATGTTCTCATCTGCCGTGAGCGGCTGCACGCCGCCGTTCACCCCCAGCAGGTAGAGGTCCCAGCTCCCGCCCTGGTCGGACATGTAGACAATCCAGTCGCCGCCGGGCGACCAGTGGATGCCGCTGTCATCGATGCTCGCCGTCAACCGCACAGGAGCCTGGCCATCGTCCGGATTGTCGACAAAGATGCCACAGTCCGTATCGACGCTCTCACAGCCGGTCCATGCCAGCAGCCCATTAGGCCCCCAGATCGGTCCCCAGCCGAGGGCATGCCTGACCGGCTCGCCTGCGCCGTCGGTGCGGGCGATATAGACATACCAGACGCGGGTGCTGTCCGGGGCGGCGTAGGCGTAGCGGCTGCCGTCCGGCGAGAACGAGGGCCATGCGCCGCCTGCGCCGGCTGGCAGCGTCACCGCCTGCCCGCCCGGCTGGACAAAGGCCAGCGTCCCGGCCAGGCGGTTGCGATAGGCCAGGCGGTCCGTGCCCCACTGCCAGCACGGCTGATCGGCCCCGCTGACCATGCGCACCAGCTCCCCGCCGGGGAGAATGGCATAGACATCGTAAACGCCGGTCTGGGCATCGTAGGCCGAATAGGCCAGCCGTCCCCCCGTAAAGTTGGGCACAATGATCGTGCCGCTGATGGGAAGCGTGCCGGTAATGGGCGGGACCGGCGTCGGCGTGGCGATGGCGCAGAGTTCCGTGGCGTGGGCCCACTTTTGCTGCACTTCCTCGTTGCTGACCAGTTCCAGGGCGCGGGCGTATTGAACCGCCGCCGGGCACATCTCGCCCTGCTCGAACCAGGCATCGCCGTAGAGAACGTTGGCCTGATAGAGACGGGAAAACACATCCTTGTAGCCGGGGTAGATGCGGTACAATTCCTCGAAACGCTGGATACAACGGTCCCAGTCGAGATTCCAGTAACTCAGCGCCGCGATGTAGCGGTTAGCCAGTTCCAGCTCCAGCAGGTCATTGGCGTCCAGCGAGCGGATCATCTGCGCCTGATCCAGGTAAAAGATGCCTTCCTCGAAACGGTCCTCTTCCAGCAGGGCCAGGCCCTGGTTGCGGAGGCTCTGGAAAAGCATCTCCTCCACCGCTTCGCGCTCATAATCAGGCGCAAAGGCGCGCAGTTGACTCAGCAGGCGAGCCGCCGTCTCCCAATCCTCTGCCTCATAGGCCGCCGTCCCATTGGCAAACAGCTCACCGGTAATGTCCACCACCGCCTGCGAAGTCGGCGTGGGGATCAGAGCCATGCGCACCTGGGCCTCGGCGATGCCCTGGGCGGCGAGGGGGTGATCGGGGTTCAGTTGCAGGCAATACTCGAACTCGGCGATAGCCAGGAGATATTCGCCGCTGTCCAGCCGCTCCAATCCGCGCCGGTAATGCTCATCGGCCAGGGCAAGCCGCCGCTCCAGGCGGTCTACCTCGCCCTGGTGAAGGCCGCTGTAGCCGGCGACGGCGATCGAAAGGGTCACCAGGCAGAGAAAGGCCAGCAGGGCCAGCAGCACCACGCGAGCGCGTCGCCAGAGTGTGGGGCGGGCGGAGGGCGTTTCTGGCTGAGGCGTGGGCACAACAACAGGCACCGTCTCTTCCAGCGAGCGCTTCTCCCGCCTGGCGCGGAGCAAATGTTTTTTGACCGGCTGCGTTTGCTCGACGTGCGCGCCGCAGGCAGGGCAAAGCAAGAGCGGCGGGGGCACCTCATGCCCACATTCGGGACAGCGCATCGCTTCTCCTGTGCGTGATCGACATCGACAGCGCCTGATTATAGCCGCTTTTCGTCGCCCTGTCCAATGGCGCTCAGTCGCCGGTCATGATGAACAGGGGCTGCATCTCAAAGCTCTTGTAATGGGGGCGCAGCCGTTCGGTGTTATAGTGCCTGGCGACGTTGACCACCTTCTTGTAGCTGGTGACGACCTCGATGGGCATGTTGTCATAGCGGCCATTGCGCAGCACGACCAGCCGGCCGTGCAGGCCCTGCAGGATCAGGTCGAGCGCCAGGTTGCCATAGGCCATGGGCACGATCGAGTCGATCGCGTCGGGGTCGCCGCCGCGCACCAGGTAACCGAGCTTTTGATTGATCACATTGACTTGCTTGCCGTTGTTGAACTGGGGGGAGAGCTCCTTGAGCTTGGCCGAGACCAGGTCGCCGATGCCGCCCAGTTTGGCGTGGCCGTACGCGTCGGGGGTCGTATCGGCAAAGACCATGTCGCTGCCCTCGAAGGTAGCCCCCTCCGAGACCAGGACGACCGAGTATCTGCTGGGGTTATGCTTGCGATCCTCCGACAGCAATTCGGCCAGGCGTTCGATCTTGAACTTGTACTCGGGGATGACGCAGCGGTTGGCCGCGCCAGCCATCGTCGGCAGCATGGCGGTAAAGCCGGCGTAGCGGCCAAACACCTCCATCACCAGGAAGCGCTCGTGGGAGCCGGCCGTCGTACGCAGGCTGTTGGTCATCATGATCGTGCGCGTGACGCAGGTGCTAAAGCCGATGCAGTAATCGGTACCCGGCACGTCGTTGTCCATCGTCTTGGGGATGGCGACTACCTTGACCCCCTCCTGGCAGAGGCGGACGGCGTAGCTGAGCGTGTCGTCGCCGCCGATGGGAATCAAATAGTCGATGCCCAAAAAGTCGAGGTTCTTGAGCACTTCGGGCGTCAGGTCGTTCATCTCGTCGGTATAGACGTCGCGCAGGTGCTCAGGGACCGACTGACGGGGGATATGACTGGGGCGTGTGCGGGAGGTATGGAGGAACGTGCCCCCGGTGCGCCCAGCTTTGTTGACGATTTCCTCGGTCAGCAGCTGATAGCTCTCGCTGTTGTCGGCATCCTTCTCGCGGACGATCTCGACCGTGCCAGCCCAGCCACGGCGAATGCCGATCACCTGATAGCCCTCGCGGAGGGCGCGGATGGTCACGGCGCGGATCGCCGGATTGAGACCCGGCACATCGCCGCCGCCGGTCAGGATGCCAATGACCCCCTTTTTCCTTCTGACGTTCATAGAACCACCTCCTTCGTGCCGGCCGTCATGCAACTTGTCATTATATCGAGAAGGCGCTTCTGGTCAAGGTTGCCAGGTCAGGCAACATCTCCCGCGCTGCCTGCTCCCCTGCGGCGATGACCTGGGCGGTCAGCGAGAGGCCGCTGAGCGTGGTCACGCCGGGCGGAATGGGCGGCCGCACGATCAGGTCGGGCGCAGCCTCTTGCAGGCTGCGCCGCTCGACCTCGTGCATCATCACCAGCAGCGAGCGCCAGAGGACCGTCACAACCTCTACCAGGGCATCGGGCAGAAAGCGGCGGCGCAGGCCGTCCAGGAACGCCTCGAGCGACTCCAGGTCGGTGGCGATGTCGACGGCGACGACCACTTCGGCCCCCATCTGGCGGGTCACTGCGGCGGGGAGGTTGAGCAGCAGGCCGCCATCGACCAGCACCTGCTCGCCCCGTTTCAGCGGCGCCAGCAGGCCCGGCAAGGCGATCGTCGCCCGCACCGCATCGCGCACCAGCCCCTCCCGCAGTACCACCGTCTCGGCCCGGTTCAGGTCCGCCGCGATCACGGCCAGGGGAATGCGCGTCTGCTCAAAAGTCGCATCGCTCAGCAAGTCCGCCAGATAATCGGCAATCTTTTGCCCGGCGAGGAGACCGCCCTGGGAGAGGCCGGGGTCAGCCAGCGGGATCAGGTTGCGCAGACGCGACATGCGGAGCGCCTCCTGCTCCAGCTCATGAGCCGACCGCCCAAGGGCCCAGGCAGCAGCCAGGAGGCCGCCCATGCTCGTCCCGGCAATGCAGTGGATCGGCACCTGCGCCTCTTCCAGCACCTTGAGCACGCCGATGTGCGCCAGTCCGCGCACGCCGCCCCCGCTGAGGGCCAGGCCGATGGGGGAGACAGAGACCTCGGAGGTCCTGGCCTCCGAGGTCTCTGGGAGAATCGGGCTACATCCGCCCACGGGAGACGACAAAGACCACCGCGCCGGCGATGGCGATGAGGATCAGCAGGACACCGCCGATGCCGGCGATGGTCCTGAGGGCTGGCGGCGCGTTGTTGCTCCCGCTCTCTACAGCCGTGGTCGCCGGTTCATGGGTGGCGGGGGGCTCATTTTCCGTGCCGGTCGTCTCGGCGCTGCGCTGGGCGCCCAGGGCCAGGTTCAGGGTCGTGCCGTCGCCCAGGGCGACGAACGTATCGGCCGGGCCGCTGGGAGCATAGCCGGGCGGCGGCTGCATCATCACGCGGTAGGAGCCGGCCTGCAGCCCCTGGAAACAGTAAGGTTCGCTCAGGCCGTCGGTGATGTACTGGCCGATGACCTGCGTGGCGCTGCCCACGGTAAGGGTCGCATTGGGCAGTTTTTCCTCCGTGTCAGCCTGCCAGAACGTGTCGCCGTTGCGGTCGTGATAAGCCACGATGCAGAGCGAGCCGCCGGAGGAGGGAAGCTGCGCCGTTTCGGTAACCTGCGCAACCTCGGTCGGCTGCGCCGTCGGCGCGGGCGGCGTGGCGGTGGGAGGGACGTTGGGCATCGAGATGACCAACTCCTGGCCGGTCCAGATCATATTGTTGGGGCCGATCGAGGTGGCATTGAGACGCTGGATCTGCTCCAGCGGCACGTTGTACTGGAAGGCGATGCCAAAAAGCGTATCGCCAGGCTGAACCACGTGGACGATGGCGCCGTCGGGGCGCGGGGTGGGCGTGTTGACCGGCACGATGATGGTGTTGGGATCGCGGGTCGGCGGCGGGGGCAGTGGGGTCCCGGTCGGCGGCGTCGGCGGCGTGGTATAGACCAGCGCAGCGTCGTCCCAGTAGGCGTCGTTGTGCTTGAAGGGCCACTTGGCCGTGGCACGCAAAAAGACCGTCACCTGACCCGTTTCGCCGACCACTGCCTGCACGGGGCCGATCAGGCGGTATGTGTCGTAGGAGTAGCCACTGGCCCAGACGACGCTGCCGCTCCAGGGGTTGGTGCCGCCGTTGGGATCGATGCCCACCTGGAAGAGCATGTTGTACGTGTCACCGCACGACACAGCGCCTGGCGAGTCCTGGTCACAGCTCCAGGCGTGGGCGTAGGCGGAGAATTGCACCGTCGCGCCCGGGCTGAGGCCGCCGACGGTCTGATAGACGCCTGAGTCAAGGGTGCGGAAGAAGCCGAACTGCATCACCGCACAGCTCCCCGTGCGAATGCGGGCTGGTGGGCCGATAAAGGGATTGACATTGGGGATCACCTTGCACTCGGGGCGGCCGTGGGTCCCTCCCGTGGCGTTGGCGCCTTCGCTCCAAAAGGTCACCCAACCCGGCGGGGTAAAGATTTCCCCATAGGGCACGCCGGTATACGTGTCGCGGGTCCAGGCGCAGGTGGTGGCTGTAGAGCCTTCCTCAAAGCCAGGGTTGCGCAGCAGGTTCTCGCCAACGCCCTGGCGGGGCGGGGCGGCGCTGACCCAGGCCGGTGCGCTGCCGAGGATCAGCAGCAGCACCACCAAGGTGGACCACAGGATATGTTTTCGGTTCATAGAGCTATCTCCAACGCTTTGTTTTTCCCCGCCGGCCGTTAGCGACGGCGGGTCAAAAAGATGACGAGCACGACAACCGCCAGCATGAGCATCAGCAGGCCAGCGACGCCGATGGCTGCGCGCAGCAGTCCGGCCCAGTTGACCGGTCTTGCTTCTCCACCTCCCCCGCCGGGCTGCTCGACCACAGGGGTCGGGGTGCCCTCGCTGCGCCGCGCGCCCATGGCGATGTCCATCCGCACGGCCGAACCCACTCCCAACATGGTCTCGGACGGGCCGCTGCCGACATAGCCGGGCGGGGGTTGCAAGATCAGACGGTAAGTGTCGATGGGCAGGTTGGTGAAGCAGTACGGTTCGCTCAGGCCATCGGTGGTGTACTGGCCGACCAGGCCGGCGGCGGTGCCCAGGAGAAAGACAGCATTGGGCAGCATCTCCTCGCTGTCGACCTGGCGGAAGGTATCGCCGTTGCGGTCGTGGTAGGCCAGCACGCAGACAGAGGCGGTGGGAGAAGTGGGAGAGGCCTCTGGCGTCGGCGGCTGGGGGGGGGTGGTGGGGGTCGGCGGCACCGCCGGCAGGGCAATGACCAGCTCCTGACCGACGACGATCAGGTTATTGGGGCCGATGGAGGTGGCGTTGAGGCGCTGGATCTGTTCGAGCGGCACGTTGTACTGCAGGGCGATGGAGGAGAGGGTGTCGCCTGAGCGCACCACATGGACGATGGAGCCGTCGGGCCGCGGCGTCGAAGTGGCTGGCGGGGGCGGCGGCGGCCCCGGCGGGCTGGTGGGAGCGGGCGGCGGGGGCGGCGGCGACGTCGGCGCGGGCGTGGCCTCGGTGATGACCTGCAGCATGGCGTCGTCCCACCACGAGTCCATGTGCGCCAGCGGCATGATCAGGCGAAAATTGCTCGACACAAAGACTGTCACTTTGCCGGCCGCGCCGACGGTGGCTTCGATGGAGAGCTGCTGCCAGCTATCGAGCGCGTTGACCTCTGCCGACCAGATGACGCCCGGGTTGTTCCACTGGCCGTTGCCGTTCGGGTCGATGCCAACCTGCATGCGCGGCAGGCGGTCCAGCACCGAAGGCGCAGGCGGCTGCTCGTTGCTGGCCCGCGAATAGCCCCACACGCTAAAGCGCACCCGCGAGCCGGGCGCCACGTTGACCGTCTGCCAGACGCCGGCGTGCCAGGGCATGTACTGCACGCCGATGTGCTGCGACGTGCCGCTGCGGGTCAGCCCGTAGCGGTTGACGTCGAGTTCCTGCGACCAGCTTGGCTTACAGGCAAAGTTCCAGTCTTCAGGTTTGGTCGTGCAGAGGTCGCCGCTGTCCTGGTGCCAGCGCACCCAGCTACCGGCGGCGCCATCGCTGTTGTAGGGGGACTCGAAGCCCGGGTTGAGGAGCAGGTTTTGCCCCGTCTGCGTTGACGGGGCAGCGTTCACAGCGGCCGGGACGGCCGCCAGCGTCAACAGCGCCGCAATCAGCACAAATCTCCACATGGACCGCTTCATTTTTTCCCTCCGTTTTCCTGGTCCCAAACAAACATCACCGCTGGCGCGGTCAAGCGGTTGCGCCGGCGGTGCAGGTTTTTGTCGTTCCACCTTCCCGACTTGCCAACGAGCGGAAATTATAGCACAATGCAAGGGCTTGTCAACGAAAGCCGTAACCGGCAAGGGAGGGAGCTCTTGCGCGTGCTGATGGTTTCCAAGGCCTGCGTCGTCGGCATCTACCAGCGCAAGCTGGAAGAGATGGCGCGGCTGGGCATCACGCTGCGGGTCATCGTGCCGCCGTTCTGGCGCGACGAGCGCGGGGTGACGCCGCTGGAGCGCGCCCACACCGAGGGTTACGAGCTGCGGGTCGAACGGCTGGTTTTCAACGGCAGCTTTCACCTCCATTTCTACCCGCGCCTGGGCCGCCACATTCGCGCCTTCCGTCCCGATGTGGTGCACATGGACGAGGAGCCGTACAACCTGGCGACCTGGCACGGCCTGCGCCTGGCCCGCCGCGCCGGCTGTCGCACGGTCTGGTTTAGCTGGCAGAACCTGCTGCGCCACTACCCGCCGCCCTTCTCGTGGCTGGAGCGCGACTGTCTGCGCCATGCCGACGGGGCCATCGTCGGCAATCAGACGGCGGTGCAGGTGTGGCGGGCCAAGGGCTATGAGGGCCCGCTGGCGGTCATTCCCCAGTTCGGCACCGATCCCCAGCTCTTTGCCCCCGCGCCGCAGCGAACGGAGAGGGCGGCCTTTGTCGTCGGCTACGCTGGCCGGCTGGTGGAGGAGAAAGGGATCGACCTGCTGCTGGAGGCGGTCGCCGCGCTGCCCGCCGCGCGTCTGCTCATCCTGGGCAGCGGCCCGCTGCGCGCGGCGCTGGAGCAGCAGGCGCAGCGGCTGGGCATTGACGGGCGGGTCGAGTTCAGGGGCACGCTGCCGTCGACGTGCATGCCCGAATTCTACCATCAGCTCGACGCGCTGGTGCTGCCCTCGCGCTCGCGCCCCAACTGGGTCGAGCAGTTCGGTCGCGTGCTGGTCGAGGCGATGGCCTGCGGCGTGCCGGTGGTCGGCTCCGACTGCGGAGAGATTCCCCACGTCATCGGCGACGCGGGGCTGATCTTTGCCGAGGGGGATGTCGAAGCGCTGCGCGGGCATCTGGCGCGCCTGCAGAGCGACGCCGCCCTGCGCGCTGAACTGGCCCGGCAGGGACGCCAGCGCGTGCTGGAGCGCTTTACCCAGGCCCGCGTGGCCGAGGAGACCGTGGCCCTCTATCGTTCGCTTTTTTGAGATGGGCAATCCGTGGTATAATGAGGTCAGCGTGGGCCCAAACTCTTTCTGCGCGCTGTTGCCACAAATCGCCTGCCCGCCAACAGGCCCCAGGAGGGAATGATGATCGAAGTCAAGATTGCGGGAATCCAGATCAACCTCATGTCCCAATACCGCGTCGTTCTGCTCAAGGAGGTCGAAGGGAATCGCTACCTGCCCATCTGGATCGGCCCCTACGAGGCCGAGGCGATCAACCTGGAGCTGCAAAACATCGAGACGCCGCGGCCATTGACGCATGACCTGCTCAAGCACGTCATCGAGGCGTTGGGCGGGGAGGTGCTCTATGTGCTGGTGGCCGATCTGCAGGACAACACCTTCTACGCGCGCATCTTTATCGAGGTCGACAGCAGAACCGTCGAGATCGACGCTCGCCCTTCGGACTCGATTGCCCTGGCCGTGCGCGTCAAAGCGCCACTCTATGTCGCCGAGGCGGTGATGGACGAGGCAGGCATCGTCCCCGAGCGCGACCTGAGCGTGGAAGGCGCGGAAGGGACGATGCGCAGGGAGACATCGGCTTTCGACGATTTCCTGGCCAACCTGGATATCGACGACCTGCCCATTCACTGAGCCGGCCTGCCGGAGCCGTCGATGGTAACACCCGACAAGTCCATCCCCCACAACGTCGAAGCCGAGGAGTCTGTCCTGGGGGCGCTGCTGATCGACCCCGAGGCGCTCTTTCGCGTCGCGCCCTTCCTGCGTCCGGACGATTTCTACGTCCAGAAGAACGCCTGGCTCTACCAGGCGATCCTCGACCTGCACGAGCGGCGCGAGCCGCTGGACCTGGTCACGCTGCGCAACGAAATGGAGGCGCGGGGGCTGCTGGAGGAGATCGGCGGCGTGGCCTATATCGCCCAGTTGATGGAGGCTGTGCCCACGGCGATCCACGTCGAGGCTTACGGCCACATCGTCGAAGAGGCCGCCGTCCGCCGCCGCCTGATCAGCGCCGCCAGCGACATCGCCCAACTGGCCTACCAGGAACAGCGGGACATTGAGCAGGTCATCGACCAGGCGGAGCAACACCTCTTTAGCATCTCTCAGCGCCGCCTCTCCCGCGACATGGCCCCCCTCCGCGAGGTGGTGCAGGCCTACTATGACCGTATCGAGTACCTCTACGACCACCGCGGCGAGACGCTGGGCATTCCGACCGGCTTTGCCGACATCGACCGGCTGCTGGGGGGGCTGCAAAAATCGGACCTGATCATTGTGGCGGCGCGGCCGGGGGTGGGCAAGACTTCGCTGGGGCTTTCCATCGTCCGCAACGCGGCCCGGCTGGGCCGGCATGTGGCCATCTTTAGTCTGGAGATGTCGCGCGAGCAGATCGTGCAGCGGCTGATCTCGGCCGAGACGGGCATCGACGCGCAGCGGCTACGCCTGGTGAACCTGGAAGAAGGCGATTGGGCGCTGCTCTCCCACGCCATGGGCGTTCTGTCCGAATTGCCCGTTTTCATCGACGACACGCCTTCCATTTCCGCGCTGCAACTGCGCACCAAGGCGCGCCGCCTGCACGCCGAGCACGGCCTGGACCTGATCTTTGTCGACTATTTGCAGTTGATGACGGGCGACATACGGGCGGAGAACCGCGTGCAGGAGGTCTCGTACATCTCGCGCATGCTCAAGGGCCTGGCGCGGGAGCTGGACGTGCCGCTGCTGGCGGCGTCGCAGCTCTCGCGGGCGGTGGAACAGCGGTCGGACAAGCGACCAGTGCTGTCGGATTTGCGGGAGAGCGGCTCGCTGGAACAGGATGCCGACGTGGTGATGTTCATCTACCGCGAGGAGATGTACCGCGAGGAGACGGAGCGGCAGCACGTTGCCGACATCATCGTCGCCAAGCACCGCAACGGCCCGACCGGCGTGGCGCAGCTCTACTTCCGCCAGCACCTGGCCCAGTTCGTCGATGCCGTGTCCAAATCACAGGCGCTGGGGTTTCACGAATGAGGACGTTTAGCGGTTTTGCGCCGGGCAGGGTGCGCGCCGTGCGCCTGCCCGAAACGCTCTTTAGCGATCTCGTGCCGATGATCGACGACCTCAACGAGCTCAAGGCCACGCTGCACGTCTTCTACAAGCTGGAAGGACAACGGGGCGAGGTGCGCTATGTGCTGCACCGCGACTTGCTGGATGACCCCGTCCTGGTGGAGAGCATGGAGCCGCCGACGCCAGCGATGGTCGAGGCGGCGTTGGAACGGGCAGTGGAGCGAGGCTCCCTCTTGCGCGCCGAGCTGTCAGAGGCCGGCGTGGTCTATTTCGCCAACACGCCGCGGGGGCGGGCCATGCAGGCAGCGCTGCGACGGGGCGAGCCGCTGACGGCAGCCCAACCCGAATCCCGCCCCACGATCTTTGCGCTCTACGAGGAAAATATCGGTCCGCTGGCGCCGCTCCTGGCCGAAGAACTGCAAGAAGCCGAATCGACCTATCCGGCCGACTGGATCGAGGGGGCCTTCCGCGAGGCGGTTGCCCTCAACAAGCGCAGTTGGCGCTACATCCGTGCCATTCTCGAACGCTGGCAAAACGAGGGGAGGCAAGATGTCCAGGATTCGCAAGAGCGTCCACGAGATGGACGACGCTACATCGAAGGCAAATACGGCGAATATATCGAACACTGAGCAGCCAGCGGCCCCTGACTGTCCCCACTGTCAGGGGCTTGGCTATGTCCGCGCCGACGTGCCGCTGGGCCATCCCGACTTTGGCAAGCTGTTGCCCTGCGTCTGCCGGCTGGCGGAGATGGCCCGCCGCCGCGTCGCCCACCTGCAGGCGCTGAGCAACCTGCGCGCCCTCAGCCGCATGACATTCGACAATTTCGACCCGCGCGGGGTGAGCCTGCCGCCAGAAAAGCAGGAGAACCTGCGCCAGGTCTATGAGGCAGCCCGTAGCTATGCTGAGAATCCTGCCGGCTGGCTGCTGCTCAAGGGCGGCTATGGCTGCGGCAAGACGCACCTGGCGGCGGCCATCGCCAACCGCGCCATCGAGCGCGGCCAGCCGGTGCTCTTTATCACCGTCCCGGACCTGCTCGACCACCTGCGCGCGGCGTTCAGCCCGACCAGCCCGGTCGGCTATGACGAGCGTTTCGAGGAGGTGCGCGAGGCGCCGTTGTTGATCCTGGACGACCTGGGCACCGAGTCGCCCACGCCCTGGGCGCAGGAAAAGCTCTTCCAGGTGATCAACCATCGCTACAACGCCCGCCTGCCCACCGTCATCACCACCAACCACGAGCTGGAGGAGATCCCGCTGCGCATCCGCTCGCGGCTGGTCGAACCGGAGCTGACGCGCATCGTCACCATCCTGGCCCCTGACTATCGTCAGGCGGGCATCTCGGCCAGCCAGTCGGACCTGAGCACCCTCTACCTGCACGCCGATCAGACCTTTGAGCGCTTCTCCCTGCGCGAGGGGGAGCTGCCGCATGAGCAGGTCGAGAACCTGCGCAAGGCGGTCGAGACGGCGCAGGATTTTGCCCGCGAGCCGCAGGGCTGGCTGGTCTTTACCGGCCCCTACGGCTGCGGCAAGACGCACCTGGCAGCGGCAGTTGCCAACCGCCGCGCTCAGCAGGGGCATACCGTGCTCTTTGTCGTCGTGCCGGACCTGCTCGACCATCTGCGGGCCACCTTCAGCCCACAGAGCACGGCCTCTTTCGACAAGCGGTTCGAGGAAGTGCGGCGCGCCCCCTTTCTGGTGTTGGACGACCTGGGCACCGAATCGGCCACCCCCTGGGCGCGCGAAAAGCTGTATCAGATTTTCGACTATCGCTACAACGCCCGTCTGGCCACCGTCATCACAACGGCGACGGCGGTCGAGGAGCTCGACCCGCGCCTGGCGACGCGGATGCTCGACGTGAGCCGCTGTACGCTCTTTGCCATCCTGGCGCCGGCCTACCGCGGCGGGGGGGCGCGCCGCAGACGAAAAAATCGCTGAGGCTACTATTCCGTTGAAGGGCCGGCGCCGTCCGTCCTGTCCATCCCCATGACCGGCAGGGCAATGCCAAAGGTCGAGCCGCGGCCTGGTATGCCCTCGCTCTCCACCCAGATGCGCCCCTTGTGCTTCTGGATGATCTCCCGCACCAGGCTCAGCCCCAGGCCGGTGCCGGAAATGTGCTCGGTGCCGGGCTGCCGGGCGCGGTAGAACTGGTCAAAGATGCGCAACTGGGCGTCGGCTGGAATGCCCAGGCCGTTGTCGCGCACGGTGACCAGGATCGTCCCGCTCTCCTGCCAGACGCAGACGTCGATCTTGCCCCCCTCGCCGGTGTATTTGATCGCATTGTCGACCAGATTGGTCAGCGCCTGCGTCAGCATGCGCTGGTCGCCTTCGACCGCAGGCAGACTGGGGGGAAGGTCCACACGCAAAGTCTGCCGCTTGAGGTCGGCGTTGAGGCGCTGCTGTTGCAGGACGTCGCGCACGACCTGGACCATGTCAACCGGCTCGTTGCGGCTCTCCTCGATCCGCTCCATCTCGAGCAGGTCGTCAATGAGCTGTTTCATGGCCTCCAGGTTCTTCCAGACGCGCTCGGCCATGAGCGCCTGCTGTTCCGTCAGCGGCGGCAGCTCCTGCTGGAGCATCTCGAAATAGCCGCCGGCCAGGTGCAGCGGGTTGCGCAGGTCGTGCGAGGCGATGCGGATGATGCGCGACTTGAGCTGGCCGAGCTGGTGCAGGGCAGTGACATCGGCCATGGCCACCACATAGCCGGTGCGTTCGCCGTTGACGTTCGTCACCGGAGCCAGATGGGCCACCAGCGCCCGCCCGTCGCTCAACTCCACCTGCAGCGTCTCCCGCTCGACGATCTCGCCGTCGGCGATCCGTCTTGCCATCGCGCCGAGAGCTTCATGTTTGACCACCGTCGCCAGAGGATGGCCGATCGCTTCTCCCTCGGCCACACCGAACAACTTTTCCATCGCCCGATTGGCCAGACGCACCCGGCCGTGCAGGTCGGTCACCACCATGGCGTGGTCGACGCCGTCCAGGACGGCGCGCAGGTCGCGCTGACCCTGTTCTACTTCGTGGAAAAGGCGGGCGTTTTCCAGGGCCGTTGCCGCCTGGTTGGCCAGGGTCATCATCGTCTCCAGATTTTCCTGGCTGAAGGCATGGGGCTGATAGCTCTGGGCGGCTATCGCCCCGACAACCTTGCCCTTGCTCATCATCGGCACGCCCAACACCGACTCGCTCATCTGGCCGCTGCCGATGGGGATCAGGCTGGGCAGTTTCTGTTCGAGTTCTCGCAGGTTATGGGCCAGGATGGGGTTCTTGTGTTCGATCAGATAATCAGCCAGGCCCCCTCCTGGCTGGTAGAGACGGCGCGTCGGCGGGTAGGGCTGGCCCTGGTCGTAGAGAATCTCATAGGCCAGTTCGTTCTTTTTCTCGTCATAGAGCACGATCCAGAAGGAGGAGGTATCGATGAGCTCGCTGGCGCCCTCGTAGATCAGCTTGAGCAGGTCGTCCATCTGCAGCGACGAACCGATCAAGCGCCCGACGCGGTTGAGCGTGTTGAGCGCCGTGACGCGCTGCTCCAGGCTATCGGAGGTGCTTTTCAGGCGCTGGGCCACGGCCAGGGCGAACACCAGCATCACTCCCAGGACGAGGAGGGCGATGGGGCCGACGCGGGTGTAGGTGACGGCCATGACCGCGCCCATGGGCACAAAGGCCATTTCGATGAGGATGGTGCGCGAGGCGACGCACCGCAGATACTCCAGCGGAGAAAAGCCGCGCAAGGCACGGTCGAGGCCCATGATCGAGCGGTTGATCAGCGCCGCGACCAGAAAGAGGAACAGAGCGCGGGAGAGTTCGATCACCCCCAGCTGCTGCAGCGGCGTTTCGCCGCCGATGGCCTGGTAGGCCAGCCCGGCGGTCAGCCACATCAGCACGTACATGCCGCTGGAGCGGACGGTCAGGTGAATGCCCCGCCGCAGCAGGAAAAGCTCGGTGATCAGGCCGCTCAGGCCGGCCGTCCATGCTGCCACCACCGGCCCGGCCAGCAATGCCGAGAGCAGGCAGACGGTGGCCTCAAAGGTCAGGTAGATGCCCTGGCTCATTTGAAAGTTGAAGCTGTCAGCCACAAAAGCCAGCGGCACAAAGAGCAACAGCAAAAGCCAGGAGCTCAGCGGCAGATGAAGGGAAAGCAGGATCAGCGGCACATAGCCAGCAATGGCCAGGGTCCAACAAAAGGCCCGGTACAGGTGGGGGTTACGGGGTTCTCCCGGTGGTGGCGGTGGAAGCGCGGGAGCCATCGACTCATCTCCTCAATATTTGCTGTGGCTCAGGATAACCTCTTGTTCTTCCCCGCCCTTACTGTCATTATACAAGAGAAAGGTGGAAAACGTCAAGCCAGGTCAGGTGAGGGGAGAGTCGGAGCGCCCCGCCCGCCCTGCTCCCGCCGGGTCTGTGACCCGGCGCCCCCCTGGCGGGGGTTACAGACCCCCGCCGAGCAATGGAAAAATAACGAGACCCTTCGCTGCGCTCAGGGTGACAAGTCCGCGTTGCAAGGAATCTGTGTCGCCAGGAATCCGTGGGGATAATGTTCTACTTCGAACCCCCTCAGGTCTCCCTACTTGCCTCTACCAGACGTTGGTGTATAATGATTTTAGGCAAACAACCAGCCAAAACACAAGGAGGGTTACCGGGCAGGACATGGATTCTCCGGCTGCGGACCCATATTTCCAGCGCATTCTCGTCGTCGACGACGATCCGGCCATCCGGCGCCTGATCCAGAGCAAACTGGAAAATGCCGGCTATGAGGTGCTGACCGCCGCGGACGGGCAGGATGCGCTGGATGTCATCCGCCGCCACGGCCTGCCCCACCTGGCTGTGGTCGACATCAACATGCCCGTGATGGACGGGCTGACATTCTGCGAAAAGGTGCAGTCCTTCAGCGACCTGCCGGTGATCCTGCTGACGGCGATGGACGAAGAAGAGGTCATCGTCCGCAGCATCGAGCACTTTGCCGAGGATTACGTCACCAAGCCTTTCAGCCCCCGCGAACTCCTTGCCCGCATCCAGCGGCTGCTGCGCCGCGTGGGCGATTTCTCCTATACTCGCGCCCCCCTGGTGCGCATCGATGAGCGCCTGAGCGTCGATTTCGCCGCCCGGCAGGCGGTCGTCGATGGCCACACCGTCGATCTGACGCCCACCGAGACCAAGCTTCTCTACATCCTCCTGCGCAACAGCGGTCGGGTGGTCACTACCGACTTTTTGCTGCGCCGCCTGTGGCCGCTGGAGGAGGTCTTTGAAGATACCCTGCGCGTCCATGTCCATCGCCTCCGTCAGAAAATCGAGCCAGAACCGGCCAGACCCTCTCATATTCTCACCGAGCGCGGTGTAGGCTACCGTTTCAAGTCCTGATCCGGCTTTCGTTATCTTGTTTGTAACGATATTCCTGTAGCATGTCTATAGGAGGTAAATATGCCCGCGAAACAACCGCTCACATCGCAAGAGGAAACACCCCAGGAGGTCGACCGCATCCGCGAGATTCTCTTTGGCTCGCAGATGCGGGACTATGAGCAGCGCTTTCAGGTGATCCGGCACGACCTGGAGCGCCTGCAACAGGAGCTCGATCGGCTGGCCGGACGGCTGGCCGAGCAGGACAGCGAGCAGAGCAAGAAGCTGGAACGGCTGCGCAAAGAGTCGCGCGAGGCTGACGAGGCGCTGCGCAGCGCGTTGCGCGAGACGGCTCAGCAGTTGACCAACGACAAGGTCGACCGCATGGCGCTGGGCGAGATGTTGATCGAGATGGGCAACCGCCTCAAGGCTGCTGTCCTGGCAAGCGATCTGTTGCAGAGGCTGGACGACACGACGCAGGGTTGATCGGATGACGGAGCAGAGGCCGGCCCCGACAGGCGACGATGCCGCGCTGGAGACGCTGCGCGATATTCTCGTCCGCCGCGACCGCGAGCGGGTCGCGGCGCTGGAAGCGCAGGTCGCCGAGCTGGAGCGGCGCATCAGCGACCGTGATGCGCTCGTTGCCACCATCGCCCCGGCGCTCGGCGCCGCCATCCGCCGCAAGATCCGCGACGCCCGCGATGAGATGGTCGAGGCCCTCTACCCCGTCATCGGGCAGACCGTTGTCCGCGCGGTCTCTGAGGCGCTGCGCGACCTGGTGCGGGCGATCGACGCGCAGATGCGCTCCTCTTTCAGCCCGCGCATGCTGGCGCAGCGGCTGCGGGCGCGCCTCAGCGGCGTCTCGGACGCCGAGTTTGCCCTGCGCGCGGCCTTGCCCTTCCGCATCGACGAGATCTTTCTCATCCACCGCGAGAGCGGCCTGTTGCTGCGCCACGTCTCGCCTGGCGGCGAAGCAGCCCCCGATTCGGACCTGATCAGCGGCATGCTGACGGCGATCCGCGATTTCACTGCCGATGCTTTCGGGCAAGGCGGTGAGGGTCAACTCGACGAGATCCAATACGGCGAGCGCGGCATTCTGATCGAGGCGGCCCAGTACGCTTACCTGGCCGTCGTCTACGAGGGCATCGCCCCACAGGGCTTCCGCTCTCAGGTGCGCGAGCGGATCGTCGAGATCAGCACGGCCTATGAGGGCGTGCTGCGCAACTATGATGGCGATGCTTCGCCGCTGGCCGCTGTCGATGAGACGCTGCGCTCGCTGGCGCAGACGGCGCGGCAAAGCGCCGCCGCCGGCCAGTTGAGCGCCGGCCAGAAGCGGCTGCTGTTGGGCATCGCGGCGCTGCTCCTCTTGTGCCTGGCCCTGGCCGTGCTGGGCGGGCGCCAGGCGTGGGTGGCGGCGCACCCCACGCCAACCCCCACCGCCACAGCGACGGCAACTGCCACCGCCACACCCACCGCCACGCGGACGCCCACCGCCACGGCAACGGCGACCGCCACCGCCACGCCCACCGCCACGCCGACGCCCACCCCTGTCCCCACGCCCACACCCGCCCCGCCGACCGGCGTGATGTTGAGCAGCGCCTGGGTCTATGAGCAGCCCTCGTACAGCGCCACCCGCCTGGGGCCGATCCTGAGCCAGGGCCAGCCGGTGCGGGTGCTGGCAGCCTATGACACGTGGTACCAGGTCTATTGGGTGTCCGAGGGGCAGGAGAACACCGGCTGGGTGACCGCGCGCTGGGTCGGCCTGGCTGAGGCGGTCCCGGCCTGGATCGTCACGCCGACCGCGGCGCCATGAGGAGGAAGCCGTGACCGCCATTGCCAGGAAAGTGTGTCTGTTGGGCGATTTCGCCGTGGGCAAGACCAGCCTGGTGCGCCGTTTTGTCTACAACCGCTTCGACGACAGGTACATCAGCACCATCGGCGTCAAGGTCAGCCGCAAGGTCGTTGCCCTGCCGCGCGAAAGTGGCGCGGTGGAGCTGACGATGATGCTGTGGGACCTGGCCGGCAGCGAGGAATTCGACCGCTTGCGCTTTGCTTATCTGCGCGGCGCAGCCGGCGCCGTGCTGGTCTGCGACCTGACGCGGGCCGAGACGCTCAACAGTCTGGAGCGGTACGTCCGCGACCTGCACAGCGTCAGCCCGACGGCCCGCATCGTGCTGGCAGCCAACAAGAACGACCTGCTCGACGAGCGCCAGGTCGCCTATGAGCAGGTGGCTGGCCTGGCCCTGGCGCTGGACGCGCCATATTACCTCACCAGCGCCAGGACCGGTGAAGAGGTCGAGACCATGTTTCGGGACCTGGGGAAGATGCTGGTCTAGCGTATGGAAACGACGATCCTTGAGGCAATCTGCATCGAGCGCAAAATCGCCTACGTTATCGCCGACCCCAGGCTGCGTGTGGTGGGCGCTGCTGGAGAGATCGAGATGTTGGGCAGCGGGGGCGAGGACATTATAGGCCATCCACTGCCCCAGGTGGTGCCCGAGCTGGTCGGGTTGGAGGGGGTGTTGGAAGACATCCTGAGCGGCAAGCTGCCGCGTTTCCAGTTGAGCTGGATCAACCGGGAGACGGAGGAGGGGGAGACGATCTACCTGACGATGGTTTTGCTGCCCTACCGCAACGCGGCGGGGGAGATCGTCGGGCTGGTGCAGGTGGTCGAAGACGCGACCGAGTCTGGCCGCATCGATCAGGAGCTGACCCAGCAGCGCAATGAGCTGCGTCTGCTCAAGAGCCAGTTGGATCGTCAGAACCAGGAATTGGAGGCAGCCAATGCCGAACTACGGCGTCTGGACGAAGTCAAGACGGTGTTTGTCTCTGTGGCGGCGCACGAACTGCGCACGCCGCTGACGACGATTCAGGGTTATCTGGAGATGTTGCTGGACGGCGAATTTGGGCCGTTGAACCAGGCGCAGCGCGAGTCGCTCAGCGTGGTGCACCGCAGCACTCGCCGCCTGGGCCACATCACCCGCAACCTGCTCGACGTGACGCGCATCGACGCGGGGCGCATCGAGCTGGTGCTCAAGCCCATCGACCTGGGGGCGCTGGTCAGGCAGGTCGTCGTAGAGATGCAGCCGCAGTGGGAAGAGAAGGCGCAGCGCCTGGAGCTGGTCATCGCGCCGCGCCTGCCGCTGGCGCTGTGCGACGAGACGCGGGCGGCCCAGGTGATCGGCAATTTGCTCAGCAATGCGGTCAAATACACCGGGGAGGGCGGCGCGATCACGGTCGAAGTGGCGGCGATGGACGGGGAGGGTTTTTTGCAGGTCACGGTGACCGACACGGGGGTTGGCATTGCGCCGGAGGATCAGGAAAAGCTGTTCCAGCGCTTTTTCCGTGCGCGGAATGCTTTTGAGACAGGCGCCACAGGGAGCGGCCTGGGGCTGTACATCACGCGCGCCCTGGTCGAACTGCATGGCGGCAGCATCCGTTTCGAGAGCCAGTTGGGACAGGGGAGCACGTTCCGTGTCACCTTTCCTGTCGCTGAAGCCGGAGCAGAGGCAGCGCTGTAACACGATTTGTAACGCAGAAGGGGTATTCTATAGGGCGTCATGTAAGGAGGTGGGTTCATGGCGAAATCTCAGGTCAGAAAAGTTTCTTCATCCGGGCCCAGGCCAAAGGCGTCGCCGGCGGCTGCCCAGCCAGCGGGCTTTGGCCTGAGCGACCTGTTCGGGCGCGCCTTACAGGCAGTGACCGAAAACCGGCAGACTATCAACCAACTGGACGGGCAGAACGGCAACCATGGCGACAACATGGTCGAGAACCTGCGTCTGATCATGGGGGCATTGCAGTCGCAGCAGGCACAGCCGCCGGCCAAGGCGCTTTCGTATGCCAGCACGGTGCTCAAGTCGCAAGGGCGTGGCGGCACCAGCCAGTACTATGCCCGCGGGCTGGAGCAGGCAGCGCAGCAGCTACAGGGCCAGTCAAGCCTGGACAGCAACGGCGTGATGACGCTGGTGCAGTCGCTGCTGGGAGCGATCCCCGAGTCCGGCTTTGTCGAGCAGCCGGCGGCGCAGGAGAGCGTGCTGGGAAGCATCCTGGGCCTGCTCGCCGGGGCGCAGCCGCAGCCACAGCAACCGCCAGCACAAGAGGGCCTGCTGGAAAGCGTGCTGGGCATGCTCGGCGGCGCGCAGCCGCAGCCCCAGCCGGCCGAGGACAGGCTGGACGCCGGCGACGTGCTCAACGTGTTGTTGCCGGCGGGCATGGCTTTCATGCAGGCCCGCCAGGCCGGTGCGGATCCCAAAGCGGCCGCCGCTCAGGCGCTGATCAGCGCCCTGATGAGCGGCCAGGTCAATCCCTTGCAGGCACGCTCTCCTCGCGCTGCAGCGGGCGGTCTGATCGCCCAGAGCATCCTGCAGGCTTTGAGCAGTCAGAGATAAACCTATCTATTTCAGGAGGAACAAAAAATGACGAAGAAAGAAGAAAAGAAAGAGGAAAAGAAGGGCCTTTTGGACCGCGCGATCGACGCGGTGAGCAGCCGCGACGAGAAGGAAGCGGCCGAGGCCGCCCGGGTCGAAGCGGCTAAGGCAGCCGCCGAAGCTGCCCGCGTCGCTGCGGAAAAGCAGGCTGCTGAGGCCAAGGCCCGCGCTGCCGAGGCGCGCGCCGCCGCCGCTGAGAAGGAAGCCGCCGAGGCCAAGGCCAGGATGGCGCAGATGCAGCGCGAGGAGGCCATGCAGCGGGCCGCCGAGATGCGCGAAAAGATGATGATGGCCGCCAAAGAGCGCGCCGAGGCCCAAGCGCAGGCTCAGCAACAGCGCACCTACGTGGTCCAGTCAGGCGATAGCCTGAGCAAGATCGCCAAAGAGCTGCTCGGCGATGCCAACCGCTGGCCCGAGATCTTTGAAGCCAACAAGGACCAGATCAGCAATCCGAACCTGATCTATCCGGGCCAGAAACTGCGCATTCCCCAAAAATAGGAAAGGAGAACAATGGCCAGGCTAGAGTTGATCGAGGGCATTGGCCCTGTCTATGCCAACAAGCTGCGCGAGGCGGGCATCCGCAGCATCAACACTCTGCTCGAAGCCGGCGCCACGCCCAAGGGGCGCAAGGAGCTGGCCGAGAAGAGCGGCATCAGCTATGACCTGATCCTGGGTTGGATCAACCGGGCCGACCTGATGCGCGTGCCGGGCATCGGCGAGGAGTACAGCGATCTGCTGGAAAAGGCCGGCGTGGACACGGTGGCCGAACTGGCCCAGCGCAACCCGGACAACCTCTACGAGAAGCTGATGGAAGTGAGCGCTTCGGGTCGCGTGGTGCGCCGCCCCCCCAGCCGCTCGATGGTCGCATCGTGGGTGGAGCAGGCCAAAAAGCTTGAGCGCGTCGTGACTTACTAGGTCACGCGCCTTGCCATCCTGCCCAACCCCGCTATAATCCCCCCCATGCGTCTCAAACCGCTGGCGGGGATTTTTCTGCTTGCCCTGGTGCTGCGCGTGGGGCTGGTGCTCGCTTTTGCTGACCTGCGCATCGGCCTCGACGACATGTTTCAGTACGACATGCTGGCCCGCTCGATCGCGGCGGGCAACGGCTATCGCTGGTATGCGCAAGAGGACCTGCAACTGATCCAGCGTTACGTGGGCCGCTATCTGCCGCCCATGCAGATACCGCCGGAGTACGATCCACGCGGCATTCCCACCAGCTTTCGCCCGCCGCTCTACCCGGCCTTTCTGGCGCTCGTCTATCTGCTGGTGGGGAGCGGGCCGCGCCGCTTCCTGGCTGCCCGGCTGGTCCAGGCGGTGGTGGGAGCAGCGCTGGCGCCGCTGGCAGCGCAGGTAGGGCGGAAACTGGGCTGCTCGGAACGGGCAGCGCGCTGGGGGGCGCTGGGCGTGGCGCTCTACCCGCTGCTGGTCATCTATCCCCTGGCTCTGGCGACGGAAAATCTGTTTGTCTTTCTGCTGCTGCTCGCGCTGTGGGCGCTGCTGCGCGCCGGCGAGCGGGGGCGTGCGTTCGACTATGGCCTGGCCGGGCTTTTGCTGGGCCTGGCCGCGCTGACCCGCTCGGCGGTTGTCCCCTTTGTGCCGCTGGCGGCACTGTGGACCGGCTGGGGCGTCCGTCCCTGGCGTGCTGGCCTGCGCAACGGCGCCCTTGTCGTGCTCGGTTTCTTGCTCGTCACCATGCCCTGGTCGCTGCGCAATTCGCTCCTCCACGGCGAGTTTCACTTTGTCGAAACCGATCTGGGCTACAACCTCTACATGGGCTATCATCCCCAGAGCAGCGGCACGTTCAGCGTTGAGCTTTCTTTCGACCTGTTGCCCATCCTCGACGACGGCGAGCGCAACCGGCTGGGGATGGAAGCGTTCTGGTCGTTCGTCCGCGCCGACCCGGCGCGCGTGCCCTATCTGATGGCGCGCAAGCTGAGCTACTTTTGGGGATTCGACCGGCGCGGATTCCAGTACTTTTACAGCAACAACTTTTTGGGCGCCTGGCAGCCGTGGCAGGTAGGGGGGGCGCTGGGGCTGCTCTGCGCGCCGACGGCGCTGGTCGTCGCGGCAGGGTTGGCGGGGCTGATCCTGGCCCGCCCCCGCCGCTCCACTATCCTGGCGGCGCTGCTGGTTATCTCGTTCACCACGGGCTATGTGCTCATCATGGCCGAGGCGCGCTTCCACCTGCCGCTCATCCCGCTGCTGGCCGTGCTGGCAGCGCACACGCTGGTTGACCGGCCATGGCAGGGGGCAGCGCGCTGGCAGAGAGGGCTGGCCGTGCTGCTCTGGCTGGCCCTGGCAGCGAACTGGGGCTGGGAGCTGGCGCGGGACGCCGAACTGCTGCGTGCGCTCATCGCTCCGGGCGGCAACCAGCTTTACCTGTCCTACTGATCGGGAGAACGGCATGGCAGAGAGACGCAGACTGGATTGGCGAGCCGCAGTGACCGTGCTGGTCAGCACGCTGCTGTTGGTCTTTGACGAGTACCGCGTGCTGTGGAACAGCGAACTGCTGACGCGCACGCTCATCTACCTGGTTATCCCGCTGGCGCTGATCGTGCTCGTCTACCGCCAGTCGCCAGCCGAGTACGGCTGGCGGCTGGGCGATTGGCGGCTGGGACTGGCGCTCACCGTGGGGGGATGCCTGCTGATGGCCGGGGCGGTGCTCGTCATCGGGCGCATGCCCGCTTTCAGCGGCTACTATGGCCGCCAGACGGCCAGCGCTTTTCCCTTCTGGCTGGCAGACGGGATCGAACTGTTGGGCTGGGAGTTCTTTTTCCGCGGCTTTTTGCTCTTTGCGCTCTACCGCGCCTGCGGCCCGCTGGCCATTCTGTTGCAGGCCGTGCCGTTCACCATGGCCCACGTCCACAAGCCAGAGCTGGAGACGTGGAGCTGCATGTTCGGCGGGACAGCCTTTGGTCTCATCGCCTGGCGCACACGCTCGTTCCTGTACCCGTTTCTCATCCACTGGTTCCAGGCTTCGTTCATGACGCTGGTCGCCTCGGGGGTGGGGTGAGGGAACAGAACACCAGATGTCGTTCCAACCGCCTTTCTAACGGAATTTTAACAAGAAATTCATTGACTTTATCGCCCCGCTGTGATAGGATAACCCCGCTTTTTGACAATCTGCCGGTTTGTGGTATCATCCGCCTTGTTTGTATGATTTACAAAACAAATAAGATGTATCTTGGAGAAGAAATGGAAGAAAACAGAGGCGGAGCGTTCTATGGCGCGGTCACAGTCAGCGACCGCGGCCAGGTGGTCATCCCCGTGCAGGCGCGGCGCAACCTGGGCATCGAGACGGGAGCCAAGCTCCTGGTCATCGGCGGGCCTGGCGGCGCCCTGATCCTGGTCAAGGCCGAAGTGCTGGGACAATGGATGAGCCGTTGGACCGAAAAGATTCGGCTGCTGGAGCAACAGGCTCTGGCGGCAGACAGTGTGGAGGGAGAGAATGAAGCGTAAGGTGTGGATTTTTGTCGCCGCGGCGATCGTGTTGATCGTCGGCGGCTTTTTCTTGTGGCGTCAGGCGCAGGCGCGCAGCGCGAGCACCGAGACCCGTACCGCCGTCGTCGAGCGCGGCACGCTGCGCATCACCGTCGCCGGCAGCGGCCGCATCGAGCCGGCCAGCGCAGTCAACCTGAGCTTTACCCTGCCCGGCCGCGTGGCCGGCGTCGCCGTCGAGATCGGCGACGCGGTCGAAGCGGGCCAGCCACTGGCCTGGCTGGAGACAGCCGACCTCGAGCGCGCCGTGACCCAGGCCGAGCTGACCGTCCGCCAGGCCGAACTGCGCCTGGAGCGGCTGCAGGAGCCGCCCGACGAAGCCGACCTCCAGGCTGCCGAGGCAGCGGTCAGCGACGCGCTGGCAGCGTACCAGGCCGCGCAGCGCAACCTGCAACTGACCGAGCACAGCGTCTCGGTTGGCGACGCGGTGCGCGCCGCCCAACTTGCCCGCGACGAGACCTACCGCACCTACCAGAACCTGCAGTCCAACTTCGACGCCGGAGAAGCCTTTGTCACCGAGTCGATGGTCCAGGCCGCGCACAACGCCTACCTGGACGCCCTGGGCGCCTACAACCGCGCCGTGGAGAGCGCTGACCTGCAGATGCTCACGGCCCGCAACGAGGTCACCCGCGCCTACAACGCCTACCAGCAGGCACAGAACAACCTGCAACGGCTGCGCGAGGGAGCAGGGGAAATCGACCTGGAAGCAGCCCGGCTCGACCTGGAAGCAGCCCAACTGGCCCTCGACCGCGCCCGCGCCGACCTGGACAAGGCGACGCTGCGCGCCCCCTTCGCTGGCCTCGTCTCGGCGGTCAACGTGGCCCCTGGCGAGCAGGCCCCCACCGGCCTGCCGGCCGTCAGCCTGATCGACCCCTCCCATTTCCGCCTGACCATCAGCGTCGACGAGATCGACGTGGCCAAGCTGTCCGAAGGGCTGACAGCCGAGGTGAGCATCGACGCGCTGCCCGACTGGACCCTCAACGGCGTCGTCGAACGCATCAGCCCGGCGGCAACATTCGACCAGGGCGCCCCGACCTATGCGGTGATCATCAGCCTCGACCCCAGCGACGCCCCCCTGCGCGCTGGCATGTCGGCTACGGCAACCATCCTGGTCGAAGAGGTCGCCGACCAGCTCCTCATCCCCAACTGGATTGTCCGCGTCGATCAGGTCACCGGCCAGACCTACGTCTACCGCCAGGCCGGCCGGGAGGTCGAGCGGGTCGACGTCCAACTGGGCATCCGCTACGAAGGCTACAGTCAGGTCTTGAGCGGCCTGGAGGAAGGCCAGGTGCTCGTCCTTGTCCGTGACAACGGTTTCTTCTCCCAGCAGTCAAGGTGAAGCCATGGAGCAGACGATTCGCATCGAGGACGTCACCAAAATCTATCAGATGGGCCAGGTCGAAGTGCAAGCCCTGCGCGGCGTCTCGTTCGCCGTGGCGCCGGGCGAGATGGTCGCCATTATGGGGCCGTCCGGATCGGGCAAATCGACGCTGATGAACATCATCGGCTGCCTCGACCAGCCGACCGCCGGCCGCTACTGGCTGGACGGTGAAGAGGTCGGCCAGTTGGACGACGACCAGTTGGCAGCGATCCGCAACCGGCGCATCGGCTTTGTCTTTCAGACCTTTAACCTGCTGGCGCGCACGTCGGCGCTGGACAACGTGGCCCTGCCGCTGATCTATACCGGGCTGCCCCGCGCCGAGCGGACGCAGCGGGCCCGGGCCGCACTGGAAGCAGTGGGCCTGGGCGACCGCCTGGAGCACACGCCGACCGAGCTGTCCGGCGGGCAGCAGCAGCGCGTCGCCATCGCCCGGGCCCTGGTCAACCGCCCCTCCATCATCCTGGCCGACGAGCCGACCGGCAACCTGGACAGCCGCTCTGGCCGCGAGGTGATGGCGATCCTTCAGCAGCTCAACCGCGAGCAGGGCATCACCGTCGTCCTGGTGACCCATGACCCACAGATCGCCCGCTATACGTCGCGCATCCTGCACCTCTACGACGGGCGCATCGAACGCGAGGAGCGCGTCGCTGAGCCGCTGCTGGCACAAATGGCGGAGGAAGCGGCATGACCCTGACAGAGAGCATTCGCATCGCCCTGCGCGCCATGGCGGCGCACAAACTGCGCGCCACGCTGACCATGCTGGGCATCATCATCGGCGTTGCCGCCGTGATCACGCTCATGGCTGCCGGTCAGGGCGTGCAGGTCTACGTGGCCGAGCAATTCCAGGGCATCGGCACCAACCTGCTGTTCGTCCTCCCCGGCAAGTTCGACGCTGGCGGGCCGGCGGCCATGCAGCGCGCGCCCGATCCCTTGACCCTGGAAGACGCGCTCGCCCTCTCTGACCCCTTCCGCCTGCCCGACGTGGCCCGCGTCGCCCCGCAAATCGAGCGCATGGCCACCCTGGTCGCCGGGGGACGCCGCTCGGTCAGCCAGTTGCAGGGGGTGACGCCCCAGTACCCGCAGGTGCGCAACTGGTACCCCGAAGTGGGCGAGTTCATCTCTCAGCAGGATATGGACGGCCAGGCGCGGGTGGTCGTGCTGGGGCAGACGGTCGTCGAGACGCTCTTCCCGGACACCCCCTACCCCATCGGCGAGACGGTGCGCATCAACAACGTGCCCTTTCGCGTCATCGGGGTGATGGAGAGCAAGGGCGGCACGTTTGGCGACCAGGATGACACGGTCTTTATCCCCCTGACCACCGCGCAGGCGCGGCTCTTTCCCTCGCGCACTTCCAGCGGCGAGCACCGCGTATCGTACATCCTGGCGGAGGCGGTGAGCGAGGATCGCATGGACGCCGCGGCGGAGCAGATCCGCGCCGTGCTGCGCGAGCGGCACGACATCGCCTTCACCGACGAGGACGACTTTACCGTGCTCAGCCAGTCGGACCTGCTGAGCACGTTTGGCCAGATCACCAACGTGCTGACGATCTTTTTGGGCGCCATTGCCGGCATCAGCCTGCTCGTCGGCGGGATCGGCATCATGAACATTATGCTCGTCTCGGTGACGGAACGGACGCGCGAGATTGGCCTGCGCAAGGCCGTCGGCGCGCGGCGGCGGGACATCATGGAGCAATTCCTGATCGAGGCGGTGATGCTGGCCGTCGTCGGCGGGTTGATCGGCATCGGCATCGGCGCTCTGGGCGCCGAGTTGATCTCGACACTCGTGGAAGGCTTCCGCGCCGTCCTCACGGCCGGGGCGGTGGCGCTGGCGACGACCGTATCGGCCATCGTCGGCCTGACCTCGGGCCTCTACCCCGCCTGGCGCGCCTCGCGGCTCAACCCCATCGAAGCGCTGCGCTATGAGTAGGCAGGGGCGACAAACGACTTTCCGCCCGGCAAACTCTTCCATCTCGGGGACGGCACGATGATACGACTGGTCAAATACGCCAAACCTTTTCTGCCCAGCATTCTGCTGGCCGTGATCTTGTTGTTCGTGCAGGCCAACGCCGACCTGGCGCTCCCCGATTACATGTCGCGCATCGTCAACGTCGGCATCCAACAGAGCGGCGTCGAGAACGCCGTGGCCCTGGCGATGCGCCAGAGCACGATGGAACGGTTGGCCCTCTTTATGACCGCCGAGGAAGAAGCCAGCGTGCGCCAGATCTATGCACTGGTCGATGCGACATCGCCCGACTATGAGCGGCTGGCGCGCGACTATCCCGCCCTGGCCCATGAGCCGCTCTACGTGCGTCAGCCTGTCGACCGGGCGACGGTGGAACGGCTGAACCCCATCATGGGGCGGGCCTGGCTGGTCGTGTACGGCATCGAGCAGGCGCTGGCCCACCCCGAAATGGCAGCGACGCTCTTTCCGGGATTCGACCTCTCCCGCCTGCCACCCGGCGTCGACATCTTTGCCCTGCTGGGCCAGATGCCCGCAGCGCAGCGGGCGCAGATCCGGGCAGCAATCGACCAGCGCTTTGCGGCGATGGGCGACAATTTCATCGCCCAGGCCGCCATGGCCCCCGTCCGAGCCGAGTACCAGGCGCTGGGCATGGACCTGGCGGCGCTGCAGAACAGCTACATCCTCCGCACCGGCATGAGCATGCTGCTGCTGACGCTCTTGTTCGTCGTCTGTGTCATCGCCGTCGGCTACCTGGCGGCGCGCGTTTCGGCCGGCCTGGCCCGCGACCTGCGCCGCCTGGTCTTTGCCCAAGTCGAGAGCTTTTCCGCCGCCGAGTTCGACCGCTTCTCCACTGCCTCGCTGATCACCCGCTCGACCAACGACATCACCCAGATTCAGATGGTCGCCTTTATGCTCGTGCGCATGGTCGCTTACGCCCCCATCATCGGCATCGGCGGGGTGATCCGCGCCATCAGCAAGAGCTCATCTATGTGGTGGCTCATCGCCCTGGCCGTGATCGTGCTGCTGGGGCTGATCCTGCTCGTCTTTAGCATCGCCCTGCCCCGCTTCAAGCGCATCCAGGAGCTGATTGACCGCCTCAATCTGGTCATGCGCGAGAACCTGGTCGGCATGATGGTCATCCGCGCCTTTAACCGTCAGGATTTCGAACTGGAGCGCTTCGACCGGGCCAACAGGGACCTGACCGACACAATGCTGTTCATCACCCGCGTGATGGTGGTCATGATGCCGCTGATGATGTTCATCATGAACGCATTGACCCTACTCATCATCTGGGTTGGCGCCCATCAGGTGGCCCAGTCGACCCTGCGGGTGGGCGACATGATGGCCTTTTTGCAGTACGCCTTGCAGATCGTCTTTTCCTTCCTGATGCTGTCGATGATGTTCATCATCCTGCCGCGCGCGGCGGTGGCCGGCGACCGCGTGGCCGAGGTGCTGGAGACGGAACTGACGATCCAGGACCCACCCCAGCCGCGGCGCTTTGCCGAGCCGTTCCAGGGGCTGATCGAGTTCCGCCATGTCTCGTTCCGCTACCCGGGAGCGGAAGAGGACGTGCTGCACGACATCAACCTGGTGGCCCGCCCTGGCCAGACGACGGCTTTTATCGGCTCGACCGGCTCGGGCAAATCGACGGTGGTCAACCTGATCCCGCGCTTTTACGACGTCACCAGCGGCGCGATCCTGGTGGACGGCATCGACATCCGCCAGGTTGCTCAGCGCGAGCTGCGCGCCAAGATCGGCTACATCCCGCAGCGGGGGGTGCTCTTTTCCGGCACGGTCGAGAGCAACCTGCGCTATGCCGACGAAGAGGCGGGGGAGGAGGAGCTGTGGGAGGCGCTCCGGACCGCGCAGGCGGTTGATTTTATCGCCGAACGGCCAGAGGGCCTGGCGGCCGAGATTGCCCAGGGCGGGATGAACGTCTCTGGCGGCCAGAAACAGCGCCTCTCCATCGCCCGCGCGCTGGTCAAAAAGCCGCCCATCCTGATCCTGGACGACAGTTTCTCGGCGCTGGATTTCCAGACCGACGCGGCGCTGCGCCGGGCGCTCAAGGAAAAGACCGCCGCCAGCACCGTGCTGGTCGTCACCCAGCGCGTTTCGACGATCATGAACGCCGACCAGATCATTGTGTTGGACGAGGGCCGCATCGTTGGCTGTGGCACGCACAGCGAGCTGATGCGCGATTGCCAGGTCTACCGTGAAATTGCCCTCTCCCAACTCGGCGTGGAGGAAGCAGCATGAGCGCGCCGATGAGAGGTCCCCTTCCTGGCGGGCCGCTGGGCGGACGGGCACCCGCTCGCGGGCACGGCCCGATGGCGATGATGCGCGGCGAGCGGGCGCGCAACTTTCGCGGCACGATGGCCCGTCTGATCCAGTACCTTGGCAGCTACAAATGGTCGGTTCTCGTTGTGCTGCTCTTTGCCGCCGCATCGACCGTCTTTACCATCTTTGGTCCCAAGATCATGGGCCGCGCCACCACCCGCCTCTTCGAGGGCGTACTGGCCCAGATCGCCGGCACAGGCTCGATCGACTTTGCCTACATCGGCTCCACCCTCCTGCTGGCCGGCGGCCTCTACCTCCTGGCGACGCTTTTTAGCTACATCCAGGGCTGGATCATGTCCGGCGTGTCGATGGACATTGCCTACCGCTTCCGGCGGGACATTTCGCTCAAGATCAACCGCATGCCGCTCCGCTACTTCGACGGCACCAACTATGGCGAGGTGCTCTCCCGCGTCACCAACGACGTCGACACGGTCAGCCAGACCCTCAGCCAGAGCCTGTCGCAGATCATCACCTCCGTGACGACGGTGATCGGCGTGCTGATCATGATGCTGTCGATCAGCGGGCTGATGACCCTGGTGGCGTTGGGAATCATCCCGTTCTCGCTGCTGATCGTCAGCCTGGTGATCGGCCAGTCGCAGAAATACTTCAAGCAGCAACAGGACTATTTGGGTCACGTCAACGGTCACGTCGAGGAGATGTACGGCGGCCACATGGTCATGAAGGCCTTTAACGGCGAGGAGCGCAGCATCACCCGCTTCGACCACTACAATGGCACCCTCTACCAGGCGGCCTGGAAATCCCAGTTCCTCTCCGGCCTGCTGATGCCGCTGATGCACTTTGTCGGCAACGTCGGCTATGTGGCGGTCTGTGTCCTGGGCGGCTGGCTGGCCGCCCGCGGCAGCATCACCGTCGGCGACATCCAGGCTTTCATCCAGTACGTGCGCTCGTTCACCCAGCCGATCACCCAGATCGCCAACATCTCCAACGTCCTGCAGCAGACGGCAGCGGCCGCCGAGCGCGTGTTCGAGTTTCTGGACGAGGCCGAAGAGGCGCCCGACCGCCCTGACGTCATCCGCCTGCCCCAGGTACACGGCTGCGTCGAGTTCAAGAACGTCCGTTTTGGCTACACGCCCGATAAAGTGGTCATCCACGACTTTTCGGCCTTTGTCGCGCCGGGGCAAAAGATCGCCATCGTCGGCCCGACGGGCGCCGGCAAGACGACGATGGTCAAGCTGCTGATGCGCTTTTACGATGTCAACAGCGGGGCCATCCTGATCGACGGGCATGACATCCGCGAGTTTTCGCGGCGCGACCTGCGTCAGATGTTCGGCATGGTGCTGCAGGACACGTGGCTCTACAACGGCACGATCCTGGAGAACATCCGCTATGGCCGGCCCGACGCCAGCGACGAGGAGGTTTGTGCTGCCGCCCGCGCCGCCCACGCCGACCACTTTGTGCGCACCCTGCCGGAGGGCTACAACATGGTGCTCAACGAAGAAGCCTCCAACATCTCGCAGGGGCAAAAGCAGCTCCTGACCATCGCCCGCGCCATCCTGGCCAACCCCAGCATGCTGATTCTGGACGAAGCCACCAGCTCAGTCGACACACGCACCGAGATATTGATCCAGGAGGCGATGGACCACCTGATGAAGGGCCGCACCAGCTTTATCATCGCCCACCGTCTGTCCACGATCCGCAACGCCGACCTGATCCTGGTCATGCGCGACGGCGACATTGTCGAGCAGGGCACGCACCAGGAGTTGCTGGCGCGCGGCGGCTTTTATGCCGAGATGTACTACAGTCAGTTCGACCGGCCGCAAAGTGTGGTATAATCGAGGCCGGGAGGAGATACAGACCTATGATGCGAATGGATCGTTTCACCGAGCGCGCGCAGGACGCCGCGCAGCGGGCGGTCGAAGTCATGACACGCTACGGCCATACCCAGGTCGATACCGAGCACATCATGCTCGCCCTGTTGGAGCAGCCAGACGGCGTCGTGCCGCAGATACTGAATGTGCTGGGCGCCGACGTGAGTCTGATCACCCAGCGCCTGGACGAGGCGCTGCGCCGCAGCCCCAAGGCCGGCATCTACAGCCGCGGCAGTCTGGGACAGGTGTTCATCACTCCGCGCGTCAAGCGCATCCTGGACATCGCCAACGATGAGGCCAACCGGCTCAACGATGAGTACATCTCCACCGAGCATCTCTTCCTGGCCATCGCCAGCGAGCGAGGGACGGATGTCGCCCGCATCCTTTCCGAGTGCGGCGTGATCAAAGAGCGCATCTATGAAGCGGTGCAGCAGGTGCGCGGCGGACAGCGGGTCACCGATCCCCGCGCCGAGTCGCGCTACCGCACGCTGGAAAAGTACAGCCGCGACCTGACGCAACTGGCCCGCGAGGGCAAGCTCGATCCGGTGATTGGCCGCGACGCCGAGATCCTGCGCCTGATCCAGATCCTCGTCCGCCGCACCAAGAACAACCCCGTGCTGATCGGCGAGCCGGGTGTGGGCAAGACGGCCATCGTCGAGGGGTTGGCGCAAAAGATCGCCTCCGACGACGTGCCCGAGATTCTGAAGGGGCGGCGCGTGGCCCAACTCGACCTGGGGGCGATGGTCGCCGGCACCCGCTTCCGTGGCGAGTTCGAGGAACGGCTCAAGGCAGCCATGGAGGAGATCCAACGAGCGCAGGGGGAAATCATCCTCTTCATCGACGAGCTGCACACGGTCGTCGGTGCGGGGGCAGCCTCCGGCGCGCTGGACGCCTCCAGCATGATGAAGCCGGCCCTCTCCCGTGGCGAGTTGCAGTGCATCGGCGCGACCACGCTGGACGAGTATCGCCAGTACATCGAAAAGGACGGCGCGCTGGAGCGGCGCTTTGCCCCCGTCTTTGTCGACGAGCCAACGACGGAGGAGACGATCGCTATGCTGCACGGCCTGCGCGACCGCTACGAAGCGCATCACCGTGTCCATATCTCCGACGCGGCACTGGCCGCAGCAGCGCGCCTCTCCCAGCGCTACGTCACCGACCGCCGTCTGCCCGACAAGGCCATCGACCTGATCGACGAAGCGGCGGCCAAGCTGCGCGTGGCGCTCCACACCCTGCCGCCCGAACTGAAGCAGTTGGAGAAGGAAATCAACCGCCTGCGCATGGAGGAGGAAGCCGCCGGCAGCGAGCGGGACTATGAGCGAGCGGCCGAGATCAAGACCCAACGCCTGCGGCTGGACAAAGAGTTCCAGGAGCAGCGCGAGCGCTGGCAGCAGGAGCACCAGCTCGACGAGACGGTCGGCGAGGAAGACATTGCCCAGGTGGTGGCGATGTGGACCGGCATCCCGGTCGCGCAGATGATGGAGACCGAGGCGGAAAAGCTGCTGCGGATGGAAGAGGCGCTGCACAAGCGCATCGTCGGTCAGGAGCGGGCGGTGGCCGCCATCGCCGACGCCATCCGCCGCGGGCGCGCCGGCCTCAAGGACCCCCGCCGGCCCATCGGCAGTTTCATCTTTCTGGGCAGTTCAGGGGTGGGCAAGACCGAACTGGCCAAGGCGCTGGCCGAGTTTCTCTTCGACGATGAGGACGCCTTGTTGCGCGTCGACATGAGCGAGTACCGCGAGCAGCACACCGTTTCGCGGCTCTTTGGCGCGCCGCCGGGCTACATCGGCTACGAGCAGGGGGGGCAGCTCACCGAGGCTGTGCGCCGCCGCCCCTACCGCGTCGTCCTCTTCGACGAGATCGAAAAGGCCCATCCGGAGGTGCTCAACTCCCTGCTGCAGATCCTGGACGACGGCCGGCTGACCGACGGGCAGGGTCGCACAGTCGATTTCCGCAACACGGTCATTGTCATGACCTCGAACGTGGGCACCGAGTTTGCCCGCGAGGGCGGGTCGCTGGGCTTTTTGCGCTCCGGCGAAGAGGAGCGCGAAGCGGACGAAGCCCGTCGCCGCATCGAGAAGGCACTCAAAGAGGTCTTTCGGCCCGAGTTCATCAACCGCGTCGACGAGATCATCATCTTCGACCGCCTGACGCTGGAGCAGATGGAAGAGATCGTCGAGCTGCAAATGAAAGAGATCGCCCGCCAGTTGAAGGAGCAGGGCCTGGAGGTCGAACTGACGCCAGCGGCGCGCAAGTGGCTGGCCAACGAGGGCTACGATCCCCAGTTTGGCGCCCGGCCGCTGCGGCGCGCTTTGCAGCGGCATGTCGAAAGTCCGCTCAGCATCCAGCTCCTGCGCGGCACCTTCCACAGCGGCGACCGCGTGCTGGTCGATGTGGGCGAGGGGGGGCTGCAGTTCACGGTGGTGGACAGGCTTCCAGCCGGGCAAAAGGCCGATGTCGCGGCGGGTGTGGAAGCATAGCTGGCTACCCGACAGTTTGAAATCAGGACACGGATACACACGGGAGGCCAGCTCCCCCTGCCGCCTTACGTCTCATTGCCGCTCAAGGGATAAAAGCTCAAGCCGACAGTACCCGGTCCTGAGTGGACAGCCAGGGCGGCGGAGAGGGGCGAGATCAGCTCTTCGACGCACTCGAAGCGCTCGCGGACGCGCTCGCGCAACAGCTCTGCCTGCTCCTGCGCCGCGACGTGGGTGAAGGCAACTTTGATCCGCGCCCCCTCGCCCGCCTGCTGGCACATCAGCTCGACCATCCTGGCATAGGCTTTGGCGCGGCTGCGCGCCGTCCCCAGCGCAACGATCACCCCATCCTGCATGCCGATGAGCGGCTTGATGTTGAGCAGCGAACCGGCCAGGTGCTGCGCCCGACCGATGCGTCCGCCCATGCGCAGGTAGCGCAGCGTGTCGGCGGTCTGGATCATCATCCCCAGCCGGGCCACCCTTTTGGCCTGCGCGACGACCTCTTCCAGGCTCAATCCCCGCAGCGCCGCCCGCGCCGCCTCAATCGCTGCCCAACCCTGGGACATGGCAACCTGCAGCGTGTCGACCACCTCGACGCGCATCTTGGGCAGTTGCTCGCGCAGGATCGCCACCGCCGCCTGGCAGGCCTGAAAGGCGCCGCTCCCCTTCGAGGTCATGGTCAACACGACCACGTCTCTGGTCTGCGCCGCCATCCGCTGCAAAACGGCCAGATAGTCGCCCGGGCCAGGGTTGGAGGTCGTCGGCAGGCGATCAGTCGTCTCCAGGTAGCGCGCAAACGTATCCGGCAAGACGTCGATCATGTCGCGCAGGGTCTCCAACCCCTTGTGGATATAGTAGGGGACCAGCGCAATGCCAAGCTTTTCCACCAGCGGAGCAGGGATGCTGGCGCTGGTGTCGGTAACAATGCCAACTTGACTCATCTTTTCACTCCTATCACAGAATGGGCACCGGCGTTGCCTCGACGGGGCCAGACGGTGGGTTGACCAGCAGCGTGATGAGGAGGATCAACCCCAGGAGAACCGCTGCGCCCACGATGGCAGCGGTCACGATCAGCCGTTCCTGACGACGCTTTCTCGCCTGCGCCTCGGCCACCCGCCGACGCCGTTCGTTTTCCTCCTGCCACCATTGCTCCATACGCTGCTGTGAGGCCTGCTCGACCTGTTCTTTGAGCAGCGAGACGCCTTCTCTCTGCCGGGCTATGCGTTCGCGGCGGTCAGTCAGGTGGCTTTCGACCATGTGGCCAACCAGGTCGAGCGGGCGGCCGCAGCCGTTGCAGAAACGAGCACCCGGCGGATTTTCGGTGTTGCAGTCAGGACAGATGTGCGTTTCTTCCTCCATGTTCTCTCCCCGAGAAAAAGGGCAAGACCTTTAGGGTTGTGCTACATCCCATCGATGGGGCAAGAGGATATGGTAGTAGAAACCGTTCATGCAGATGTGTTCCACGGGACGGTAGTGTTGTCCGATGGCCTGGAGCACCGGCGGCGGGTAGAACTGGGCGCGGAAGATGACGACGTCGAACTCTTCCGCTTCGACGCGCCGGATGATCTCGCCCGTGTCCAGCAGGCCGTTCTTGTAGAGGTTGAGGAGCTGGGTGGGATTGGTCACCACCGGCCTGCCGGCCAGCAGGCTGAAGGCGGCTTCTTCGCTGAAAACCGGCCCGTCGGCGGCGCGCACATAGGCCATGATGCGCTCGCCGGCCTCGTAATCGGCGGGGGAGAGCAGATGGCCCAGTTGGGTATAGCCGCTGCTGTCGGTGTAGGCAAAGGTCGTGCAATCGCCCTGAATCAGCCGATCGTCGACGCCCAGCAGGCGGGCGAGGGAGCCAAAGACCGGCCCGGCGGTCGGCATGTGGAGGGTGAAGGTAGCCTGAAGCAGGAAGAGAAGGGGGGTCAGCAAGCCAACCGCCCCCGCCAGCCGCGGCCAGCGGCGCGGCAGCGCCGCTTCGAGCAGGACCAGCGCCCGCCCGGCCATCACGCACGCCGCAGCGATGGCGGTCATAAAATAGCCCGGTCCCGCCCCCCACTTGCCGCTCAACAGCCCCATCCCCACGGCAAAGACGAACCACAGCGCATAGACCGACAGCCGTCCCCAGAACAGTTCATAGACCAGCAGCCCCGCCGCCAGGGAGATCAGCACGGGATGCAGTTGCAGCCACTGCCTGAGAAAGGCGAGGGTCCAGAGGTAATCGAACTCGTTGACGTTGGCGTGGATGATGTTGACCATCCACTGGCCAGCCGTGAGGCGGTCGATGAGCAGGAACAGCCCGCCGGCGACGATGGCCAGCGAGGCCCCCGCCGCCAGCGCCCTGCGCACGTCGCGCAGAAAGACAAAGCCGAGCGCCGCAGCGACGGTAAAGACGGCCAACTGTTTGGTGTAGCCAGCGCAGAGGAGAAAGAAAAGCCCCAACAAGAGGTTGCGCCGCCCGTGACGGGGGTCCTGAAAGCCCGCGATGCAGGCCACCGCCAGCGTCTCGAACATGACCATTGTCGGGTGCAGCCGGCAGAGCGGACCGATCTGGTAGACGATGTTGGACGAGAGATAGGCCATGCCGGCCAGCGCCGGAACGAGCCAGGTGCGCGCTTCCCGCCGCACGATGGCGGCGATGGCCCCCCCTGTGACCAGCGTGGCGGCGAACGAGACCAGCCGCCCGGCGATCAGCCGCGGCCCCAACAGCGGCAGCAGCGGCACGATGAGCAGGTGAAAGAGCGGCGGGTAGTTGGAGGCGTAGAAGGGAAAGACCGCGTTGTCGCGGTAGGGCCATTCCCCGCGGCTGTACAGCACCGCGTCGTACAGCTCGAACCCCTCGCCCTGGTCATAGTCATAAGGCCAGCGAAAGAGAGCCAGCGCATAGACGGCATAGACCGCCAGATAGCCCACAAAGACCAGCAGGGCCACAGCCGACAGCACGATGCCCAGGATTTTTAAGGTACTTTTCCCTTCCATATCCCCCGCTCAGGCCGGGCGGTTGCCGCGCAGGATGAGGCCGACGCTCACCAGGAGCAACACAGCCGCTGCGCCAAGCCCCAGCCATTGCAGCGGCCCAAAGCCACCCCACTCGCCCGCGCCGACCCAGTCAGCGGCGACGACGCCTATCACCATGGCCAGGCTGGCCAGAGCCAGCGCGATACCCAGTTGCCTTTTCGTGATCATCGTTCAGCACAAAGGTCCCACCCGTTTGCGGCAGAAGGCTGTGCTAGGGACAACGATAGTCACCGCTATAGACGCTGAACCTCTGTCTGCCGCTTTCGAACCAGATGTCGAAGGAGGCACCGATAGGTGTGCGGTAGAAATGTACATACAGCGTGCCTCGTCCGCGTGGGCCGGAGATACCGGTAGAGAAATAGCCCTGGCGCAGGCCAGGGCCGCTCTCAAAGTAACGTGTCCACGCAAACAGCCCCGGAGTGATGGGTTCACTGGTGACAGCAATGACCTGTGCGCTTCGTTCTGCCATGCGGATCGCACAGTCGTATTCATCGCTCGTTTTGATGGAAAAGCCAAAGACGTAGAGCAGGATGGGCGGGATGACAGCCACCACGATGGCCAGGAGCAGGACGTGCCACCAGCGGTGCAGCACATTTTTGCGCTGGTCTGGAAAATCATCGCTGTTCATCACGGCCTACTCCAGCTCGCCGATGACTTTCTCCACCTCTTCCAGAATCTCGCACGAGCGCACCAGTTCGCGCATGCGGGTGTGGTCGGGATAGAGCGGACGGTCCACATCGAGAAAGTCAACGTGGCGGCGGATGACCTCCCGCGCCGTCTGCACGCCCCGGCCAAAGGTGAAATCGCGCAGGTCGAGCGCCTGGGCCGCGGCCATGAACTCGATCCCCAGGACGCCATAGGCATTCTCCAGGATTTGGGCGTTCTTGATCGCCGTGTTCATGCCCATCGAGACAAAGTCCTCCTGGTCAGCGGCGGCGGGGATCGACTGGATGCTGGCCGGCATAGACAGGATGCGCTGCTCGACGATCAGGCTGTCAGCCGTGTACTGGCTGAGCATCATGCCCGACATCAGCCCCGGCTGTTGGGTCAGGAAGGGCGGCAGGCCAATGCTCAGCGCCGGGTTGGTCAGGCGGTTCATGCGCCGCTCGGACATGACGCTGACCATGGTGATCGCCGCTCCCACCATGTCCATCGGCAGGCTGACCGGCGAACCCTGGAAGTTGGCCCCCGTCAGGGTCAGCCGGGCCTCAGGCACAAAGACGGGGTTGTCGGCCACGCCGTTCAGTTCGATCTCGACCTGCTTCCAGGCCCATTCCAGCGCGTCGAAGGCGGCGCCGATGACCTGCGGGGCCGAGCGCATCGAGTAGGCATCCTGCACCTTGATCTTGAGCTTGCCGGTCTGCAGGTCGCTGCCCTCGATGCAGCGCATGATGTTGCGGGCGGCGCGCACGGCGCCGGGAAAGCCGCGCAGTTGGTGCAGGCGGACGTCGTAGGGCTTGAGGTTGGCATAGAGCGCCTCCAGCGTCATGGCGCAGGCGATGGTGGCCTGCTTGAGCCAGCGGCGCATGTCATAGAGCTGCAGGGCGCTCATGGCCGTGATCAGGTTCGAGCCGTTGATGGCAGCCAGCCCGTCGCGCGCCTGCAGGCTGGGGATGGGGATGCCCGCTCGCTCCATCGCCTCGTGGCCGGGCAGCAGCTCGCCCTGGTAGTAGGCCTGCCCTTCGCCCATCAACAGCAGCGCGATCTGCGACATGGGCGCCAGGTCGCCGCACGCGCCTACCGACCCCTTCTGGCAGACGTAGGGGGTGACGCCGCGGTTGAGCATCTCCACATAGGTCAGGGTGATCTCGGGCCGGCAGCCGGAGTAGCCGCGGGCGTGGACGTTGATGCGGCTGGCCATCGCCCCGCGCACGTTCTCGATCGAGGTCGGCTCGCCGATGCCAGCAGCGTGGTTGTAGATGAGGTAGCGCTGGAACTGCTGCACCTGCTCGTCGGTGAGCACCACCTCGGAGAACTCGCCGATGCCGGTGTTGACGCCGTACATGATCTCGTGCGCCTGGATCTTTTCCTCCAGCATGGCCCGGCAGACCTTGATACGCTCCAATGCGTCAGCAGCCAGCTCGACCTTTTCGCCGTAGCGCGCGATGCGCACCAACTGGTCGACTGTGAGATTTGAACCATCGAGGATAACGGTCATGGCTCTCTCCTTTGAAGTTCGCGGTTATTGCTGCAACAACCTGACCGCGCCGCGCAGCACAGAGCCCTCATCCGTGGACTTGCCGCCCTGCGAGGGGGCCGCCTGGATGATGCGGTCGGCCAGGCGGGAGAAGGGCAGCGACTGCAGCCAGACGCGCCCGCTGCCCTGCAGCGTGGCCAGGAAGAGTCCCTCGCCGCCAAAGATCATCGACTTGAGGCTGCCGGCCCGCTGAATGTCATAGACGATCGTGTTCTCGAAGGCAACAATGCAGCCGGTGTCGACCATGATCTTGTCGTTGTTCAGCCGCTTTTCGATGATCGTCCCCCCGGCATGGATAAAGACCATCCCATCGCCGCGCAGCCGCTGGAGAATGAACCCTTCACCGCCAAAGAGGCCAGCTCCCAGGCGCTTGTTGAAGGCGATGGTCACTTCGGTGCCCAGCGCAGCGCAGAGGAACGAGTCCTTCTGGCAGATCAGTTCCCCTTTGGCTTCGTCCAGGTCGATGGCGACGATCTTGCCCGGATACGGCGCGCCAAACGCCACACGCCGCTTCCCTTCCGGCGCCGCATTGGTGAAATGCGTCATGAACAGCGACTCGCCGGTGAGCACGCGCTTGCCCACGCCCACCACCGCGTCGAGGAAGCCGGCTTTGGGTTTGGAGCCGTCACCCAACCTGGCCTCGAAGGTGATGCCGTCCTCCATGTACATCATCGTCCCCGCCTCGGCAATCACGGTCTCGCCGGGATCCAGTTCGATCTCGACGAACTGGAGGTCGTCCCCATAAAGGGTATAGTCGATTTCATGTGCTTTCATTGCTCCACCTCCTCAAAGCAGATTATACGGCCTTTTCATGCGGAGGTCAAACCTCTCTGGCGCAGATAGCCCAATACGCCCGCCCTGCTCCCGCCGGGTCTGTGACCCAGCGGCCTCCCCCTGGCGGGGGTCACAGGCCGTGAAATCTGTGGAATCTGTGGCCAAAAAACAGCGGCCCCACTGGCGGGGGTCACAGGCCCCCGCCGAGCAATGGAGTGTCTCTGCTACGAACCCCCTGAACCTGCTGACCTTGACAGTCCCTATCCACGTGGTACAATCCCCCTTGCTGAACTTGCGCAAGGAGAGAACATTGAGCGAGCCGTATTACGACGTCATCCCGCCGCACGGCGGGGTATTGGTCGACCGCGTCCTGCGCGGCGAGATGCGCGAGGCGGTCAAAGAGCGCGCCGGGCGCATGGTCAAGATCCCCCTTGGTCCGGTGGGCCTTTCTGACCTGGAGCTGCTGGCCGTCGGCGCGTTCAGCCCCCTCACCGGCTTTATGCGCCAGGCCGACTATGAGCGCTGTGTAACCGAGATGCGGCTGACCAATGGCCTGGTCTGGTCGATCCCCATCACGCTGGCGGTGAAGGAAGAACTGGCCGACCAGATTCGTGAGGGACAGGAAGTGGCCCTCTGCGAGGGCGAAAACGTCCTGGCCGTGATGGAGGTGGAGGAGAAATACCCCTACAGCCAGGAAGCCAGGCGGCGCGAGGCCCGCGAGGTCTATCGCACCGAGGACGAGGCCCACCCCGGCGTCGCCCGCCTCTACCGGCAGGGCGAGTTCATGCTCGGCGGCGACATCTGGCTGGTCGACTGGCCTTCGGCAGTGCGCAGCGAGTTCCCCGAGCTGCGCCACACCCCCGCGCAGACGCGGCGCATGTTTGCCCGCCGCGGCTGGCGCTCGGTGGTCGGCTTCCAGACCCGCAACCCCATCCACCGCGCCCACGAGTACATCCAAAAGACGGCGCTGGAGATCGTCGACGGCCTTTTCCTCCATCCCCTCGTCGGCGAGACCAAGCAGGACGACATCCCCGCCGACGTGCGCATCGCTTCCTACCAGGCCATCCTGCGCGACTATTACCCTGCCGACCGCGTCGTTTTGGGCGTCTTTCCTGCCGCGATGCGCTACGCCGGCCCGCGCGAGGCGATCTTTCACGCCATCGCCCGCAAGAACTATGGCTGCACCCACTTTATCGTCGGGCGCGACCACGCTGGCGTCGGCAAATACTATGGCACCTACGACGCCCAGAACATCTTTGACCAGTTCCCAGCGGATGACATTGGCATTATCCCCCTCAAGTTCGAGCACACCTTCTACTGCAAAAAGTGCGGCACCGTCGTCTCGGCCAAGACGTGCCCGCACAGCAAAGAGGACTGGGTGATGTTGAGCGGAACGCAGGTGCGCGAGATGCTGGAGCGGGGAGAAATGCTCCCCAGCGAATTCACCCGCCCTGAGGTCGCCCGTGTGCTGATGGAGGGCGTTCGAAAACAGAAGCCATAAGGTTGGAGAGCAAGGTCTCAGGTTAGAGGTCACAATGCCAGGACTCTTCCGCCGCCATCTGCGCAAAGTGTTGGTCGTCGGCCTCGACTGCGCCCCCCCTGCCGTGCTTTTCCACAGCGGCGCCGAGGGTGCACTGGGCCTCAAGGATCAATTGCCCAACCTCAGCCGCCTCATCGACGAGGGCATCTACGGCCCGCTCTCCAGTTGTATCCCCTGCGTCACCGTTCCCGCCTGGACGTCGATGCTTTCCAGCAAAGATCCTGGCACGCTGGGCTTTTACGACTTTCGCAACCGCGCCGACTATTCCTACGACCGCATGTCCATTGCCACCGGCAACGTGATCCAGGACCGGCGGATATGGGACGTGTTGGGCGAGGCCGGCCGCGAGTCGATCGTCGTCGGCGTGCCGCAGACCTACCCCATTCGCCCGCTCAAAGGGCACATGATCAGCAGCTTTCTCACCCCCAGCACCCAAAGCCAGTACACCTATCCCCCCCAGTTGCGCTACGAGATCGACCGCGTGCTGGAGGGCCGGCCCTATGACCTCGACGTGCCCCAGTTCCGCACCGGGGACAAGGCTTTTCTCCTGCGGCAGATCCAGGAGATGACCGAAAAGCGCTTTGCCGTGATCAAGTACCTGCTGCGCGAAAAGCCGTGGGATTTCTTCATGTTCGTCGAGATCGGGCTGGACCGCATTCACCACGGCATGTGGAAGCACTGGGACCCGGCCCATCCCAGGCACGAGCCGGGCAACCCCTACCAGCAGGCGATCCCCGATTACTACCGCTATCTGGACCGCGCGCTGGGCGAGTTGCTGGCGATGCTGGACAACGACACCGCCGTGCTGGTCGTTTCCGACCACGGGGCCAAGGCCATGCAGGGCGGCTTTGCCATCAACGAGTGGCTGCGCCGCGAGGGCCTGCTGGCGCTCAAGGACGAGCCGCCCTACGAGGGCATCGTGCCCTTTGAAAAGGTCGAGGTCGATTGGCAGAACACCACCGCCTGGGGCGCCGGCGGCTACTATGCCCGCATCTTTATGAACGTCGCCGGGCGCGAACCGCAGGGCAAAATCCCCGCCAGCCAGTACGAATCGATGCGCGACCGGCTCAAGGAGATGATCGAAGCCATCGCCGGCCCCGACGGCAAGCCGCTGGGCTCGCGGGTGTTCAAACCCCAAGACCTCTACCGCACGATCCGCAACATCCCGCCCGACCTGATCGTCTACCTGGGCGACCTGCGCTGGCGGGCGGTCGGCTCATTCGGCCTGCCAGACGTGTACGCCTCCGAAAGCGACAGCGGCCCCGATGACGCCAACCATGACCAGAACGGCGTCCTGATCCTCTGGGAGCCGCGCCGCAATCACCACGGCCGCTACGTCGAGGGGCTGCAGTTGATGGACGTGGCTCCGACCGTCCTGGATTTGCTGGGCCTGCCGGTGCCGCCGGATATGCAGGGTCGGATCATTCAGCGATAAGCCCTTAAAGCAGGACCCCGGCGTTGCCGGGGTCCTGGCCGTGCAAAGCGGGAAAGGGAGACTCTATAGGCCGACCACATCCGCGGCCTGGGGGCCCTTGGGCGAGTCCTCGATGGTGAACTCGACCCGCTGGCCCTCGGTCAGGTTGCGATACCCTTCGCCGCGGATCGCGGTAAAGTGGACAAAGACGTCCTCCTCCGCATCGTCGGGGCGGATGAAACCGAACCCCTTGACGCGGCTGAACCATTGCACGGTTCCCTGTGATCGATTGTTGTTGCCTGACATGCTGACGTACTGACCTTCCTTTCTCGATATCTGGCCCCCTTCTGGCGGGGCAACGGGCTGCACAATACCACAGGTTTGCCGGTTCGTCAAGTCTGTGCCTGAGGGCCGCAGTAGGGGCCGTCGAGGAAGGGATCGCCCGCCAGCGCCAGCCGCTCTTTCTCCTGCCGCGGCAGGCGGCGCAGGCGGGCCTCGGCGCGCTGAGCGGCCGCGCGGCTGTCGAAACGCCATGCGCCGATGAGCCAGACCGGTCGCCGGCTCGCCGTGTAGCGGCTGCCCCGCCCGGCATTGTGTTCCTCCACCCGCCGCCCCAGCCCGGTGGTCACGCCCGTGTAGAGCGTCCCATCGGCGCAGCGCAGCAGGTAGAGAAACCACTCTTTCACGGCTCGGCCGCCTCTTTGCCCCACAGATGGCGGACCGCATAGACCGTCAGGATGGCCAGCGCGCCCGGCAGGACAAAGATGCCCAGCCCCAGCACCGCTATGCCCAGCGCGATCAGCAGCGACTCGACGGTCAGCAAAGTCAGCGTAAAGACGGCATCCTTGCCCATCAGCGCCAGCGCCTGCCCCAGCGCCCTCAAGACGTGGGGGCGCTCCTGCTCGACCAGCACCGCCAGCGCAAAGAGCTGCCAGCCGCTCCAGACGATCAGAGCCGCGGTCCAAAAAGCCTGCAAGGCAGGCGGCATCCAGTCGGGGACGGGAAAAGGCAGGTTGGCGTAAAAGACCATGTTGTAGAACATCAGGCTATAGGCCGCCAGGTTGATCAGCGCCAGCCCCCAGGCGGGAAAGAAATAGCGCTTGAAGCCAGCCCAGCCATCGCGCACGCGGACGGCGCGGCCCTCAGCGATCCGCCGGGCGACGCTCCACAGGCCGGCCAGCGCTGGCGGAAACAGCACGAGCAGGGGAAGACACAGAACGGTCAGGATGCTCAGGACGAAGAGCGTATAGAGCTCGTCGAAAAAAGCCCGTCCGGCGCAGCGGATGACGCGCACTGCCTCAGCCATTTCCCCTATTGCCTTTCGCCGACGTGGAGCGTCACCGTCCCCATCATCAGCGTGCGGTAGCGCACCTGCCGCAGCCCCACCCGCTCCATCGTCGCTGCCAGTTCGTCCGGATCGATGAACGATTCGACCGAGTAGGGCAGGTACTCGTAAGCCTGGCGATAGCCGGTCAGCAACAGGCCCAGCAGGGGCACCAGGCCGCTAAAGTAGAGGCGGAAGAAGGGGCGAAAGAGGCAGTTGCGCGGCCAGCTCATCTCCAGGCAGACAACGCGGCCGCCGGGGCGGACGACGCGCGTCTGCTCGGCCAGCGTCGCCTCGACGCTGGTGACGTTGCGCAGCATAAAACCGTTGACCACGCCATCGAAGGTGGCATCAGCAAAGGGAAGGCGCAGGGCGTCGCCCTCTGCCCAGCGCAGGCCCTCGCCGCCCCGCTGAGCGCGGGCGATGTCGAGCATAGGGCGGGAGAAATCGACCCCCACCACGCGCGCCGTCGGCCAGCGCCGCGCCACGGCGCGGGTGACGCCCCCCGTCCCTGCCGCCACGTCGAGCAGCCAGCCGCCAGGAGCAGGCTGCAGCGCCGCGGCGGCGGCACGTCGCCAGGCGTTCACCTGCCCCAGCGACATGACCACGTTGACCAGCTCGTAGCGCGGGGCCAACCGCGCAAAGAGGCTACGGGTAAAGGCGCGCTTTTCCTCCGCCGAAGCAAAGCGAAACGCTGGCGGGTTCAAATTTACACCAGCCGGCTGACGACGCCCTGGATCAGGTAGCCCAGCGACAGCAGCAGCCCGGTCAGCAGGTGAATGCGGATGGTGGCAGCGTTGGCCGGCGTCAGTTCCTGGGGGTGGTCATAGTGGACGCGGGCGATGCGGTAGGCCTTGAGCGCCAGCGGCGCAGTGAGCAGCCCCAGCAGGGCAAAGGGCGAGACGCCGGCAAAGAGGACGCCGCCGATCAGCAAGAGGTACGTCGCTGCCAGGAGCAGCCCGTAAACCGTCGCTGCGCGCTGGCGGCCCAGGCGCACCACCAGATGGTTCTTGCCCACCGCGGCGTCGGCGGGCATGTCCTGGAACTGGTTGATCCACAACACCAGGGCGATGAGGATCATGACCGGCAGGGCAGCGACCGCTGTCTCCCAGGTCAGCGTGCCGGTCTGGACAACGTAGGCGCCCAGCGCCATCAGCGGCCCAAAGCACAGCCCCACGGCCAGCTCACCCAGGCCGGTGCGCGCCAGGCGAATCGGGGGTGCCGTGTAGAAATAGCCACAAAAGACGCCAATGATGCCCAGCCAGAGGATCGCCCAGGCGTGGGTCAGCCAGAGCAGCAGCAGGCCGATCAGCCCGCCGACGACGAAGAGGGCAACGCCCTGCCAGAGCATCTCCTGCGGCCTGACCAGGCCCATCTGGATCAGGCGGCTGCCGCCGGTAAAGGGGTTGGCGAACTCGGTGTTGACCTCGTCAGAACCCCACTTGTGGTCGAAATAGTCATTGACCATATTGGTGGCGCCGTTGAGGCAGACCGTGCCCAGGAGGGTCAACAAAAAGGTCCACAGATTCAAAGCGCCCAGGCGCGCCCAGGCGATGGCCGTGCCCAGAAGCACCGGCACCAGGTCGGCCACAAAGAAAGGCGCGCGCAGCTTGATCACCCACAGAGGCGGCATCTTGACCGCTGGCGTTTCTGCTGACATAGAAACCTCCCTCGAACGAAATAACGAGCGGATGATACCACAGGAAGAGCACCAGCGCAAGGAGGGTGTAGGACAACTGCTCGCCGTTGTCCTACACCCTCCTTGACGGAGCGCTTGCCTCTGTTATAATAGGCCCTGTTCGCGGGGCGGTCCGCCTGGAGGCCGCCCGTTTCTGTGAGGATTGAGGATGTGGGAAAAACTGCAGGGGATTGAGGAACGCTATCAGGAGCTGACCGAGCAGATGGCCGACCCGGCGCTGGCCCATAACCACGTCAGGCTGACCGAACTGGCGCAGGAGCACAGCGAGCTGGAAGAGCTTGTCTCGCTCTACCGCGAGCATCAGAACACCCAGCGGGAGCTGGAAGAGGCCAGGCTGCTGCTGGACGAGGACGATCCTGAAATGCGCGCGCTGGCCGAACAGGAGATCGAGCGCCTGGAAGCCCGCCTGGAGGCGATGGAGCACAAACTGCGCAAGCTCTTGCTGCCCGCCGACCCACGGGACAAACGCAACGTGATCATGGAAATCCGCGCTGGCGCTGGCGGCGACGAGGCAGGGTTGTTCGCCGCCGACCTCTATCGCATGTACACCCGCTACGCGGAGCGGCAAGGCTGGGAAACCGACCTCGTCAGCGCCAACGCCACCGGCATCGGCGGCTTCAAAGAGGTCATTTTCGAGATCCGCGGCCACGGCGCCTACTCCCGCCTCAAGTACGAGAGCGGCGTCCACCGCGTCCAGAGGGTGCCGATCACCGAGTCTTCGGGACGCATCCATACCTCGACCGCCACAGTCGCCGTGATGCCGGAGGTGGACGAGGTCGAGATCGAGATCGATCCCAAGGATCTGGAGATCGAGGCCTATGGCTCTTCGGGGCCGGGCGGACAGCACATGCAGAAGAACGCCACGGCCATCCGCATCGTCCACAAGCCTACCGGCATGGTCGTCTCGTGCGAGTCAGAGCGCTCCCAGACTCAGAATCGCCTGCGCGCCCTGGCCGTGCTGCGGGCGCGCCTCTACGAGCAGGAACGGCAAAAGCAGGAAGAAGAGATCGCCGCGCAGCGGCGCTCGCAGGTCGGCACGGGCGAGCGCAGTGAAAAGATCCGCACGTACAACTTTCCGCAGAACCGCGTGACCGACCACCGCATCGGCCTGACCGTTCACCGCCTGCCCGACATCCTCGACGGCGACATCGACGTGTTCATCGAAGAACTGATCGCTCACGAGCAGGCCGAGATGCTGGCCGAGACGCTGGAACAGTGAGAAAGGAGCAGAGATGAACGTCGGCGATGCCTTGCAGGAAGGGACGGCCTACCTGCGTCTCGTCACCGACACGCCACGCCTGGAGGCGGAGCTGTTGCTGTCGAGCGTCATCGGCCTGTCCCGCGCTTCTCTGCTGGCGCATCCCGACCAGCTTCTTACCCTCCCCCACCGCACGGCCTATCTGTCCCTCTTGCACAGCCGGGCTTCTGGCTATCCCCTGCCCTACCTGATCCAGCACGTCGAGTTCTACGGCCTCGAGTTTGCCGTGACGTCCGACGTGCTGATCCCGCGCCCGGAGACCGAGACACTGGTCGATCTGGCGCGCCAGTTCCAGCCGCGCCGGATTGTAGACGTGGGGACGGGCAGCGGCTGCATAGCGGTCGCCCTGGCGGTGCATCTGCCCCAGGCGCGGGTCTTTGCCACCGACATTTCGGCGTCGGCGCTGCGCGTCGCCGCCGCCAACGCCCACCGTCATGGGGTGCGGGAGCGGGTACACCTGGTCTGCGCCGACCTGGTGACACCCTTCGCCGGCCCTGTCGACCTGGTCGTCTCGAACCCACCCTACGTGGCCGGACAGGAATGGCTGTCCCTGCCCGTTTCGGTGTGGCACGAGCCACGCCTGGCGCTCGACGGCGGCGCAGATGGACTGGAGGTCGTGCGACGGCTCCTCGTCGCCGCGCCGCGCATCCTGCGCCCCGGCGGGACGCTGCTGGTCGAGATCGGTGCAGCCCAGGGTCAGGCCGCTACCGCTCTGGCCCGCGCCCTCGTCGCGGGCAGCCGCGTCGTCGTTCATCCCGACATGGCCGGCCGGGATCGCATCCTCGAGCTGACCCTTGACGCTCCCCTGTGAGGCCCGAGCAATGAGCGAACTGTCAACCGTCGTCGTCCGCGTCGGCGAAAAAGGCGTCATTGAGCAGGCAGTGGCTGTGCTGCGGGCCGGAGGGCTGGTTGCCTTTCCCACCGACACCGTCTACGGGCTGGGGAGTTTGCCTTCCAAACCGGATGCCGTTACCCGCATCTACCAGGCCAAAGGGCGCAACGCCAGCAATCCCATCGCCCTCTTGCTCGCTGATGTCGAGAACGTCCACCACTTTGCCGAACTGCCCGCCGCGGCGTACCCCCTGGTGCGCCGCTTCTGGCCGGGCGGCCTCACCCTGGTCCTGCTCAAAACGACGGCGGTTATAGACAAGATCAGCACGGGTCCCACCGTCGGAGTGCGCATACCCGACCTGGCCTTTGCCCGTGACCTGATCCGTGCCGCGGGAGGGGCGCTGGCAGTGACCAGCGCCAATCTCTCTGGCGAGCCGGCGGCCTTTACCGCCCAGGAGGTGCTGGAACAGTTGGACGGACGGATCGAGTTGCTGATCGACGGCGGACGCTGCGCTGGCGGCATCCCCTCCACCGTCCTCGACTGCACCGTCTGGCCGCCGGTTGTCCTGCGCCACGGCGCTGTCCCCGAGTCGGCTATCCGCGAGCTCCTGGCTGCCCATGCCAAAGAAACGTAGGACAACTGCTCGCCGTTGCCCTGCGAATTTGAGACACATCAGGAGAAAGAGATTGAGCGACCAACGTGGATTTACCCTCTGGTTCACCGGCCTTTCCGGTTCAGGCAAGACGGCCATTGCCAAAGAAGTGGAGAAAGAGCTGCGCCGCCGCGGGCTCAAGGTCGAAAGGCTGGACGGCGACATTGTCCGCCAGGGCCTCACCCGCGACCTGGGCTTTAGCAAAGAGGACCGCGACAAGAACATCGAGCGGGTGACGTTCGTCGCCAGGCTGCTCACCCGCAACGGCGTGGCGGTGCTCTGCTCCTTCATCTCGCCCTACCGCGAGCGGCGGAACCTGAGCCGGGCCGAGATCGGCGAGTTCATCGAGGTCTTTGTCGATTGTCCGCTGGAAGTCTGCGCGGCGCGGGACGTCAAGGGGCTGTACGCCAAAGCCTTTGCCGGCGAAATCCCCGATTTTACCGGCGTCTCTGACCCCTACGAGCCGCCGGAGCAGCCGGAGATTGTCTGCCGCACCGCTGAAGAGACGCTAGAGGAAAGCACAGCCAAAGTGATCGCCTATCTGGAAGAGAACGGCTATATCCCGGCCGGTTAGGAGGAGCGATGCAACCATTGCGGCCACACGTTGCCGTGGCAATCGACGGCGGGGGCATCCGCGGGGTCATTGTGGCCCGTGCCCTGGCCGTGCTGGAGGACCACCTGGGCCAGCCGGTCCACCGTTTCTGCCGCCTGGTCGCCGGCACATCGACCGGTTCGATCATCGCCGCGGCCATCGGCGCCGGCTTTAGCGGCGAGCGCATCCACCAGCTCTATTGCGAGCTGGGCGCTTCGGCCTTTCCCTCGACCTGGCGCTCATGGCTGTGGCCGCTCTCGCCCTACCGCTATTCCCTCGAGCCGCTGGCGGCTGTCCTGCGCGCGCAGGTCGGCGAGATGAGCATGGGCAATTTCTGGCAGGCCGACCCCCCAACCGATGTGGTCATCACGGCGTTCGACCTGGTGGAGAACCGCACGCGCTTCATCAAGCCGTGGAAGGAAGAATACGCCAGGTGGCCGGTCGTCAAGGCTGTCCTGGCCTCTTCCTCCGTGCCGACCTATTTCCCTCCCATCGAGGGGCGCTATGTCGACGGCGGCGTGGGTTCCTATGCCAATCCGTGCTACGTCGCTGCCTACGAGGCGCGCTTTGTGCTGGGCTGGGATCCGGCGGAGACGACACTGATCAGCCTGGGCACGGGCCGCGAGCCGCATCACCTTCAGCCCGGCGACGCCGACCGCTTCTGGGCCTGGGACTGGATCACCCCCACGCTCGACGCTTTCCTCCGCTCTGCCGATGACCAGCAGGTGCATCTGGTGCGCACCTTTTTCGAGACGCTCGACTTTCGCCGCTTCCAGGTCGACCTGCGCGAGCCGATCCCCATGGACGACGTCCGCCATATGGCCGAACTGACAGCCTATGGCGACGAGCTGGGGCGCAAGATTCTCGACGACCAGGTCGATCAGGCGCTGGCGATCAGCCCGACAATGGCGCCGCCGCTGTAATCCTATCGCAACACTGATCGCGTTGTCGCCCTGACCCTGAACAAAGCGAAGGGGAAAGGTCCCCTTCGCTCCTCAGAACGACAATCCTCTCTGACAGGCTGCTAGGGCAGATAAGCGCGCGGGTGTTGCGGCACGCCGCCGTAGCGGATCTCAAAGTGGAGGTGCGGTCCAGTCGAGTGGCCGGTGCTGCCAACGGCGGCGATGACCTGCCCCCGCGACACGGCCTGCCCTGCCGAGACGTAAAAGGCGCTCAGATGGGCATAGTAGGTCGAAAAGCCGTTGGCATGATCGATGACGACCAGGTAGCCGTAGCCGACATCGGTCCAGCCGGCGAAACTGACAAAGCCATCGTCGGCTGCCACGACGGCTGTGCCGGTGGGTGCGCCAATGTCGATGGCGCGATGGCCGTACCAGTAATCCTGGCTGATATAGCCCAGCACGGGCCATTGGAACAGGCCTGACCCCTGCACCCCTTCCGGCACAGGACCGGTATAGCTGGTGACGACGCGCGGCACGTAGGGTTTGCTGCCGCCAGGCACAATCAACCGCATCCCCGGCGTGATGGCATAGTCGGGCCCTTGCAGGCCGTTGTATTCGCAGGCAATAATGGCAGCCAGGTCGGCATCGTACTTGTCGGCGATCGAGGCCAGGGTATCGCTCTCGCCAACGGTGTGATAGACGCCATCGACAGGCAGGATGACCACTTCCTGGCCGATGCGCAACAGGTCGGGCGCATCCTCGACAGCAGGGTTCGACCACAGGATCGTGGTGGGGTCAAGGCCGTACATCGCCGCGATCGATTGAACCGTGTCCCCAGCCTGGACCGTATAGGTGACGATGCCCAGGCGGGGGCGTTCGGGGATGATCGTGTGCGGCATAGCCTGGCGGTCGAGCGGCCGCCAGATGCTGGGCTGGAACGGCTGGCCGTTGTTGGCCCGTACCTCTGCCAGCGCTGCGTCGGCGCTTTGGGGAGTGGTTGACTGGGCAAAGGTCAGGCGGGCTGGCGCCAGCGAGTGAGCGGCCATGACCGGCCAGTTGACGCTGCTCATCAACAAAACGATGCCGGCGACCATGATCAGCGCCAGGTGCGCCGTCGCCCGCATCAACAAGGGCCGCAGCCCGCGCCAGTCACCGGACCAGCGCCAGGTCATGCACGCCATCCAGGCTAAAACACGCGCCAGGATGATCTCCACCCTGCTGCGACCGTTCTGTTCTCTTGTTCCGCTCTGCGTTGTCCCAACTCTACAGGCAGACAGGCGCTCTTTGATGATGTCCAATTCCGGCTCCGTCTTTTCCAAAAAGGCGATCTGCCGTCAGTCGCCCTCTATTATACGCGCATTCCATTGTCAAGACAAATCGCAGTCCCCCGCCTTGAACGTTCAGGGCAGATAGGCAAAGGGGTCCTGCGGGTAGCCCTCGTAGCGAATCTCGAAATGCAGGTGCGGGCCGGTTGACCAGCCGGTGTTGCCGCCGGCGCCGATAGCCGCGCCCTGGTAGACCGATTGCCCGCAGACCACCCAGATGGCGCTCAGGTGGGCGTAGTAGGTCTGATAACCGTTGCCGTGGTCGAGGACGATCAGATAGCCATAGCCGGCGTTGCTCCAGCCGGCGTAGCGCACCACGCCGTTGTCGGCCGCATAGATGGGATCGCCCGTGTTCAGGCCGATGTCGATGCCGCCGTGCGGCGGGTTGCGCGGGTCGTGAAAGACCCAGCCCGAGATGCGGCGGCTGTCGGTGGGCCAGAGGAACCAGCCATAGCCGCGCAGGCCCGTTTCGGGCAACGCACAGACGCCGCTGTCGTAAGCGGCCGAGCCGCGCAGGTCGCTGTAGGAGGGCAGTTGCCAGACGACAAACTCGCGCGTCCCGCCGGGGATGACCAGTTGCATGCCCGCCTGGAGCGGCTCTCCCGGCCGCAGGTTGTTCCATTCGTTGTAGATGCGCGAGACATCGACGCCATACTTTTCGGCGATCGATTCGGGCGTCTCGCCTTCTTCGACCGTGTGATACACGCCGTTGACCGGCAGGATGTAGAGCACCGTGTCGGGCCAGAGGAGGTGAGGGTTGTCCTGCAGAATCTCGGTGTTGGCCCAGTAGATCGTATGAGGGGTCAGGCCAAACATCTCGGCGATGCCAAAGACCGTGTCGCCCGGCTGGACGGTGTAGGTGATGACTGTCTGGCGGGGCCTGGGCGGGATGGTCGTATGGGGTTCGGCCAGGCGGGTCAGCTCACTCGGCGGCATGGGGCGCCACGCCAGCACAGGTTCTTCGACAGGCTGAGTGGCGGCTGGCGGCGGCAGCGTCTCCAGTGCCGGTCCGCCCAACGCCTGGGCTGGCGGTTCGAGGGTGGAAAAGACCAGAATGGCCAGCACGACGAGCGCAATGCTGAGGTGGGCCGTGGCGCGGGAAAGCAGGGGACGCCGACTGCGCCAGTCGGCGCCTGCCCCCCCCAACAGTTGGCCCGGCAAGGCCGCGATGCGAGAAAACAAGCGCAGCACCCCGAACACGGGTGCCTCAGCCTCTTGTTTTCGCTCTTCGTCTGCGACCATACCCTCCTGAGCCGGCCAAACCGGCCCATCCATTATACCATCAGATGGAAGGGCGTGCAAGAATAAAAAAGGCGCGCCTCTTTTTTATCCCGCGTCTCTGTTGCCGGCGCGGCGCAGCAGGGCCTCGGCTGCCGGGCGGTTGAGCTCCCGCGCGTGCGTGCCCGGTTCGGCCGGGCCGACGATGCCCTGCTTCTCCAACAGCTCGATGATGCGCGCCGAGCGGGTGTAGCCGATGCGCAGCCGCCGCTGCAAGAGCGAGATTGACGCCCGCCCCTCGGCCAGCAGCACAGCCACGGCGTCGGGGATCAGGTCGTCTTCAAAGACCTCGGCGGTCAGAGTGATCTCTGGCTGGATGGGCATCTGAACGGGACGTGCGGCCGGCTCCTCAAGGCGCGGCGGCGCAGGCGTGGTCGGCATTTCCCGCCCGCCCTTCCAATAGCCCACCAGGCGGTGCAGTTCGGCGTCGGAGACAAAGGCACCCTGCAGGCGGATCGGCTGGGCCATGTCCGGGGCGACAAAGAGCATGTCGCCACGGCCCAGCAGCCGCTCCGCGCCGGGCATATCGAGAATCACCCGCGAGTCGACCATCGAGGCGACAGAGAAGGCAATACGGGCGGGAAAGTTGGCCTTGATCAGCCCGGTGACGACGTCGACGCTGGGGCGCTGGGTGGCGATGATCAGGTGGATGCCCGTGGCGCGGGCCATCTGCGCCAGCCGGCAGATGACGCGCTCCGTCTCCTGCGGCGCCAGCATCATCAGGTCGGCCAGCTCGTCGATGACGACGACAATGTAGGGTATTCTCTTGACCTCGGGTTGCTTTTCGGCGATGCGCTGGTTATAGTCCTCGATATCCCGCGCGCCGACGCTGGCAAAGCGCCGGTAGCGCCCATCCATCTCCCGCACCACCCACTGCAACGCCCCCACCACCCGCTCCATATCGACCACCACGGGCGAAAGCAGGTGCGGGATGCCGTTATAGAGCGTCAGCTCGACCCGCTTGGGGTCGACCATGAGCATCTTGAGCTGGGCCGGCGTGTTCTGGAGCAGCAGCCCGGCCAGGAGGGCGTTGATGCAGACGGACTTGCCGGAACCGGTTGTGCCGGCGATGAGCAGATGCGGCATGGCCCGCAGGTCAGCGGCGAAGGGGACGCCAGACACATCCTGCCCCAGCCCCAGGCGCAACGTGCCGCTGAGGGAAGCCCAGGCCTCGCTCTCGATAATGTCCCGCAGGGCGACGAGCGAAATCTGCTGGTTGGGCACCTCGATCCCCACCAGGCCCTTGCGCGGCACGGGCGCTTCGATGCGGATGGTCTTGGCGGAGAGGGCCAGCGAGAGGTCATCGGCCAGGCTGGCGATCTTGCTCACCTTGACCCGCGTTTCCTGCCCACGCCCGTTGACGACAAAGAGCGGCTCGACGCCGAACTGGGTCACCACGGGCCCGCGGTTGACTTCTTTGACCTTGACCGGCGCGCCCAGGCTGGCCAGGGTCTCTTCGATGATGCGCGCCTGCTGGCGGGTGATCTCCTGGTCCAGATCCTGATCGCTGCCCATTTCCAGGACGGCGTCAACGGGGGGGAGTTGCCAGGGCGGACCGCCAGCGACGAAAGGCGGCGCATAGTCCTCCGGCGGGCGGGCGAAGGCAGGGGGGGGTGCGACGGACGCCGTTGTGGCAGCGGGACGCGCGGGCGAGCGCGCGGCGGGCCTGCTTTCGGCAGGCGGCTCGCGCTCTCGCAGCGGCAGCGGAAGCTGCGCCGGCCGCTGCAGCCATTCCAGCCGTTTGAGCCATGCGCCGATCTTGCGCACGATATCGGCTGGGGAAATGCCAAAGGTGAAGACGATGCCCAGCATCCAGGCCAGGAGCAGCAGCAACACCGTCCCAACGGGGCCGACTCCTTCCACCAGCATCCGGCCCAGCCCGCCGCCCAGGTAACCCCCGCCATATCCCTTCTCGGCTGCGGCCAGCGGTTCCAGCCCCGTCAGCCAGGCCACCGGGAAATGGATGGTCGTGAGTAGAGTCACGAACAGCAGCAGCACGCCGACGACCTGCTCCGGCTGCGGGCGGGGAACGCGGTCGCCAAAGTGGCGCAGGACGAGGTAGAGGCCCCCTGCGCCCATAAAGAAAGGCACGACATAGACCCCCCAGCCAAAGACGCGGCAAAGCAGGCCCACCCACGAGCCCAACAGAACGCCGCGCTGCACAGAGAGGAGCGCCAGGAGCGTGAGACCAGCGATGATCAACAGCGCATAGCCCAGGATGTCCAACTGGGCATCCGGGCTGAGCTGGACCAGTGGCTCTTTGCGCTTCGACCGCGAGCGACTGCGGCTGCTGCGGGTGCGATCGCTGCGGCGGCGGCTGCGATCGCTGCCGCTGCCCGGCTTGCCGCGCCGGTTATCACTGCGCCGCTGCTGGCTGCCTGAACTGCGTAAGCTCTTTTTCACCATACGTCTGTATTATAGCACGTTCGTTCCAGGTTTGCTATGAGACCTCTGGACTGGTGTTTTGACATATTTTCGAACTTGTGCTACAACAAAGGCTGGTTCCCTCGGCAATTGGGCAGAAGGGACACTTTCATCCATCAGCCAAAGGAAGAAAGGAGGTGCACCAGGGGAAAAGTCCAGGGTCTCTGAAAAGCAACCCCATCTATCCCATGCTAAAGCAAGGAGGAAGAAAAGATATGCGCAGATTATTTGCCTTGGGCATGGTTGTCATGCTGGCAGCCATCATCGCCGGTTGCGCTCCTGCCCAACCGACCGCCGTGTCACCGGGAGAAGAGGAAGGCTACGATCTGGGCGGACGTCAGGTGCGCATCGGCGTCGAAAATGCCTATCCGCCGTTCAACGCGATCGACGAAGCCACTGGCGAGGGCATCGGCTGGGACTATGACGCCTGCCGCCACATTTGTGAGATCATCAACTGCACGCCCGTCTTTGTCGAGGCCGCCTGGGATGGCATCTTTGAAGCCACAGCGGCTGGCGAGTACGATGTGGTCGCCGACGGCGTCACCATCACCGCCGAGCGAGACGAGGTGGTCGACTTTTCCATCCCCTACATGATCATCCGCCAGCGGATCATTGTCCGCATTGACGAGAGCGAGATCGTCGACGAGGCCAGCCTGGTCGCCAGCGATGCTATCGTCGGCACGCAGATCGGCACCACCAACGAGGCCGTCGCCATCAACCTGGTCGGCGAAGACCGCGTGCGCAGCTTTGACACTTTCGACCTGCCCATCCAGGCGCTCATCGCTGGCGATGTGGACGCAGTGATCATGGACGAGGAAGCTGCCCAGGGGTTTGTCAACCAGAACCCCGACCAGATCAAGCTCGTCGGCCCGCCGCTGACCGGCGAAGAGCAACTGGGCTTTGTCTTCCCGCCCGGCAGCGACCTGATCGAGCCGTTCAACTATGCCATCCGGCAGATGCAGGCGGATGGGACAATGGACCAGCTCTACCAGAAGTGGTGGGGCCAGCAGTAAAACAAGGCATGGTCCGCGGGGGTCTTTCCCGCGGACCATGCTTCCCCATTGCGGAGGTGACACGTGCCCGAACCCGGTCTGCCATCGACCAAGCGTAAAGAGCCAGGAATCGTCCCCGGCACAACCAAACTCAAAGACCTGCCGTGGTGGGCGCTGTTCCTGCTCTTGCTCGGCGTTGCCCTCGTCTATGCCATCCTGACCAAGCCGACCTATCAGACAGCGTTCCTGTTCATTGTCCCCGGCCTGCAAGTGACCATCTCGGTCAGCGTGATTGCTTTTGCCATTTCGCTCGTCATCGGGCTGATCTTTGGCCTGGGCCGTATCTCGAACAATCCCATCATCTATAACATTGCCACGTTCTATGTCGAGGTCGTCCGCGGCATCCCGATGATCGTCATCATTATCTACGTTGCCTATGTGCTGGTGCCTCTCGTCGTCGACGGCATCAACAACCTGGGCCAATCGCTGATCGGCATCCCCCTGCTGGCCAGCCTCGGCCGCGCATTCATATCCCTGCACATCACCAACATCAGCCCGATGGCCCGGGCCGTCATCGGCCTGGCCTTTGGCTATGGCGCCTACGAGGCCGAGATCTTTCGCGCTGGCATCCAATCGATCGAGAGAGGACAGATGGAAGCGGCCCGCTCGCTGGGCATGACCTACGTCCAGGCCATGCGCTATGTCATCCTGCCCCAGGCCATCCGCATCATCCTGCCGCCGCTGGGCAACGACTTTATCGCCATGATCAAGGACTCTTCCCTGATCTCGGTGCTGGCCGTGCGCGACCTGACCCAGTTGGGCAAGCTGCACCGCTCACAGACGTTCCGCACCTTCGAGCCCTGGAATACCGTCACTTACCTCTACCTCTCTATGACGCTGTTGGGCTCGCTGGGCGTCAAATGGCTGGAAAGGAAATTCAAGACCGGTGGAAGATAAGATCATCCAAATCCGCGGCGTCTACAAGTCCTTCAAGCACGTCCATGCCCTCAACGGCATCGACCTGGACGTGGCCCGGGGGGAGGTGTTGCTGATCTTTGGCCCCAGCGGCGGGGGCAAGTCGACGTTATTGCGCTGCATCAATCGCCTGGAGACAGTCGACCGTGGCCAAATTATCGTCGACGGCGTGGATGTCACCGATCCCCACGTCAACATCGACAAGCTGCGCGAAGAGGTGGGAATGGTCTTTCAGCTCTTCAATCTCTTCCCCCACCTGACCGCGCTCCAGAACATCACTCTGGCCCAGGAAAAGGTGCGCAAGCGCCCCCGCGAAGAGGCGGCCGAGATCGCCATGCAACTGCTCCACCGCGTCGGCCTGCCCGACAAAGCCAACGCTTACCCGGATCAGCTATCGGGCGGGCAGAAACAGCGGGTGGCGATCGCGCGGGCGCTGGCGATGAACCCCGCCATTATGCTCTTCGACGAGCCAACCTCCGCCCTCGATCCAGAGATGATCAAAGAGGTGCTGGACGTGATGCTCGACCTGGCCCGTGAGGGCATGACGATGGTGGTCGTCTCACACGAGATGGGCTTTGCCCGCGCCGCTGCCGACCGCATGGTCTTTCTCGAAGGCGGGCGGCTGATCGAAGAAGGACCGCCAGAGCAGATTTTCACCGAACCCAAAGAAGAACGCACGAAAAGATTTCTATCGCACATCCTGTAAGAACGATCTCGTGCTGCCCCCACCAGGGCGCTGTCCGTCCCGCCCGCGGGGCCTGGGATACGAGTTCGGATATGTGGGCAAGGACCGCACGGTGAATGATGGGAGTTCGTAGCAGAACGCTGACGGGGGAGCATCCCCGGCTCGGCGGGGGTCTGTGACCGCCACCAGTGGGAGGCCGCCGGGCCACAGACCCGACGGGAGCAGGGCAGGCGGGGCGCTTTACCCTTTTGCTACGAAAACCCATTATCCTAATCCTTTACTCTTGACAAGGCCGGTGTTTCGCGTATAATAAAATCAACAACCGAGACGTTGGCCAGAAGAAATACCGCAAGGGAAACTTCTGGCTTTTTCTTTTAGACGCTTTGCTACGTCAGCCAGACCCAAAACCATCTGGGGGTCTGGCCTTTTGTTTTCTGTTACCGACACAATGCGAGCACAAGCCAGGAGGAAAAACCATGAAACCAACCAATCTTATCACCTTGACCCTCATCTCTCTGCTGATTCTGGTCATTGCCGCGCTGCCCTCCGGCGCGCACGCGCCGGGCCAGGCCGCGCCCCCGGCGCGCCTGACCTACCAGGGCCACCTGCTCGACGCCAGTGGCGATCCCATTGCCGACGGCACGTACACGATGGCCTTCAGCCTGTGGGACGCCGCCACGGACGGCACGCAAGTGTGGGGGCCGGAGGAGCAGGAGGTCACCACGGAGGACGGCTTTTTCGCCGTGCTGCTGGGGACGACCCTGCCGCTCGATCCGGCCAGCCTGACCGCCCCGCTCTACCTGGAAATCGCCGTCGAGGGCGAGACGCTCTCCCCGCGCCAGGAGCTGGCCTCGGTCGCCTTTGCGCTGCTGGCAGCCCATGCCGACGCCGCTCCCTGGAGCGGCCTGACCGGCGTCCCCGCCGGTTTTGCCGACGGGGTGGACGACAACACCACCTACACCGTCGGCGCCGGCCTGAACCTGACAGGGACGGTCCTTAGCGCCGATACGAGCTACCTGCAACGGCGAGTCAGCGGCAGTTGCGAGGGCGGCAACGCCATCCGCGTCATCAACGCCGATGGCGCCGTCACCTGTGAGCCGCTTGCTGGCGACATCACCGCCGTCTATGCCGGCGCCGGCCTGACCGGCGGCGGCGTCAGCGGCGACGTGACGGTGACGGTGAGCTTTGCCGGCAGCGGCGCGGCGACGACCGTCGCCCGCTCCGACCACACCCACGACGACCGCTACTACACGGAAACCGAGCTACAGACGAGCGGTCAGGCCAGCATTCACTGGGGCAACCTGACCGATGTCCCCACCGGCTTTGCCGACGGGGTGGACGACGGTCAGGCGTCCTTTGGCCCCGGCGTGCCCCCGGCAGACAACACGCTGACGCTCGTGGACTCGCCCGGCACGGGCAGCGGCTACGCTTCGGCCACCGTCGGGGCGGATGGCCTGCCGATCATCGCCTACTACGACGGGACCAACGGCGACTTGAAGGTGGCGCACTGCAGCGACACTGCCTGCACGACGGCGACGATAAGCACGCTGGACTCGACCGGCGACGTGGGGATGTACACCTCCATCGCCCTCGGCGTGGACGGCCTGCCCGTCATCGCCTATTACGACAACACCGCCGGCGATCTGAAAATGGCGCGCTGCTCGGACACGCTCTGCACGACGGCAAACCTTTCCCTCGTAGACGGCGGGGGGAATGTCGGCCAGTATGCCGCCGTCACCGTCGGCGCGGATGGGCTGCCGCTGATCGCCTATTATGACGTGACCAACACCAATCTCAAGGTGGCGCACTGTGAGGACCTGCTGTGCTCCACGGCCATGCGCTACACGCTGGACGGCGTCAGCATCGACACCGGCCAGTACACTTCCATCGCGCGCGGCGTGGACGGGCTGGGGATCATCGCCTATCACGACTACACCAACGGCGATCTCAAGGTGGCGCATTGCAACAACGCGACCTGTTCGACGGCAACGCTCTACACAATCGACTCCAGCGGCATCCAGGGGCGGCACGCCTCCATCGCCATCGGCGCGGACGGGCTGCCGCTGATCGCCTACCGCAACGCGACCGCGCCGATCAGCCTGCGGGCAGCGCACTGCCGGGACGTGCTCTGTTCGGCAGCGGACATCTACACGCTCGACAGCACGGTGGCCGACCCGGCGCAGTTTACCTCGATTGCCATCGGCCCGGACGGCCTGGCCATCATCTCCTACCGCCAGCCGACCAACGAGGATCTACGCATAGCCCGCTGCACGAACTGGAACTGCTCCTCGGCAGTGCTCAACACGGTGGACGGCGCGAGTGCTGTGAGCAGCTACACCTCGATCACCATCGGCACGGACGGCCTGCCGCTGATCGCCTACGCAAACGGGGGCAGCGAGATTCGCGTTGCCCACTGCGCCAATGTCTTTTGCTCGCCGTACTTTGGGCGGCGGTAAGGGGGCGGCATGGGGGGGCGCATCTTTGCAAGGGAGCGATGGGCGGCCTGGGCAGCGACGGCGCTGTTGCTGGCGCTGCTGCTGGGGGCCACAGTCGCCGCGCAGGGGAGCGGTTACCGCATTGGCCCCTGGACGGTGGGGGCTTCGGCCGGCGGCACGGGCGCATCGGCGAGCTATACCGTCCAGGGGACGCTGGGCCAGGGCAGCGTGTGGACATCGGGCACGTCGGGAGTGATGGTGACCGGCGGCATCTGGCGCGGGCGGGCGGTCTGGCACATGCCGCTCGTGCCGCGCGTCTATCTGCCGCTGGCGCTGCGGGGCTATCCGACCACGCACAACGTCGCCGACGCGCCCGACACCTGCCCTGGCCTGGCCATTCTGACCGATGGCAACTTTTACCGCGACGACTTTGACCGCGCCAACGACAACGACTGGTACACCTTCCAGGCCCAGGCGGGGATGACCTACTCGGTCCGCACGACGGACCTGGGGAGCCGCGCCGACACGGTGCTCTCTCTCTACGCGGCCGACTGCTCCTCGCTCCTGGCGCAGAACGACGACTGCATCAGCGGCGACCCGCTGAGCGGAAGCTGCATCGAGGCCTGGCTTGCCAGCGCCGACGGCGCGGTGTGTGTGCTGGTGCGGCACTACAACTGGACGGTGTACGGGACGGGGACGGCGTACACGCTGGGAGTGAGCAGCCGGTAGGAGCTGGAGATGCGCGCGCGAGGGATTTTGCTTCTGGCGCTGGTAGGGATCCTGGTCATCCTGGCGGCGGGTGGCGGCCCGGCGCTGGCTGCTCCGGCGGCCAAGCCGACCGCCCCGCCGACGCCGGAGCCGCCGCCGACGGAGGAGCCGCCGCCAACAGAGCCGCCCACGCCGACGGAGAAGCCGCCTGCCCCGCCGACGCCGACAGAGGCCCCTCCTTCTCCGCCGCCGCCCACGCCGACGCCGCTGCCGCCTGCGCCAACAGAGCCTCCACCTCCGCCGCCCATGCCGACGCCGACACCTCCTCCCTCCCCGGCAGCGGAGCGGGCTTTGCCGACGGCGACGGGGACGCCGGAACCGCCCACGGCCACGGCGACGCCGACGGCGCGTCCGGCGCGCCCGGCGGCGACGGCTGCTGCCACGCCGCTGCCTTCGCACAGCGACAGCCACAGGGGCGGCGCAAATCCCGGCGGCCTGGCCGTCCTGCCTGGCGCATTGCCGCCCTGGGCGCTTCCGGCGGGCGGCGGGGCGCTGGCTTTCCTGCTCGTCCTGGGCATCTGGATCATCGTCCGCTTTGTCCACTACACCGGGCGCGATCTGGCGGTCAAGCAGAGAATGATCACCGAGTCGGAAGCCTCGCGTTTGGAGGAGCGCCGTCGCCAGGTCGAGGCGGTGCTGGTAGGACAGAAGGACTGGCAGCGCATCGTCGGGCAGACCATCGCCGACACGCTGGGGCGGGCAGTGCAGCTCGACCCCGAAATCCCGCCGCGCGTCGGCGGCAAGCCCGCGCCCTACTTTACCGTCGCCGGGCTGGACGGGGTGCGCTACACCTTCACCACCAACATCAAGGCGCTACAGGAGGTCGGCCTGCTCAAGAAGGGCATCCGCCCGCAGCGGACCGCCTCGCCGGTGGAGCCGGGGCTGGTCTGGCAGCACCTGGCCGAGACGTGGCTGCGTCAGGCGGGCGAGGTGGTCCCCGCCGTGCCCCGTGACGCGGCCTGGCATCTGGTGGAGGTGCGATGAGACGGCGGGCGTTGCGTTATGGCCCGGCGGCGCTGACGGCGCTGGTCGCCGTCGTCGCGCTGGCCTGTCTGGGCTCCTGGAGGGGCGCGGCGACCGCGCAGCCTGCCAGGGCCGACGCCAGGACGCCCGCGCCCACCCCCACGGCCACGCTCGCGCCGCTCAACCTGTCGGCGGCGGACGAGTGCTTCTACCTGGCCTCGCTCTCCGAGGAGGCTGCCAGTGTCACCGGCTCGCTGGCGTTGGTCGCCCCGGGATCCGAGCGCCGCCGCCAGGCATATCTGGCCGCCTCGGTCGCGCGCATGCTGGCCGAAGAGGCGGCGCGGACCGAAAACGGCGCGGAGCTGGCCAAGGTGCTGAGCGACCTGGCCGACGCGCTCGAAGCCTATGACCTGCCCCGCATCACGGCAGCCTCGGCTGCCAACGCCGCCCTGCGCGCTAGGTACACCTCCTGCGCCGCTATGGGCAATCTGCCATGAGCGATGAAGCGATAAGCGATACGCGATACGCGATGGAGGAAAGATGAAGAACATCAAAAACATCCGCTGGCCCCTGGTCATCCTCGGCCTGATCCTGGCCTGTGTGGTCACCGTGGCCGTCTTCGCCATCATCCGCCTGGGACGCGGCACGCCGGTCCAGTTGCCGGTGGCCATCAGCGACATCCCCTCCGGCACGGCGCTCCAGCCGTCCCAGTTCCGCCTCCAGGCGGTGCGCGGGCTGGACGAGAGTACCCTCGATGCCTACGTCGAGGCCGACGAGTTCGCTGCCGTGGTCGGGCATGAAACGCTGGAGATGGTCCACGCCGGTTCGCCGCTCCTCTGGGCAGCGGTCGATCCCGAACGCCAGGGCCGCCTGACGCTGGCCCTCTCCGACCCCGCCCACGTCGTCTACCCCCTGCCGGTCACCGCCGACCAGGTGGGCAACTATCTGGTGGCCGGGGATTACGTGGATGTCATCTTTACCCTGGGCCGCGTGGCGGCGCAGATGATGACGCACGTCGAGGAGTGGGAGTACGATGGCCCCGCCGCCCCGGGCTGCCGCCCGACGGGCATCACCACGACGAGCTACCTCTGCCCCGGCGACGCGCTCAGCCATACCCTGACCTTCGACCTGCCGCTGGCCAAGGTCGTCCTGCCCAACGTCCGCGTCATGCGCGTCGAGCGCGAGCAGATCCGCACCTCGACCGCCAGCTACGGCCTGGGCGGCCAGGAACAGCCCCAGCAGCAGGTCAGGGAGGGCGAGATCATCCGCATCTACCTGGAGCTGGACCAGCAGCAGGCAGAGGTGCTGAGCTTTGCCCTGCACAACGGGGCGCTCGATCTGCCCGCGCGGGCGGAAGCAGCAGGGAGCGAGACGGAGGGCTTTACCTGGCAGGATTTCGAGGAGTTGTTCTTCCGCGGCCGCCCGCAGGCAGAACGCAGGGGGGAAGAATGAGCGAGAGGCAACTGAACATCGTCGTCGGTTTCTACAACTATGCCGACGTGCAGGCCGTCGAGCGCTACCTGGCCGGGACCGGCATCGCCATCCTCAGCGCCGTGCAGGACGCCCAGCGCGCCTTTGACGACGCCATCAACCTGGAGGCCGACGCCGTGCTCCTCTGCCCCCAGGTGACCGGCTATCGCCACCAGATGATCCTGGACCTCCTCCTGCACGTCGAGCGGCCCATTCCCACCGTCGGGCTGGTGGAGGCGACCTCGGACGACGGGCGGGCAATGGTGGCCAGCGGGGCCAAAGGCTTTGTCACCCTGCCGCTGGACGAGACGCAGGGGGCCAGAATCGCCGTCATGCTGCGCGCGGCGGTCGACGAGGCGGCCAAAGAGCGGCAGGCGGGCAGGGTGACTGCGCGCACCGTCCCTTCCAGCCGCCTGCAAGCCTGGCAGGAGAAGGTGATCACCGTCTGGGTGCCCAAGGGCGGCGGCTCGACGCGCACCACCCTCTCGGTCAACCTGGCCGTGGCCCTCTCCCACTCGACGCTCGGCAACCAGCCGGTGTGCCTGCTGGACTTTGACATGGCCAAGGGCGACTGCCACACCATGCTCGGCTTTACCGCCAACCCCGACCACGCCCGTCGCCACGGCTGGCCGCTGTTGGAGCGCGGCCTGTTCGATCTGGTCACCTGGTCGGCCAGCCGCTGGGGGCAGCAGGGCGAGGGGACGATCACGCCGGTCCTCCTGCGTAACTATACCGTGCGCTGGAGCGACGAGAGCCAGCTCGATCTGCTGCCGGGGCTGTACGCGCCGCACCAGGCCGACGCCCGCGAGTTCGACAACCGGCAGATGATCTACCAGATGGGGCGGCGCATCATCGAGGTCATGCGGCAGATGTACGCCTTTGTCGTTGTCGATGTGGGGCAGGATTTCACGCGCCCGCTGCACCGCGCGGCTCTGGAGGCGGCCAACGAGGTGCTGGTCACCGTCCCGCCGACGTGGACGGCGGTGGTCGACACGGCCAACGCCATGCCGCCGCTGCGCCATCGCTTTGGCGACCTGTCCAGGTTCAAGCTGGTCATCACCCGCTATAGCGCGGACTTTGGCCTGAGCGAGAAGGAGATCATCCAGGAGATCGGCCTGCCGCGCCTGGTGACGATCCCGCACGACGCGGCGGTGGCGGAGACGGCGGTGAACAACCACACGCCGTTCGTCCTGACCGACGATGGGCCGTTGGGCGAGGCGGTGCGTGACCTGGCGGCGACATATCTGCCCTACCTGGCGGAGAAGCGGCGTCGCTCCGTCTCGCTCTTTGCCGGTCTCCGCCGGGCGCTGGTGAGGGAGACATGATGCTCTACGCGCTGACCGACGCGCCTGCCGACGCCGCCGAGGTCGGCCGGGAGAGCGCGCTCCTGGCTGCCCTGGCCGCCCAGGGCCTGCCTGTCGCGCCAACGTGGGTGCTGGGGGCGTCGGCCTTTGACTGGGCGCTGACCGCGAGCGGCGTTGCCGACCAGGCAGCGGAGATCGCCTGGAACCTGCGCGGCCTGTGGAACGACCTGGACGCGGCGCGGCGGGTGCTGGACGGCGTCGAGCCGCAGCGTCGCCGCGTGGCGCGCGCGCTGCGCCAGGCAGCACTGGCCGACGAGCTGGGCCGCGAGCTGGAGCATCTGGCGCTGATGGAAACGCTGTGGGCGCTGCGCCCGCTGCCGCTCTGCGAGGAGAAGGGGGTTTTCGGCAACCTGTTCCCTCCGCTCCTGAGCGTGGCGGGCGGCGCGGCGCTGTGGGACGGCATCTGTCAGGTGTGGGCGACGGCATTCAGCCGCCGCGCGCTGCTGTGGGCTGCCGAGCTGGAGATGGAGCCGCCGCGTCTGGCCATGCTGCTGACGGCCATGCCGCCGGTCACGGCGCGCGACTGCTCCGCCACGGCCACCGCCGCCTCGTCCGTCCCCGGCCTTGGCGGCCCGCTGGTGCGGGCGCTCTACGGGGCCTGGCAGGATGGCCTGGGGACGCTCTACAGCATCGCCTGCGGGCGCGCCGTGGCGCTCCCTGCTCATTCCAGGCGACCGGCCCACGCGCTGGTGAGCAGGGAGGGCGGCGGGCTGGAACGGATCCCCTACCCGCCTGGCGACCCGCTGAACGGCGAGGAGGCGCGGCGGCTGGGGGAGATGGCGCAGCTCCTGGCTCCCCACGTCGAGCGGCTGGACTTTTTCTGGGCGGCGGAGGGCGAGCCGTTGATCGTGGAGGCGATATGAGTTTTTGGGATTGGAGCGGTCGTGAGCAGGAGGGGAGGCTGGAAGACACCTTTGCCCAGACGATGGCGGAGGTGGCTGCCGCACAGGCCCCTGCCCCCTACAGTTTCATTCTGAACCAGGTGCGCGAACGGCTGCGGACGGGGGCGATGCTCAGCGCGGCGCAACTGGAACACGCCGGCGAGAAGGAGGAGCGCCTGGTGCACGACGTGGCCTTGCAGGCGGCGCGGCAGTATGCCTCGACCGCCGCCAGCCGCAACCTTCCCCGCCTGGACGAGGAGCCGGAGGTCATCGCCGGGCGGGTGGTCGATGACGTGCTGGGCTGGGGGCCGCTGGCCGGGCTGATGGCCGACGCGGAGGTGGAGGAGATCTTTGTCAACGGACCGGCGGAAATCTATGTCGTGCGCGCCGGGCGGCCCAAGGAGCTGACGCGGCTGCGCTTTGTCGACGCGGGGGAGCTGCGGCGCTTTTTCAACCGCAAGCTCGACCGCGCCGGTGGTCACCGCGGCCTCTCGACCAAGACGCCGTGGGCCGACGGGCGGCTGGAGGACGGCTCGCGCTTCCACGGCATCATGCCGCCGCTGGTGGCCAACCGCGACAGCCTGGTGGTGACCATCCGCCGCTTCCGTCCGGTGGCCAGGACGCTCGAAGAGATGGTGCGCCTGGGGACGATGCCGCCCCAGGTCGGGGCGTTCATCGAGGCGGCGGTGCGCTCGCGGCTCAACATCGTCGTCGCCGGGGGCACGGCCAGCGGCAAGACGACCTTCCTCAACGCCTGCGGCAGCGCGCTGGCCGGCGACGAGCGCATCATCACCATCGAGGACACGCCGGAGCTTCGGGTGCCGATCCCCAACTGGGTACAACTGGTCACCCGCGAGGCCAGCGAGGGGGTGGAGGCGGTGACGATGGCGGACCTGGTGCGCCACGCGCTGAGGATGAAGCCGGACCGCATCTGGCTGGGCGAGGCGCGCGGGCCGGAGATGGCGGCGATCCTGACCGCCGCCAACACGGGGCATGAGGGCGTGATGTTCACCGTCCATGCCGACGACGTGTGGGCGACGCTGACGCGCATCGAGACGCTGGTGCAGGAGGGCAAGCCCGGGCTGCCGCTGCGGGCGATCCGCCTCAACATCGCCACGGCGCTGCACCTGGTGATCCACCTGAGCCGCATCCGCCTGGCGGACGGCTCGGAGACGCGGCGGGTGACGGGGGTGGGCGAGGTCAAGGACCGTCTGGAGGGGCAGGAGATCGTCGCCGAGATGCTGTGGGAATGGGACAGCGAGCGCGGGGAGCTGGTCTGGACGCGCAACTTTCCCGGCCAGGCGCTGCGTCGCCGCCTGCTCGGGCGGGCGGGATTCGATTTTCAGCGGATCGTGGAGGGGCAATGAACAGGGCCACAGGTTGTAGCCACAGGTTGCCACAGATTGCCACAGATTACACAGATTGATCAGAAGCGTCCGTGTAATCTGTGATAATCTGTGTAATCTGTGGCTTTAATCTGTGGCCAGAAAAATCAATACAAGAGGTGACGAATGAAGGAGCTGCTGCTTGCCCTGTTGCCTGCCCTGCTGGCCGGGGCCCTGACGCTGGGGCTGGTGATGGCGGCGACGACGCGCCCACGGCGGGTCGTGCGCGTCCAGCGCGAGACGCTCCTGCCGGGCATTCAGGTCCGCCTGGACCGCGCCCGGCTGGGCATCAGCGCCGCCGACTATATCACGCGCTCGCTGACCTACGGCGCGCTCTTTGGCCTCCTGATGACGCTGGCGACGGGAGCCTGGCTGACCTTCCCCGCCGGGCTGGTGGCGGGCTTTGCCTTCGTCTGGTCGCGCCTGGAGGACGAGCGCAACGAGCGGCTCAACCGCTACCACAAGGCGCTGGCCAGCGCAGCCGATACCATCGTCAACTCGTGGCGGGTGCGCCCGTCGATGAACCGCGCGCTGGAG
>Ga0209227_1000101_pt1 | contig 69750 bp, 45 predicted proteins | sample YNPBryantNP2012_FD_185815 | JGI IMG/M metagenome (GOLD analysis project Ga0209227, IMG submission 185815) | Anoxygenic and chlorotrophic microbial mat microbial communities from Yellowstone National Park, USA - YNP Bryant NP 2012 (SPAdes)... ...
CTACTTTTACCATTCCCGGAGCGGCATCGAGATCACCATGCCTTATGCAGGCGATCCACAATGGACGCGCCCGGCCGGACACGTGGGCGTCAGCCCCAACCGGGGCGATACCGATGTCACCTGCTTTGCCGGCAAAGACAACGGCGGCCGGGAATGGCCGGGTTGCGACTATTCCCTCGACGTGAGCGGCGGCTGGTACGACGCGGGCGACCACGGCAAATACGTGGTGAACGGCGGCATCTCGGTCTGGACACTGATGAGCCAGTATGAACGCGCTCTATACCTGGGGACCTCCGTTGCAGACTTTGCCGACGGCACGATGAACATCCCCGAAAACCACAACGGCGTCCCCGACCTCCTCGACGAGGCTCGCTGGGAGATGGAGTTCCTGCTCAAGATGCAGATACCGGCGGAGACAGGGGACCCGATGGCCGGTATGGCTCATCACAAGGTACACGACGATTCCTGGACCGGCATCCCCACTGCGCCGCATGAGGACGCCAGGCCACGCTACCTCTACCCGCCGACCACCGCGGCGACGTTGAACCTGGCAGCGACGGCGGCACAGTGCGCCCGCATCTGGAAAGACCTCGATCCCGCCTTCTCCGCCCGCTGCCTGAGCGCCGCCGAAACCGCCTGGCAGGCAGCCCAGGCGCATCCCAACGAGTACGCCCGCGACTTTAACGGCGGCGGCTCCTACGGCGACAGAGATGTGAGCGACGAGTTCTACTGGGCAGCGGCTGAACTGTACATCACCACCGGCAAGGCGGAGTACAGGGACTATATGGTCGGATCGAGGCATTTCAAGAAAGCGCCGGCGATGGGCTGGCCGGACACCGCAGCGCTCGGCACCATCTCGCTTGCCGTCGTCCCGAACGATCTGGAGAGCGAGGCCATCGAAGAGGCACGAGCCAACATCATTTCCGCCGCCAAACTTTACGTGACCACACTCAACCGCGAGGGGTATCTGGTCCCGTTCGACGCAGGTAAGGGCTACTGGTGGGGCTCGAACTCGTCCATCCTCAACAGCATGATCTTTATGGCCCTGGCCTACGACTTCAGCGGCGACGTGACCTACCTGAACGGTGTGAGCGAGGGGATGGACTACATCCTGGGCCGCAACCCGCTGGCACAGTCCTACGTCACCGGCTATGGCGAGCAGCCGGTGCAGAATCCGCACCACCGCTTCTGGGCGCATCAGAAGGACCCGCGCTACCCGCCGCCCCCGCCCGGAGTCCTCGCCGGCGGGCCCAACTCTTACCTGCAGGACCCCTATGCAGAGTCTCACCTGGCCGGCTGCGCGCCGCAGAAATGCTACGTGGACCACATTGACTCGTACTCGACCAATGAAGTCGCCATCAACTGGAACGCGCCGCTGGCCTGGGTAGCCGCCTTTCTGGACGAGCATAGCGAATGGCCAACGCCCCCACCCCGCCCCACCCCAACTCCGGAGGCAACGCCTGTCCCGGAGGCAACACCTGTCCCGGAGGCAGCGCCGGCAGCCGGCGCGCGACCGACCGGCTGGATATGGATTGTGGTGATCGGGGGGATCGTCGCGGCTGCCGGCGTGGCCGTCGGGTTATGGGCCAGAAGAAGGAAAAACCGGGGCGGTTGAACTGATGGCGATCAACCGTTCAGCAGACGGTCGGCGGCGAGCACGCAAAAGATGTACGTGGCCGCGCCGCTGATGACGTACTCGACCTGCTGCCAGAGGAAAGGGAAGGGCTGCTTGAGTTCGGGGAAATCCGGGCGGATGAGGTTGGGGCCGGAGACACCGCCGCCGGGGATGTAACTCCAGTCCGCCCGGTTGGCGCCGTAGGCGCAGGTCACCGAGCGCGCGCCCACGCCCGAGACCAGCGAAACGTCGGACGCCGGATGGCAGCCGAGCACATAGTTCAGCGCCCGTAACACGTTTTCGCGCCCGAACAGGTCAGGAAAGGCCCGGTTTAGATAGTACTGCGCCAGGGCGTGCCACTGGATGTTCCAGGCCGCCCCCCAGATGTGGGGGTGAAAGGGGACGCCGAAGGGATTGGTGGACAGATCGGCGTCGAGCGCGGCCTTGAACTCCTGCAGCGCCGCACGCAGATTATGGGCAAAGGCGACATCTTCGATCAGAGGCAGCGCCCGGGTCACGCTCCACCCGACCCGGGCGATGTTCTTCTGAATCACGGGCCACAATTCCAAAAGCCGCCGACGGTAGCGCACCTCGCCGGTCGTGAGGAGGAGTTCGACGGCAGCCATCACCTCCTGAACGTCAGGAGACCCCGGCACGTAGGCGCTGCGCTGCTCGACCGGCTCGCGTGCCTGCTCATACTCCCAGACGCCGACGGCGGTCCGGAGACATTCTTCCGCCAGCGCATCCTGGTAACCCCGCAGCACCCGGCTGGCCGCGGCCAGCGCCGTTGCCACCTGATACTCCAGGCCGGTATCGCGGCTGGTAAAGACCCAGCGGTCGTCCATCGTGCCGGATCGTTCGCCGACCACCTGGCCGGGCCTGAGCGTGGGATCATAGATGCGGTTATCGGTCATCGTAGAGGCATCACCCAGGTGCACGTACTGCCTGAGCGAGCCCTCGATGATGCCCGCGAAACTGTGCCCGGCCACACGGTAGCCCGGGAGCAGCGCCTCGACGCCGTGCGCGACTTGCTGGATGATGTCGGGGACGCCGTCGGGGGTGTGCAGCAAGACGAGCCGCTCGTCCGGGCGCACGGTGGTCTGATCTGTATCCACGCCGAACGTCTCGCGGATCAGCGCCAGCACAAATGTGGTCATCGCCTGGGAGCCGGCGGCCAGGTCATAGTCCCCGGCGTCGTGCCAGCCGCCGCGATTCAGGCCGGGAATGTGCTCATACGGGGCGTAGGGGGTCTCGGTCTCCGGGCCCTGCCTGTAGCCGTCGAAATGGACGTGCGAGGGCGGCGCCTGCAGCGCGTCGTCCAGGTGGCAGGCGCCGTGCCAGACGCGATACCGGTCGCGCACCTCGACGTGGCACATCTGCACCGGCAGGAAGGTTTCCAGCGTTGGCTGCCACACGTCGCGCCGATAGACATCCCGGCCGATCTTGAAGGGCGGCGTGGATTGTTTCCCGTAGCGTACGACGTACATCCCCGGTTCGCGGACGGCGGTAAAGTCAAAGATGGCGTAGGTGTAGCGCAGAAAATGTCCCCATCTCTCCGGCTGCGCGGCCAGTACATCGCGCAACTCTCCTGTGGGTTCGATGCGCTGCAAGACCGCCTGGCCCAGCCGCCCGGTCCGGGGGTCCAGTTCGATGATCGCGCGCTTTTCCTGGTCGGGATGGTAGCCGACCTGGGAGATGCAGATCACCGGGGGGCGACGCCAGCCGGGGACGCTGTTTGGCGTGACGCGCCAAACGACGGCGTCCCTCGTGGCGCCGGCGGGCACGAGGGAGCGGACAACGAACCAACCGTTTTGGGCCGTGTCGCGCCCGTCGAACAGGGCGAGTTCGCCGCCCTCTCGCTCGATCACCAGCCGATGCAACGGGTCTTCGGGGGCAACGACCAGCCGGGGGCCGCTGGCAAGGGGGAGCGGTTGCAGACCTTCGTCCTCCCCGACCGCCAGCGGGCCGTTGGCCTGGCGAGGAAAGACGCCGAACGTCTCGCCCAGGTGAAAGGTCTTGCCAAAGTAGATGGCGGGGAACAGTTCCAGGTTGAGGCTGAGCCTGCCCGCCCACGCCGCCGGCAATGGCTCTGCCAGATCAACCGCGATCCGCAGTGCGGCGCCATCGGCCTGCACGCGGATCAGGCCGTCCAGCTTTGCGTCCGGGTAGTGGAGCGGCACGCTCACCTCGCCGCGTGTGGCGTCTACCTGACGCCTGCCGGCCACAGGCAGGGGCGCCCACTGTCCGGGAGTGGGCTCCAGCCGCAAATCCCCATTGGTGGCTACGCGTTCTCCGTGCTGGATGATCTCGATGCCGCCCTGCTTACCCTCAGGGTAGGCATTGTGGAATATCAGAGCGGAGAGTCCCGGCGCCTCAAAGTACTCGAGGGCGTTGAGCCGCCAATGCACTCAATCCTCCATTGTGGCCCCGCGCAGTTCGAGTTCCCCGGCAAAGTGGCAGGCGACGTACCGCTCGCCGTCCAGCCTGCGAAGCGCTGGCTCCTCCTCTGCGCAGATACTCCTGGCGTACTGGCAACGGGGATGGAAGTAGCAACCAGAAGGGGGGTTTGAGGGATCGGCAATCTCTCCCGGCAGGCGGATGCGCACGCCGGACCTGCGCGCACGGGGGTTCGTGACCGGGACTGCCGACATCAGCGCCTCGGTATAAGGGTGCCGGGGACTGACGTATAGCCCGATGCTGTCGGCGACCTCGACCACCCGGCCCACGTACATCACCACAACGCGGTCGCAGATGTGGCGGACAACGCTCAGGTCGTGGGAGATAAACAGATAGGTGAGCGCGAAATCGTCCTGGAGTTCCTCCAGCAGGTTGAGAATCTGCGCCCGGATGGAGACGTCCAGCCCTGAGACGGGCTCGTCGCACACCACCAGGCGCGGGTTGGTGATCAGGGCGCGGGCGATGCAGATGCGCTGGCGTTCGCCCCCGGAGAAGGCGTGCGGGTAGCGCTGCATATACTCCGGGCGCAGGCCCACCCGTTTGAGCAGGTACTCTACGCGATCCCGCATCTCGGCAGGCGTCGCCAGTTTGTTGACCTTGAGCACCTCGCTGACGAGGTCAAAGACGGTCAGGCGCGGGTTGAGCGAGGAGTACGGGTCCTGGAAAATCATGCGGATGTCTTTGCGATAGGTCCGCAGCTCTTCACCCTGAAGTTTTGCCAGGTCCACCACTGCGCCATCATCGTGGCGGTAGAGGATCTCGCCACCCGTAGGCGGGTATGCCCGCACGATACAGCGGCCCACGGTCGTCTTGCCGCAGCCGCTTTCCCCTACCAACCCCAGCGTCTCGCCCTTGCGGATGAAGAAACTCACGTCGTCCACGGCCCTGGTATAGCCCTTGACCCGGGCGAAGATGCCGCGCGTGATGGGGAAGTACTTCTTCAGATTGTTTACTTCCAACAAGACGTTGTCGTCTTTGATCTGCGGGGATTGGAGTTGATCGCTCATCTCGGCTGCCCCGCTGCCTTTCTGGCGGCCAGGTCTTCGTAAAGCAGGCACTCCACCGTATGGTTTTCGCTCAGCCGTGTGGTCACAGGGACCAGCACCCTGCATTCAGGGAGGGCCTGAGGACAGCGTGGGTGGAAAGGACAGCCACCCGGACGGCGGTAGGGATTCGGCACCATGCCTTTGATCGGATCCAACGTTCCGCGTTTCATCGCGATCTTGGGGATAGAGCGCAACAACGCCTGGGTGTAGGGATGGCGTGGGGCGTTAAAGATCGTGTCCACGTCGCTCCTTTCGACGATCCGCCCCAGGTACATCACGGCGACGTCATCGGCGATCTCGGCGACCACGCCCAGGTCGTGGGTGATGAACAACAGCGCCATCTCGTATTGCTTCTGGAGGTCCAGCATCAGGTCCAGGATATTCGCCTGAGTCGTCACGTCCAGCGCCGTCGTCGGCTCATCCGCGATCAGCACCTTCGGGTTACACGAGAGCGCCATGGCGATCATGGCGCGCTGGCGCATGCCGCCCGACAGGCGGAAGGGATACTCATCCACCAGACGGTCAGGTTTGGGGATGCCGACCTTGCTCAACAACTCGATGGTCAGCGCCCGTGCCTCTCGTTTGGTCATCGTAGTATGCAACAGAATGTTCTCCATGATCTGATTGCCGACGGTATACATCGGGCTGAGCGAGGTCATGGGCTCCTGAAAGATCATGGCGATTTCCTTGCCACGGATTTCACGGATGCGCCGCCCCCTGGGATGCAAGCTGGCAATGTCCACCTTCTCGTAAAGGCCGTCGCCCATGCTCTGGCTATAGATAATCTCGCCGGAGACGATGCGGCCCGGAGGATGGACGATGTGCAAAAGCGAACGGCAGGCCACGCTCTTGCCGCAGCCGCTCTCACCGACCAGTGCCAAGGTCTTGCCGCGTTCGACGGTCAGGTCCACGCCGTCAACGGCACGCACCACCCCTTCATCGGTGAAGAAATGGATTTTCAGGTTCTTGACTTCGACGAGTATATCGGCCATAGCTCACTTCGCCTGATATGGATCGGCCGCATCCCGCAGGCCATCGCCCAAAAAGTTCAGCGCAAGGACGACAATGATGACGGCCGCTGCGGGGAACAACAGCCAGGGATAGATGGCAATCACGGCAACCTTCTGCGTCTCACGGAGCATAACCCCCCAACTGACCACCGGCTCACGCAGGCCCAGGCCCAGGTAACTCAGCGCAGTCTCGCCCAGGATCATACCAGGAATGGCCAGCGTGACAGAGGCGATGATGTGGCTCAGGAAGGACGGGATCATGTGCCTGAAGATCAGGCGGCCGCGCGGCACGCCGTCCAGTATGGCCGCCAGGATAAAGTCTTCCTCACGCAGCGCCAGGAACTTACTGCGCACCACGCGCCCCAGGCCGGTCCAGCCGATCAGAGAGAGGATCACGGTGATCATGAAATAGACCCGCAGCGGGGTCCAATCCAGCGGCACCGCAGCGGCCAGGGCCAGCCAGAGGGGCAGCGTGGGCACGGAGATAAGGATTTCAATCAGCCGCTGGATGGCGTTATCCAACGCGCCGCCAACCAGGCCGGCGATCCCGCCGATGAGGATGCCCAGGATCAGGCTGATCGCCACCCCGACGAGACCGACGGTCAGCGAGATGCGGCTGCTGTAGACGATACGGCTGAAAACGTCGCGGCCACTTTTGTCCGACCCCATCAGGTAGAATGGGTCTGCGGGGTTCTTGGGACCAATCAGATGCCGATCGCTGGGAATCAATCCAAAGAGTTTATAGTGCTCCCCGCGCACAAAGAACCCTACCGGAATGATCACCGATTCGTCAATAAACCAGGTTTTCTTGAACGATGCCGGGTCGCGCTCGAAGCGATAACCGTAGACATAGGGGGCGAGCTTACCATCGTGGAAGAGATGAAGTTGCTGGGGAGGAGCGTAGACATAATCGGCCCTGTAGGTCGTGAAATGGACCGGAGCGACAAACTCGGCGAATAACGCCATCATGTAATAAATCAACACCACGATCCCACCGATGACAGCCATTCTGTGGCGCTTGAACTTCCACCACATCAATTGCCATTGGGAGGCAACTTCGACTTTGATGTGCTCTGCATCCTCATGCTCGGACACAAGGGCCGAGTCGGCAAAAGAGGCAGCAACAGACCTGGCCATAGTCACCCCTTACTGTAGACGAATGCGCGGGTCCAGCAAGGCAAGCAGGACATCGGAGATGAATGTACCGATCACAGTCAGGACACTCAACAACAGCATAAAGCCGGCGGCTACATACAAATCCTGCCTCTGGAGGGCCGTATAGTAAACCGGGCCGGAGGTGGGCAGGTTCAGCACGATCGCGACGATGACTTCGCCGGCCACCAGGCTCGGCAGCGTCCAACCGATGGTGCTGACGAACGGGTTCAGAGCGTGGCGGACCGGATATTTCAGCAGGAGTTTCAGTTCGGGCAACCCCTTGGAGCGCGCGGTCTCGACGTAGGGCTTGTTCAACTCATCGAGCAGGTTGGCCCGCATCGTGCGGATCAGGCCCGCGGTGCCGCCCAGGCCGATCAGGATGACCGGTATCCACAAATGCTTGAGCATGTCCAGCAGTTTCGCCCAAGACCATGGCGCGTCGGCGTACTCTTGAGAAAAGAGGCCGATCATGGCCTGGCCGAAGTACTTCTGACTGACGAACAAACAGATGAGTGCGAGCAGGAAACTGGGCACGGCCAGGCCAATGAACCCCAGGAAGGTGAAGATGTAATCTCCGATAGAGTACTGGCGCACGGCCGAATAGATGCCGATAGGCAGAGCGATGACCCAGACGAGGATGAAGCTGCCGAACGAGAGCGCAAACGTCATGGGCAGACGCTCAACGATCAACTCTTTCGCATCCCGCCTGTAGGTGAAGGACCAGCCAAAATTGCCCCGGGTGATGATGTTACGCAGCCACTTGTAGTACTGAACGTACACCGGCTGGTTGAAGCCGTACTGTTCGCGCAACTGAGCCTCGTACTCCGGCGTCAATGCCTGACCGCCGGCGGAGATCATCTGCTGGACCAGATTCGTGACAAAGTCGCCCGGCGGCAGTTGAATGACGACAAAAGAGATGATCGTGATCACCCAGACGGTGAATAACATGTACAGAAAACGCCGTAACAGGTATCTCCACATGCGTCTGCCCTCACAATCCTGCGGAAACACAAGAGGCATGCTCCGGCGCCGGGCGCCGGAGCATGCCTGAAGGAAACGGGGTTATTCCCTGATGAACCACTGCTCAGGGTAGAGGATCTTTTGCGTGCCCTCGTTCCAGCCGTCGTACCAGGTGTCGGGGATGCCACCCAGGCGAGCATGGAACGGATAGTACATCGGGGCGGGCCGGGAAATGCCGAGGACGTAGAAGCGCTCCTTGGCCTCCTGGATCACCTCGCGCATCTTGGCAATCTGCAACTCGTAGGTCGGTTGCGCCGCAGCCTCCTCGTACTTGGCGCGGGCGTCCTTGGCCCACTGCGGTGGCTCGACGGCGACCGTTTCGCCGGTCGGGTCGGGAACGCGCCAGCCGTACCAGCCGAGGCCGAAGTAGCCGAAGTATTCCATCGGGACGTAGTAGCGCGGATCAATAAGCGCTGTGACCCCTGCGCCGCCCTCGCCGGTAAAGATTATGGTCTCGATCTGGTTCTTCTTCTTGAGCTCGTCGTGCTGTGGACCGGGTACCGAGTTCAACAACATGTCGATCCCCACGGCCTTCCAGTAGCCGATCAGCAACTCGGCAACCTGGACATAGGTCGTGCCGTAGGAGAGATCGTTCCGCACGGTGAAGATGGCCTGGAAACGTTTGCCGTTCTTGTCCAGGCGGAAACCTTCGGCATCCTTGTCCGGCAGCACCTTGTCGAGATACTCGTTGGCCTTGGCCACGTCGTACTCGACGTACTGGGTGTCCATGCCCTCGATGTAGAGCGGCGAATCCCTCAGCGGTGCATGCTGCGAGGGCTCGCCTTGGCCGTTATGGACGATCTCGATGATCTCCTGGCGGTTGATGGCGTAGGACATGCCGATGCGAAAGTCTTTGTTGGCAAAGACTTCGGCCTTCACGGGGTCGGCGATGGTCTGGTTGAAGTGGATGGTGTTGGTGTTGCCGCTGTCCGAGAGCGGGTACTTGATCTGGATCGGCTTGCCCTGGTCCATCGCCTCGTGATAGAGGATGCGGTTCTCGCCGCCCGGATCCTTGACAAAGTCCAGGTCGCCGTTCATCATCGCGAAGGTGCGGCTCTCGGCGTCCTGGTAGGAGATGCCCAGGATCTTGTCAATGTAGGGCAGTTGGTTGCCCTGCTCGTCCACCTTCCAGTAGTAGGGGTTGCGCTCCAGGCGAACCTGCGTGCCGGTGCCGAGCGGCTGGGTGGTGATCCAGGGGTACAGGGAGGGTATTTCCGGATACTGGTAGAAGCGGCCGGGGTTGGCCCAGTTGTCGGGGCCCTTCTTGAAGAAGAGGCCCATCCAGTTCGTGACGTCCCCCTCCGCCGCGACGAGATCGTCAACCTTGGGGTTGTACTTCTTGTGGAACTGTTGCAGGTAATGCTTGGGGTAGAAGGCGAAATACCGGCCATGCCAGGCAGCCAGCATGTACGGGAAGATGCCATAGGGCTTGGGGAAGATGAACTTGACGGTGTAATCGTCAATCTTCTCGGCACGGAAGTCGGCAGCCATATCGGTGGGCAGCCAGTCGGCCATGGGTCCGCCCGGACTGAGGTCAGGGTCGAACATCACGTCCTCGATGTAGAACATGATGTCGTCGGCGGTGAACGGTTCGCCATCCGACCACTTGATGCCCTTACGCAGGTGGAAGGTGTACTCCGTCACGTCGTCGCTGACCTCCATGCTCTCGGCCAGGTTGGGCTCGTAACCGCTGAAGTCGGGCTTCCACTGGACGAGATGCTCCCAGGCGGCCACACCGAGCAAACCACCCCACTCCGGGCTGGCGCCGACGAAGCCGACGCGCAACTCCCCGCCATAGACGCCCTGCTCCGGGGTGAGCCCCTTGATCACTCGGGGGTTCTCCGGCAGACGCTCGTCTACAGGGGGCAACTCACCGGCTTCCACTTTGGCTGCAAGCATGGGGGATTCCTTGTACATGCTCACCGGAGCCGCAACGGTAGGGACTTCGGTAGGAGCAGCAGTTGGAGCAGCGGTTGGAGCAGCGGTTGGAGCAGCGGTTGGAGCAGCGGTTGGAGCAGCGGTTGGAGCAGCGGTTGGTGCCGTGGTCGGCGTTTCCGTAGCTGGAGCTTTGCATCCTGCAAGGGCCACACCCGCCACCCCTAATGCACTCACACGAAGAAAATCACGACGGGTCAGTTTCTTACCACTCATTGTGCTTCCTCCTATACTTGATTTTCCATTGCAAAATTTGCAGCCTGGTTAAGAACCTCAGGCGCTTAAAGACTAAAGCCAAATTCTGCTATACCCCCATCAAAAGGGGTCTCATCCACCAAGAGTAACAATATTATACACCAATATGCAACATCTCAGAGTGTCATTATAGTGCCAGATTGAAGAGCACCTCCCTACCGCTCAGGTTGGCCTCCAGACCGCATGCGACGCCGTCACCACGACCGCAACCTGGACCAAATGCGTGTCAGATCAACCCTCCGAACATATGTACCACAGCCCACACCGACTTGACTAAACCGGCCTTTTACATTACAATCGCGCTGTCTTCAAGTGGGATTCAGGCAGTATAAGGTGAAATGTTCGAGAGTCTGACCGACAAGCTACAGGCCGTGTTTAAGCGGCTGGGCAAACGAGGCGTCCTGCATGAGGCGGATGTTGATGAAGTCTTGCGCGAGATCCGCCTGGCCCTGTTGGAGGCCGATGTACATTACAAAGTGGTCAAAGACTTCGTGGGCCGGGTGCGCGAAAGAGCCATCGGCGCCGAAATTACCAGGAGCCTCACTCCCGCCCAGCAAGTGCTCAAGATAGTTCACGAGGAGCTGGTAAAGACCCTGGGAGAGCCGGGACGGCTGGAACTGAAAGGCTCCGCTCCTTATGTGATTATGCTGGTCGGCCTGCAAGGGTCAGGCAAAACGACGATGGCGGCAAAACTCGCTCGCTACCTGAGACATAACGGCCACTTTCCTTTGCTGGCCGCCGCCGATACCTACCGACCGGCAGCAATCACTCAACTGGAAGTGCTTGGGCGCCAACTGGAAATCCCCGTGCACAGTGAGGGACCCGACGTCCCCCCTCCGCGCATCTGTGCCAACGGCGTGCAGGAAGCACGGCGACGGGGATGTGATGTGGTGATCCTCGACACCGCCGGCCGTCTCCAGATCAATCAGGAAATGATGCGGGAATTGGAGGAGGTGAAGCGGACGGTAAAACCGGTCGAAGTGCTCCTGGTGGCCGACGCGATGACCGGCCAGGAAGCTGTAAATGTCGCAGCCGGCTTTCACCAGCAGGTCGGCCTGACCGGGTTGATCCTGACCAAAGTGGATGGCGATGCTCGTGGGGGCGCGGCGATCAGTATGCGTTCCATCACCGGGGTGCCGATCAAGTTCCTGGGCACAGGCGAGAAAACCGATGCACTGGAGCTCTTCCATCCCGACCGCCTGGCCTCGCGCATCCTGGGGATGGGAGATGTGTTGACGCTCATCGAGCGAGCCGAGGCCGCCTTTGATGCCGCCCAGGCCGAGCGATTGGAGCAAAAGCTGCGCGAAGCCACTTTCGACCTGGAGGATTTCCTGGAGCAGCTTCAGCAGGTCAGGAAGATGGGGCCACTGAGCCAGCTCCTTGACATGATACCGGGGATAGGCAGACTGGCTCACAACCTGTCGCCAGAAATCACCGATCGGCAGTTCAAACGCATCGAGGCGATCATCCTCTCAATGACGCCGGAGGAAAGGCGCAATCCCCGCATACTTAACTCCAGTCGCAAGAAACGTATCGCCAGAGGCAGTGGCACGACGGTGCAGGAGATCAACGCACTGCTGAGGCAGTTCCGCCAGATGCAGGACCTGATGAAACAGGCAGGTAAAGGGAAAAAAGGGCTGTTGGGCATATTCGGATAGCCCAACCTCATTTCAAGTTCAACCAGGAGGAACATGGTAAGAATTCGTTTACGTCGTGTGGGTGCAAAGAAGCAACCCAGCTACAGGATCGTGGTGGCCGATGCCCGGTCACCGCGCAGTGGCAAATTCGTCGAGGTGATCGGTTTCTATAACCCGCGCACAGAGCCGGAGACGGTGGAAATCAAGGAGGACCGCGCTCTGTACTGGCTTGGCGTCGGTGCGCAGCCAAGTGCACCGGTGATCAGGTTGCTGAACAAAAAAGGTATACTGGCACGCTTTGAGCAATTGAAACAGCATAAGCTCACAGAGGCAGCGTCTCCCGAAGCTGGGGCAGAAGCAGTGTGAGACCCGGCCGCTTAGAGCTCGTTCTTGCGAGCCATCGGGATATACGAGCACAAGCCGACTGCCCTGGGGCCGGGGTTTGACCTGCTGGGGGTTCTTGCGTGCCCTTTCGTTTCTGATCCTGATGAGAGATGTCACAGCGCGCTCTTCGTTTCCTTCGCGGCCACAGATACACGGCGCAAGTTCCCCGCCTGTGCAATTGGAAAACCGCAAAGGGCGCACAGAGCGCAAAGACCTGTAGAAATCTTTGCGTCTTTGCGTTCCTGGCGGTGAATTCAATCTAACCGCACAGGTCGCAAGTTTCCCGGCCAGCGATGTGTTTGATCTGCGGGTATGTTTGGGCCGGGCCCTCACCAGCAAGCCGTTTCCTGAATGTTTCTAAAAGTGTAACTATTCAGCCTGCCCATGCAGTGCCGTGCGGACCACAGTCCGCACGAGGCAGATACTGCAAACGCTGGCTACACTGAGACACCCGCAAATGGCTCAGATGGCCTTCGACCCGCCGGACTGTATCCGGCGGGCACAGGCTAAATAGATACCTAAAAGTTTAATGGCGGCACTCCTCACACTGAGCTAAGGAGGAGCAGAGATGGCTTCGACGAAGGAGCTCGTGGAATTCATTGTGAAATCCCTGGTGGACGACCCCTCCCAGGTTTATGTCTCTGAAATCAATGGGGAAAATGCGGTGATCCTGGAAGTGCGGGTAGGGCCTGAGGATATGGGGCGCGTTATCGGCAAAGATGGGCGTACCGTGAACGCCATTCGCACGCTGGTCAAAGTCCTGGCCGCCAGGCAGGGAAAGCGAGTGACGCTTGAACTCCTCTGAGTACGGGTGAGGTCTGGGCGGTGAATAAGTGGGACAGCAGGGGCTCGGGGGGTCCGGCAGGCTCTGAACCCCGCTACTTGTCCATCGGCGAGGTGGTGCGACCGCACGGTGTCCGTGGCGAGCTGCGGGTAAGAATCCTCACAGAGTACCCGGAGCGTCTCCATTTACACACCCACTTCTACCTCGCTGATCCTGATTTTACCGAAAAAGTTTACCGTTACGCCGTGGAGCGAATACGTCTGCGGCGGGATGTGTTGCTCCTGAAGCTTGAAGGATGCAACAGTCGCACTGCTGCTGAAGCGCTGCGCGGTATGCTCGTCCAGATACCGCTTGAGGATGCTGTCCCTCTTGAAGAAGGCGAGTATTACCTGTTCCAGCTACTCGGAGTGGATGTGGAGACGGAGCAAGGTGAGTGGCTGGGCAGGGTTGTTGAAGTCCTCGAAACCGGCGCCAACGATGTCTACGTGGTGCGAGGACCACGCGGCGAGGTGTTGGTGCCAGCCATCAGTGAGGTGGTGCGCGCACTCGATCTGGTAGCGAAACGTATGGTGATCCACCTCATGCCCGGTCTGTTGGGAGATGAGGAGGATGATCAATGAGCAGCACTGTCTCAAATGAGCGCTACTGGGTGGGGTTCAACATCGTGCGCGGCATCGGACCGGCACGCCTGCGCGCACTGCTTGACTATTTCGGAGAGATCGAGCGGGCCTGGAACGCCTCACCCTCGGAGCTGCACAGCGCCGGCCTCGACCGGCGTTCGCTGGAGCATCTGCTCTCCGCCCGCGCCACACTGGACCTGGACCGGGAAATGAAGCGTATTGCTGCAGCAGGTGCGCGTGTGCTCACCTGGGAGCATCCCGATTACCCACGTCTCCTGCGCGAAATCCAGGACCCGCCCCCGGTGCTCTATGTCAGGGGTGAACTCAGCAAAGAGGATGAGTGGGCAATAGCTATGGTCGGCACACGGCGTGCCTCCGTCTACGGCCGCGAGGTGGCGCGCCGCCTGGCCTCAGCCCTGGCCCATCATGGGATCACTGTGGTCAGCGGCCTGGCACGGGGGATTGATGTTGAGGCCCACCAGGCAGCCCTTAAGGCCGGCGGGCGGACTATCGCGGTGCTCGGGTGCGGTGTGGATCGCATCTACCCGCCGGAACATCGCAGGCTCGCGGCCGAGATCGTGGCGCACGGTGCGTTGGTGAGCGATTACCCCATCGGCACCCCACCAGAGGGGCCAAATTTTCCGCCACGCAACCGGATCATCAGCGGCCTCAGCCTGGGCGTCATCGTGGTCGAAGCAGGAGCACGGAGCGGGGCACTCATCACAGCCGAATATGCTGCCGAGCAGGGGAGAGAAGTCTTCGCCGTGCCGGGCTCCATCCTGAGCGAGAGTTATGCCGGCACCAACGCGCTCATCCGGGATGGCGCCAGAATTGTGCTCGGAGTGGAGGACGTGTTGGAGGAACTTAACCTGACCATGGTCGCCGAAAAGATAGAGGCCCGCCAGGTGCTCCCCTCAGACGAGACGGAGGCCATTCTCCTGTCACATCTCTCGACCGAGCCGATTCATGTGGATGAGTTACAGCGTCAGATCGGCCTCCCCATCGCACAGGTGACCAGCACACTGGCATTGATGGAGCTGAAGGGAATGGTGCGACAGGTAGGGGGCATGAAGTACGTTGTGGCATAGACCCGGATCAGATCTGAAACGTAGCGAGGAGGGCAGCCTTGTACCACGCATTGATTATGGCCGGAGGGGTCGGGACGCGGCTGTGGCCTCTCAGCCGCCGCAATCGCCCCAAACAATCGCTTAAGCTGGTGGGAGACCGCACTATGTTCGAACTCGCGGTAGAGCGTATTGCACCTCTTTTCCCACCCGAACGTATCCTGGTCGTCGCGGGCGCGGAACATGTAGAAGCTTTAATGGAACAGGCCCCCTATCTCCCGCCCACCAGTTTTATCATCGAGCCGGAGGGACGCGGCACGGCCCCCTGCATCGGCCTGGGTGCACTTCACCTGCGCCGACGTGACCCACGGGCATGTATGGCCGTGCTCACAGCCGACCATTTTATCGCTGATGTGGAGCGCTTCCGTCGCGTGCTGTCCGCCGCCGCTCAAGTCGCCGAAGAAGGTCACCTGGTCACCCTGGGCATCAGGCCCACCTATCCCTCGACCGGCTACGGGTATATCAAGCAGGGGGATATGATAAGTACGGTGGATGGTTTTTCAGTCTTTCGCGCCCTGCGCTTCACCGAAAAGCCGGACCGGGAAACAGCCCTCCGGATGCTTGAGAGCGGCGAGTACTCATGGAACAGCGGCATGTTTATCTGGCGCGTGGATCGCATTATGGAGGAATTTCGACGCCAGATGCCCGAGTTCTACGCCCGGTTAACGGAGATAGAGGCAACGCTGGGCACGGCGGACTATGAGGCCACCCTCCAGCGTATCTGGCCTCAGGTTACCCGCCAGACGATTGACTACGGGGTAATGGAAGGAGCCAGGGATGTGGTTGTCATCCCCGTGGAAATTGGATGGTCGGATGTGGGTAGTTGGGTCAGCCTGATGGAACTGTTGCCGGCTGATGCCGAGGGCAACATCGTCATCGGTCCCCATATAGGGCTGGGGACGCGTAATACCATGGTATTCGGCGCAGGCGGGAAGCGCCTCATCGCAACCATTGGCCTCGAGGGGATCATCATCGTTGATACGGAGGATGCGCTGCTGGTCTGCTCTGTGGAGCGGGAGCAGGAGGTACGCGAACTGGTAAAACGTCTGGAGCAGTGGGAGAAGGACGGACGCGGCCGCTGGCTCTGAGCAACGGCTATCCCAGAGACAAGGTGAGGTTGTATGGAGATATATTGCTTCAAGTGCAAAGTCAAACGTGAGATACAAGACCCCCAACCTGTGTTCCTGAGCAACGGTACACCGGCAACCAGGGGCACCTGTCCGGAGTGTGGAACGAGTCTGTTCAGGATGGGACGCACCCCGGCCCACGAAGGGCTTGATCCCCAGGAACACACGACAATCTCTGCAGCCAGGGCCAGGCTGAACGAATTGCCCAAGATGGTCATCGTCGAATCGCCCGCTAAAGCGCGGACGGTGGGTCGCTTCCTGGGTAAGGATTACATCGTGCGCGCTTCGGTGGGACACGTGCGCGATCTGCCGGCCAATCGGATGGGAGTGGATATTGAGAACGACTTCGCACCACACTACATCATTCCCACCAAACGTAAAGATGTGGTGCGAGAACTGCGCTCTGAGGTACGGAATGCCTCGGAGATTTACCTGGCGACCGACCCGGATCGGGAGGGTGAGGCTATCTCCTGGCATCTGGTCGAGGCGCTCAAGTCGGCCATCGGCCGACGCGCTGTGCATCGGGTCGAGTTCCACGAGATCACAGATGAAGCCGTGAAGCACGCCTTTGCCAACCCCCGCGCGATTGATATGCGGCGAGTGGAGGCACAACAGGCCCGCCGCATCCTGGACCGCATCGTCGGGTATACCCTCAGCCCGCTCTTGCGCGACAAGATGGGGCGGCGAGGCCTTTCCGCTGGCCGCGTGCAGTCGGTGGCCGTGCGTCTGGTCGTGGAGCGGGAGCGGGAGATCGAGGCCTTCGTGCCGGTCGAGTACTGGACCCTGGAGGCGGAACTGGCCAGGCAGGAGGAACAGAGACGCTCTTTCATCGCCAGGTTGCACCGTATACGCGGGGAGGAGCCGCAATTGCCGTATGAGTCCGTCGTGCAGACGGTCATGGCGGAGTTAGAACGCGCTGCTTACAAAGTCACGGACGTCAAGGAAGGACAGCGGCGACGCAGCCCCTCACCCCCATTCACTACCAGCACTATGCAACAGGAAGCTTCACGGCGACTGGGGTTCACGGCCAAACGCACCATGGCCCTGGCCCAGCAACTGTACGAGGGCATTGACCTGGGCGACGGGGCCGTCGGCCTGATCACCTATATGCGTACAGATAGCCTGAACGTCGCCGAGCTGGCACAGCGAGAAGCCAGGGAATTCATCGCCGCCACCTATGGGGCGGAATTCATGCCCCCCGAGCCGCCGATCTATAAGACGAAGACGCGGGGAGCCCAAGAAGCGCACGAGGCTATCCGCCCCACCAGTGTCTTGCGCACCCCCGAGTCGCTCAAGCCATATCTGGATAACAGCCAGTACCGGCTCTACCGGCTGATCTGGGAGCGCTTTGTGGCCAGCCAGATGTCTCCAGCAGTATACGATACCATCGCTGTGGAGATCACGGCCGTGCCCCCATCTTCAGACGGTGAGTATCTCTTCCGGGCAAGCGGTTCCACCCTCCGCTTCAAGGGCTTCCTTATGGTGTACGAAGAGGCGAAGGAAGCAGAGGAGCAGGAAGAATCAGAACGCGCACGTGAGGAGATCCCACCCCTGGTCATGGGTGAAATGCTCGACCTGATCCGGCTGTTGCCGGCACAGCATTTCACACAACCACCACCACGCTATAGCGAGGCAACGCTGGTACGGGCTTTGGAAGAGTACGGGATCGGCCGCCCCAGCACTTATGCTCCCATCCTCTCGACCATTCAGCAGCGAGGGTACGTCCAGCGCCGGGACGGGCGCCTTTACCCGACAGAAGTCGGCATGGTTGTCAACGACTTGCTGGTGGAATACTTCCCCGAGTATATTGATGTGGGATTCACCGCCCAGATGGAGGAGGACCTCGACTTGATCGCCGCCGGCGAGCGCAAGTGGGTGCCTGTGCTGCGCGACTTTTACACCCTCTTCTCCAGCACACTGGAGAAAGCTAAGGAGAAGATGCCGACGGTCGAAATGGGCAATCAGCCCACGGGGGAGGCATGCCCTCTGTGCGGCCATCCTCTCATCTACAAGTATGGCCGTTTCGGCAAATTCATCGGTTGCAGCAATTTTCCGGCCTGCCGTTATAACCAGCCTGTCCTGGTCGGGCTGGGCGTGCGCTGTCCAGAGTGCGGCAGCGAGCTGGTTGAGAAACGCACCAGACGTGGCCGAACGTTCTACAGTTGCTCTAACTATAACAATGGCGATCCCTCCTCCTGCAAGTTTGCGCTGTGGAAGCGCCCTCTGCCACAACCCTGCCCGAAATGCGGCGGGTTGCTGATCGAAACGCGTAAGGGATGGGCCCAGTGCCACGCCTGCCAGGAAGAGTTCGAGAGCGAGAGCCTGCCAAAAGTGGGCGTTGAGGATGATGCATAGACTGCTGGACCGGTTCCTGGTCTATCTGGAAGGGGAACGGAACGCTTCTCCGTACACCATCAAGAACTACGGGAACGATATAGGCCAGTTCCTGGACTATTGCCATGCTCATGGGATAGAAACACCCCACCAGATAGAGCGTTCCCTGCTGCGCAATTACCTGGCGGAGCTGGAAGAGACCGGCTATGCCCACTCGAGCATCGCCCGCCGTCTTGCTGAACTGCGCTCTTTTGGCGACTTTCTGGTGCGCGAGGAAGTGCTTGAGTGTAACCCTTTCCATCTGGTAAGCGCTCCTCGCGTTCCCCAGAAGCTTCCCCAGTATCTTACCCTTGCCGAGGTCGAGGCACTGCTGGCTGTGCCCGATGTCTCTACACCGCCGGGTATGCGCGACCGCGCGATCATCGAGGTGCTTTACGGAGCCGGTCTGCGTGTCAGCGAGCTGGTAAACATGGACGTCGGAGATGTTAACCTCTCACAGGCGCAGGTAAGGGTGGTGGGTAAGGGTAACAAGGAGCGAATCGGGCTGCTGGGCCGGCCAGCGGTACAGGCAGTGCGGATGTACCTTGAGCAGGGCCGTCCGGCTCTTCTGGGACGCCGGTCAGGAAACGCGCTCTGGCTGAATCAGCGTGGTGGCCGCCTGACGGTGCGCGGGGTGGCGATGATGCTGGACCAGGCAGGCCGTAAGGCGGGCATCACCACACATATTTCTCCTCACGTCCTGCGCCACTCTTTCGCCACCCATCTGCTGGATGGTGGGGCTGACCTGCGGGTCGTTCAGGAGCTGCTGGGACACGCCAGCCTCACTACCACCCAGACCTATACCCACGTCAGCCAGGCGCATGCACGAGAGGTCTATATGCGCTCGCACCCGCGCAGCGGATTTGAACCATAGAGCCGGCAGGTCTCATATGCAGGAGTCCTGCCGCGTAACACACCCGGCTTGTTGCAGCGGTATCTTTTGACTTAAACCAGGCGGTGAGAGCTGGAGAGTGAGTAAAGTGTTTGCACCGCCTCGAACGAGCCAAACGCAACGCCTTCACTCATCGCTGCGGCTGTGCCGCATGCCACGCCCCAGCGGGCTGTTTCCTCCGGTGACAGACCTCGTACCATAGCCCAGACCAGCCCGGCCAGCAACGCATCCCCTGCGCCGACAGGATTGCAGGCCTGTACCACAGGTGGCCTGGCCCGCACCACCCATTCCCTCGATGCCAGGAGCAGCCCCTCCGCCCCAAGTGAGAGCGCCACCATCTGCACCCCCTGCCCCAGCAGGAAACGGGCGGCCGCGATGGCATCATCATCGTCGCGGATCTCCTGCCCTGTTACCTCCTGGGCTTCGATGACGTTTGGCTTGATCAGGTAAGGGCCTGCTGCACACCCCAGGCGGAGAGGCTCTCCACTGGTATCGAGTATAGCCTGCGCCCCCAACTCCTGCACGGTACGGATCAGGCGGGCGTAAAAATCTAATGGCATCCCCGGAGGAAGGCTGCCGGAGAGGATCCACAGGTCTCCTGGCCGCACCCGCCTGTTTACAAGCGCGAAGAAAGCGGCCAGCTCTCCCGCGCCGATCACCGGGCCGGCCTCGTTCACTTTGATATAACGGCCGGTTTCCTGTTCTGTGATGACTATGTTTGTACGCGTTTCCCCTGCGATATGCACGAAGTCGGTTGCAATGCCCAGCTCGCGCAGGCCACGCTCCAGCGCCTGTCCTGTCGCTCCGCCGACGAAGCCGAGTGCCAGGCTCTCGGTCCCCAATGCTTTCAACGCCCTGGAAACGTTGAACCCCTTGCCACCCCAGTCCACCCGTACAGCTATTGCCCGTACCATCTCATTAAGCAAAATGCAAGGCACAGTCAGCGTGCGGTCCAAAACTGGATTAGGTGTCACGGTGACAATCATAACAGGATTTACCCGCCTGACCTGTGATCTGTTGTACTACGCCGGTCGGTTACTGCGGTAATTATACCTTCATCAGCCAGGAAGTGGAACATCGATCGAGAGGGTTCCGCCACACTTTTGCGTCCCCCGGCTCGGGATGGTCTACAGAGCGCGCCACAGCAAACTTGACAGGTCGCAGGTTGCGTGATACCATCGTCTGGAACTATTCAGGCCGATGGAACGCAACTCCCGGGGCACTTCGTGCGGTCAGGGCAATCCTGGGGTCATCGCAGGCCGAATTGCCCAGGGCACGCTCTTGTGTCAAAGCTGCCGCTTCTCTCTCACCGGAGGCTGCCCTGCGGTGGGAGGGGATATTTTTCAGGCACCATCTCACCATAAGGGGCCCGACACCAACCCCGTAACCTGGCGGGAGCACACTCTCAGGAACTCCCTCTGCCTGGCGGGCAGGCGAAACCGGTCGTTTCTCAGGAGCGTCAGACGGGTATGAAACTCAAACGTGACCGTCCCACAATTGGGGTACTGGCCGGCTGGCAGGTGTACGCAGGAGCGCTTGATACATTCCTTGGGCCGGTCTACCATGGTATACGGGCTGCAGCACAAAATCTGGGGTGCAACCTGCTACTCTCCTGCAGCATCGACCTGGGCACAGCACGAGGAAGTCCCCGGCTCGCCTGGCCTATATTGGCGCCGGACACAGATTTCGCCCCGGTAGGACCCTGGAACACAGACGGCCTGATCGTGGTAGGGCAATCCAGGTCTGATACGCAGGCCGTTTACCTTCAGCACATCGCTGCCACAGGGCACCCGCTTGTTTTCGTTGGCGCCGGGGAAAGCGGCCCGTCTGTCATTGCTGATAACGAGGGAGGCATCCGCCAGGCGTTTGTGCACCTTATCGAGCATGGGCACCGCCGCATCGCCTTCATTGCCGGCATGAAAGATAAGAGGGGAGATAGTGCGCGCAGACTCAGGGCCTATCAGGAACTCATGCAGGAATACCAGCTTGGGGTGGACGAGAGGCTTATTGCATACGGATTCCATAGCTTCGATGGCGGTCAACAGGCGATGAAGCACATCCTCGAGTCCGGCGCTCCGTTCACGGCGGTGCTGGCAAGTAACGATCGCTCAGCCCTTGGTGCGATCCGCGCTCTGACGGATGCCGGAATAGCAGTGCCTCAAGAGGTGGCCGTGATCGGCTTTGACGATCGGATCGAGGCTACGGCGCACATACCGCCGTTAACTACCGTGCGTTACCCTGCCTTCGAGGAGGGTTACCAGGGGGTCGCGTTGCTCCTTGAATACATTGAAGGAAAAAGACATGAGACCTGCACAATTCGCATCCCTACCCGGCTGGTCATCCGCGAATCCTGCGGTTGCCTGCCCGGTGTGCTCATGGCAGGCCCACCGAATGTAGAGACGTTACCGGATATCCGGGATGCCGAAAGACTCGCACCCCAGATAGCACAGCTAATGGCTGATAAGATGATGCCCCAAATCCAGCGTCTCGGCGCGGACGAGGTTTATCGCCTGTGTCTTCATCTGGTGGAGGCTTTTGTGGCCACCATTGAGACAGGGAAGCCCCTGACCTTCCATATGGCTCTCCGACAAACCCTGCGGCACATCATGTCCAGGGAGGAGGACTTATGCACATGGCAGGCAGCGATCTCGAGCTTACGCGCCAGCCTCCCTTTCATCTGTCGGCGACTCTCGCCCCTTCTTACCCCGAAGCAGGTTGAGGAACTGCTGGATCAGGCCAGGCTGGCAATCGGTGAGGCTCTCCACGAGCAGTATACCCGCCACCTGATCAGGCAGGCCCGTGTTGCCGAATATGTCGGCAGGATGACAGCTCGCTTCTTTGCTGCCCAGGACGAAGCAGCGTTGTTTGATGTACTGTCACAAAGCCTGCCGGAGACAGGTATCCGCCACGTTACGGTGGCCTTCTACGAGCCGGAGAGTGAGGATCCGGTGGCCTGGAGTGTGCTACAGGTGCCCCAGAGGATGAAAGGCACTCGCTTACACACCCGTCAATTCCCTCCGCCAGGGCTATATCCCGAGGATGAACCTTTCAGCCTGGCAGTATTGCCTCTGCTGATTCAGGATCGGGTGCATGGCTTCGTGGCTTTCGACACGGGTAACCTGGAGCCATGTGCTGAGATCGTTCGCCAGCTTGGCGTGGCTCTGGAAGTATATGGCTGTACAGGGAGGCGGTGGAGGGCAAACGGCTGGCCGAGGAAGCGAGTCGCCTGAAGAGCCGCTTCCTTTCGGTAGTGAGTCACGAACTGCGCACCCCGCTCAATCTTATCTGCGGTCTGAGTGATATGTTGCTCCGGGAGAGCGAACAGATTGGAGCTCAGGAATGCAGAGTTAACAGGAAAGACCTGGAAAGGATTTACGTCGGGGCACAGCACCTGGATGGGTTGATCCGCGACGTGTTGGACCTGGCGCAGAGCGATATGGGACAACTCAAACTGGTGTGTGAGCCGTTGGACCTGACCGAAGTGCTGCAACCCATCTCGATGATAGGGGAACAACTGGCGCGAGATAAGGAGCTGACCTGGCGGGCGGAGATTCCCGAGACCCTGCCGATAGTATGGGGAGATCGAACGCGTCTGCGCCAGGTAATATTGAACCTGGTGAACAATGCGGTCAAATTCACAGCTCACGGAGAAGTCGCATTGGAGGCAGTGGTAGAGGATGGCAAGATCGTTGTCTCTGTACGTGATACCGGCCTGGGCATCCCTGCCGATGAACAAGAGGCAATCTTCGACGAATTCCGTCAGTCTGAGAGAACCACGGCGCGGGGCTACGGCGGATTGGGACTGGGGTTGGCAATCTGTAAACGTCTGGTAGAAATGCATGGAGGTGAGATAGGAGTTCACTCCTCAGGAGAGGAAGGAGCTGGCTCTACCTTCTACTTCACCCTACCGATTATGGAAGCCAGCCTCCCCGAAGCCCCGGTGTTGCCGCTCTTCGGACAGAAAGTCCTGCTCCTGACCAAAGAGTCCCGGGGTGATAACGTTTTACGGGACCATCTTACACGACGCGGGTTTGAGGTACTTGAATATCAGGTGCAGGAAACAATCGAGTTGCCATCAGCGATACTCTCCACGCCACCTGACATTGTGGTTGTAGACCTGAAGCTGGCAACAGAGCGCGGGTGGGAAATTCTGAGAATGCTCAAGACCAACCATGCCACCCGTGGCATTCCGGTGTTTTATTGTGAGCTGGCGGGTGATAAAGCAGGAGGACCTCTGGCAGATATAGACTACCTGACCAAACCGATCGGGACGAAGGAGCTGGCGGAGGCGCTGACCAGCCAGGGACTGCTGACAGAAGAGGAGACCGGGATAACGCAGAAAAAGATTCTGGTGGTGGATGACGACCCTGCCGTTCTGGAAATGCATGCGCGCATTGTGGAAACACAGTTGCCGGGTTGTCTTGTATTGCAGGCGAGAGACGGGCGTGAGGCACTGGCACTGCTTCGCCGGGAAAAACCAGACCTGGTATTGCTGGACCTGTTTATGCCGGAGCTGGATGGCTTTGGAGTCCTCGAGGCCATGCAGGCAGATGCGAGCAGCCGCAATATCCCGGTGATTGTGTTGACAGGCCAGACGCTCACGGCTGAGGAGCTGTCGCGCCTGAATCGCGGGGTGGCGAGCTTCATAGAGAAAGGATTGCTCAGCGTCGAGGAAATGATGGAACACGTGGTCGCTGCCCTGGCACACAGGCGCAGGCCTGGCTCCGAGTCCTACCGGACGGTGCTGAAAGCACTGGCTTTCATACACGCCCACTATGCAGAACCGATTTCGCGCAGCGATATAGCTGCACACGTCGGGCTCAGTGAACGGCACCTGACACGTTGTTTCCGTCAGGAAACTGGCATCACGCCGATCACCTACCTTAACCGCTACCGCGTCAAACAGGCCAAGAGCCTGCTGGAAGCCGGGGACAAAGGCATCACAGAGATAGCCATGGAGGTCGGTTTTTCCACCGGCGGTTATTTCACCCGTGTCTTCCGGCAGGAAGTGGGAATCTCCCCCACCGCGTACCTGCAGAGCAGGAAGAGATTGTCCCAGAAATACCAAAGTTCGTCCCAAAAGTAGAAGACTTATTCTGAACAGTGCGGTAATATATGAGATACCTGCGCAGGCGGGTTGTAGGGCGAGGTATGTATCGCTCCCGGAAAGCCTGTCCCGTGTAAGTCCTCTCAGTAACCTTAAGGAAGTCGTCAGAAATGGGCGAACCGACCGGGCAATCACATACTGATACTATTATGGTCGTTGGTGACGATCCGAGCTTCTGCTACCTGATGCGACGTTACGTGAGCAAGAGCGCTTACAACACTGTGTTCGCCTACCTGGGCGAGGAAGCTCTGGCTACGGCCCAGCAGGAGAAGCCCTTAGCGATTGTGCTGGAAGTCGGCCGTCCCGGCACACTGGGCTGGCACGTGCTGCGGGCCTTGAGGGAAAATCCGGCCACTCGCGACATTCCGGTAGTGCTATGTTCGTGGCTGGATGAGGAAGAGCGCGGCCTGGAAGAGGGCGCAGGTGTATATCTGCGTAAACCCATACTATACGAGGATTTCGTGGCCGCACTGGCCAGCCTGGATATCTATCCTGAGAATCCGGATAAGTCAGGTGCGTAGGGAGCGCCTGTAACCTGCGGCTGCCTGATATGCCAGCCGCAGCTCCACGGTGAACCAGGGAGGAGGCAATGGTAACGAGAGCAACCAGGTATGATTGGTTGGGCTACATTGTGGCCTACATTATGTGGATCGTGGTCATGTTGTTGGGAATATGGTTTATACTGGTAAGCCGGGAAAGTCTGACAAGTGCGCTCGCACTTTATGCAATGGGATCACTGCAGCGTTTCTTCGAGGCCAGGTTTTTAGATAAAGTGTATATGGTCGCCATCGGCCTGCTCTGGCTCATCACCGTGATCGTAGCGGAGGATCGCTTCAGGAAAGGCGTTCCTCAGCGCGCCCTGATGAGGCGCTTCGCTGCCATCGCCGGCCCGGAGCTGCTCCTGATCTTCCTGGCCGATGCGTCCTTGTTGTGGCTCCAGGGTGGCAGGACAGGGTGGTCACGCTGGCTCATCCTGGGCAGCGAGCTGGTCCTCGGTATAATGCTTATCGTGTTCTCCCGTTTGCCCCGGACCTCCAAAATGAGTCGGGCCTGATGAAGCTTCCGGATCACATAGCTGCAGGGGCATGGAGACCGCTGTACGTATGTCCTTGCCGGCATCTTAAAGATGCCGGAGTAGAGCCTTCAGCCGGGTTTTCCGCCTGAAGGCTCATTCCCGAGCGCTGATCTTAAATCAATGCCAACAGGAGGAGCTATACCGTATGCCTGTCTACCACGTCTACTATGATCTTCAGAACGGTTTCATCCATCACTGGATCGCGGGAGGCCCTCAGGCCATCCCGGTGCCAGCCCTTGATCACTTCACAGGCGAAGATATCAGACTGCAAATTGCCCGCCATTATTACGAGGAGGAGTCAGGCATCACCGAGACACCTGCCGAGCAGGGCCCGCTCACCGAGGGCACTTTCAAGGTGGGAGACTACGAAGGTGTCTGGACGTGTGTTCACTGCCGGGAAGATCATTTTGTTGACCGCACGGCCTCTTATCCTGCCTGTTACTACCTGCGCTCCTGGGCATATGCAGAATTGATGAGCGAGAGGCCCCAGGAGGTATCGTTACTGCTCACCACCTACGGACCGGCCGACTTATGGCTGAACGGCCAGCATGTGCACCGTCAGGAGCACTTTGCCGACCGCCCCCGCACCGTCGAGTTTGATGCTGTGCTCCAGAAAGGAGCCAATGGCCTCCTGGTACGCTTTGAAGGGGTCACTCTGGGAAGCGAGTGCCCGCTGGCGATGGCATTGCAGGTATGCACACCCGCTTCCACTCAACCCCCCTCCGATCTGCGGGTTCGCCTGCCGACCACAATTATGCAGGTCGCCCGGCGTCAGACGCTCGAAAGGTTGTTCGAGGCAGCCTATCTTGATAGAGATGTGTGTTTCGGAAACGATCCAATCTCTATGTGCTGGCCCGAAGACACACGGCCCGCGAGTGAGTTGATAGCCCGCCTCCAGGATATGTCAGGCCGCATTTACTCAGAGAGCAGGTTCTACCTGGGCGGGGCTAAAGAAGAGCGGGTAAAGCTGGCTCTATCATACATCACCCAGGCAGGGCCACATCGTGTGACGCTGATGCCTGGGATTAAAGAGTACTACGAGGATCAGATCCGCGTCAGACGACAATTTGAGGTATGGACCCTTGGCCCCGGTTTATATTCAGAGTCGCCCTATGGCACCGATGCGGACCGGCGTCGTGAAGCGCTGATCTACGCTGCCAGGCGCACCGTTCCCGATCTCTTCACCGAGATCGCCAGAATGGCTCTGGGCTGGTGGTCCAGGATCGAGGCAGACGTGATTATGCAGGCCATCGCTCGTGTCAATCAACGCCAGGCTGATAGCGTCCGTCTGCTGGCTGGCCTGCTGGGAATGCTGTATCGGTTCGGCGACAGGCCTGAGTTTCCTGAGTCACTCAGGCAGCCGCTGGAGGAGTGCATCCTTGGCTTCAGATACTGGCACGACGAGCCAGGAGTTGATGTAATGGACTATACCGCCGAGGGTAATAGTATACTGTTTCACACATGCGAAATCCTGGCCGGACAACGCTACCCGGAGCACGTCTTTACTAACAATGGCCAGACCGGTCGTTGGCACCGTGAGAAAGGGGAACGTCTGGCATTGGAGTGGCTGTACACACGCGGAGCCAATGGCTTCACAGACTGGGATTCAAGCGCTACTTTCGCCGACACACTGATAGCACTTTCTCATCTGGTGGATATGGCCGAGAATGAGCAGCTCTGGGATATGGCGACAGTGATAATGGATAAGGTGCTCCTCACGCTGGCTCTCAATTCCTACAAGGGCATTTTCGGTTCCACTCACGGGTATGCTCACATTACTGACATGAAGGGAGGAGTCCTGGAGCCGACGGTGGGCATTGCTCGCCTGTTATGGGGCACGGGCATCTGGAACCACAATCTGAGCGGATACGTCAGCCTGGCCTGTGCGAGTGATTATGAACTGACGCCTATCCTGCCCCGGATCGCCAATTCACCGGATGAGATGTGGAACTGCGAGCGGCATGTAGCTGCTGCTTCCTCCGCCTCCGGGACAGAGCACGAGGTAAACAAAGTGACCTGCCGGACCGCCGACTATATGCTCTGCTCAGCACAGGACTATCGGCCAGGCCAGCCAGGTTACAGGGAGCACATCTGGCAGGCAACTTTAGGGCCAGGCGCCGTCGTCTTCGTCACGCATCCGGCCTGTGCTTCGGAAAGTGATGCCTGGGCGCCGAATTTCTGGCTGGGAAATGCCGTCCTTCCACGTGTCGCCCAGTGGAAGGATGTGTTGATCGCGATCTACAACTTGCCGGCGGATGACTGGATGGGGTTCACGCACGCATATTTCCCCATCCATGCCTTCGATGAGTACGCACTACGGGACGGCTGGGCTTTCGCCAGGAAGGGAGAGGGCTACCTGGCGCTGACTTCCTCTCAGGGATTCGAGCTGGTCAGGACCGGATACAGCGCTTACCGGGAGCTACGCTCATACGGCCGGCACAACGTCTGGCTGTGCCATATGGGACGCGCAGCGCAGGATGGCGACTTCGTGACCTTCCAGGAGAAAATGCTCGCTCTGGAAGTGGTTTTCGAGGACCTTTCAGTGCGTTGCACCACCCTGCGAGGTGAGCACCTCGCTTTTGGCTGGGAGGGGCCACTGCTTCGCAACGGTGAGGAGCAACCCCTGACCGGGTTTTTGCACTACGATAATCCTTACTGTAGTGCCGCGCTGCCTGCCACGCAACTGGAGGTCCGCTCGCAGGACTACTTGCTGCGGTTAAATTTTGAGCGTAAGTAACCTTGTTGTAGGACAACTGCCTGCAGTTGTCCTACATACCTGCCCTATATACCGCCGGCAGGTAGAGCTGCCAGGGATTCCACAGTACCCATGCCTGGCGCTCCCACGCTCCCCCTGCCCCATCCTCCAGAAGGGCTGCGCTGTACACAGGTGGATGTAAAGGCTCCGCGGGCACACTCACCTGATACGTAAGGATTATCCCCTCTCCCGCTGCCAGCTCTCCCCTCCAGATCAGCGTATCCGTCAGCACTTCTACCGTCCCCCACCCTGTCCAGCTTATTGAGCCTGGCACCAGGCGACTATCCGCCGGCAGAAGTATGATCGCCTGTGCTGCACCGGCGGCATCCGGACCGCTGTTCACGATTGAGAGCACACAGGTTATGCAACCTCCGGGACGCACGGCGGCCGGGGCACACCGGAGTGTGGAGGGGGAGAGGTCCGCTCCGCCAACCCGCACTATTGCTGAACGGCGGAAATGTATCCCCTGCTCTTCCAGTCCCAGAGAGGCAGTGTTGATGAGAAAAGAACCTGGCGGCACTTCCGCAGAGATGGTGACCCGGTAGGTGAATACAACATCCTCTCCTGGTGCCAGCCTTCCCTCCCAAGACACCCGGCGCGTGGATGGGAGGTAAGAGGCCGCGCCGGTAAGGCTGTCCGGCACCAGCGTTACAGAGACGGGCAGGGTATTGGAAAACGATACATCTGTCGGTTGTGGGCCATCGTTGCGCAGTACGGCGGTGCAGGTAATGACGGCTCCAGGGAGGACGGTCTGCCGATCGGCTGAAAACGTGGAGTCACCCAGCCAGCTCAACCATCCGATGACCCGTTCCATCACCCCGGTACGTCCGGCCTCAGGCAACGCTTCGAAAGGGAACGAGAAAAACAGGGTTTTGTAACCGTCGGTCCGGTTACTCAATGCAATAGGGCGGTGCTCAAGCTCGCGGAAAACAACCGCCGTGCCAGGCGCCGGCACGAGCGCATCCGAGAAGTTGCGGAAGGGGTAGTCCAACCGATACGGCCCCAACCATTCACTTATCGGGTTCTCCGGCACGCCGATTGCCAGGGTTGGAGTGACATCCTCAGTATGATCCGCAACCCCCAGGTACGTACGGGCAAGCGGATCACTGTGATGATAGTAAAGGAAATCCTGGGATGAAAGGAACAGCCGCCCTCCTTCTTCGAGATAGGCTCTCAGCATCGCTTCTTCCTCTCTGGTCACCGGCGCGTACCAGTCGTATCCCGTATACCAGACTACGATGGGGTAAAGTCTCAACATTTGGAGCGATGGGCTGCTTCCGGCCGGTTCACGCCCGTTCTGTCCTGTGCGCCAGTAATCGTAGGGCAGAGCTGTTGCCCTGAGGGCTGTCTCATATCTGGCCTCCTGGTTGTACCAGCGATCATCGTCAACCAGCAGGATGGGAGCAGGCGCCTTGGTCTTCAGCGCAACCTGTGTCGTCAGAGTTCGCGAGATGGTTGAACGCGCGGTAAGGGTAACGATGTCCTGTGCGTCCCACAAGACACCGTAAGGGATGGTGACGGAGATGAGCACAGTAGCTGTGGTGCATGGAGCCAGTCTCAGAGAGGTCGCGCTGAGCTGAGTGGCCCAATCCACTCCCTCGAGCGAGAGGAGTACGGTATCGGTGACCCCCCCCTGCCCCGTATGCCGGACCTCCACAGTATGTGTGACGGTATCGCCGGGCAGCCCGATCTTCGGTGATGTGCCGACGGTCAACTCAAGCCCCGCCGCGGGAGGGGGTGCGACCAGCCACTCTATGGCGCGCCTCATCACCTCCCGCCTGGCAGCACGGTCCGCTATGGCCTCGAAGCCGAAGGAGAAATAAATGCTCCGGTAGTTTAAACACGTCCCGGCACGGATGCCGCCATAAGCTCCTCCCTGATATGCCCACACCGCGGCTGCAGCGCTCGTGTCAGCAACCTCAACTTCGTCCGGGTAAAACTGGTTATCTGCCCCACCGGGGCCGGTAATGGTGATGGTCAGGCCTGCAAACAGGTCGCCGGTGACCCCGTACAGGACGCGCGTGGGCGCATCATCGCTGACAAGACTGGCCTTGAGATAGTCGCGATAGTAGTCGCTCCAATACCCCAAAGCACCTCCTCCGTCCCAAAACCCGATGTCCTGGCCACTCAAGAGCAAGCGACCCCCACCGTCAAGGTATTCTTTGAGCGCGCCATCCGCATCCAGGTACCCCGGCGAATCCAGAGGTGCACTCCATACCACAATATCGCGGGCGGAGAGAGCTGAAGAGGGCGGCAAATCGGCGGGCGGGTGTTTGATCCTCCACGTGTCATAAACGTATCCCAGATCGTCAAGTGCCTGGCGGAAGTAAGCTGCCTGACTGCCGTAATACCATGCGCCGCTGTCAACCAGCAAGATGGAGGGGGCATGAGGCAGAGCAAGGTTCACTGAGATGACCTGGCCGGCCTGGACAACCGCCGTGGCAGTTACGACGCGATACCCGATCCTGCGTGCGGATAGAGTGTAGACCCCCGCAGGCAACTCAAAGTCGTATGCTTCGGCAACCGTCTCCACAGGGGTATCCAGCATGCTGACTGCGGCTGTGATCGGCTGGCCGGTGGCTGCATCGGTGACCCGGCCACGCACTATGCCGGCCGGCAGACGGGTCAGGGCGAAGTCCACCACGCTTTTTGTATCGGTGGCGACCAGGAGCCGGCGGACCGTCTCAGGCGTATAACCGAAGGCCGAAGCGGTCAGGTCATACATACCCGGGGCCAGCGCCAGGAGGTAGGTGCCATCCGCAGCGGTAGTGGTACTGCCTCCACCTGCCTGATATGCAATAGCCTCAACCAGCGCACCGACGACGGGTTCATTGCTTCCGGCCCTTCTGACCGTCCCTGAGATCAGGCCCGGCCGCGCCAGCGCTGTTGCGGCGGCCAAACCATCCAGGCGGCCCCAGCCGGCATCGTTATTGGGATGTGGTGTGGTAACAGGCACGGCAGTGCCGGTAATCAGATGAGCCAGCCGGTCAACGCTCAGGGTGGGACTGATCGAGCGCAGCAGCGCAGCGACACCGACAACGTGAGGGGTTGCGACAGATGTGCCGCTCGCCGAAGCGTAAGCACCTCCGGGCATCGAGGAGCGCACCTGTACACCGGGTGCCACAACATGCGGCCGGATTTCCTGCCACGGAGATGGCCCCCGGCTGGAAAAGTACGCCACCTCGTCATCCTGGTCGCTGGCTCCAACAGCGAACGCTTCCGGCATGGAAGCAGGTGAATTAACCGTGCCGTAAGCAGGGCCGTTATTTCCGGCCGCAAAGGCTACAAAAATGCCCGCCGCCTGCAACGCCCGCAGGTCCGGTCGGAATAATTCCAGCGCCCCGTTGGGGTTGCCCCAGGAACAATTAACCGCATCGGGAGCACGGGCAGGGTCCCCGCCTGGAGCAAGCAGCCATTGAAAACCCTGGTGAATCCACGAATCGTATCCGTACCCCTCGTTGTTCAACACCCGTACCGCGATCCAGCGTGCTCCAGGCGCGACGCCGATCCCTCCCCGTCCCACAATGGTGCCCATTGTGTGAGTGCCATGGCCTTGACCATCCACCGGGTACACGGCGCCGCCGTTGGTGGCATCGTACCAGTTGTAGAGATGATTGTGCAATCCGTGAGGGTTGTAACCACGGTAACTGGTGTGCAGCGCAGGATGGAGCCAGTCCACACCGGTATCCATGTTGGCCACCACCGCATTGCTGCCGGAGATATTGAGCGTACTCCAGACCTGATCAGCACGGATGCGGCTCACACCCCATTCGACCCCGAGCGCTGAGACAGGACCCGGCACCTCACCTCGTTCGGGCGGCTCCTGGATCGGCTCCGGCAGCCAGCGACGATAGTGATCAAGCCGGATCGAATCGACAGCAGGATGAAGTGCCAGAGTCCGGATAAACGAGGGGCGGGCGCTTACCGCCACGCCGTTGAAAATCCAGAATGGGGTATAGGTTTCCACAAGCCCGGCGGACTGTGCACCTGCCAGATAGGCCAGCAGTAAAGCCTGCGCACGCCCGGCCACGGCGCGCAGAGCTGAAACAAGCTGCGAGCGGGCATCGGCAGGATTTTCCGCGCCGGAGACTATAAGCTCAGGATCGCTCTGCTCCCGCAGATAAACGATGACTCTCAAATGCTCATCTGGCCGTGTTTCCAACAAGACCCGTGCCAGCTCTGGCTCAAGCACGCCGTGGGCATAGCCGGTGTCTCCGTTATCGGGCCACGATGGCATCATCAACCTGGCTGCCTCCTCCAGAGGCAGCGGAGGGGCCGCATGTGCCCCTTCACTTGCCAGGAAGCAAAAGATAAGTATCATACCTAACGTACGGGAGAGCCGGTCCATATTGCTCCAATATCCCTCAGCAGACGATCGAAAGTCACTTCTGCCTGAGGAGCCATCATCGGTTTGCATACGAGTGTGAGAAACGCATAACGCGAAGCCCCAAAGAGGGCAATGCCAACGGCCTGATCTTTACCCTCGACGATATTATACACCAGTATGGAGGAAACAGAATGTTGACAGCAAAGCTGCCACGTGTGTCCATCGCCCACCTCCCCACCCCTTTGGAGGCGCTATCCCGCCTGACAGCGCAGCAAGATGGGCCTGAGCTATGGATCAAGCGAGATGATCAGACCGGGCTGGCAACAGGAGGTAATAAAGCACGTAAGCTGGAGTTCCTGGTCGCCGACGCCCTGGCTCAGGACGGCGGGTGCGATACTCTGATCACCTGTGGTGCCGCTCAATCCAACCATGCCCGCCAGACTGCTGCAGCAGCAGCCAGATTTGGACTGGCCTGCTGGCTCGTCCTGCGCGGGGAGCCGCCTCCACAACTGAGCGGGAACCTGCTGCTCGATCACCTGCTGGGGGCCGAGATCGTATGGGCCGGGAACCGTCCACTGAGCGACGAGGCAGCGCGGGTGGCAGCCCGACTGCGGGCAGAGGGGCACCGTCCTTACATCATCCCATACGGGGGAAGCAACCCCATCGGCGCTGCCGGCTATGTGGCAGCGATGGAGGAACTGCTCGCCCAGTGCGAAGCGCACAGGCTCTATTTTGACCACATTGTCCTGGCATCATCAAGTGGCGGCACGCAGGCCGGGCTGATGGTAGCCTCCCGTGCTCTACACTACACCGGTCAGATCGTGGGTATCAGCGTGGATCTGAGAGGCGATGCCCTCCGGCGCACGTTAAGTGAGCTGGCTACCGCGACGGCAAAACTGCTTGGGCTGGCGGAGAGCTTTACCCCGCAGGATTTCTGTGTGGTGGATGATTATCTGGGCGGCGGGTACGGTGTGATGGGCAAACTGGAGCGGACAGCCATCCTGACACTTGCCCGCTCCGAGGGCATCCTGCTTGACCCCGTCTATACCGGCCGCGCTTTTGGGGGAATGCTGGACATGATACGCCGTGGCGCGTTCGGCCGGGGAGAACGGGTGCTTTTCTGGCACACGGGAGGCACGGCGGGTATCTTTGGCTACGCCGATCAGTTCGTAGCTGTTCAGGCCGATTGAAATCACCCTGCCATCCTCAGGCACTTCGTGCCGGGCATCGGCATACCGGCACGCCGGTCGGCGTAGACCGACCAATGGCCCGCAGCTCCAATGACGACGCGCCCACGGCCACAGCCTGAGAAATACCGATCAACCCGTGTGCACCCACACACCGTTTCCTCCATGTCAGGCGAAGGTATCCGAAGCAGGAGTGATTTTGGCTACGCCGGTGCTGCTCCTCCTGCCCGGAGTCGAGGCTTAAGCCGGCTTGCGCCACGTTTGCACCGGCCAATACTACAACCGCAGATGCCCAAGATGACCGTCACCTGTAAGGCCGGGGGGCAATCAAACTCCTGTGTCATACCAGGGGATGCTCGCAAATGTCAGGCGTCAAGGCAGGTGACAGTCACTCTGGCCTTTCAAAACGGGGAAGGTGCGGTTGTAGTACTAACGCCTCAACTCCGCCCCTGGATTGGAATTTACCTGGAAATCCCGACTACCGGGTGTATTGTCAAAAGCCTTAAGATAAGATAAAATGGGGGCAACCATTCAGACCAATTGAAATCGGCCTCTTCAGGTGTGCGCCGGGTATCTGATGAGCCATCCCGTTAAGATTTTAAGAATAACCTGCCAGGTAGGGATCGCTTAATAATGTCATAGACACCGTTTTTGGACGGTCCCATCCGGAGGCCTGTGATGAACAAACCATATATCCTGGTCGTAGATGACCATGAGCCATTACTGGCGGCGATCAAAGTGATCCTGGAGAGCCAGGGTTATGAGGTCTCGACCGCTACCGATGGATTGGAAGCGCTCAAAGTAATGGAGCAGGTAAATCCTGACCTGATCATCGCTGACGTGATGATGCCACGTATGGACGGCTTCGCCCTCTACGAAGCGGTCCGTGCCCGCCCCGAAGGAGTGACCATCCCATTCATCTTTCTGACCGCCAGGACGGAGAAAGAGGACAGGCTGAAGGGCAAGGGAATGGGTGCGGAAGATTACATCACCAAGCCCTTCGATCCCCAGGAGTTGTTGGTGGTGGTCGAGAGTCGCCTGGGGCGTGCCAGAGCGATCCAGGAGGCCTCTGAGGCCCGGTTCGAGCAGCTTAAACAGCAGATTGCCAGTGTGCTGGGTCATGAGTTGCGTACCCCACTCACCTACGTGCGCGGTTACACCGAGCTGGCCCTGGAGCAGGTCCAGGAGATCCCGGCCTCTCCCGAAGGCCTCCAGAATTTTCTGGAGGGGATCAGAAAAGGAGCCGACAGGCTGAACCGCCTGGTGGAAGACCTGCTGCTGATCGTTCAGATAGATACGGGGCGGATCGCCGAAGAATTCAATATGATGGCCTGTACCTATCCGGCACTTGAGGCCCTCATTGACTCCACCGTCCACCAGTACAGGCAATATGCCAGGGAGCAGGGGGTTGAGCTGACACTCGTGATTGGTTCGCCGCTCCCGCCTGTCCGCCTGTGCGAGCACCTCTTTGCCAATGCCCTTGGCAGACTGATCGACAATGGGATTAAATTTTCCCAGCTTAAGCGCAATCGGGAAAAGCGTGTCACAGTGAGCGCTTCCAGAACGGAGGAATGGGTAGAGGTCACCGTGGAGGATAAAGGAGTGGGTATCCCGGCTGACGAGCTTCCCCATCTTTTCGAGCGATTCAGGCAGATTGGCCGGGAAAGGATGGAGCAGCAGGGCGCGGGCCTGGGCCTGGCCATCGCCAGGGAACTGATCAGGCTCCACGGTGGCGATATTGTGGTGGAAAGTCAGTACGGGCAGGGCAGCCGCTTTACGATCCGCCTTCCGGTGCTCTAAAGAGCGGTCCCATATGGTGACCTGTCCCTTGCCTGGACCATTGGGATTCTGCTCAGGCGGGACCGGAGGTCACCACCGGAAGCATGTGGTCACCGGCCGGCACAGGCTGACGCCCGGCGCGGAGCACCTGAGAAGACCGCTTTCAATCAGCCGAAAAGTTAACCACCCCTCAGAAATTGCCGGTGATACAATAAAGGAGAAGTTATATGGACGCCAAAGGTACTGTGGCCGGCTACCATGCCGGAAATGTGGTAATCTTCTACGGCCTCTCGACCTGTATCTGGTGCAGACGGACACGTCAGTTTCTGGAAGAGCAGGGAGTGCAGTTTGATTACATCTACGTGGACCTGCTCAAGGGGGAGGAAAAGGAGGAAGTGCTCGCCCAGGTCCGGCGCTGGAATCCGGCGGTCTCCTTCCCCACCGTGGTGATCAACAGCACTCAGTGCGTGGTCGGATACAACACGGAAGCGCTCAAGAAGGCACTGGGGTTGTAACCGATGGACCACAGCGTTTCCCCTGAGAAAGTCGAGCGGGTTTATCAGGCGCTCAGGCGTTGGGCAGAATCCACCGGATATTACCTTAATCCGGACCGCGATTTCACACTCGGCCTGGTAGAGGGGCTCCTTGTCAACCGTGAACGGTACGGGTATCAGGCCTGTCCCTGCCGGCTGGCAACAGGTGACAGGGAGAAAGACCGGGACATCATCTGTCCGTGCGACTACCGGGATGCTGACATAGAAGAGTGGGGAACCTGCTATTGTGGCCTCTACGTATCAAAAGAGGTGGCAGAGGGAAAGCGCCAGATTCAGTCCATACCGGAGCGACGCCCGCCAGAGAAAAGGTAGATAAGGGACGGGAAGGCAGTGGGGGAGTCAGGCACGTTATCTGCCGACATTATGGTCGTACACCCGGAGCCTGAACATTTGTGCATGATCCACTCGGTGCTTCAGGCCGGCGGGTATATGGTGCGTGGCGTCAGCTCAGGCAAAGCGGCGCTGGCGGCTGTACATCGAAAACCGCCCGATCTCATCCTGTTAGAGCTTCGCCTGCCCGATATGGATGGCCAGCAAGTAATCCGCTCTCTAAAAGCTGAGCCAAACCTCCCTTTCATCCCGCTTATCGCCACGACAGCAACCTTTACCAAAGAACAGGTCCTGGCCGCGCTCGACGCTGGAGCCGACGAGTTCATCGCCGGACCCGTAAACGATGTAGAACTGCTGGCCCGGGTGCGAGCAATGTTGCGCCTCAAGGCCCTCACGGAAGAACTGGTCAGCCTGGATGCTCCCCTTAAGCACAGCGCGCTTACACGCACCGGTGAGCCGAAACGGGCACAGACCACCATATGTCGCAACGAAAAACTGGCAGCACTGGGCCATATGGCCGCCTCAATCGCCCACGAGATTAACAATCCTTTGAGTGCCATCTTGCTTAACATCTACCTGCTCCGACAAAGTCTGCCACCCGGACAGCCCATCCACGAGAGCCTGGACCTCATTCAGCAACAGGTGGAATCCATCGCTCGCCTGACCGAGCAGTTATCCCACTTTGCCAGACCGCCGCGCAAGGAGCGCAAGAAGGTAACCCTCAACCAGGTGATCGAGAACGCCTTAACCCTGACGGCCGGGGAACTTCGGGAACACCAGATCACTATCGAGCGCAACCTCGAACCCCACCTGCCCCACGTTCTGGCCTCGCCGGAACAGCTAACCGATGTGTTCACGAGCATCATAGCATATATGAGTCACACTATGCCGGAAGGTGGTACTCTGAGCATCTCAACCATGACCAGCGATGATAATGTCTGCGCTCACCTGACGGGCAGGGGCACAACCATTGCGCCGGAGGTGTCAGATCATATCTTCGAGCCTTATTTCACCCTCGGTGCCGACCACGCTCTCAACCTGAAGCTGGCCATCTCCTACCGGATTGTGCAGGACCATGGGGGAGAATTGAGCGTTGAATCGCAAGCCGGACAGGAAACAACCTTCATCTTGCGCCTGCCCGCACCCGGTGAAGCAAGGGACTAACTGAAAGCAAGGGTTCGTTCGACTTTGATACAGATCACTTAACTGTTGCGGAGGCAAACAATGAACTGGGACACACCTCAAGGTATTCTGAGAAAAGGCATGAGTCTCGAGAGAGACGGTTACAACTTTTATACGCAGGCAGCCGCACGCACCTCCGACCGACGCGGCCAGGCGATGTTTCAGGACCTGGCTGCCCAGGAAGTGGAGCACCTCAGGTTGCTGCTGGCCCAGTACAGGGCACTGGAAGAAGGACGGGGGTGGATTCCATACCAGGAGGCGTTACAGGCCGACTTTCCACTCGATCCGGCCAATCCCGAACTGCCAGGCGAGGAGCCGCCGGAGCGGTGGCCCGTCTTCACCCCTGAGAGGGAAATCTCCGTTGAGGGGGACATTGCGGCATTGGAATTCGGCCTGGAGACAGAGCGGATTTCCCGCGAATTATATGCCCGGGCAGCTCAGGAAGCTGACAATCCCACCGCACGTCAGGTGTATGAGTTCCTTACCCGCCAGGAAGAGGGTCACTACCGTCTCCTCCACGATACCCATGAGTATCTGACTCAGCATCATACCTGGTGGGACAGAGAAGAAAAACCCTTCTTCACCGGCTGATCCGGGGAGCGGCAACATGAACCCGCATAATCTCACCATCCGTATCGGCGGCGAGGCGGGAATGGGGCTGGAGTCCAGCGGCGCCGGTTTCGCCAGGGCGCTGACACGGGGAGGGCTGTATGCCTTCGGTGTCGCCGACTACTACTCCCGTATCCGCGGCGGTCACAATTTCTTCTCGATACGCGTTTCCCCCCAACCCCTGTACTCCCATGCGGAGCCGGTCCACCTGCTGCTGGCATTGGACCTGGAAACAATCGTTCGCCATATTGACTCCGTGGTCGAAGGCGGCGCTGTAGTCTATGATGCCAGAGAGACGCTCCCCGAGCACCTGCGGAGAAGCGATGTCACTTTCTTTCCTGTGCCCCTCACTGCTCTCGCCAGAGAACAGGGGGGCAGTGAGGTGATGCGCAATACACTGGCGTTCGGCATAGCGGCAGGGCTGATCGGTTTTGACCACCGTTATCTCGAGAGTGTCATCCGGGATAATTTCTCCCGCAAGGGTCAGGCGGTCGTGGATGCCAATCTGCGTGTGAGCGAACTCGGAATGCAGACAGGCCACACCCTGCAGGCTGATTTTCCCTTTCGCATGGAGGCGATACCGGATGCCCCGCGCCGTTTAATCCTGAGCGGCACCGAAGCCTTCGCGCTTGGAGCGCTGGCGGGTGGTTGTCGCTTCGTGGCCGGCTACCCTATGACGCCAGGCTCACCGGTGCTCCAATGGTTTGCAGCCCACGCCAGCGAGTACGGCGTCGTGACCAAGCATGCCGAGGACGAAATCGCGGCCATCAACATGGCTATTGGCGCCGCTTATGTGGGCGCACGGGCGCTGGTACCTACTTCCGGCGGCGGCTTCTCCCTGATGGTAGAAGCCCTCGGGCTGGCCGGTATCACGGAAGTCCCGGTGGTCATCTACAATGCCCAACGGCCCGGCCCCTCTACCGGCATGGCCACCCGTACTGAGCAGGCTGATCTGCTGTTTATGATTCACGCCTCGCAGGGGGAATTTCCACGCTTTGTGCTCGCCCCCGGCACGATAGAGGAGTGTTTCGAAGCAGGCTGGCGATCGTTCAACCTGGCGGAGCACTATCAGACTCCTGTGCTCGTGCTGAGCGATCACTATCTGGCCACTTCATACCGCACGGTTGATGTGGAAGCCCTCGATTTCGCCGGTGTAACCATTGATCGCGGTGCGCTGCTTACCAGGACAGAGCTTGACGCGCTCGACGAGCCGTACAGGCGCTACCGCATCACTCCCTCTGGTATATCGCCACGCACGGTGCCGGGCCATCCCAACGCCGTATGGGTCTCCGACTCGAGTGAGCACAACGAGTACGGCGCAGGCGATGAGGACGCCGCCAATCGCACCGCTCAGGTGGACAAGCGAGCACGCAAGGTGATCGGCGCTGAGAAAGACCTGCCCCAACCTTCCCGGTTCGGTCCCCCAAAGGCGCGGGTGACCTTTCTGTGTTGGGGTTCCACCTATGGCCCCCTGCGTGAGACGGTGGAGCGGTTGAACGCAGAGCAGCCCGGCAGCGCTGATATGCTACACTTCAGCGGATTGTATCCTTTCCCCAAGGCAGCGACAGAAGCGGCATTGGCACAGGCGCAGCGCCTGATCGCCGTCGAAGGGAATGAGACCGGTCAGTTCGAGACGCTTCTGCGCTGTTGCACCGGCAGATCGGTGGATGGAGCAATTCACAAGTACGACGGACGGCCATTCAGTCCCGAGTACATCCTGAACAACCTGGCCGGAAAGGTGTGAGATGCTGACCCGCAAAGACTTTGAAGGAAGAGAACGCCCTACCTGGTGCCCGGGCTGTGGTAACTATGGCATACTCAACGCCATAAAAATGGCCCTTGTCGAGCACCAGATCGCCCCTCACGAGATTTTTATAGTCAGCGGTATCGGCTGCGGCAGCAAGCTACCCCTCTATATGAAGGTTACCGGCTACCATACTCTGCATGGCCGGCCGGTTGCCATTGCTACAGGTGCACGTCTGGCCAACCATGGCCTGAGGGTGATGGTCGTACATGGTGATGGCGATGGCTACGGCGAGGGACTGAGCCATTTCCTCAACGCAGCACGTCGCAATGTGCGTATAGTAGACCTGGTCCAGGATAATCGCATCTATGGCCTGACCAGGGGCCAGTACTCTCCAACCAGCGAGTACGGCAAGCGCACCCCCACTTCCCCCGAGGGGGCCCTCGAGCAGCCGGTCCAGCCGCTCGCCCTGGCGATCGCTGCCGGCGCCACGTTTGTCGCGCGCGGTTACTCAGGAGAACTTCAGCATCTGGCCTGGCTGATCGGCGAAGCACTGGAGCACCCGGGCTATGCGCTGATTGACGTGCTCCAACCATGCGTCACCTTCAATCGGGGATACGCCTACGAGTTTTACAACCAGCGCGTCTACAAGCTGGAAGATGAGCCAGGGTACGATCCGTCTGATCGCACCGCAGCCTGGGAAAGGTCCTATGAATGGGGAGAGCGCATACCCATCGGCATCATTTACCGCGGCAGCCCGCTCCCTACTTATGAAGAGCAGGTGCCGGCCCTCAAAAGCGGTCCACTGGTGGCAAGAGCGCTTGAGAAGTTAACCACGGCGCAGATCGATGCTCTGCTTGAGGAGCTCGCCTGAAAGAACCCCACGCTCTTCAGCACTCTGGAGGTCCGGGTCTGAAACTTGCGAGGCAACTTTCAGCCCAGGGGCAGGGACCGGCCGGAGTAAGGCAATGTCTCACCCCGATGCTGTGGTAAACACATGACTATTCAGGCGGTGACTGTAGGGGGCGAGGTGCGCCTCGCCTGCACACCCTTTTGGGCCCGCGGCGCCAAAGGGCGTAAGGGCGAGGTGTACCTTGTCCATACAGTCACCGCCTGATGGTTACAACGCGTGTACAGATACTGTTCAGGCATGGACGATGGCACGTACACTTCCCTTCAGCAACCTGAGTGCCCGCGAATGGCACAACCTGGGATTATCTGCCGTCTTTGTTTTTTATCTGCTGCTCTTCTGGTGGGGATTTGCCAGCGGCGGCCTGTTCCTGGGCCTGGGTGGTGACTACCGCAGCTACTGGAGCGCCGGGTACATAGCCCGCACCCACGGATTTGCCCACGCCTACGATCTGGCCTCCCTGGCAAAAGTCCAGGCAACGATGCTGCCGCCCCCGTACAACCAGGACCTTTTTCCTCTGCCCATGTTCTTCCTTCCAACTTTCCTCCTGCCCTTCTGCCTGCTGTCATATATGGAGCCGTCACTCAGCTTCGTGGTGTGGACGCTCCTCAACAGCGTCATCATTTGCACATACACGCTCTTTCTGCTACGTTCCTGGGGAGAGAACGCCTTTTCCCCAAGACTGTACGTGCTCCTTCTCCTGTTCTTCCCTGTCTTCAACGCCCTCTTCTGGGGAACCGCCAATGTCTGGCTGCTCATTGCAGTGGGCGAGTTCGTGCGCCACGGATGGAATGGCAGGCCATTCCAGGCTGGCGCCTGGCTGGGAACGATGTTGCTCAAACCTCAGGCCCTTGTCCTCCTCCTCCCGGCACTGCTGTTCCAACAGGCCTGGAAGGCTGTCAGCGGTTTCCTGCTGGTGGGGGGCCTGCTGATCGGCAGTTCGTGGCTGGCGATAGGAACACGCGGGATGGTCAACCTCCTGCACTTATGGCTTGGGCTGGCTGGAGGAATGCCCACCGCCAGCGTGGAGCAAATGATGAACTGGCGTATGCTTGCCGTGAACTTAAGCCCTCCGCTCCCCGCTGCACTCGCCTGGGGTCTGGCACTGCTCGGTATGGCGATAACACTGGGCCTGACACTGCGGTGCTGGACTGTGCCCCTCTTTCAAGACCGGGCGCGTTCGGCGCTGGCTATTATGGGCCTCCTGGCAGCGACAAACGTGCTATCCTGGCATGCTCACTTCCATATCGCCATCATTATGTTGCCGGTAATGGCCTGTCTTTTGACACAAAATCGGCTCCCACTGACTCTGCCCTTGCTATGGGTCTATCTCCCTTCGGCAGGGTTTTTCCTCAGCCTGGTAGCCTCCGTGCTTCATCTCCCCACCGTGGGGAACCTTTTTTACGGGCTGAGCGGGCTGATCACCAACCTGTACACCCTCGTCTGGGTCTGGCAGAGTTTCCGTGCTTCTCGATGATTCCTTCCTGCGCAAACTGAGCACCCTGAAACTGGTCACCCACCGTGCGCGCGTCGGACAGGCGGCCGGGGAGCGGCGCTCCACCAGGCGTGGCACCTCGGTGGAGTTCGCGGATTACCGCGATTACACCCGGGGGGACGATCTGCGCCATGTTGACTGGAACATCTACGCCAGACTGGAACGCCCTTATGTCAAACTTTTCGAGGAAGAGGAAGACCTGGCCGTTCACATTCTGCTTGACGGGAGCGGTTCGATGAACTGGGGGGTCGGAGAGGAGAACAAATGGCTCTGGGCGCGCCGGATGGCAGCGGCGCTGGGGTACATCGCGCTGGCAGGCGGAGACCTTTTGACAGTGACTACGATATGTCGTCCACAGCCGGTAGCCTTTGGGCCGGTGCGCGGGCAGGTGAGTACACTTCGTTTATTCGAATGGCTGGAGACGTTAAAAGCGGAGGGCACAACCGACCTGAACGCAGCACTGCGCGCCTGCGCGCTCTCCGGCAGGCGGGTCGGACTGACGATCCTGATCTCCGACATGTTCTCTCCGACAGGGTTCGCTGATGGCCTGACAGCACTTGCAGCGAGCGGCCACGAACTCACCCTTGTCCATGTGCTTGCGCCGGATGAAATTGATCCGCCGTTTGGTGGCGACCTGCGGTTGCTGGATGTGGAAGGGGGTGTTCCCCAAGAGGTTACGGTTGATGCCGGTGTGCTGGCACTTTATCGTCGGCGGCTGGCAGCCTGGCAGGAGGAGATCCGCGCTGTGTGCCGCGCTCGCGATGTGCGTTACCTGGCTGGAGCAACCGAAGTGCCTTTGGAGCGTATAATCTTATACGAGATGCGACGGACTGGATTGGTGAAATAACCTCCTCCCGTCCGGATCTCAGCTTCGGGAGTCAGGCAGAGCACTTACAGGGAGGTAGAGATGAACCAGAGACCCGGTTGTCTATCCGGCCTGCTCAGGCTGGCCTTTTTGAACTGGCTCTTCGACCGACTACAGGAACGATTTGGTTTCGGCAGGGGAGCCTCATGCACCGGATGCGGTTGTGGGGTTATTCTGTTGATCCTGTTCCTGATCCTGGCCTGCTCGGTCATCACCGGAACGGACTGGTTCCGTCTGGGGTTCTGACCGTCAGGAATCGGCCACAGGTACGGTAAAAGAGAATGTGGTCCCCTTTCCGGGCTCACTCTCCACCGTAATGCGTCCTCCCTGCAACTCGACCAGGCTTTTGACGATGCACAACCCCAGCCCGGTGCCGGGCATCTCACGGACCACGGGGTTCTCGGAGCGGAAAAACTTGGTGAACAATCTGGCCTGTTCATCCGGCGAGATGCCAATGCCGGTGTCGGACACGGCGCAATGTACAAAGCTATCCTGCTGCCAGGCCCGTACCTGGATGTGGCCGCCCTCTGGGGTGTATTTGTAAGCGTTGCTGAGCAGGTTGATCAGGATTTGCGCTAACCTGGCAGGGTCAGCCCGGACCTTTGGCAGATCCTCCGGTATCTTTACCGTAAGCTGCTGAGAGCGGGCCTCGATCTGGGCCTGTGTGGCCTGCAAAGCATCCCTCAGTGCCTCGGAGAGATGTACCGTCCTGAGTTCCAGGCGCATATGGCCGGTTTCGATGCGCGAGATATCCTGCAGGTCAGAGACCAGAATCTGCATGCGCACGACATTGCTGCGCATCGTGGTGATAAACTGCTCCTGTTGTGGCGTAAGCGGCCCACACATGCCCTGTAAGAGCATGTCGGCGTATCCCCGGATCGAGGTCATCGGTGTGCGCAGCTCGTGAGCCACGATCGAGACAAACTCCGACTTGGCCTGATCGGCCTGGCGTACCGCCTCGTAGAGATGCGCGTTCTCAATGGCGATGGCAGCGTAATCGGCAAGGGCCATAAGTAGCTGCTGTTCATGGCTGGAGAAGGGGCGCGTGCTCACACGGTTCCCTGCTCCCAGTGCTCCGATGATCCGGTCACCTATCTTGAGCGGGGCCGAGAGCATCGCTCCGGTGGTGGTGATGCTCCCGGCACTGGCAGCACTGGCTGCCAGTTCCTCAGCGGAGCGATGTCCTGTTGACCTGATCTCTCCGGGCACCCGCTGGCGACGGATCACCGGGCGCAACTGGCCGCTCTCCTCATCGAGCAACACCAGTGTGGCCTCCTCCGCACCGATCAGGTAGAACACGGCGTCTATGATGCGTTCCAGGAGCTGGTCAAGGGAGAGCAGAGCAGTGACCGATTTTCCCACTTTGTACAGGGCATCCAGTTCCTGCACCCGGCGCCGCAACTGTTGATTGACCGTAGCGAGGTGCTGGGTGAGGGCCTCCTTCTCCCGCCGCAGGCGCACCTCCGTCAGTGCCCGGTCAATGGCGCCGTACATCTCCTCGGCAGTGAAAGGTTTGCTGAGGTAATCCTTTACGCCTCTGCGGAAGAACTCTACAGCAATGGCTTCGGAGCCGTGGGAGGTGATAAGGATGATAGGGATATCTAACTGCTGGGCACGCACCGCATCCACGACCTGGAAGCCGTTTAAATGGGGCATCTCCAGGTCACACAGGACCACATCAGGTTTGTCTGCCAGGATTTTTTCCAACCCCTCCGCCCCATCGGCGGCTTCGAGCATGACAAACCCTCGCCTGTCGGCCAGTGCTTCGGCGATGAACTCCCTGATGTGGCGACTGTCATCTATCACAAGGACGCGTACTTCTTTATCTCCCATTACTGCCGGTGCTGATTGGAAGTGGGTAAACAGACGGGCGTGGCATTGCTCAATAACATTATACTTTCTCGCGAACGCAAGCAGGTTACAGAAAAGTTACAATCGGGTAACAACGGAAACAGGCAGCCGCCGGTAGAAGCCCCTTCACGACCAGTCCTTAAACATGGAGCAGTCCGGCTTTGACCGATCTTATGCTGTGGCCGGCCATGGTGGCGTCAGGCGTGGTCTGGGGACCGGCTCGAGCAGGGAGCGCAAAAATATGACGGACACCCCGCCGGCCAGGCGACTTGCGATGAGGCAGGCCGGCATGGTATAATCCGCACTCCAACCATAAGAGCGTCAGAACAGACCGACGCCCCGGCGTAAATCCGGTGTACACCACTCAAAGCTTCAGCCATGTCAAGCCACCACCTGTTTTTCCGGAAAAATGAACCACCTCAAGTTTAACGTACCAATTCTCAACAGAGCCTCCACACCAGGCAAAAGGTGGCGTACCGGGGAACCGCTCTTAGTGCTTGCCGCATACCTGATCCTGGCAGTTGCTTACAGCGTCTCCTCTCCCCTGTACGAGCCAACTGACGAGCTACGCCACTTTCGCTATGTGCGCCATATTGCGGTCTACCATACCCTGCCCGTTCAGCGGGCCGATGCGCCTCGTGCTCAGAGCCACCACCCCCCACTATACTATATGCTTGGGGCACTGGTGAGTGGATGGGTACCGGTTGCCCAAGACGTGTATTACGAACCCCCTCTCAACCCCTACTGGGGCTACCGGTACTGGGAGACAGGTGTGGATAACAAGAATCAATACCTGCACGGCACTGATGAAAGCTTCCCCTATCAGGGCATCGCACTGGCTGTCTACCTGGTGCGCCTGATGACGGTGCTCATCGGGGCAGGAACTGTCTGGCTCACATACTGTGTTGGCCGTGAGGCATTCCCGGAGCATCCCGGAGTGGCGTCTGGTGGGGCGGCTCTGGTGGCCTTTAATCCGCAGTTTCTCTATCTGAGTGGAGCGATTAATAACGATATCCCCGCGTCACTTTGTGGAGCTGCGGTGCTCCTGCTGTGCATCCGCATGATCCGAAAGGGGCCTGCATTGCGCACCGACATCGCTTTGGGCCTTGTTTATGGGCTGGCGGTGCTGACCAAGCTCCATCTTGTGGCCCTGTTCCCGATCATCGTGCTGGCCTATGTATTGGCCTTACTTCCGTCCAATCGCCCTGGCTCCCAATTGTCTGCACTGATAAGAGGCCCCATCATTGTCTTAAGCCTGGCTGCTCTCCTGTCCGGATGGTGGTTCTGGCGCAATGCCATCCTCTATGGCGATCCTACGGGGATGCGCATGGTTAACGAGCTATGGGGAGGAAGGCCGGCCTCAGGCAATCTATGGGCTGTGCAGCAAGGCCTGCCTTACCTGTGGAGCAGCCTGTGGGGACGATTCGGCTACGGGCAGATACCTCTACCGGAGCTTTTGTATAGAGGGATGCTGGCCTTTTGCCTGCTGGCACTGACCGGGTATCTGGTGCCCGGGCGAGATGCGATGCCGGGCAGGATACTGATCCTGTTGCTCGCCAATGTGATGACCTTCTTCGTGGTCGTGTGCTATTACATCATGACTCAGCCTGCAGGCGCGATGGGGCGCTTTCTGTTCCCTGCACTGCCGGCCTTCGCCTCCCTGCTCATGGCCGGTCTGAGGCGACTTGTACCAGGGTTTTTGCGCAGGCTGGCCTGGACCGGTGTGCTGATCGGCATGGCCGGGATGGCAATTTATGCCCTGGTCGGTGTGCTGATCCCGGCCTCCTTCCCTCCCCGGCCACTGAGCGCCGCCGAGGTCGCCGCCGTGCCCAATCGAGTCGGGATCGAACTGGGAGCAGTCGTGCGGCTTCTGGGTTATCGGGTTACACCGCATGTCCTCGAGCCGGGAGGCGAGGTGGAAGTGACCGTCTACTGGCAGCCGCTGAGCCGGCCACAGGAAAACTATGCCGTCTTCGTCCACCTGCTCAGTGAGACAGGGGTAGTGGTGGCACAGCGCGACACCTTCACCGGCCTGGGTCGCTACCCCTCTACAATCTGGAAGCCGGACCTTGTCTTCGCTGACGTGTACCGCGTCCCCGTGCCGGAGACGGCATATACCCCGGATACCTGTTTCGTTCAGGTAGGGATGTACCGCCCCGGTGGCACCCGTCTGGTGACCTCCGACGGCAGCGACGCCATACGCCTGGCATCGGTAAGCATACGCCCTCGCCAGGGCGATCTCCCCAATCCCCTGCACATAAACTTCGGCGATCGCATAGTACTGGCCGGTTACAAATTAGATCGGAGGGTTGTCCGTCCCGGTGACACTCTCCATCTGATCCTCTACTGGCAGGCATCGCGCCCGGTGGAGACAGACTATCGCATCTTCGCCCATGTGCTGGGGACAGCAAACCAGGTCTGGGCCAACAGCGACAGCTACCCCACACCACTTACCAGCCTGTGGCAGCCCGGCCAGGTGATCGAGGACGCACGTGAGCTGAGAATAGGCCTGACGACACCCCCCGACGTCTATGACATTGAAGTGGGGGTATACCTCCCCGGCGGAGAACGCCTCCCCGTGATTGCCGGGGATGGTCATCTTTTGGACAATCGAGCGTTACTTTGTAAGCTCAGGGTTGATGCCGCCGGCCGTATCGAATAAGGTGTACGACTGTTGCAGGACAACCCATACTGTGGCCAGATGGCGACATCAGGCGCGGCCTGGAGACAACCCCTGCCCCTTGACGTCAGGGCAAACGATGCTAGAATGCAAGTCAGCCGGTATATTCGGGGCCGATTAAAGCCGCCCTCTTAAGGCGCTTCGCGCCAGTTGGGGCGATCTCCGCCGACACTGCCTGGTGGAGGCTGCTGAAAAAGTCCCGTTTGCACCGCAGTTGACATGCCCCAGCGGGAAGCTATAAAGCATGAAAATTAAAACCGCAGGTAACTATTCAGCCGATTGAAATCGTCCTCCCTGGTCACTTCGTGCCGGGTGTCGGCCTTCGCCGACACTCTGAGGTCGGCGAAGGCCGACCAAAGGCCTGCGGCCCAAGAAGGCTGACTTCAGTCAGCGCCTGAATAGTTACCACCGCAGGGCGCAGAGTTTCCTTGTGTCTCAACGACCTCCACGTCTCTGCGGTGAATTATTTTCAGCCAGATGGCCTGACCTGGCCGTGAGGCGAATGATGAGCACAGGGTTTGACCCCTCGGCAATACGTGCTGATTTTCCCACACTTGCGCAGCAGGTGAACGGCCGCCCGCTGATTTACCTCGACAACGCGGCTTCCTCTCTAAAGCCACAGCCTGTTGTCGAGGCGATCAGGGTCTTCTATCAAAGCCGCTACGCCTCCGTGCACCGTGGGATATACACTCTGAGCGAAGAGGCCACTGCAGCTTACGAGGAGGCACGCGATAAGGTCGCCTCTTTCATCAAAGCTCCCGACCGGCGGGGTATCGTCTTCACCCGCAATGCGACCGAGGCGATAAACCTGGTCGCTCACAGTTGGGGACGGCTCCACGTGGGCCGGGGCGACCGGCTCCTCGTTACCGAGATGGAGCACCATAGCAATCTGTTGCCCTGGCTGTTGCTGTGCCGGGAGGTGGGGGCAGAACTGATTTATCTTCCAATCACGGATGAAGGGCGGCTTGACCTGTCACAGCTCGACCGGCTGCTTGACGGCCCGGTTAAACTCGTCGCAGTAACTCACGTCTCCAATGTGTTGGGTACCGTCAATCCAGTCCGCGAGATCGCAGCCAGGGCTCACGCTGCCGGCGCACTGGTACTGGTTGACGGTGCACAGAGCGTTCCTCACCTCCCGGTGGATATAGGGGCGCTGGGCTGTGACTTCATAGCCTTTTCCGGCCATAAAATGTGCGGACCGACCGGGATCGGAGTACTGTACGGACGGCCGGAGCTGCTGGAGAGCATGCCTCCATTCCTGGTCGGTGGCGGGATGATCGAGCGGGTCGGGCGCACTGATGCCACCTGGGCCCCTCCGCCACACAAGTTCGAGGCAGGAACTCCAGCCATCGCTGAGGCCATCGGGTTGGGTGCGGCGGTGGATTATCTGAAGCACGTAGGGATGGAGGCGATCCGGGCACATGAACGAGCGCTCACCACCTATGCTATGGCGCAGCTCTCCGCCCTGCCGGGGTTACGCATCATCGGGCCACCTGCCGGGGAACGGAGCGGTGTGATCGCGTTTACCCTGGCCTCCATCCATCCCCATGATCTGGCCTTTTTGCTGGACCGGGAAGGTATCGCGATCCGGGCCGGCCTGCACTGTGCCCAGCCGCTCCATGAAAGGCTTGGCCTGGAGGCGACTGCGCGGGTCAGCTTCTATCTGTACAACACTTGCGATGAAATAGACCAACTGGTGACAGTACTTCAGAACGCACAACGTTGGCTGCCCGGCCGATCGGTGAGCAAGAGCGATGGAAGTGCTATACCGTGAAAATATTCTCGACCATTACCGCAATCCGCGAAACGAGGGCACCTTAGAGGATGCCGACATCTCGCATGAGCTTGATAACCCCCTCTGCGGCGACAGGATCCGAATTGACATCAGGCTGAAAGATGGTGTGGTCATAGAGGCCAGATTTAGCGGACGTGGGTGTGTCATAAGCATAGCCTCGGCCTCTATACTGACAGAGGAAATCGTGGGCAAATCGGTGACCGAGCTGCAGGCGTACCGTGAAGAGGATATGTTTCGCCTGTTGGGTATCACGCCTGGGCCGGTGAGGGCCAGGTGTGCCCTGCTCCCGCTCCAGGTGCTCAAGGAAGGAATCAGCCGACTGAGAGGCAAGGAGCAGGGCTTACGCGCCTGACCTCATCCAGAGACCATCAGGCTGCAACGTCCAGTCCTCGGGCAACGAAACCGGCTGACGTGGCCAGCCGGCCTCGACGCGGCGCACAGTTTCGTCCCAGGTGCGGATGCCGCTCAGCGCATCTGCGGCCTCGACATTGCAGGCCCCGACCGCACACGCCATCGTCACAGCCCGCGCGAAAGACTCGCCACGCAACATCGCAGCCAGGAAGCCGGCAATGGTGGCATCGCCGGAGCCGGTAGCTCCCACAAATGGCTCAGGAGTGAAGCACGGCGACCAGACCTCACGTCTGGCCCAATCCTCAATATTTGCTGGAGCCGCACGCCCCATGCCGGCCAGACTGGCTGCGTCAGAGGTACGGGCATACAGACCACGCGCTCCACACTTCACGGCCACAATTTTCGCCCCCAACTCGATGCAGCGGTCTGCCAGGGCGATCACGCACCGGACATCCGGTTCACCTCCGGGTGTCGCATCATAAGCCGGCCGGTCGAGCATAAAACAGAGTTCCTCGGCGCTCGGCAGAAACAGGTCCACGTACGGGAGCAACCTGGCCAGCAGTGCGGGCCAGTCCACCTGACCGCTCGGGCCGGCAGGATCAGGCAGCGCCATATCAAGTGCAGTGGTGACCCCCAGCTCCTTCACACGCCGATAGATGGAGACCAGATCATGACCACCGTTTGCATAGAGACGGCGCATATAGGGCGGGTATCCCAGGTGGAACAGGCGTGCTTTCGCCACGATCTCATAGTTCACATCCTCCGCGCCGAAGGTGTGGTTTGCCCCCGGGCAATGGAAAAAGAAGCGGTCCGTGCCGGGCAAGCTGATAACTATAGTGTAAGAGCTTGTCTCGCCGGGCACAACGGTCATGCCCTGGACCAGCGCGGGGTCAACTCCGCGGATCAGGCTGAGGACAACCTGTCCAAACAGGTCATCGCCAAGTTTGCCCATCAATCCCGTGGCGATGCCGAGCCGGTGCAATGCCAGCCCCGTGTTTGAGACTGCTCCGCCTGTGGACAAAGCGGCTGCACCGATCTCTGTTATCTTTCCCGGTACGAAGCTGGCGGGGCCATAGAAGTGAGGAATGATGTCCAGGCATATCAATCCGGCCACTATTGCATCCGGTCCAGTCATACAAAGCCTCCGCTGTTATGGTGGTGTCATAGCTGGCTCTATTCGTTGCTGCGCGCAAAAGTCACCACAAGGTTAGCAGGATTCCCAAAGAATGTCAAGCGTTGAGAGCCGCCCGGTTGACTGTCACTGATCTACGGCTGGACATATTCCCACTTCCGGGTATACTTTGTATTGCTGTTGTCAACCGGTAACTATTCAGCCTTACCCCCCCCGCGGCTTCGCCGTCGGGGGAGGGGTAAGGTGAGCCCAGAGAGGACGAGTTCAATCGGCTGAATGGTTATCGCTACACTTACATCAACGTGGTAAGGAAAGGCCGGCCTTGGCTTCGTTGCTAAAACTGGGTTGTGTCTTTGCAGGCATCGTGGTGTTGCTGAGCCGGGGGTGGAATCTCGGCCTTGTACTCGTGCTGGCCTCACTTGCTGTTGGGTTACTTTTTGCCCGTCCGATACCCCTGCTGGCCGGTGACCTGATCGCAGGCGCAGTCAACATTCTGACCCTCCGGCTGGCGCTGGCTGTAGTGCTGATTATGACACTGGGCGAGCTGATGCGCCGGACTGCAGCCCTGCAACATATGGTCGAGGCACTCCAGTCACTTATCCCCGGCGGGCGCATTGTCATCGCTTCTCTTCCCTCGTTGATCGGCCTCCTCCCGATGATCGGAGGGGCCATGTTCTCAGCACCGCTGGTTGATGAGGTTGGCAAAAGGCTGGACGCCACAAGTGAGTTGAAAACTTTTATCAATTATTGGTTCCGCCATATGTGGGAACCCGTATTTCCGCTGTATCCATCTATGTTGCTGGCAGCGGAGTTGCTGAACCTGTCACCGCTGCAACTGGCAGGCACGACGTGGCCCTTGACTGTTGCGTTTCTGGCAGGGGGCTTCGTCTTCGGGCTACGGAAGCTCCCCGCCAGCAACCCGCACGCCATACACTTTGATCGGCGTAGCCTGCGCCTGCTGATACGCAGTATCTGGCCGATTGTACTTGTCATCGTACTCTCGTTAACCCTGCCTGTAGACGAGCGCTTCGGCCTCGTCGTCAGCCTGCTCATTGTCATCACGCTGCTGACGATAACCCAACATGTGTCGCCTACCAGCCTGGTTGAGATCCTGTACAGGCATATTCCCTGGAGTGCGGTATTCACCATCTTCGGTGCAATGATCTTCCAGCATGTACTCGAAAGCAGTGGTGCTGTCGTCAGCGTCGCTCAGGCCCTGGTTGATCTTCACATGCCAGTGATATTGGTGGCTTTCATAGCGCCCTTCATCCCGGGACTGCTCACAGGATTGATGGCTGCCGCCTATAGCATTGGCTTTCCCCTGGTGTTGCCGCTGGTCATCACAAATGGGAGCGGTATAGCCTGCAGTTGGGCCGCCTGGCTGCTGGCAGGTGGGGTCCTGGGCACGATGGTCTCCCCATTGCATCTGTGCCTGGCACTGACACGGGCCTACTTCAGTGCCAGGTGGGGAGCAATCTATCGGCTGGTGATACCGTCAGCTCTCCTGGTGATGCTTGCTGCTGCAGGCATGTTGCTGCTCACAAAGTAAACTAAAGATATGCCTCTCATACCACCATTCCTGCTTCAGAAACTCTATGTTAAAGGCTCCCTGCGCCCGGCTGAGGATGGGTTTAGTCTTGAACTGCGCAATACCATCGCGCCGGCTACAATCGTGGGCATTATCTCATTGCAGGTGGACGGTGTGGCGGTGAAGCTGGAGGATATCACCATTGAGCCTGACCGGGGCTCCTCGCGACCGGCAGAAGAGCTTGCCAGGAAGCCCTTGCTTTTCCCTGTGTCCAAAGCGATAAAGTTACATATAGCCGGCAGCCCCATCTCTCCAGGCCCTCACAAGCTCACCATCCGCATCAATGTGAAGGAAGTGGGTCCACTCGACATCCAGATACAGGATACCGTAAGCACATAGAGCGCAACTACAGGAGCGCTTCCCACCCTGACCGACAGCCGCTTGCGCCTTTAGCACGAGGCATGTGCGAGAGCAATGCCGCCTTACCAGGCACATGATGGTCAGGCCACAGGTTCCGAAGGAGGTAACCATGAAATTACCCTTGCTCGCGCGCTTTCTTCGACGCAAACCAACCGGTGTCGGGCTTGCCCTGGGTGGAGGTGGTGTACGGGGGCTGGCCCACATAGGTGTACTCAAGGTGTTGACCGAAGCAGGCATCCCCATTTCTGCCCTGGCCGGCACGAGTGCGGGAGGTTTCATCGGTGCTTTCTACGCTGCCGGTATATCGCCCGAAGCGATGGAAGAGGAAGCCCTGCGTCTGACCAGCCCTGCAGGAAGGTTCGCTTTTCTCCACCGCAGCCTCCCGTTCCGCGGTGTGCTGTCCACCCAGAAGGTGATCGAATACCTGCATAAATTTCTGGGCGACCTCACTTTCGACCGGTTACACATCCCGCTGGCAGTTGTCGCTGTGGACCTGCGCACCGGACAGAAAGTGGTTCTGAATCAGGGGCGTGTGCTCGATGCCGTGCGCGCCACGATCGCCCTGCCTGGTCTCTTCACTCCGGTGGAGCTGGGCGACTGGCTGCTCGTGGACGGAGGACTTTTGGACAACCTGCCCGTTGATGTCGTCCGCAAGATGGGGACCGGCCTGGCCGTCGCAGTGGACGTTTCAACCGAGGAGAGTGAAATCAGCGCTCTGACCGAGGAATTGAAACGTCGCCCATTTGTCCCCGATGGGCTGGTGGACCTGGCAGACCTGCTCTGGCGCTCCCTTGCAGTGATGATGCGGGAGATAAACCGCCGTAATATCGAGGAAGCCCACCCGGACCTGTTCATCCGCCCGGCCATCCCGTACAACGTCACCGTCCTTACCGGCCTGACGCAGGCAGCCGAAATTATCGCCGCCGGCGAGGAAGCCGCCCGCGCCGCTCTGCCAGAGCTACAGGCACTTCTCGCCGGCCGCCGTGTGGCGGGTAGATCGCCCGAGAGGGGTGGTTCATAACCGGATGCCGCCCGATTGAAATCGGTCTCTTCGGGCGCTTCGCGCCGTGCGTCGGCCTGCGCCAACGCGCCAGCGGCCCAGGCCGACCGCTGGCCGCAGGCCCTGCAGGCCGACTCTCGGTCAGCGCTCCCGGGACTGTTGTCCGGCGGACATGATTGGTGCGGCGCGGGTCACAACCCGCGCCCCCGGCCACCGGACTGTTGCCCGGCGGGCACCGGGTACGCCCGGCGTGCACGGTGGGTGAGGATGACGCGCGGAATCCGGTTATGCGTGTCTCACACCCGGTGCAAACCTGATGCTAAGGGCCTGTCTGAAATGCGTAACCGACACATCCCCATGCGTCCGGTATAAGCGGCATGGGGATGCCACCTGTACGGTTTTTCCAGGCTCTAATACCACTGAGGAGGTGATTATGTCATCTACCACACATTTACCCAGGATTCAGGTCAGCTCTGACGGCCGTTTCCTTGTCACAGAGACGGGCGCACCCTTTTTCTGGCTGGGCGATACCGCCTGGGAGCTTTTCCACCGGTTGAATGAAGAGGAAGCGGCCCGCTACTTCGCTAACCGGCAAGAAAAGCGTTTCACCGTGATCCAGGCAGTGCTGCTCGCCGAGCTGGACGGCTTGAACACGCCCAATGCGTATGGGGAGCGTCCATTGCTGGACAACGATCCCATCCGCCCCAACGAGGCTTACTTCGCTTACGTGGACAGGCTGGTCCAGATGGCCGCCCACCACGGCCTGTACATGGGCCTGCTGCCCACCTGGGGCGATAAGGTCACCCCGCTTTGGGGTGTGGGGCCGGCCATCTTCAACCAGGAGAACGCGCTGGTTTACGGCCGCTACCTCGGGGAAAGATACAGCGAGCAGACCAACGTGATCTGGATCCTCGGCGGTGATCGTCCCCCTGTGCACGAGGGCCACGACTATCGCCCTATCTGGCGGGCGCTGGCTAAAGGCCTGGATGAAGGGGCAGGGCGCAAAGTCCTGAAAACATACCATACCTGGGGTGGCCATTCCACCTCAGAGTACCTGCATGAAGAGCCATGGCTGGACTTAAACACAATGCAGTCCGGCCATGGTGGTGGCCGCGACGTGCCCGTCTGGGAGTGGATTTCCCGCGATTACGCGCTCCATCCGGTCAAACCCACCCTCGATAGTGAGCCGAATTATGAGGACCACCCGGTAAATCCCTGGCCACAGTGGGACCCGGCGAACGGCTTTTTCCGCGATTATGACGTGCGCAAGCAATTGTATCGCTCCGTCTTCGCCGGCGGGTGCGGTGTGACCTACGGCCACCACTCCATATGGCAAATGTACGCGCCCGGGCGTGTTCTGAACAATCAACCCCCTGGCTACGAGGAATACACCTGGTATGAGGCCCTCGACAGACCCGGCGCTCAGCAGGTGCGCCACCTTCGGGCACTGATGGAGTCACGCCCATTCCTGACCCGCATACCGGATCAGTCCATACTCGCTTCCGATCCCGGTCAGGGCGGTGCTCATGTGCGAGCCACACGAGATAAAGAGGGAAGCTATGCATTCGTCTACCTGCCACTTCCTCTGCCGGTGATGGTCCATCTCGACCGCCTCACATGTGAGGCACTAAACGCCTGGTGGTACGATCCATGCAGTGGTGAATCGCTCCACATTGGCCAATACCCTGCCCGCGGAACATACACTTTCACTCCGCCAGGCTATCGCCCGGACTGGGTACTGGTACTGGACGACGCTGCCAGGGGATTTCCTCCTCCCGGCCAGGACGTCCACTCGCGATCCTGAAAAAGCGGCCGCACGAGCCAGAGCGATCGCTCCCACAGTCACTTTTTTGACACCAACGGGCCGGTTGCCGGCGTTGCGGCAAAGTAACGCTCAAGCGGCCGGCGACCGGCCTGTTGTCCAGAGTGTTCCCGATTTTGTCGGACCTGGCCACTTTGTAGGCCAACTGCGAGCAGTTGTCGTACAACTTTGGGACACACCCGTTGTCCATTCGGAGTTGACATGCAACACATCCTGGGACTGCGCTGTACGATATGCGGCGCCGAATACGCCCCGCACGAAGTAGATTATGTCTGCCCCAGGCACGGCAACGACGGTATCCTGGACGTTGTCTACGACTATGATGCCGTGCAAAGAGCGCTGTCACCCAGATCACTGGCCGCCAATCCCGAAAGGTCTATCTGGCGCTACCTTCCCTTGCTGCCGGTAAACCCGGAGGTAGCCCGTTCGCTGGCAGAGGGGACGGTTTTGGGCCGCGTTGGCTGGACACCGCTGTATCCGGCCCCCCGCCTGGCAGCAGCTCTGGGCTTAAAACACTTGTGGGTCAAAGACGACACCTGCCAGCCCACCGCATCCTTCAAAGACCGCGCCTCAGCGGTCGCCATCATCAAAGCGAGGGAACGCAACGCGGCGGTGGTAACGACTGCGAGCACCGGCAACGCCGCGGCGGCATTGGCGGGCCTGTGTGCCGCCGCAGGCCAACGCTGCGTCATCTTCGTCCCGCGCACCGCGCCGCAGGCCAAAGTGGCCCAACTCCTGGCCTATGGCGCACAAGTCCTCCTGGTGGACGGCAGTTACGACCAGGCCTTTGACCTCTGCCTGGAGTCGGCAGCGGCCTTCGGCTGGTATAACCGCAACACCGCCTACAATCCGTATATGTCCGAGGGTAAAAAGACCGCCGCCTGCGAAATCTGCGAACAACTGGGGCGTGGAGAGCTGCAGGCGCCTGATGTCATCTTGATCCCCGTGGGAGATGGGTGCATTATCGGCGGCATCCACAAGGGGCTGCGCGACCTGGCCGCATTGGGCTGGATAGACCGCATGCCGCGTCTGCTTGGTGTCCAGGCAGAGGGAGCAGCCCCACTTGTGGAGGCCTGGGAGCAGGGGCTGGAGGGTTGGGAAATGAAACCAGCCACGGTGCACTCGATAGCGGACAGCATCGTGGCCGGCCTGCCCCGCGACCGGATCAAAGCCCTGCGGGCAGTCCGGGAGACGGGAGGTGCCTTCATCCGCGTGAGCGATGCAGAGATTCTGGCTGCCATACTAACACTGGCCAGAGGGTGCGGGGTCTTTGCCGAACCCGCCGCTGCAGCAGCTTACGCCGGGCTGGTACGGGCAGTAGAAAGAGGGCTGGTAGAAGCCGAAGAGCGGATAGTGATCCTTGTCACCGGCTCCGGCCTTAAAGACGTCAACAGCGCGATTAAGGCGGCCGGCAAACCTACTGTGATCGCTCCAGACCTGGAGGCAGTCCGGCAGGCATTGGGAAGCCTGTGACAGCAACCCCTTGTAAGGCAACTGCTCGCAGTTGCCCTACTTTGCAGTGGATGCAAAAATACGACAGGCACCCACCTTCGGATGGCTTGTTGCCGTAAAGGTCGGACTCTGGTATCATATATACACCGATGATCGAGTTGCTCAACCTGACCAAGAAATTCGACGACTTCACCGCCGTAGACCGGGTGACACTTTCCGTGGCTGCCGGTGAGATCGTCGCGCTACTGGGGCCAAACGGGGCCGGCAAGACCACCACGGTGCGCATGATCGGGGGCATTCTGCGCCCCACAGAGGGGCGAGCCATCGTGGCCGGTTACGATGTCACCAGACATCCACGCGAAGTACGCCGCCGGGTCGGATTCCTGACCGAGCATCCCGGCCTGTACCTGCGCATGCGAGGGCGGGAGTACCTGGAGTTTTTCGGCGGCCTGATGGGGCTGACGGCCCGGGAAACGGAACGGCGTGCCATAGAGCTGCTCGATAAACTGGACATGCGCGAGGCCTGGGAGCGACGTATGGGCACCTACTCCAAAGGTATGCGGCAGAAAATGGCGCTGGTGCGTGCCCTGCTACACGACCCCCCGGTCCTGTTACTGGACGAGCCAACCTCTGCAATGGACCCTCACAGTGCCAGGCTGGTACGCGACGCCATATTCACACTGCGCGACCATCGTCGTACTATCATGCTGTGCACGCATAATCTGACCGAAGCCGAGACACTGGCCGATCGTATCGCCATCATCCGCCGTGGGCGCATTGTCGCACTTGGCTCCATAGCCGAACTGAAACATCGCCTCCTTGGTCCCCCCGTAATGGAGCTGCAACTGGCCTGCCCGGTTGACGGGGTTCTCGACCTCGTCTCCAACGTGGTCAAGATTGATGGATACGGAGACAGATGGCTGCGCTACACTACCAGCGATCCCCAGGTCACCAACCCGCGGGTGCTCCAGTTGCTGGCCTCGCACCAGGCCCCGGTGGTGACCCTGAGCGAGCTTCCGCGTAGCCTTGAGGAAGTTTACCTGCGCGTGATCGAGGAGATGTAGATGGCCGCAATCCCGTGGAAAAAGTGGGCCGGAACAGACGAATCCATAAAGGCAGTGCGCATACTGGTCCGGCGTGAAATACGTGACGCACTCCGCGACTGGCGTATCGTGACCCCCATTGTCATACTGACCCTCTTCTTCCCGGCTCTGATGAGCTTTGTCGCCGACCTGGCATTGGACTGGGTCGCCCGCTACGGCGCCCCCATCATAGGTGAACGCATTATCCCATTCTTGCTGATGGTGGTCGGCTTTTTCCCCATCTCGTTCTCGCTGGTGATCGCTCTTGAGACGTTTGTGGGCGAGAAGGAACGCAACAGCCTGGAGCCACTCCTGGCCACACCGCTGACAGATGCTCAACTCTATATGGGTAAAATGTTGGCAGCCATGGTGCCACCTCTGCTGGCAGCTTACCTGGGTTTTGCCGTCTACCTTGCCGGTTTATACTTCTTCAAGGGTTGGACCCCCGAGTGGGAACTGCTGGTGCTGATGATAGCATTGACAACGGCAGAGGGACTGGTGATGGTCTCTGCTGCGGTGGTGCTCTCCAGCCAGGCGACAAGCGTGCGGGCGGCTAACCTGCTGGCAAGCTTCGTGATCGTGCCTGTGGCACTCCTGCTCCAGGGAGAGGCTATCATAATGTTCTACGCCAACTACGGCGTGCTGTGGTGGATCCTGCTTTTCCTGATCGTGGTTGATGTAATCCTGGTGCGCATGGGCGTACATCTGTTCAATCGTGAGGAATTGCTGGGACGCGAGATTGACGAACTGAACCTGGGCTCAGTCTGGCGCACCTTCAAAACTCACTTTGTGTGGGAACGCTGGTTCTTCGGGAGAGACGTGGAGAAAGGCCCGTTCTGGCTGAAGTTGACGGGCACAATATGCGGCCTCTATCTGCGCGAATTGCCGGCGCTGCTACGCCGCTCGTGGCTGGCTTTCGTGCTGGTAGGCATTGGGATATGTGGCGCAGTATTTGTGGGTTGTGACCTGGCGGCACGCTACAACCTGCCGGCCGAAGCACTGCGGCTGGAGGAGCTCACACCTGAGGTATTTACGGCGCTCCCCGATTGGGGCTGGCTCCCCAACTTCACCCCTCTGGGAATATTCATCAACAACGTACGCGCGCTGGTGCTGGCCTGGCTCCTGGCGATCTTCTCGTTCGGCACGCTGGCTGTGGCACTCCTGATGGCCCCTCTGGCAATTGTGTTCTTCTTCGCGGCCCAGGCAGCACGGCTGGGATATGACCCTTTCCTGTTCCTGGCCACTTTCGTGCTCCCTCACGGCCTGTTCGAGTTACCGGCCGCCATCATCGCCACTGCGCTATCTGTGCGCCTGGGTGCAGCTCTGATGTCCCCTCCGCGTGGCGCTACGGTGGGCGAAAACTGGCTGCGGGCACTGGCTGAGTTTACCAAAGCATTTCTCGCTCTGACATTGCCTCTGCTGGCGCTCGCTGCTGTCATCGAGGTCTATATCACGCCGTTGATAGTAATATTGACCTTCAGCCGCCCAGGGTGGTAACTGCCTGCCCACGCCGACTGAAGTCGCCCGCTCTGGACCTGCAGCCAGCGGTCGGCGCAGGCGCCCGGAAAGGCCCATGCCCAATCAGCACACAGGACAGCCAGGCAGGCAGGTAATTACTCAGGCTGATCGAAATCACTCTCTTCAGACGCTCCGCGCTGGTCGGCGGAGGCTGACCGCCGGCCGCAGCCCAAAAAAGGAGTACAGGCGAGATATGCCTTGCCTCTGCAATTGCCGCCTGAATAGACACCAGCCATTTACGAAATGCCACATGGCGCTTTCGCTTCTGCTGATGGCGATGCTGGCTGGACTGTCGCCCCCGGCATACGCCATGCCCCCCGAGCCAGCATCGTTCTATGTGACCTCCATATCCATACCCACCTACCCCTACGCAAACTACCTCACCACCACTCACAATCCGACGTATAATATCACCTATCGGCGCCTGGACTGGAGCGCATATGAGAGAGCAAATCCCAGACCGACAGTCAGAACTTACGAGCTGCTGGTAATGGAAAACGCCTACCTGAAGATTACGCTGCTGCCGGAGCTGGGCGGGCGTATTTACCAGATGATCTACAAGCCGACAGGCAATAACGAGCTGTACCAGAACACGGTAATTAAACCCACCAGGTGGGGGCCTCCGGAGCAAGGCTGGTGGCTGGCTGCCGGTGGGATCGAATGGTGTCTGCCGGTTGAGGAACACGGCTATGAATGGGGAGAACCATGGTCGTGGAACGTGCTCACCTCAACGGCCGGCGTGACCGTCACCCTGCGTGACTCCACCGCAGACGACCGCCTGCGCGCCGCTGTCACCGTGTTCCTGCCGGCCGACCGGGCCTGTGTGACGCTCTCACCGCGCATTGAGAACCCTACCGACCGGGACGTGGAGTACAAATATTGGAGCAACGCCATGCTTGCCCCCGGCCCGTCCAATTCCGTGGGACCAGAATTGCGCTTTGTCTTCCAGGCTGAAGAGATGGCCGTCCACTCGACAGGCGACGCACGCCTGCCGGGCCATTTCCCCACCATGCCCACCACTCCCGATTACCGCTTCTCGTGGCCAGTTTACAATGGCACCGACTATTCAAGGTTGGGCAACTGGCGCCAGTGGCTGGGCTTCTTTGAATACCCCCAGGCAACGGGCAACTTCAACGCGGTCTACGATGGTGCTACAAAGGAGGGTGTGGTACGGCTCTTCCCTGGCGACATGGCCCGGGGTAGCAAGGGGTTTGGTTTCGGGTGGGCGAATCCGATTGACTGGCACAACTGGACGGACGACGGCACCGCCTATGTCGAGCTGCATGGCGGAATCGCGCCGACCTTCTGGGATACAGCGCACCTGGACGCCGGGCAGGCGGTGGAGTGGACCGAACACTGGTGCCCGGTAAGCGGTATCGCCCAACCTCAGGCGGCGACGTCAGAGGCCGCGCTGAGTGTGCAAGAGGGGATGGATGGCACGCCCCGTTTCGTCATCGGCGTCCATTCCACCACGGCACATGCTGCAGGCCAAAGCGTTCTGTATGTATGGGAGCGCACCACCTGCACAGCACTGGCTCACTTTAAGCTGCCGGCTATCGAACCAGGGCGGCCATTCACGGCCACGGTGGCCACTCAGGGGCATACTATGGACAGCACCGCCTTCGTCTATCTGGACGAGGAGGGGAAACTGCTGGCCGCACTTAACCCTCAGGACTGCATACCTCCTCTTTCCTCGGTCACGCCACTCCCGTCATGGGTAGCTACGGAGGCCTTCACCGTCACCTGGAGCGGCAAAGACGTGTGGGGCCACATCGCCGCCTACGATGTGCAGGTACGCGATGGTTACGATGGAAATTGGAACGACTGGTTGACCAACACGATCACCACATCGGCCACGTTTGTCGGTGCACATGGCCACACTTACTTCTTCCGCGTCCGCGCCCGTGACGCCTCTGGCAACCAGGCACCCTATCCCGCCGATGAATGGGGGCAGGCTTTCACCACCGTGCTGACTGCACCGGCACCCGTACTGGAAACCTCGCACAAGCTCGCCTCTCCCTCCCTGCTGCCCCCGGGCCGGCCCGTGGTGTATACCGTTCTGATAAGCAACACCGGGAACATCACCGCCGAAGTTGCCATGACGGATACATGCCCACCTGGCATGGTGCTCATCAACGGAACAGGGAGCCTGCCTCCCGGTAATACGCTGGTGCCTCCTGACTCAACGGTTATCCACTGGCACGGCACGGTGGCTCCGGGGCAGGAGGTACACGTGAGCTATACCCTCTCTCCCGCTCTGAGAATGGCCTCCGGCACTTTGCTGACCAATACAGCCGAGATATCCGGCGGTGTGCGCAGCCCGATCGTACGTCGGACGGCAATCAGGCTGGCACACCTTGTATGGCTGCCCGTGTTGCTGCGGGAGCAGTGATCCTGGCAGCAGCAGAGTGACGCAGCACATGTGGCGAGGCCAGTGATGCCCCGCCTCTACTGGACAATCACCTCTACGGGTCCTTTCAGAAGCGCGGGTGTCCCATCCTTGAAATGGATGGCCAGCCACAGATGATAGGTGCCGGGCGCCGGAATTTTGAGGCAATCACGGTGATAGAACTTCTGCCCGGGCGTGAAGTAGGGGTAGGCAGGCGGATTGGAGAAATAGCTTTTCTGGAACTGACCGGTCTCCTGGACCCAGGTGCCCAGTGCGTCATACTCAAATTTTTCCCCGGTACCGTTGGTGATCCACATATTAAAGCAGATACTCTGATTGACGGCATACGGTCCCGGCGCCCCCTCAACCTGGTATCCCTCCGGGATCAGTCCGCGAAAGTCACCGCCAGCCGCCTGGGGTGGGGTCGCTGTGGGTGGCACGGCGGTAGCGGTTGGGGCCGGCGCCACCGGTGGAGCCGTTGGGGAAGGCGGCGGCTGTACCTCCGGTACGTTCTCAACATTCGAGGCAGTGACCAGCTCGCCGTATACCCACGCCGGCGTGCCGTTGAAATTGATCTGCCACCACTGGCCGTAACGGCCGATCACCTGCGCCTGCCCGCCAGGGTCTATATACCCGATACGCGTATAATTGGTTCCTGGTCCGGTGCGCACGTTTACGCCATCCGCACCGGCGACTATCTGGGGCACAACAGGCGGAGTTGGCGAAACAGTGGTCGGCTCCACAGTGGGCAGTGGGGTGGCCGTGGGCAGAGGTGTGGCCGTGGGGACAGGAGCAGGAGGGGAAGGGGGCAAGGTGGGTATAACGGCTGTCTCAGTAGCCGTGCTCTCCGCAACCGGTGCACCTTCCGGCCGCGTGGCCCTTCCATCCTGTGAGAAACCGTACCAGACAAGCGCCAGGCCCACCACGACAAACACCAGCCATCCCAGAACAAGAAGTACAGTGCCCGTACGTCTCGGTTGTGGGTATAAGCTTTTATACATTAGCCCTCCTCTGTCCGGCTTCAGGGTGAAATTGGATTAAGGCCTATCCGAAAAACTTAGCCGACGTATCCCTAAAACGTGGCCGACGCATCCCTATGCGTCCGGTTTTTCGGATAGGCTCTAATGAGCTGACAGCAATTACCTGCCATAAGGGCGCAATATTCTTGCAAAGAGCGCGAAAGCCCTTCGTACGTGCCCTTTGTGGTTTTCATAGAGCGACTATCCGGCAGGTGGTTACTGCTGCAATAATAACACAAAAGGGCCAGGATTCAAAATGTGAGGCAGAGCGAGCATCCCCCCAGGCTTGTTAAACTGCGAGAGGGGGTGGCTCCGAACGGGCGATCCAATCCGGAGGTAAAAAGATCCTCTCCCACCGCACAGGCGCAGAGAAAGCAGAGGAATTGTAACTTCCTGCCCCTGCTGACTGAAGTCGCCCGCTTTGGGCCGCAGGCCTTCGGTCGGCCTGCGCCGACCGCTACGCCTCGGCACAGGCCGACGCCCGGCGCCGCAGGCACCCAGAAAGGCCAATTTTCCAATCGGCACACGACGGCAGGCAGCCGGGGAGGTAATACGCAGGTTTTCGTATTAACATGAGGAGAGGTGGGGTCTTCTGTGGCCCCAAAGGGGGTGCATCCGATGCACCCCTCTTTGTGCTCTGCGACTCTGCGTCGAAAAATTACAATCTCCATAAACACGTACTCAATCCAGGTTATCGCCGCCCCGCCTCTGGAACTACAAGACGGTTGACAGAATGCACGGGATGCCCACTTTCACCCACTCTCGCACCGATTCAGCCTCCACTGCCAGGGCGAACAGGTCCGCAATGAGGCGGCGCGCGGGCCCTGTGCGCAGGATGAAGGGATAGACCCAGTCCTCCAGCCGGTAATACAGCCAGGTATGGGTGGGGAGCTCCTCCGGCGGGTCGCCGACGAGCGCGGCCAGTTCCGGCGGCGCCACCCGCTCCAGGTAGTCCCGCACGTCCTCGGAGACGATCCCTCGCAGGAGCTCCAGCAGGTCCGCCAGCCCGTTCCGGACGGCCAGGTCCGGGCCGGCGGCCAGCGGCTCCAGCAGGCGCAGCGCCAGCCGGGGGCGACGGCCATCCAGTGCGACAAACTGCATCTCCCGCAGGTAGTCCATCGCGAAAACGGCGTCTCCTCGCTGCAGTTTCCCCTGTGCTATATCCCAGACGGGCCATTCCTCTATGGGCAGGCGGGCAACGTCCCGCGCCAGGACGTAGGGGGCCAGTCCCGTAGCCGGTCCCGGCGGTGCCGCCGGGCGACCGGGCCGGTGGGCCTGTACAGCCCGGTGCCAGGCCGGATAGTCGGAGAGGATGGTTGCCAGCCCCCATTCCAGCGGCTCCCAGACCTCCGGGTCGGCCGTGGGGGAGTGGCGGAGGAGTTCGCACACCCCGTGGAATACCGTCTCTGCCCACAGGGGGCAGGGAGAGGTGGCCGCTTCGGCCAGGAGGCGCCGGACCTCGGCCCAGCCCTCGGAGGGGTTCCCCATCCCCTGCTGGACGATGGCCAGGATGACGGTCCAATCAGCGAGGAGACTCCCCGTCTCCAGGGCCCCGATCAGGTGCGCGTGGGTTTCCGGGCGACTGAAGCCCGGTGTCTCCCAGTCCACATAGGGGGCCAGGGCGCGCAGGTGGGCCTGCCCCTCGGGGGAGAGACGGAAATCCCGGTCCAGGTCGCCGCTCAGGTGGGCTTCCGCCGCCGCCCGTTTCAGCCATCCGGTGAACCATACGGCGGCCAGGTGCACCAGCATGCGTCCCCGCAGGTCCGCTGTGGCCCGCCGGGCCAGGTCACGGATCCGGTCTCCCAGGGAGGCCAGCACGGCGGGCCGCTCCCCGTGGTCAAACAGAGAGAGCAGGAAGACCTGTCCGAAGAGGGTGAGGGCCGCCATGTCGGGCAGGCCGGGGGGACGGAAGAGGCGGCGGGCCAGGCCGTTCAGCAGTAAGGCGGCTGCCTCGGGATGGGAGGTCCAGAGGTCTTTGGCGGCCAGGATCCCGGTGGGCCGGCTGGCCGCGTCGGCGGATAGGAGAAATTCCAGGAGCAGGTCGGATTCCCCCAGCGCGCCTGCGGTGGTGAGGAGGGCCCGCTGGAGGCTCCGTTGCCAGGGGGCAGATGCCCGGAGGGGGGAGCGGGTCAGCCGCCAGAGGGCCCGCAGGAGGGGAATGGACTCCTCCGGATGGGCACGGCAGGTGTCTTCCAGCGCGCCGGCCAGGACGGGCAGGGGGAGGGGGGCCAGGGCAGCCCAGAGGGGCCGGGCTCCGGACGGCGGGCCCGCGCGGGCGATCTCCTCCGCCACCAGGCGGCGCAGCGGCCCGTGCAGGAACCAGGGGACGTTGCCCAGGCGGGCGTAGAAGGCGGCGGGCTCCGGCGCCGCATCCCGCATCTGCCGGAACTTTCGCTCCGCGAAGTGCTCGTAGAAGCGATCATGGGCGAAGCGGATGGGCTCATCCAGCCGCTCGTTGGTGGAGGCGAGCAGGCCGGCGTCCGCCAGGCGGGTGAAGGGGTGCTGGATGGGGAGGACGGTCCCTTCCGCCAGAATCTCTGCCGTCGGAATCCCGTTTCGCCACCGCCCGGGGACCATCATGCGGGAGACCACCTGTTCTTCCAGGAAGCGGATGTCGGTGTGCCCCAGCCGTCCCCGCTGATAGAGACGGTCCAGCAGGTTCTGGATCAGACGGTCTTCCTGGAGGGCCTCGGGGATGGATTGCCCGGCCCATGTTTCGGCCACGAGCCGGAGGGTCAGCGGGTGGCGCAGGTGTTCCCGCAGCGCAGGGGAGAGGGCGGAGAAGGAGGTCTGGAGGTGGTAGGCCTGGCGGTAGCGCTCGTAGACCGGAGGGAGTTCTCCCGGGGTGAAGGGGAGCAGTCGGTAAGCGGGCGGGTCGTGGAGGAGGCTGTCGGTGTCCGGAGGAAGCGGGAGGTTGTGGTAGCGGTGGGTGGAAAGTTCCAGCCCATGGCGCAGAATCTGGAAACTCTCCGGTCGGAAGGTGAGGAGCACTTTGAGCCCGTCCGTCTGCAGGAGGGCCCGGTCCACCTGCCAGGTCAGGCGGACCATGTCGGGGCTCTCGTTGACACCGTCCAGGACGACCAGCAGCGGCCAGGAGAGGATGGCTTCGCCGGGGAGGGGCAAGAGGTCGGGGAGCAGGGAGGCCAGGAGTTCCGGGAAAGGGCGCTCACCGTCCAGGATACCGGCCGGGCAGACCAGGACGGGGCGGCCCTGCACGGTCTCCTGGCGGGCCAGCCAGAGGGCGAAGTCGGTCTTGCCCATGCCGGAAGGGGCGACCAGGAGGAGGCCGGGCCGGTCGGAGGCCAGGAAGTCGTCCAGGAGGGTCAGGAGGGCAGGACGGGGGACGTGGAGGGTGGCGGCTCCCAGCCGGTCGTGGCCCCAAAGGCGGACGTGAGCCTGCCGGCAGGCCTGAGGCAGGTGGAGTGGGTATGTCGGGCAACTGTTCACAGTTGCCTTACTGCCACAGGCCTGCAGGAAGGAGTGGACCCAGACGGGGGGCATCCCCGCCCGGGCGACGGCCCAGCGGACCAGGCCGGGGAGGTGGCCCGGCGCAATGGGGTACCCGTACCGCCATTTCTGGACGGACGCCGGGGAGATGCGGAGGGTTTCGGCCAGGTCCAGCTCGGCGGCGGCGATGGTGGCTTCGGGGTGGCGCTGGAGGAAACCGTGGACCGCCTGATTCAGGAGATATTGCCTCAGGTCGGATCGGATGCGCATTGGTCAACGAGCAACAACTGAATGACAGGTGACTAATGGGATTATAGCACAGGGGGTGAGAGATGCAAACAGGGCATGCGCGTGTTGCGTGCTGCGTGTTGCGTGCTGCGTGTTGCGTGCTGCGTGTTGCGTGCTGCGTACGATGAACCCGTCGTGTCCTTCACGCCTTTGCAGGCTCTTTGTGGTAGAGATTTCCGGAAAATTTCCGAATTTTCGGAACAGATTTGTGGTACAATAAGATGTGAAGCGTAAGGCGAGAAGCGCGTCACAGTAATCCCCAGTAGCAAAGGAGGTCAAGATGAAAGCGAAAACCCTTACTGTCATCACTCTTCTTGCCGTCCTGGCCCTGACCCTGAGCGGGCCGGCGACGGTGTCCGTAGGGGCCGGCCAGGCACCTGTTGAGCCGGCCGCTCCCCTCGCCCGCAGTGCGGGGGAGGGGCCGGGGGTGAGGGCCAGCCCCGGGATGTTCATCCAGAACGTCGGCCAGTTCGCCGACGGCGCCCGCTTCCAGGTGCGCGGCGGGGATAAGACCATCTGGCTGGCGGAGGATGGGGTCTGGGTGACGGTGGTGGAAGGACCTCACCCCACTCCCGGCCTGCCTGACGGCAGGCATCCCTCTCCCCTCTCCGCAGCGGAGAGGGGAGAGGGGCCGGGGGTGAGGGGTGAGGTCCGAGCCGTCAACATCAAACTCTCCTTCCCCGGCGCCAACCCCCACCCGCGCCTGGAACCCTTCAACCGCCTGGACACCGTGATCTCCTACTTCATCGGCAACGACCCGGCGAAGTGGCACGTGGCCGTGCCCGTGTGGGGCGGGGTCCGCTACGTGGACCTTTACCCCGGCGTGGACCTGGAACTCACGGGTGAGAACGGGCAGGTCGTGCCGCGCCTGGTAGCGCATCCCGGCGCCGACCTGAGCGCGGTGCGCCTGCGGGTGGAAGGTGCGGAGGAAGTGGCGCTACTCCCCTCTCCCGATGTCGGGAGAGGGGCCGGGGGTGAGGGTTTCCTCCTCCGCACCGCCCTGAGCGAGTTCACCCTGTCTCTTTTCCAGGTGGAAGGGGGGAGTGCGGAGCCCGCCCAGGTGCAGCGGGCGGATGCCCGGGTCTTTGAGGTTTCCCATCCCTTCACGGTGGGCAATGAGGCCGTCAATGCTCCATTGTCCATAGTCCACTCCCAGCAGGCTGTCTCCCTCCTCTATTCCGGCTTCCTGGGAGGGTCGGGCGATGATGGGGGCTATGACATCGCCGTGGACGCCTCCGGCAACGCCTACGTCACGGGCTGGACCTGGTCCTCCGACTTCCCGGCGGTGGTGGGGCCGGACTTAAGCTACAACGGCGGCTACCGTGACGCCTTTGTGGCCAGGGTGAACCCCGCCGGCACGGCCCTGGTCTACGCCGGCTTCCTGGGCGGGTCAAGCACTGACTATGGCAGGGACATTGCCGTGGACTCCTCCGGCAACGCCTACGTCACGGGCTGGACCACTTCCAGCAACTTCCCGGCTGTTGTGGGGCCGGACTTAAGCTACAACGGCGGCTACCGTGACGCCTTTGTGGCCAGGGTGAACCCCTCCGGCACGGCCCTGGTCTACGCCGGCTTCCTGGGCGGGTCGGGCAGTGACGCGGGCTATGGCATCGCCGTGGACGCCTCCGGCAACGCCTACGTCACGGGCTATACCGAGTCCAGCGACTTCCCGGCGGTCGTGGGGCCGGACACAACCTTCAACGGCTACGACGACGCCTTCGTGGCTAAGGTCAACCCCTCCGGCACGGCCCTGGTCTACGCCGGCTTCCTGGGCGGATCAAGCTATGAGGAGGGCGAGGGCATTGCCGTGGACGCCTCCGGCAACGCCTACGTCACGGGCGTGACCTATTCCTCCGACTTCCCGGCGGTCGTGGGGCCGGACACAAGCTTCAACGGCTACTATGACGCCTTCGTGGCCAAGGTGAATCCTGCCGGCACGGCCCTGGTCTACGCCGGCTTCCTGGGCGGATCAAGCTATGAGGAGGGCGAGGGCATTGCCGTGGACGCCTCCGGCAACGCCTACGTCACGGGCTATACCGGTTCCAGCGACTTCCCGGCGGTAGTGGGGCCGGACACAAGCTACAACGGCAACTTCGACGCCTTCGTGGCCAAGGTTAACCCATCCGGCACGGCCCTGGTCTACTCCGGCTTCCTGGGCGGGTCGGATTGGGACGAGGGCAGGGGCATTGCCGTGGACGCCTCCGGCAACGCCTACGTCACGGGCGAGACCACTTCCAGCGACTTCCCGGCGGTCGTGGGGCCGGACTTAAGCTACAACGGCGGCTACGACGCCTTCGTGGCCAAGGTGAACCCCTCCGGCACGGCTCTGGCCTACGCCGGCTTCCTGGGCGGGTCGGGCGATGACCATGGCAACGGCATCGCCGTGGACGCCTCCGGCAACGCCTACGTCACGGGCGAGACCGAGTCCAGCGACTTCCCGGCTGTCGTGGGGCCGGACACAAGCCACAACGGCGGCTATGACGCCTTCGTGGCCAAGGTGGGGGCGGGGGGTGGTGGGCCTTTCACCGGCACTATCAGTCCCGTTTATCCCTCCGCTCATACCGCCTCCAGCACCGTGATGCAGGGCGGCACGGCTTACCGCCATTTCCGCCTGCTGGATGCC
>Ga0209227_1000102_pt1 | contig 69111 bp, 54 predicted proteins | sample YNPBryantNP2012_FD_185815 | JGI IMG/M metagenome (GOLD analysis project Ga0209227, IMG submission 185815) | Anoxygenic and chlorotrophic microbial mat microbial communities from Yellowstone National Park, USA - YNP Bryant NP 2012 (SPAdes)... ...
TAGGGCAACTGCTCGCAGTTGCCCTACAGTCATCCAGCCAGGATCGCTGCTTGCAGTTGCCCTACAGTCATCCAGCCAGGATCGCTGCTTGCAGTTGCCCTACAGTCATCCAGCCAGGATCGCTGCTCGCAGTTGCCCTACAGTCATCCAGCCAGGATCGCTGCTCGCAGTTGCCCTACAGTCATCCAGCCAGGATCGCTGCTCGCAGTTGCCCTACAGTCATCCAGCCAGGATCGCTGCTCGCAGTTGCCTGCAATTTGGGGACACACCCGATCCGTCCTCTTATTTGATGTTTTAACAATTTTGTGTTATCATCCCAAAAGGAGATGATCCAGGCAGGAGAGAGGAGAGGAAATGAGCGCACTCAGGTATAAATATGTTCCCGAGGAGACCACCGCGCAAAAGTGGATGCCGGTGCTGATCGTTGGGGTATTGGGTGTGTGCGGGGCGGTGGCACTCTACTACTTTGCCCCCCAATTGCTCGGCAGGCGCTTCCAGCCCATCGAGCTGGTGCTGATGCTCATTATGGTGGGCATTGCCGCGATCGGCTATTACCGCCGTCTGATGCATGGTGTGCTGAGCATCCTGGCGTACTATCTCGCCACAGGCATGGCAACGCTAATTTACCGTCCACTTACCCCTTATGCGGGCAGCGTTCTGGAGGCCCTGCAATTTAACTTTGACGCCACCGCTGCCGAGAGCACGACGCCAGGCTACTATGCCACCACTTTTTTCCTTGTATCCCTGGCCATCTGGATAGTACTGGAGCTCCTGCTGCGGGCTTCCCTTAAGGAGGCCGGGAGATCCGGATCAGGCATATCGGACAGGATCGGAGGGTTACTGGTGCATCTGGTCTTGGGCGTTCTGGTGGCCTCTATGTTGTTCAACCTTTACGGCTACGGCCGCTCGCGGCCGATCCACGATCGGGCTTTGCTGCGTCGTAACCTCAACCAGGTGCTCTACCTACAATACCTGTCTCATTCCTTCTGGTTCTCCAGAACCCCGCCCCCGATTTACACCTACGATTTGAATGTACGATAAACACCTGGTAACATTAGAGTTTCCCAAAGTCCTGGAGATACTGGCGCAACACACCAGCTTCTCCGCTGGCAGAGAAATGGCTCTTGCGCTCAGGCCGGCGACCGAGAGTCAGGAGATACGAGAGCGTCTTGAGACGACGAGCGAGGCACGCGCATTTCTCGAAGCCAGACCGACCACGAGCCTGGGCGGCGCTCACGATGTCCGCCCGCAGGTACAGGCCACTCTGCGCGGAGCCATCCTGCCCCCGCTTGAGCTGCTGGATATACGGGATACACTTGCCACGGCCAGAACTCTGCATCGCACGGTTACTCAACAGGGAGTCAGATTCCCGCACCTGGCCGGGATTGCCGGTCGCATCCGACCCTGCCCTGACCTGATCGGGGAGATCGAGCGCTGCCTGGACGAGCGTGGCAATGTGAGGGATGAAGCCTCGCCGGAACTGACCCGCATCCGACGGGAGGAGCGCCTCGCTTATGAGCGTATCCAGGACAGGCTCCAGAGCATCATCAACTCACCACATACCGGCGCCTTCCTGCAAGAGCCGATCATCACCATGCGCGAGGGGCGTTACGTCATCCCCTTAAAAGCCGACTTCAAGGGGCGTATCAGGGGCATCGTCCATGATGTCTCCGCCTCTGGTGCGACCATATTCATCGAGCCGCTCTCCGTGGTCGAGCTGAACAATGCCTGGCGCGAACTGCGGTTGCGCGAGGAGCAGGAGGTGGAACGCATTCTTGCCGCGCTCTCCAGACTGGTTGCTGCGCATGCCTGGGACATTGAGCAGAGCGTGGAAGCGCTGGCCCGGCTGGACCTGGCTTTCGCCTGCGCCAGGTACGCTGAGGTGCTCCAGGCTACTGTCCCGGAGATAGTGCCCTGGAGGAAGAGAAGTGAGACCCACCCCGGCTCCACGATCCACCTGGAGGAAGCCCGTCATCCCCTCCTCGATCCCGAGCGGGTGGTGCCCATTGATGTGGTGCTGGACGACGAGACCTATGTGGTGGTCATCACCGGACCAAATACCGGCGGCAAAACGGTCACCTTGAAGACGGTCGGCCTGTTAGTTTTGATGGCCCAGGCCGGTTTGCACCTGCCCGTCCGTGCAGGAGCACGCCTTTCTCCATTTGAAGCAGTCTACGCCGACATAGGCGACGAACAGTCAATCGAGCAGAATCTTTCCACTTTCTCCTCCCATCTGACCAATATACTCTCGTTCCTGGAACAGGCCAATGAGCGTAGCCTGGTGTTGCTTGACGAGCTTGGGGCAGGTACAGACCCGGCCGAAGGTTCAGCGCTGGCCCGTGCGCTCCTTGACCATTTTCGCGTGCGTGGCGTGACCACCTTCGTCGCCACGCATTACCCGGAGCTGAAAGCCTATGCGCAGCTTACACCGGGTGTGCGCAATGCCTGCGTTGAGTTTGACCCGCAGACGCTCAGCCCCACCTATAAGCTGACCATTGGACTGCCTGGCCGCTCCAATGCTTTCGCCATCGCCAGAAGATTGGGGCTGCCCGAGACAATAGTCGCAGCCGCCCGCCGGATGGTCTCGCCGGAGATGTTGCGCACCGAGGACCTGCTCGCTGACATTCATAACCTACGCCTCCAGGCAGCCCGGGCACGGGATGCGGCGCTCGCCTCACAGGCTGAAGCCGAAAAGCTGGCGCGGGAGCTACGTGCCCGCCTGGAGGCGATTGAGCAGGAACGACTCCAGATTCTGGAGCAGGCACGTGCAGAGGTAGCGGCAGAACTTGAGGAACTGCGGACCGGGATACGCGCTCTGCGCCGTCGCCTGCAGTTTGCTGCGGCGCCTCAAGAGGAGCTGGCCGCCGTAGAGCAGGCCGCTGTTGCGCTGGCAGAGGAGCTCGCAGACATCTCAGCCGTGACGCCAGCGCTTCCTGTCGCCGATGAGGTTTTGTGCCGGCCCATCCGCCCCGGCGACCATGTCTGGGTGCGTCCACTCCAGGCGGCAGGGGAAGTGCTGGAAGTGCGCGGGAAGGAGGCTGAAGTCCTGGTGGGACCGGCCCGCACACGCGTGAACCTTGATGTCCTGGAGCTATATTCCTCCGCCCCACCCAAACGAGAGGTCGAAAGCAATGCCGTCCGCTTTACACCAACGGCATCCCCCGGTATCCGTCTCGATCTCAGAGGATGTACTGTGGACGAGGCGTTGGAACGGTTGGACCATCATCTTGACGCTGCGCTGCGAGCTGGCCTCCCCTGGGTGCATATCATCCATGGTAAGGGTACAGGCGCTCTACGTCAGGCGGTGCGTCGTTTCCTGAGTGAGCATCCGGCCGTCCATTCCTGTGAGCCAGGCGGTGATAAAGAGGGCGGTGAGGGCGTCACAATCGCCAGGTTGGTTACCTGATGTCTTCGGGCTCGTGAGCGTGAGCATCAGGTTTGCGTGCGGGTGGAGATGTGCACAAGTTAGGTTGTGGTGCCCGCCGGACCATAGTCCGTGGGCGCGGGTTGTGACCCGCGCAGCACAGTTGGGTGCCCGCCGGATCAAAATCCGGCGGCCGGGGCGCAGTGCGCTGTGCCGCTACCACGGTCAACTGCGCCGACCGGTGCTTCAGCACAGGCCGACGCCCGGCGCGTAACTCAAATTGTCAACCGACTGCGAATCACCAGGAGAAAAGGTCTGAGTAGTTGAGGGTAATCATGAGTTTTACAGCTTTAGAACCACGGGAATCGCTGCGTATTATCCTGGACATATTTAAAGTACTGGTGTCAGCGGAGCTGTTCTCGGCAAGGCTGAAAGCCTTCCGTGAGGTATACGGAGAAACTCCGCAGGACGTTGCTGAGGCGTACACCTTACTGTTGAGCACCTTCTTTGCTGGTGAGCTTGGCCTTGTGGCAGCTTTGAGTCCATCGCTGGAGGAAGTCCCCAGCATGGTGACTGAAGCACTTGAAGAGATAGCCGGGATTGACTTTGACGCACATAAGCGATCGCTCAAGCGAACCCAGAAGCCCTATTATGAGAGTTTTGCCCGCAATCTTGTCCCGGGGATCAAATCTGTGGGTGAGACGATCATAGCTGCGCTTAAGTGCTATCTTTCCGGCAGCTACGATCCTGATGCCGATCCCAATGAGTTGATCATGGAGGCGCTGGAGGTTGCCTCCAAAGACCCTGAGCAGGCCACCGGGTTGATCGTACAGGCCGGAGCCTGCGCTCTGCATGGTCGTCCGCTCTTGTGGCGCTGGCCTGAGGAAGCATACGGCCCCTTGGCGCCAAATGTTATTGCTGTCGCAGAGCTGATACAGGGATACAATTACGCCGACAAATACAAGCCCGCAGAGAAAATGCCTCTAAATTTGCTCCTCCGGCTCCACCGCCTGAAAAGTCCAGCCATTATCGGTGAGATTCCCACATTTATTGAAGAGCAAGAGGCAAAGTCAGCGCCCATCATCGAGCTGGTCCAGGCATTGATTGACCAGGGAGAAGCACCGTATACAAAGGAACAACTGGGGTTTTGCCAGGCCCACCGCGACGATGTTATCCCGGCACTGATCGAACTGGCCACCAGTCAGTACCTGCAACTGGAGAATGCACCCGGGGGAGGCTATGGGCCTATCAAAGCGGTTGAGATACTGGGTATGTTGAAAGCCACGGAGGCCGTCACTGCATTGATTGACATCGTCGCCGACTCGGAACCGATGGAAATCATCTATTCCACTGCGATCAGTGCACTGAAGGAGATCGGCCGTGCTGCATTGGAGCCCATCCTGGATTTTATGCGCTACTCCTGGAATGTGGATGCTAAAATTGCGCTGGCGGAGGTGATAAGTGAGATAGAAGGGGAAAATCAGGAGGCATACCAGGTATTGCTCTCCGTGTGGGAGGAGGCATTTTGGGAGGACGGGAAATCCCTGCTGGCATTGCCACTGATACGTACGGGAGGAGCGCAGGCTATCCCGCTGCTTCAGGCGGCCCTGGAAGACCCTGAGCTAGAAGCACTGGATTACAGTGAGATTGCGGCTGCGCTGGAAGATGCGGGTGTAGAAGTCCCCCCCTTCACTGAGAGAGAACCAGCTTATTCAGCGGCTTCCTGGGAAAATGCCAGTTATAACCTGCTATTGCAGAGCAGCACCCCTTCTTACATCACGGGTGTGCTCAGCACCGCTCCTGAGGTTTTGCGTTCAAAGCCGGGGAATCTGGCCCATGCCTATGCATTGACACAGTGCAGTATGTGGGGTGCCGCGATCATCACAACCATTGCTTCAGCATCGGTTGGAGCACATGTACCGCTTGTAGAAGGCTTTCTCAAGGCACTCGATGATCTGGCATTTCCTCCGCCACCTCGGGACCTGCCTGCCTGGCAGCGCAAGGCTTACAATCTGATACCTCAGGAATTTGAGCGCCAGGTTAAACCCTACCTCGAAGGGATGTTGTTGCCTCTGCGTTACTACCTGAAGGAGGATTATGACATCGCCGAGGAGCCGGACCAACTTCTGGCCAAAGCACGAGAATTGCCGCCTGAAGATGAAAACATGAGCGTGCTCTTCGGCAAGGCAGGTGCATTGGCACTCCGTGGCCGTCAGTTCTGGTCCCTATGGTCTCAGGAGTCAGACCCTCCCCTGTCAATATGGCTGGAAGGGTTAAGTGACCTCAACACCGCTCTGAGAAAGATAGGCCAGATTCCATTCCGCCCGCCCGTAGAAAGTGGACAGGATGAGTTGGCTGCAAACGTGCTGAGCACCATGTTTGTAAAGAACGTGATCGAGACCGCCCCCCCGCCGGTAGACGGACTTCTCCGGGAGCTTGCGGAGCATAAACAAAAGACATTACCTCCGGCCCGCCGCCGTGCTTTCGCTCGTCACCAGGCTGTCCTGATCCCCTATTTGATAGAGCTGGTAGACAATACATTCTACTGGTACACGGATAGCCCAGGCGAGGGATGGGTGCCCATCCTGGCCGCAGAATTACTGGGAGAATTCAAAGCTGCTCAGGCTGCCCACGTGCTGGTCAAGGCTGTTGCCGCCTCGACCCCCGAAGACATCATCCATGATGCAGCGCTGTTTAGCCTGATGGCGATTGGCAGCCCGGCTTTTCCTGCCGTGCGGGCATATATGCGCTATGGACGCAATATTGAGACCAAGACCTCTTTGGCCGAGGTGATCGGACGGATCGGCAGACGGGAGCGGGAATCGTTTGACCTCCTGCGCCAGGTTTGGGAAGAGGCCGGGTGGTTTCAGAACCGTCGTACGGTAGCACTGGCATTCGGAGATTTGCAAGATCGCCGTGCCGTTCCCTTGCTTCAAGCCGCGCTGGATGACAAGAAGGCCGATGCCATGGACTTTGAATACATCTGTTGGGCGCTGGCACAGTTCGGCATCAGAATACCTCCCCGGCAAAGGCATTCATCACGTACGAATGTCCCACCTCCATATAACCCGCGTCTGATTCAAGACCTGGAGACGGAGACTTTTCAAAGGTTGTACTATACTCCCTGGGGTGAACCGATTTGCCCCGATTGCGGCTCTCCACTGATACCCGGTAAAGATGGAGAATTGGTACACCCACCACAAAAACTGGTGGCAAGCCACCCTGGTACTGAGAGCAGCAAACGGAAAAAACGGAGGAAACGTTGATGAATCATATCACTGTTGATGTCTGGCTGTACGGTCCGGTTGCTCGCCACGCAGGGGAGGAGACCGGTCCCGGTTATGCCCATCTGACCCTGGATCTCCCACCCGCCAGTACGGTGGGTGATCTTGTGAGGCGGCTGGGAATTCCCCTGGAGGAGAGAGGTATTACTTTCGTCAACGGCAGGCTGGCAGCGCTACCGGGCCTGGACACGGATCTCGGAGTAGTGTTGCAGCACGGTGACCGGGTAGGCATTTCGCACCGCAGAAGCATGTGGCCGTTCCAATACCGTTTCGGCGTTCAATTGACTCCTGAGCTGCAAGAAGCATTTCGCCAGCGTGAGGACCGGGGAATTCACCACGCCTATACTGTGCCCGGGGAAGAGGATCGTTAGCATCAGGGATGCGCGCGAGTGTGAGATACGCATAACTGGATTCCGTGCGTCGTGCCTGCCGGGTGTGCCCGCCGGGCCAAAATCCGGCGGTGTGTGATCCGCGCGGCGCATAGTCAAAAGATTGGCCGGAGCCTTGCGCTTCAGAATCGGTTATGCGAAAAGGTGATGCCAGCACGCAAACCCGCCGGTTCTCCAGAGACTGGAGGGTCTTTTGGAGGGGTTGACTTTTGCCGAAAATTGGGTATGATTTGGCTCACCGGAGGGCGGTTAGCTCAGCCAGGTCAGAGCGCCTCTCTTACAAAGAGGAGGTCACAGGTTCAAGTCCTGTACCGCCCACACTATTCAGCCGACCGTCAGGCCACTGTTAATTCTCTCTGACAGGGACAACAGGATGATTTACCTGGAGGATTTACTTACAGCGACTGGCGGCCGACTGGTGGAAAACCAGCACCCCATCCCTACCCAATTCCCAAACTTTTGCTACGATGTCAGCCGCATAAAAGAGCATGAGCTGTTCGTGACCGTCAAGACCGAGGATGGCAAAGATGGTCACGATTTTACCGCTGAGGCTGCCCGGAGAGGGGCAGGGGGCATCCTGTGTCAGTTTGTTCCTCACGATCCGGGCTGCCCATGCATAGTGGTGCCCGATGTTCAGCTCGCGCTGAGTGAGTGGGCCGCTTATATCCTTCGCAAATACAATCCCCGGGTGATAGGGATCACCGGTTCCACCGGTAAAACCGATGTCAGTCGGGCCATTTCCGCAGTCCTCTCCACCCGTTACAAAGTCTTCACCAATCCACCCGACCTGAGCGACCGGTTGGGCCTGCCATTCTCCCTGGCAGGCCTGACGCCGGAACATGAAGTGGCCGTCCTCGAGCTGGCATGCCACGCCTTTGACGATATCGCCTTTCTCAGTGAACTGACCCGCCCCCAAACGGGTGTGATCACCGCGGTCAACCATGCTCATCTGGCCTACCTTGGCAGCCTGGATGCCATCGCTCAGGAGAAAAGCCGTCTGGTGGCAGCTCTCCCTCCGGACGGCTACGCTATCCTCAACTACGATGATGTACGGGTGCGAGAGATGGGAAAATATACCCGGGCTCAGGTGATCACCTACGGCCTGAAGCCCGATGCAGATATTGTCGCCTCTGACCTGCGCAACGAGCCGGACGGACTGCGGTGTATGGTCCATCTGCCAGGTGTCAGTGGACTGGGCACTCCCGGGTACCCGGCTAAGGGCGAGGTGCGCACCCGGTTGTTGGGATCACACCAGGTCTATTCCATCCTTGCAGCCATCGCTGTAGGGCTGGTCTGCCGTATCCCGTGGGACGACATTCTGGATGTGCTCGAGGAGCTGGGGCCAGGCCCTGGCCGTTTGCAGGTCCTTCCTGCAGTCGGGGGAGCGCTTTTGCTTGATGGCTCCGCCAGTTGCAGTCCAACGAGCGGTTTGCAGGCTCTGGAGGCTCTGGCCCAGTATCCGGCTCGTCGTCGTATCGTGGTGCTTGGAGACATGGGGCAACTGGGTGGCTACACAGTAGAAGGGCATCGGTTGTTGGGAACGCGCGCTGCCATGGTAGCCGATCTGTTGGTCGTCAAGGGAGAGCGGGCCGCCTGGATCGCCGAGGCGGCCAGAGAAGCCGGCCTGCCATGCGAACGCACCATTGTTGCGTACACCGCACGAGATGTGGTGCGTTACCTGAAACCGCAGCTTGGGCCTGGCGACGTGGTAATGGTCAAGGGGGATGTCGAGGCCCGCATGGAAGAGGTTGTTGAGGGACTGCTGGCCAGGCCTGAGGATACTGTCCGCCTTGTCAGACGCACAGATGGCCTCTCGGTAAGGGTGACACGTCCCTCTCGGCCAACCTGGGTTGAGGTTGACCTGGAGGCCATCGCCTATAACGTGCGACGCATAAGGGAAATCGTAGGCCCGGAGGTGAGCATACTGGCCGTGCTCAAAGCCGATGCCTACGGCCACGGGGCCATCACCGTTGCCCGCACCGCCATCAACAACGGCGTTTCCTACTGCGGTGTTGCCTCCGTAAACGAGGCTGCCAGGCTCCGTGATGCCGGGATAGATGCCCCTATCCTGGTGCTCGGTTACACTCCGACCTGGCTGGTGCGCGAGGCTATTTTACGTGACGTTACCCTCACCCTCTACGACCTGGACATTGCCCGGGTGCTGAGCAGGGCTGCACTGGAGTTACGCCGTGTTGCTCGCGTGCATATAAAAGTTGACACCGGCATGGGACGGCTTGGCCTCCTGCCGGAACAGGTGGTCCCATTTGTGGAAGCAGTGCGGGAGTTGCCCGCTCTGGACATGGAGGGGATTTTCACCCATTTCTCTGTCGCCGATGAAGAAGACCTGGAGTACACTAAATGGCAACTGGCTCGCTTCAGCACGGTGTTGGACAGCCTTAAAGAGAGGGGGGTAACCTTTCGTCTGGTGCATTGTGCCAACTCCTCAGCTCTGTTACGTCTGCCGGAATCGCGCTTCAATATGGTGCGCCTGGGGCTGGCGATGTATGGCCTGCGTCCCTCGCCCCACGTTCCTTTGCCCCCGGGATTTCGCCCTGCGCTGACCTGGAAGACAACTATCGCCCAGGTCAAAACACTGCCGCCGGGCAGTTTCGTCAGTTACGGCAATACCTACCGCACGGAGCGGGAAGAGACCATTGCCGTGATTCCTGTAGGTTACGCCGACGGGTTCAGGCGTGCCCCCACCCACTGGCGAGAGGTGCTTGTGCATGGTAAACGCGCTCCCATCGTGGGACGTGTGTGTATGGACCAGACGATGATCAGGGTTGACCATATCCCCAATGTGCGTGTAGGGGATGAAGTGGTGCTGATCGGGCGGCAGGGGGAGGATGAAATTTCCGCCGAAGAAGTCGCGAGCTGGTTGGGAACGATTAACTACGAGGTGGTTTCGGAGATTCTGGCGCGGGTGCCACGGATGGTATAATCAGGCTGTCCGCAGCATATAAAGGCTATCAGAAAGGGGGTCAATATGTCCAGCGGAGAACTGCTCAACTTTCCCCCTGACTTCAGGTGGGGCGCTGCCACTTCAGCATATCAGATCGAAGGGGCATGGGACGAGGACGGGAAAGGGCCTTCCATTTGGGACGCTTTTTGTCGCCAGCCGGGGAGGATCCGCGACGGCACGAGCGGGGAAATCGCCACCGATCACTACCACCGTTGGGAGGAAGATGTCAGCATAATGGTGGAGCTGGGTCTGCAGGCTTACCGCTTTTCTATCTCCTGGCCCCGGGTGATGCCCACCGGGAAGAAGCAAATCAATGCGGCCGGCCTGGATTTCTACGACCGTCTGGTAGACAGGCTGCTGAGCCAGGGCATTGAGCCGTATATCACCCTCTACCACTGGGATTTGCCCCTGGCTCTCCAGGAACAGGGTGGCTGGCCGGCCCGAGACACAGCTTTCTACTTTGCCGAGTATGCCGGGCTGGTGGCAAAACGACTTGGGGATCGGGTGACCTGCTGGATCACCCATAACGAACCGTTCGTTGCGGCGGTGATCGGATATATCACCGGTGACCATGCGCCTGGCATACAAGACCCGGTTGCCGGATTTCAGGCCGTGCACCACCTTTTGCTCGCTCACGGCCTTGCAGTTGAGGCACTGCGTGCCTCAGCCTCACGCCCGCTGAAGGTCGGGATCACACTCAACCTGAACCCCGTGCATCCGGCTTCCGACTCCGAGGCAGATCAGCGCGCGGCCGGCCGCTTTGACGGGATGCTTAACAGAATGTTTCTCGATCCGCTTTTCCTCGCCCGCTATCCCGCGGACATAGAGGAATTGATCGGGCCGGCCTTCCCGCGCGTGCAGCAGGGAGATCTGGAGCACATCGCCACCCCGATTGATTTCATGGGCGTCAACTACTACACCCGCTCGGTGGTGCGCTATGATGAGAACTTCCCCATCATCCAGGCCACCCAGGTACAACCTGAGGGCAGCGAGTACTCTCAGATGTGGGAAATATACCCACCCGGCCTGTACGAGCTGCTCGTCCGTGTATGGAATGACTACAGACCGACTGACATTTTCATAACCGAAAATGGTGTCCCTGTCCCGGACGGGCTGGATGCCGACGGCCGTGTGCGAGATGAGCGGCGTATCCGCTACCTGCACAGACATCTGGTTCAGGCCCATCGTGCTATTGCCGATGGTGTTCCATTGCGAGGTTATTTCGTCTGGTCACTGCTGGATAACTTCGAGTGGACTGCGGGATACACTATGCGCTTTGGGCTGGTATATGTGAACTATGAGACGCTGGAGCGGACTATCAAAGATAGTGGCAGATGGTACGCCCGGGTGATCCAGGAAAATGGTGTTCCGGTAAACGAGGAGTACTATTCAGGCTGAAATCGCCTTCTTTGGGCGCTTCGCGCCGGTTGTGGCGATCCGGGCGAACTACAGCGGGCAGAACAGGCCTGCCAGCTAAATGAAACGCAAGAACACCTGATTGCCCAGCAACCTGCCGCGCGGCGTCAGGCGCGCAGTGTTCCCATCCCACTCCAGCAATCCTGCCTCCCGTAATTCGGCCAGTTCCTGCCCGAAGACGGCTTCCATCTCAACGCCAAACCGTTCCCGGAAGCGAACGGCAGCGGCTCCCTCTGTCAGCCGTAGCCACAACATCATCGTCTCTCCTATCTCTGTCGCCGGATCAATCTTCTCGCGCCAGGCTACGGGTGTCTCTCCGCGTCCGAGCGTTGCGATGTAAGCCTCGGGATGGGGCAGATTGGCCCATCGTTGCCCGTCCAGCCAGGAGTGCGCCCCGGCTCCCAGTCCCAACCATGGTTCGTTACGCCAGTAAGTCAGGTTATGCCTGCACAAATATCCCTCCCTCGCCCAATTGGAGATTTCGTAATGGCAGTATCCTGCTGCAGCAAGTCGTTCTTCTGCGTGCTCATACATCTCGGCAGCCAGGTCATCGTCTGGAGCGGGAAGGCTTCCCCGCTCAATCTGTTCCCACAATGGTGTCCCCTCCTCGAGAGAGAGCGCATAGAGCGAGAGGTGCTCTGGGGCCAGTTCCAGTGCGGCTTTCAGCGTATCCTGCCAGCGTCTCAGCGTCTGGCCGGGCAGGCCGAAGATGAAATCCAGGTTCAGGTTCTCAAAGCCAGCCGATCGTGCTGCCTCTACTGCTTCTGACGCCTCACGCCAGGTGTGGATACGGCCGAGCAGGCGAAGCTCATCATCGTGAGAGGATTGGACGCCCAGACTGAGCCGGTTGACGCCCAGGCTTCGCAGAGCGCGTAGCATGGGTGCGTCAACTGTGCCCGGGTTGGCCTCCAGTGTGATCTCGCTTTCCGGCAGGATGTGGAACGCGCTTGAGAGGGAGTGCAAGATTTCTCCGATCATCTCCGGTGGCAGGAGGGAGGGGGTGCCTCCACCGAAGTAAACGGTGTTGATAGCAGAGCCTCCCCACCGGCTGCCGGCGATGGCTATCTCCTGACATACTGCGGCCACATAGTCGTGGAGCAACGATTCCAGCCCGGCAAAGGTATTGAAGTCACAGTAGGCGCATCTGGCGCGACAGAAAGGAATATGGACATATACTGAAAGTGAGTGATGGGATGGCATTGACACCGCCTGCTCGTTTTTGCCAATCTTACCACAAAGTACGGGATTTGCATCCGGTCAGCCCGAGTTCGTGCGGCAATGGCGTATGTGCTCCGGTCAGCGTATCTTACCCGCCCGCGCTCGCCGACAGCGGCTGTGTCGTCCACTTGCCCGCAGGGGTGGCCTTTGTGAGCCAGGGGCCCGGTCGGAGAGCGGCGCAGCCTGAACTCAACCGCCCTGACAGGGTTGACAATTCACCTGCTGTGGGGTAACATGTTGCAGTGGTCGTGCTAGACGGGGAGCTGGCGGTGCCCTGTACCCGCAATCCGCCATAGCGGGGTCGAATTCCCCTCCGAGGATTGACTTGTCTGATACTGCTGCATTCAGCCGGTGATGAAGATTGGGTCCTGCGCGGCAGGGACCTCTGAACCCCGCCAGGTCCGGAAGGAAGCAACGGTAAAGAGCTTACCCTGGGTGCCGCAGGAGTGCCTGGTCGGAGCCGGTTGTCTGCGGTAAGGCGGGCGGAGCGATTCGACGAGGGGTGCACGACCACATTTCAGGAGCTGTGAACGACGTAAATCTCTCATACCCTGCCAACCACCTGTCTGCCGGACGCGCGGGGGCGCCTGCTGGCCTGTTGCGCAAACTCACTGATTTCTTCGCGTTTTCCCTCATCGCTGTTTTGCTTGTCTTTGGCTACCGCAGCACACTCATACCGGTCACACTGGTTATAGACGGACAGGAATATCGCCTGCGCACTCATCAGGATACTGTCGCCGCGCTCCTCCTGGATGTGGGCCTCTCCCTCCGGCCGGAGGATAAAATCAGCCCCGCGCCCGATATGCCCCTTGAGCCCAATATGTTCGTGACGATAGAGTGCGCCCGTCCCGTCTATATCCATGTTGATGGTCATACCGCCCTGTTTTACACGCATGCCACATCTGTCGAGAAGGTTCTAAATGAGGCACGTGTCTCCCTGCTGATCGGTGATGAGCTGGAGGTCGAAGGGGAGCTGGCGCGTGCGCGTCCACTCGCCAGGCGTCTGCGGGGAGTTCCACGTCTGCCGGAGTATGAGCCGGCACATATCCATATTCGCCGTGCCGTTCCCGTGGTTCTGCACGAAGATGGCCGGGTTTCCACATTTTACACCACCGCGCCGACCGTTGGGGAGGCTCTGCGCAGGCGCGGCATTACGATCTACGCAGCCGATTACGTACAACCAGGATTGGGAGAACGTGTTACTTCCGGGCTTCACGTCTATATCAGGCGCTCCATCCCCGTGAAGATCCAGGTGGACGGCCACACTGTACTGGTGCGTACACACCGCGAACGCGTAGGCGATGTGCTGGCCGATACAGGTGTGGTGCTTGTTGGGCAGGATTATACCACCCCTGCGCTCGATGCTCCCGTGACGGCAAATACTCTCATCCGTGTCGTCCGTGTGAGCGAGCAAGTTGTCCTGGAACAGGGCCCGATCCCCTTTGATACTGTCTGGCAGCCCGACCCTGAGTTGGAGATAGATAATGAGCGACTGATTCAGCCCGGTGCGTCTGGTTTGTTGGAGCAACGTGTCCGTGTACGCTACGAGGATGGTCAGGAAGTCAGCAGGACCGTGGATGGGAGCTATGTTGCCGTGCCTCCCACGAGCCAGGTCTTTGGCTATGGGACGATGATCGTGGTACGCACTCTGGACACGCCCTACGGACCGGTTGAGTACTGGCGCAAGTTGCGCATGCTGGCAACATCTTATTCCGCCTCGACAGCGGGGGTGCCGAAGACAAGTCCTTACTTTGGGCGCACGGCCACGGGGATGCAAATGAGATATGGGATCGTGGCTGTTGACCCGCGGGTGATCCCGTTGGGCAGCCGCGTTTACGTGCCCGGGTACGGCATCGGTCTGGCCGGTGACACGGGCGGCGCGATCAAGCGGAACCGCATTGACCTGGGGTATGACGACGACAACCTGGTGCTCTGGTATCGTTGGGTGGACGTCTACCTGCTCACCCCTGTGCCCGAGCGGATTAATTATATCCTGGATTAGTGGCGCAGATGGATGTGCGTGAGTTGCTGGCCAGATGTGAGTTACAGCCCGATAAGGGGCTGGGGCAGAACTTTCTCGTGGACCAGACGATACTTGAGCGTATCGTCGAAGCAGCCGCTTTAACGGACGAGGATATTGTACTGGAGGTCGGAGCCGGGCCGGGGAACCTGACCCGACGGCTGGCTCGTCAGGCCGGTCACGTGATCGCGGTCGAAATGGACGGTCGCTTTATGCCCGTCCTCCAGAGCGTGCTGGCAGGTGTTACTAACGTTACCCTGGTCCACGGGGACATCCTGGCGCTTGATCCGGCCGCCATGGTGCGCCACTCCCAGACGGCCGGGGGGCAGACGCATCCTCATTACAAGGTGGTCGCAAACCTGCCTTACTATATCACCTCGGCAGTACTGCGTCATCTGTTAGAGGCGAGCCTGCGCCCCGCTTCCATCGTGGTCACGGTGCAGCGCGAGGTTGCCGAGCGCATCGTTGCCGGGCCGGGGGAGATGAGTTTGCTGGCGGTGAGCGTCCAGTTATACGGCCAGCCCCGGCTGTTATTCCGCATCAGGCCCGGTAGTTTCTATCCGCCCCCGGAGGTGGAATCGGCCGTCGTGCGCATTGTGCCGCACACTGTACCGCCTGTTCAGATAGCCAACACCGAAGCTTTCTTTCGCGTTGTGCGGGCCGGCTTCTCACAACGTCGCAAACAGCTCCGTAACGCGCTGGCTGCCGGGCTGGGGCTGCCGTCCGGGGAAACGGCACTCAGGTTGCAAGAGGCGGGTATTGACCCCAGGCGGCGCGCCCAGTCGCTCACGCTCCAGGAATGGGCCGCTGTGGTCCAGGCGTTGGGTGGAGAGTCAGCGACACCCCGCTCTGCTCTGGCTCCGGGAAGTGGCGGCGAGGGTGCAGCAACTCTCGACGAATGAGGTACGCAGGCCCAGAGCGCTGGCCAGGTTGACGGTGGCCGGGTCAGGGTAGGCGAGGCTGTTCACGCCGGCCAGCACTGCCAGCCGTTCTATTTCAGCCTTGAGCAGACCGGATGGCCTGGCACAACCCAGGGTCAGTGGTGTGGCCGGAAAGAGCAGACGCGCAACGGCTACAAGCCGTCCCACTGTGTCCGCAGCCATCACAGGCGTATGCGCCAGTGGGGTGTGTGGGAGTGGGCGCAGTACCACGATCACCACCACGTCCGCTCCATGACGACGAATGATCTCCATTGCGTCCAATTCTCCGCGCAGTTCCCCGTAGTGAAGGCCGGCGATCACGTGCGGCGCGACCGGTATCCCTGCTTCGCGTACCATTGCCAGCGCATGCTCGTAGTCGGCGGGCGTGCGTTCGAGGTGGAGGATGCGGCGTATGGTCGCCTCATCGCCCACGATGTCAAGCAGCACCTGGTCCACACCGGTGGATTTCAGCCCCTCTACCGTCTCCCGATCCAACAGGCCGGTGTGTACGATCACGCGCAGCCCCAGGCTCCTGACACGGGCGATTGCGGAGAGGTACGGCCCAACCGGAACTGCGCCGTCGAGATCACAGCCGCCGCTGATGAGCAACCCCTCACATCCACGTTCGAGCAGATGTTGCGCGTGGGTCAACAACGCGTCTGGATTGGATGCGGGTAACATCGTCTCCAGCATGCGCCCACGGCAGTGATCGCATTGCAGTTCACAATGCCGGCCGGTCAGGCTGATGCTGGCGAAACGCCAGCGGGTATTTCGATAGTGGCCGGTCTCGTACCTTTTTGCTCCGGGTACGGCAAAGGATAATTCTGGCGGATGGTGGGCACAGCGGATCTCCCAGGCGGCCCGCTGCAATTCCTCCCAGGGGAGGTTGAAAAGACGGGTTGCTTCACCACCGGGGGTTTCGGGAACCGCAGCCTGTGTGCTCATCGGTTGTAGTCGCGCAGTTGATAGCGGATCAATTCCACATCCTCCGGCTCCGGCTCAAAGGGATAGTTGCGGATCGGCTGACCGGGGCGCTCGTTACCAAATGGTCGGTTGCAGGCGACCCTGCCGTCGGGTCCGGGACAGCCGGAGGTCATGAAAGGCTCGCCGTATTGGATCAGCTCTTCGATTTCCATACCGAAGTCCACCACCTGACCGGCCTCGTTGAAGCGCATATTTTCGTAGCGGCCGTAACCTTTGTTGATGATGTAACGTGCCAGTTGCACCCTCCGGTAATGTCCGTAGCCAGGTTGCGGATGGTTCTCCATTGGGGTGCCGGCCTCGGGGAAGAAAGAAAAGAGGTGTGTGTGGGCACCCAGGTCTTGAGCACGCTGAATGGTGGAGATCATTTGTTGTTCCGTTTCACCCAGGCCAACGATCAGGTGGACGCCCACTTTGTAAGGCCCCATAACGCGCACGGCCTCCTCAACTGTAGCCCAGTAGTGTTCCCAGCGATGCGGCCCCCCGACGCCGCGGCCGCGATAGCGCTCGAAAAGCTCCGGAGTGGCAGCATCTATGGCAACGCCGATCATGTCTGCGCCGGCCTCTCTGATCTCCACCAGGCGCGAGAGGTCGCGGATCATGGTGGGAGCGATGAGTGCCGAGACAGGACGGTCGGACCCGGTTTGGAATCGGCGAATGATCGTATTCATATCGTCGAAGGCGCGACGATGGGTGATCATGCCCACACATACGCGGCGCAGTTCATGCCCATTGCGATTAAGGCGGGCGATGACATCGTCCAGGGGATAAGTGGGCCAGTCCACCCGTATAAAGGTGCGCTGCTCCGGCTCGACATTCCGCTGGCGATTGAGGCCGCAGAAAGCGCAACTGGCAACACAGCCTTCCGGATAGGTCACCAGCATGTTCAACCCGGTCAGACGGGAGTTGCGGCGGAACATGGCCGGACGATAGCCCAGGGCCATAGAGGCCGCCAGGCTGATCTGCACATACTCAGGGCTTTCCATCAGTTCCTCCTGACAATATGTTTTGTATCGCGCGCGGTATAGCCGGGGAAGGCCACCCACGTCTCCCGAATCACACTGCTCAAGGTGTTCGGATCATCGCTCCAGTGTGTGTCTCTGTAGTGCCGTTTGCTCAGGGCATGGTTCAGCGGCCCTCCCATAAAGGCGGACCATTCTTTCTCATACTCTTCCAACAGGTCTATGTTCCCACTTTTGAGCGCTCTGACAACCGTCTGGCCGGCGAGTGTCCCCCCCACTACAGCAGCGAAGACACCTGCGCCGGTGATGGGATGAGTAAAGCCTGCCGCATCACCCACCAGCAGCACGTTGCCCACCCGCAGCCGGTCCACCATCCCCCCTACCGGAATGAGGCCTGCAGTATGTCCGACAATGGGAGCTTCCCCAAGGTTCAGTTGTTCCCAGAGGTATTTCAGTGCCTGGTGCGGGTTACCTCCCATTGCTGGGTTGACTCCCACACCGACATTGGCCGTGTGCTCTTTAGGAAAGACCCATCCATAGCCTCCCCTGCAGGCGGGAATGAAGTGGACCTCTGTAAAGGGAGGCTGACGCTCTCCCAATATCACTTCCACCTGTACGGCATAAACAAGCTCGCTGTTGACCTGGCCGATGCATTTCCCGACCAGTGAGCGGGGGCCGTCAGCACCGATAAGCACCCGGTACTCCACCTCCTCAAGTACTCCATTCCTTCTGACCCGGGCGAGGTTCTCACCCTGCGATACTGCTACAGCCTGTGCTGCCGTCCACACCTCAGCTCCTGCCTGGCAGGCGGCCACAACGAGGGCTTTGTCGAACAGGGCGCGGTCGAGCATATAGCCGGCCGCGGGCGTTTCCACAACCTGTCCATCGGGGAGGTGGGTGCGCATGGTGCGGATACGACGGGCAATACACCGCTCCGGGATCGAGACGTAGCCTGCAATCTGGGCCGGCACGTACTCTGCACATTGCACCGGCAGTCCGACGGTGGGCCGTTTCTCAACCATCAGCACGCGCAGGCCGCCCGAGGCAGCAGCTCGGGCAGTGCTGCTCCCGGCCGGTCCCGCTCCTATCACCAACACATCAACAAAATGGCAGCATTTCCGCCCCATTCGTATCCTGCTTCCGAAACTGTCATCAGGTGGCTAAAAACACGGGCATAATTCGGCAGTCCATATCATTATCGCGACGCCACCCGGGCGAGAATGCGCTCCAGCAAGTCAAGCTTCAGATATGTCTGGTTGTCGAACCGGCCGGCGTAGGCATCCTGTTCGCGGCCGAGATCGTAACAGGTGGAGCTATCCACGTCAACCAGTATGCCGGGCAACCCGATGCGCTCGAAGTCGTCCCGATGTTTGGCGTAGAACGGCTCGCAGCAGCTTCCTATAAAGGCGGGATGTCCTGCCGACTTCAGGTGTTCCAGCGTTTCCTCGAGGTGCTCGTAATTCTGGATAGAAATCGGCATCAGGCCGTATTTACCCGCAAGTTGGAAAGCGTCTCCTACAGAGCAGGCACCGCACGCGGCACAGCCCTCCTCGTAACGGTAAGGGCAGGAGGTGAGCTTGGCGCAGTAAGGCAGGAGCAGCACCGGTGGGACAGTCCGATGTTCAGGGGAGAAATGCTTCTCCATTATCTCCGGCAGTGGCGCCACCACTGAAAAAACATTGTTCACCTCGTCAGGTTTGATGCCGTAGCGCGTATAGTGTGTCTTTTCCAGGGCTTCCCGCAGGGTGCGGATGACGTCAGAGGCTGAGACACCGGGGATTTCGAGCTCCCCTGTGGCGAAGAACTCCTCAACAACGCGGCTGGCAGCCTCAGCCTCGGCGGGGAGACCTTTGAGTCGCGCTTCCAGGTCGAGAATGGCACGGCGGGGATAGGCGAAGAAATCACCGGTGATGAACGCTTCACGGATGCGGTGTGCCTGTGCGTCCACCACCAGCGAGATGCGGATGAGACCACCCGGGCTTTTATAGAGCGCTCGCAGCTCATCACGTCGGAGCAGTGGGCGACGTGTACCGTAGACCCATTCATCAGAGCGGAAGTAGGGTAACCTGGTGGTCAGCAATTCCTGTTCCAGCGGGGTCAGGGTTCCCGGTGCGAACTCGACACCCAGTGCTTCCGAGAAGCCGGCCACCAGCGCAGCCTTAATCTGGGGCAGCGGTGGTGGTGCACCAAGCTCCCACGCCAGGCAGGTGACGCGCTCCCTCACCGACGCAATCTCTTTGTCTTTTAATTTCTCGGTGGGTATGCGCAGTGCGCGCAGCATGGTGTCAACGTCGAAATCCACCAGCAGGGTGCCCTGGAACAGAAAAGCACCATCCATACTGGTGCCGCCGGTGCCGGAGATTTTACGGCCGTTGACCTCAATATCGTTCTTGGGGCGAAAAGCCGCGCGTACTCCAAGCTTTTCCAGCCCTCTGATGGCGCCCTGGCAGAGCAGCTCGTAGAGTGATTCGGCAGGTCGCAGAAAGCGGGGGTCGTTCCCGGAAGCGAAAATTTCCCACCCCAACTGGGTCTCGTCCCAGAACAATCCACCCCCGCCGGTGAGCCGTCGGTTGATCTCAATGCCGTGCTCCTGACAGTAGGGGATGCGGATTTCCTGTTCCACAGCCTGGTGGTAGCCAACCAGGGTGCACCGTGGGTAGAATTGGAGGAAACGCAGTGTGTTCGGCACCGCATTGCGACTGCGTGCCGTCAACACGACCTCGTCAAGGGCCATGTTTTCTGCCGCGGAGCGCGGCCCGGTGTCAAGTAGTCGCCAGGTCTCGCTCAATGGTGTATCTCTCGTGCTGAGTGAAGACCACCCCCTGCCTTTCCGCAGGTTGGCGGGGCAGGCAGTTTTCGCTCCTGTCAGATATGCTCTGGCCAGTCAAGCATCATCACCCGCACACGCGAGCCGGCGGGCAGGTGGTGCACGTCCTCCGGGATGATCGCCAGCCCCTGTGCCCGCACCATTGAGAGCAGGATGCCCGACCCCTGGTCACCGGTGAGCCGTGCGTAATATGCGCCATCGTGTTTTTCCAGGCTCACGCGCAGATAGTGGCGGCGATCGTCCTTGCGTTTGATCTCGTCGAGCAACACGGCTTCCACTGTGGGCTTTTCGAGTCTGGTCTTGCCCAGCATCTTGAGGATGGCCGGGCGGGCAAAGATCTCGAAGGCGACCATGGCCGAGACGGGGTTGCCCGGCAGACCCAGGAGCGGGACCCCGTGGATGTGGCCGAAGGCCAGGGGCTTGCCCGGCTTCATACATACCCGCCAGAAGGACATCTCCCCTTCGGCGGCCAGCACCTTCTTCACCACGTCGAAATCGCCTACCGAGACGCCGCCCGAGGTGAGGAACAGATCGGCCCCCTGCGCCAGCCCGGCGCGGATTTTGGCCGTCAGGTCGGCCACATCGTCGCGGGCGATGCCCAAACGCAGCGGGACGCCGCCGTAGCGCAGCACCTGCGCGGCGTTGGAGTACGAGTTGGCGTCGCGGATTTTGCCCGGCTGCCAGGGAGCATCCACGGCGATCACCTCGTCGCCGGTAGAGAGGATGGCGACGCGCGGGCGGCGGTGTACGAGCGCCTCCTGATGTCCCAGGGCGGCCAGCATACCGATCTCTTGGGGCCGCAGGACGGTGCCCTGCGCCAGCACCATTTGCCCGGCACGGACGTCCTCACCTGCGGCGCGGATGTTCTTGAGATGGGGATACTGCCTGAAGACAAGAATTTCGTCACCGTCGCGCTCGACCTCCTCGAAGGGGATCACCGCCTCCGCTCCGGGTGGCACGGGCGCGCCGGTCATAATGCGCACGGCGGTGCCGGGGCGGATCGGCGCGTCGAGCACGTACCCCGCGGCCAGGTCCGCCACGACGCGCAGACGACGGGGCTGCTCGGATGAGGCCTCGCTTGTATCATCGCAGCGCACGGCGTAGCCATCCATTGCCGAGTTGGCCAGCGGTGGGATGTCCATCCCGGCGCAGATGTCCTCAGCCAACACCTGCCCCAGCGCCTCAAGGATCGGCCTGCGCTCTGGCGGCAGCGGCCTGAAAACCTTCAGCACCCTATCCAGTGCCTCTTCAACACTCAACATCGGATACGACTCGTTCATCGGCTGCACCTCTACACTGATGCATGGGGATGCGTCGGCTCGTTATTTTACCATACGCACCACGCATGGTCCAATCAACATCAGCCCGGCTCAGGCTCCAGACCGCGCCCGACGGCGCTTTCATTGATCTCTCTGCGCTTCTATCCACGCCTGCGCCGCGGCCTGCACCGCATCCCAGGGGGTGCTGAGTGGAGGTGTGTAACTGAGGTCTATGTCGCTCAACGCCGCAACCGTCATCCGGTTGAACAGCGCCGCAGCGAACACGTCCAACCGCTTCGAGACCTCCGCTGTGCGATGGCCTGCGATCTGCGCGCCGAGCAGGCGGCCCGTCCGTCGGTCGCCAGTGACGCGAATATGGAGACTTCGTGCGCCGGGGTAGTAGACCTTATGGTCCCAGGCCTCGACCTGGACGGTCAATGGGTCAAAGCCTGCCTGGCGCGCCTCGGGATCGCGCAGTCCTGTGCGTGCGGCAACCAGGTCAAACACCTTGACGACCTGCGTGCCCAGCGTTCCGGCGAACGTCGCCTGCCCGCCGGCCGCATTTTCCCCTGCCACTCGCCCCTGCTTATGCGCCGTAGAGCCAAGCGGCAGGTATACGTATCGCTCCAGCAGACGGTGATACGTCTCGGCGCAGTCGCCAGCGGCGTAGATGTTTGGCACATTCGTCTCCAGCGCCTGATTGACGCGGATGGCGCCCCACCTGCCGATTTCGACGCCAGCCGCGGCTGCCAGGCCCGCGTTAGGGCGCACACCGGTCGCTGCCAGCACCAGGTCGGCCCCGGCGTGGAATCCCCCGGAGCCGGTCACGACCAGCCGTCCCCCCTGCAGTTCAATCGCCTCCACAGTCACGCCGGTGGCGACCGTGACGCCGTGTCGGCTCAACTCCTCGGCCACGAGAGCACCAAGCGGCGGGTCGAGTGTGGTCAGCACAGAGGGCAGGTACTCCACCAGCGTGACCTGCATCCCACGGTGGGTGAAGGCCTCGGCCATCTCCAGCCCGATGTAGCCGCCGCCCACTACCACGGCGGAGCCGGGCGACCGCGCTGCAAGATAATCGCGCAGGGCGAAGCCGTCGGCCATCGTGCGCAGGAAAAAGACGCCGGGCTGTTCCAATCCCCGGATAGGAGGACGGGCCGGGACGGCGCCCGTACCGATCACGAGTGCATCGTATGATATCCGGTGCGACCGCCCGCTCTCATTCACGACCGTAACCGTCTTGCCGGTCGGGTCAATGGCCTGAGCGGTGTATTCAAGCAGGAGATGAATGCCCTGGGCCTCGATCTCCCCGGCTTTGCGGTGGGCCAGGTCGCGCCAGTCGGGGATCTCACCGCTCAGCCAGAACGGCAGGCCGCAGATGGAATAGTTGGGGTAGCGGTCGGCGGCGACGACAGTGACATCACAGGCCGGGTTCACTTCCCGCGCACGCAGCGCGGCGCTGATGCCGGCATCACTGCCGCCAATGATCAACAAATGCGGCATCGAGTTTCTCCTGTGATCATTGTTCGCTGGTGGTGTGTCACGACCTGTTGCCACACCTGATTGTCATCCGGCGCGCGCGGCAAACCGCTCCGCAGTTGTTCAACCTCTGACTTTGCTGAGGCCCTGAACAGGCACTCCAGGCGCTCTCCTGCCGGTAACTGGATGGAAAGCTTCAGCAGGTCATTCTCGCTCAGAGAAAGCGCCACAATCTTATTCAACGGGATATAATCCCAGATGCCGCCGTATCTCTCTTCCCCGCCATGCCAGGCCTCTTCCCGAATTATGATCAACTCGCGATCTGTCAGGATCGTCGCGTGAGTGGGGGAAATGACCCTGTAGTACGTCTTGCCCAGAAGCGTCAAAACATGCGCGCGGATCTCAGGCTGCAGGATAGCGTGGATCACCCTTTCTCCCTCCAGCAGGCTATGCCGCGCAAGGTTCATGAACTTGTAGTTCAGGGAGAGCCAATCGCTGAAGTCGCTTGATTTCAGGGCGGTGGGTGCAACCCTGGAATCGGTGACGCCGGGCCTTATTTTTGCCAGGAACGGCGCAAAGAGGTGGTCGGTTACTGTATTGAATCTGAGGGTGGAAGAAGCGGGAACACCCTGACTGGTCACACCACATATTTTAAAGTGAGAGTCCAACAGAACTGACCTGACCTCGGCGTAGCTGATCCCTTCAAGTGGATAACACCGTGCGTCGAATGTGTTTCCCTTTCTTTCCAGGATACAGATTTCGCAGCCCAGGTCAGAGATGAGCTTCTCACTTGTCCTGTGAATGAACCCCTCGTAGGAAGGAGTGAGCACCGTATAAGGAAATGGCCGCCCGTCTGCAAGGAGAGGCTCGAAGAAGTCTTTGTAGACAGCAGGGAGAGCATCGCAGGACTCGATAGGCCTAGCCCAGGACCCCCTCGTTTGCTCGTAAGCGCTCAGCAGAGTCAGCCTGGTTATGGCCCCCCGCACGTTCCGTAACCCACCCCGTATCTTTGCCATAATATGCGTCATCCGGAATCACTCCTGTTCCTCTGGAGAGACATTGCACCCCTGCCCACGGCAATGGCCTCGCCGGGCAGTCGCCATGCTGAAAGCGGCACGGCTTTTCCAGGCTGTCCCGGCAGACCAGGAGTCCCATCCCACAGGCCAGGTAACTGCCTGCCCATGCCGACTGAAGTCGCCCGCTTCTGGCCGCAGGCCGACGCCTGGCGCCGCGGGCGCCCGGAAAGGCCGAGTTTCCAATCGGCGCACGGCGGCAGGCAGCCGGTGTGAAATCACTGGAACGGTCTGGCTTTTCTGCGCTTTTGCGCCTCTGCAGAGTACGGGCAATAACTTTACCTTTGCATCCAGGCCGGATTCCATGGCTCCTGGAGCAGAGTCACTCTGGCCTCTTTGACCCCTTCTACACCAGCGGCAGCCCGGCGTACCTGCTCTGTAATCAGTCCAGCCAGCGGGCAAAAGGGTACGGTCAAAACCATTTTGATCTCGACCGTATCCTCTTCAACTGTGACCTCCCGGATCATCCCCAGGTCTACCACACTCATCCCAATCTCAGGGTCCATTACAGGGCGCAGGGCTTCGAGAATCTCTTGTTCGGTTGGCATGTCTCTCCTGTGATATGCAATACTTCCTCCCGGCTCACACTCTGCCATCATATGGGGGGTCAAAGGTAAGTGTGTGCCGTCCATAGCCGTCAATGTAGAAGAGCATTTCCGTCGCTCCGACCTTTACTTTTTCGCTCAGCAACCACCGTGAGATGTAGACGGTAATGTCATCTGCCTGCAAACAGATGAACTCCTCCGGGTTGTCGGGTGCTCCCATCCGACCGGATGGGCCTTCAAAGATCATTCATCAGTCCATACAGACCGTGCGCCAGGCTATGTTGATTATCCCTCCATGCTTGCGGATAAACTCTCTGGCCCACGGCGAGGGGATTTCAACTTTCATGGTGTTCACGACCTTTCTGAAGTACCTGACTTACTACAGGCCGGCAGCGATGGCCGCGGCACTCGCGCCCCAGCAACATATCACAGTGGCTGTCGCGATGGTGTAATAAAGCAGAGGCCTGTCAGTCCTCCAGGCGTGAGCGACTTCGCCCAGTCTTCCGCCAATCCAGTAGCCTGCAGGAAAGAGGAGGGCGGAGGAGAGCATCCAGGGAAGCCCTTCAACGGTGAGAAATGAGATCAGGCCACCGGGGTGGTTGAAGGAGAGGAGGTATTTACACGGTGCCAGATGCATACCCACGAAAAAGAACGCCACTGCTGCCGACAGCGCCGCCAGAGTACCGACAGCCGTCCTGATCAGATAGCTCGAGTCCAGCCTGCGGGAGAACACTGACACAGCTCCGAGCAGGGCGAACCCGTCAAGCAGCACGGCCAGGCAGGAGTTGGCCTTACACATAATCGAGACATGGAGGATGGGCACGACAAGCTGCTTACATAGAACCGCTACAAGCGCGATACCTGCCAGCATCGCAGGTTTCGCAAAGGCGCCTATGGCAACGGCCATGATACCCATTCCCAGTCCGGTGAGCACGCCGGAGCGGTACGGTAACCCTGCCGCTGCCATTGCACCGCCCAGAACTACTTCTGTGAAACCCCACAGAGATCCAGACACCAGAATGGTGGATACATGATCGGCCCACCGGCCCTTATTGAGCAATTTAGCTTTCATATTAACCTCTCCGCTTATCTTGCATGTTCTATACGCCGTTATGCAACTGGATTTCCAGTGGCTATTCAGGCCGATTAGAATCGTCCTGCTCAGGCGCCACGGTGCCTTGCGTCGGTCTGCGCCAACCAGTGCATCGGCTCACCCCTACAGCCACGACCGCTCTTCCCCGGCCCGGGCCGGCCTCCGGACCACGCCTGTGGCCGGGTCGGGGGTCGGCTACAGCGGCTCAGGTATACAAGTCACGCCTGAATGATTACGGTTTCCGGACACTCTGTGTCTGTACGATCCGCGTCTCCCAGGTCGGGGGTGCAACTGGAAGCCGCATCAGAGTATACTATGTAGTGCCTTCAGTGTCAAACAAGCGAGGCAGGGTAGCGTGGAGAGCAAGAGGATGGTATAATAGGAAACGCCTGGGAGACCTCGCTGCTGCACAGGCTGTCCACTCCCCGGCTCTGTCGTTTGGTTGCGCTGCTTACCTGATCCAATGCTCCCTGTTAATGAGCCTGAACGTCATCCAACTGTACAGGGGAGTCGGCTACTGCATGAGGCATAACCACCCTGCCTGTCGGACTGTGGTCCGGGAGGTATGGGTTGAACAGATACCGTGACCGTGAAGAAGCGCCATGCCAGACCCTCAATTCCGTTTCTCGACCACCTGGACGGTGATCTGGCGCGATCTTGACGCGCTGGGTCACGTTAACAATGCTGTCTACTTTACCTACCTTGAGTATGCCCGGATGCAGTATCTGCGCGAAGTGGTCGGCCTGAGCCTCCAGAATCCACAGAGTGCAGGTATTATCCTGGCTGAGGCTGCCTGTACTTACCGCTCTCCTCTCTCCCTGGGTGAACGGGTGACGATCTGGGCCCGGGTGAGCCAGATGCGCAATTCCAGCTTCGTCTTTGAGTATCGGCTGGAAGGGGAAGACGGGAGACTGGTCGCCACAGCCCGCACCGTCCAGGCCTGCTACGAGTATGCTGCCGGCCGGCCTGTCCCCATCCCCCAGGCCTGGCGGGAGGCGATCACTGCTTACGAACCAGGGCTGCAGGAGGTGGATTGACAACCACATTGCTGCTCATCCGCCACGGGAGCAACGACCTGTTGAAAGAGCGACGCATGGGTGGGCGTATGCCCGGTATCCATCTAAACGAACAGGGCCGGGCAGAGGCGGAGGCACTGACCAGAAGGCTGGCCCGTACCAGGCTGGCGGCGGTTTATTCCAGCCCTCTGGAGCGCGCTGTTGAGACAGCCCAGATCATCGCCGGGCAGCATCATCTGGAAGTGCGTGTTCACCCCGGCCTGCACGAGGTGGAGTGTGGCTCATGGAGCGGCCAGCCCCGAGACCGGATACGGGACCATCCATACTGGCTTCCTGTCCAGCTTTTACCCTCGCTGATACCTTATCCCGAAGGAGAGAGCGCCTGGGAGGTTCAGGTCAGGGTGGTGGCGGCGCTGGAAGAGATCCGGTCTGCTCACCCGGGGCAGACGGTTGCGGTGATTTCTCACGCCGATCCAATCCGCCTGGCAGTGGCTCATTACATCGGCCTGCCAACGGACCTTTTCCGCAGGCTCTCTATCTCGCAGGCCTCGTTGACAATCCTGGCCTTCGAGCCGCTGCCCCAGGCCCCCCATCTCGAACACCCAAGGCTGGTCTGTCTGAACGACACCGCTCACCTGCCGGATATGGACGGGTTCTTTATTTAGCCATAAGGGAGGGATTCACCCTCAGAGGTGTGTGGTAAGCAATCGGAGGGGACAATGAAGATAGAATGGAATGACGAGTTAAGCACAGGCATCCAGGAGATAGACGATCAGCATCGCCAGTTGATTGCCCTCCTCAACGAGTTCTATGCCGCCGTGGAGCGAGGGGAGCGAGAGGAGGGCATCCGTACCCTCTTCGAGGGAGTGGATAACTATACCGTTTTCCACTTCTCCCATGAGGAGGCGTTTATGGAGCGGATCGGTTATCCCGATCTGGCGTCCCACCGGGAGACCCATGCCATGTTCCGCCAGGAGTATCGGACGGCGATGGAACGGCACGAGGCCGGAGATCGAAAAGCCGTGCGGGACCTGGTGGCCTTCCTGTTTTCCTGGTTGTATACCCACATCAATAAAACGGATAAGCGATACGCCGCCTTTTTCCATCAGAAAGCGGCGTCATAGATTACCTGCTACGCTGACTGGGGATCGGCCCTCAGGGCCTGTGACCATGGGCTGCTCGGCCATCGCTGACTTCAGAGTGTCGGCGGAGGCCTGGACCCGGCACGAAGTGTCCGGGGAGGGCGATTTCAATCGTCCTGAATATGGTTACCCCGGCACTTTGTTTGTGTGGCAGTAACAGGTGACGCAGACCTGTGGTCGCCTGCGCGGCACACCATGGAGAGGCTGAAGGCCAGGATCGGACATGGGATGCACTCTTGTCATTGGTATTGACTCCAGCACTACCGCCTGTAAGGCCATTGCCTGGGATGCCCAGGGGAATGCCGTTGCCGAAGGGCGGGCGGCCTGTCCGCTCATCACCCCACGGCCTCACTGGTACGAACAGGATGCAGAACAGTGGTGGGCAGGCCTCTGCATGGCACTCGACACATTATGGACCCAGGTTGACCCGACCAGAATCGCGGCACTCTGCATCACCCATCAACGTGAGACCTTTGTGCCTGTAGATGAGGAGGGACGCCCTCTGCGGCATGCCGTCCTCTGGCTCGACGAACGCAGCCGCCCACAGGTGACCAATCTTCAACAGACCATCGGTGCAGAGCATTTCCACCGCCTCACCGGCAAACCGCTCACCACCAACCCGGCGCTCCCCAAGCTCGTGTGGTTGATGCAACACGAACCAGAGGTCGTGGAGCGCACCGCGAAGTTCCTTGATGTACATGCATTCCTCGTCCGTCGCCTGACCGGCGAGTTCCGCACAAGCATTGCCTCCGCCGACCCCTTCGGCCTGGTAGACCTGCGGAATTGCACCTGGGCTGTTGAGCTGATGCACGAGCTGGGTTTGCGGCCTGGCCAATTCCCCGAGTTGGTTGAACCGGGCACCGTTATCGGCCGGGTGAGCCAGCAGGCCGCAGCCATCACGGGGTTGCCGGCGGGGCTACCGGTCGTGGCCGGTGCGGGCGATGGCCAATGTGCCGGTTTGGGTGCCAACGCGGTAGCCGACCGCGCTTCACTCAACCTGGGGACCGCTGTCGTCAGCGGTACTCTAAGCCCGCGCTACGTGACCGATTGTGCTTTTCGCACACTCTATGCCCCTATCGCCGGCCTGTATTTCCTGGAAACGGTGATCCAGAGCGGCGCGTTTATCGTCAACTGGTTCACCCAAAAATTCGGCGGCGACCCGGAAACGTTGGAGGCCGCAGCCGCTCAGGTGCCCCCTGGCTCACTGGGCCTGCTGCTCGTTCCGTACTGGAGCCACGCGATGACGCCATACTGGGACCCTCTCGCCTCCGGTATTGTTGTCGGCTGGAACGGTGTACATGGAAGCGAGCATTTCTACCGCGCCATTCTCGAGGGCATCGCTTTCGAGCAGCGATTATCAGGCGAGGGGGTTATGATGGCCACTGGTAAACCATGCCGCGAGTACGTCGCGCTGGGTGGGGGAAGCCGCAGCGATCTGTGGTGTCAGATCATCGCCGACGTGACCGGCACCTCGATCAGGCGCGCTGCCACCGACGAGGCGACCTGCCTGGGCGCCGGCATCCTCGCTGCTGTTGCAGCGGGGTGGTATCACGATCCGTTCGAAGCTGCCGCTGCGATGAGCCATACAACCAGGAGCTTCACACCAGATGCCCGGACACAGCCCATCTACGAGCAGCTCTACACCGGGGTCTACCGCCAGCTTTTCCCCACCCTCCGGCCGTTACTGCACCGTCTGGCCGGCCTGGTAATGCTACAGAACGACGCGGCCATATCTGGTGTCGCCTGAGTGGAATCAGTATCCTGGGGGTCCGCGCCGGTCGGGACGATGCACCGGTTCGCCCCGGCTGATGCTTCTTGGGGAACGCGACGAATCAATCCACCGGGCGGGTTGTCTCCCAGATGCCTCCTCCAGAATCTCTGCCCGAATCTGCTGGAGGGCCTCCTCCACCACCTGCTCTATGATACCTCTGGAGATGCCCTCAGCCCGCCCTCGCGCCCACAGGCTGCAGGAAGGGATTCCCGCCGCGGGAGTGCTGCACCGACCGATTCGGCAATTACTTCCCCAGGTGGATGCACTCTCTCCGGCGCGATCTCCTGGCCCGGCGGCGCCGGGACGACGGCCTGCGAAACCGGGGTGACCTCGCGCACCGGCACCCTCTCCTCCAGCGCAACGTAGACCAGGTCGCCCACCCGCGCGCCGAAGACTCTCTCCTGGACGCCCTGGCGGATCGCCATCCACGCCACCTCCTCGCCCTCCAGCATCGGAACCGGCGAACGTGCTGGATAAGCCCCGAAATTGAAGTATAATTTGGGGAAGCGTGCCGTGGGGCATATTCGCCTGGGAGTAGCAAGCCTTGTTTCCGGCAAGCCCGGTTAGCTTGCCCACGGCTGTATCAGCGAGATCGCAGCATGGTAAACAGATGGACATTATATCTGTACCGCAGCCTTACTCGGTGGGTATCTTTTTGACCTACAAATGTAGCGGCGCGTGCCGCCACTGTCTGTATGCCTGCTCTCCCCGCTGGAGCACCGACTGGCTCTCTTTAGAGGATGCCAGAACGATTCTGATGCAACTGGCGCATATGTTGCCTGTGCCTCTCTTCCCAGGCAGAATCGGTGTCAACGAAGGGCTTCATTTCAGCGGTGGTGAGCCGTTCCTCAACTTCGAGCTTTTGTTGCAGTTGACTGAGATGGCACAACAGTTGGGCGTCTCATCTATCTTTGTGGAGACCAATTGTTTCTGGTGTACCGATGAGGCGAAGGTGCGTGAGAGACTTACTGTCCTCAGAAAGGCCGGGCTTGATGGCATCCTCATCAGTGCCAACCCCTTTGTTCTGGAACATGTCCCCTTCGAACGCACAGAACTGGCTGTGCGCATTGCCCAGGAGGTTTTCGGCCGCAATGTCATCGTCTACCAGGCATTTTTCTATGAGCAGTTCAAAAGGCTCGGGCTGAGAGGTACGCTCTCTTTCGATGAGTATGTGAGGATGGCCGGCCCAGGCCTGGGGCATGCGGAACTTTTTGCCAGGGGGCGGGTGCCGTACAAGTTTGCTCACCTTTACAGGCATTATCCGGCCCGCCGTTTCTTCGGAACGTCCTGCCGCCAGGAGTTGATCCGCGACTGGCACGTCCATATTGACAATTATGGCAATTTCATTCCCGGTTATTGTGGTGGTCTGTCCCTGGGCGATGCGCGGGAACTGCACGCGCTTTGCCGGGGTATTGATCTGGACATGATGCCGGTACTACGGGCCTTGCTCACAGACATCAATGCCCTCTATGAGCTGGGCCTGGCATTCGGCTATCAGGAGCGGGAGGGTTATATCTCCAAATGTCACCTTTGTGTTGATATACGCCGCCACCTGGCCATTACCGGCGAATTCCAGGAACTCAGACCACTGGATTTTTATAAGCGGCTGGAAGATTAGGGGATGGCCCAGAGGAGAACAGTCGCCTGGCGCTATTACAATCAGGCAAAACTGGGGCGGCAGGATTCGAACCTGCGGATAAACGGATTCAAAGTCCGTTGCCTTGCCGCTTGGCCACGCCCCAATGTAGTGGGCCCACCAGGATTCGAACCTGGGACCGACCGGTTATGCATCCCAACTACGACTTTCGTCGCCCCTTGCGGGTTTGTGGGCTGGACCGTCCCTTCACCCTGGTATGAAACCGGGGGTGCCTGCCGTCCGGTCTCTACACCTTCCCTTACGGGCTTGGCTCGGGATTACCATATCCGAAGATACAGGCTTCCCCGAATTTGGCAGGTATCACCTGGGAGTTTCCCCCCAGGCAGCCCCAAGACGAACAGCAAGGAGCTGTCCATCTGTCGAGCCGGCTGCTCTGACCGCTGAGCTATGGGCCCGAAGAAGGAGCGGGCGACGGGAATCGAACCCGTAACAACAGCTTGGAAGGCTGTGGCAATACCTTTTTGCAACGCCCGCGGTCGGGGCGGCCGGACTTGAACCGGCGACCTCTGCGTCCCAAACGCAGCGCGCTTCCATCTGCGCCACACCCCGTTATTATTAAGTATACCTCTTTTGACGCTTTCCGTCAAGGGTGGTGAGGCTTTGCCTGTCACTTTTGGCGCGAGGAGGGAGCGATACAGACTGTGGCCGGTCGTGGCGACGTCGGTTGCAGGACAATTGCTCGCAGTTGTCCTACACTACGAGCCACAACTCGCACCGGGTGCCACTTCCACCAGGACGGGCTCCGGAGCTGAGAGGGCAGGGTAATCATTGAGGTATGGGTAACCCCATCCGGTCCTTCTGGGCGGCTGCCTGTGTCCCAATGCGTAATGCTTCTCTCAGATCTACCCTGCCTTCGTACAATGCCCGGCCAATGATAATCCCGCTCAATCCTGCATCGTAAGCCTGCTGCACGTCTTCCAGGCTGGCGACGCCGCCGGAGGCGATCACGTGTAACCTGGTCGCTTCGGCCAGTTGCATCGTCGCTGCCAGGTTGATGCCGCTGCCCATGCCGTCACGCGCCACATCGGTAAAGACGATCCATCGCACTCCCCTGACGGCCCATTGATGGGCCAGAGCAACCGGCGTCACCCCGGTAGCCTGTTGCCAGCCGCGCGTCTGGACCTTACCTTCGCGGGCATCAATGCCTATGGCGATCCGCTCCGCCCCGAACTCTTCCAGCGCAGCCTCGACCATTGCCGGGTTCTCGACTGCCGCCGTGCCGAGCACGGCACGGCTCACCCCCAGTTTAAGCGCCGAGCGGACGGCGGCGAGGGTACGCAGGCCTCCGCCGAACTGCACTTGCAGGCCGGTCGTGAGGATGTGTTCCAGCGCCTCCTGATTCTCACTGCCGTGCTCATCGAAGGCGCCATCGAGGTTGACGACATGCACCCACCGGGCGCCGGCCTCCTGCCAGTGGCGCGCCACGAGCAGTGGATTATCGGCGTAACGCTTCTCTCTGCGGGGGTCCCCCTGTGCCAGCCGCACAACCCGCCCCAGTCGCAGGTCAATCGCCGGGTAAACTTCCCAGACTCGATCAGGCAATCTTTCTACCATCTCATTCTCACCTTCACCCCGCGCTTGTGGAGGTATTCTTTCAACTCGCGGACGGTGTACTCGTGATAGTGCAATACCGAGGCCACCAGTGCAGCGTCGGCGTGCCCCTCGGTCAGTACATCGTAGAGATGTTCCGGCCTGCCTCCGCCTCCGGAGGCGATCACCGGTATGGAAACCGCGTCGGCGATCATACGTGTCAGTCGGATTTCGTACCCCTGTCTGGTGCCATCAGCGTCTATCGAGTTGACCACGATCTCGCCGGCGCCCAACTGCTCGCCACGCCTGGCCCATTCTAAAGCGTCGAGGCCGGTCGGAGTGCGCCCACCGCGAATGACGATCTCGTAGCCGGAGGGGATCGAAGGCGTGGGTGACACCGCGCGCACATCCATCGAGAGCACGACGCATTGGGCGCCAAAGGCCTGCGAAGCATCGGCAATCAACTGCGGATTCTGCACGGCAGCAGTGTTGAGGTTGACTTTCTCCGCGCCCGCCAGAAGCACCATACGGCAATCCTCGACTGTACGCAGGCCACCACCGACCGAAAACGGGATGAATATCTGTGCTGCGACTCTCTTGACGACATCGAGCAGAATGGCGCGATTGTCGCTGGACGCCGTGATGTCGTAGAGAACGAGTTCATCAAGCCCCTGCTCGTAATAATCCCGTGCTGCAGCCACCGGATCGCCGATGTCCTTCGTATCCACGAACCTGATACTCTTGGCCAGTTTGCCGTCGCGCACGTCCAGGCAGCCGATGATCCGTTTGCTCAACATTAGGGTCTCCTTCGGGCACGTGTTGCGTGTTGCGTGGTGCGTGGTGCGTGGTGCGTGGTGCGTCAGTGTCACGCGCCACAAAGCACGCATCAATGTCTGCCATCCCAACTTGCGAAATTCCGCAGTATCGCCAGCCCGACCCGGCCGCTCTTCTCCGGGTGGAACTGGGTGGCGAAGAGATTCCTGTACCCGATGGCCACCGGAAAGGTGATGCCGTATTCGCAGGTTGCAAACACCTGTGCGCCAGAGCGGGGGTTGGGGTAGTATGAGTGCACGAAGTAGAACTCATCGCCTGGCTGTACATCGCGCAGGACAGGGTGGGGCTGTACGACCGTGATCTCGTTCCATCCCATATGCGGCACCTTGAGCTGGGGATCGCTTAATCTCAAGCGCAGGCACTCACCGGGGATGAGATCGAGACAGGGCGTATCGCCTTCTTCAGAATGGGTCAGCACAATCTGCGCTCCCAGGCAAATGCCCAGGATCGGGACACCACGCGCGAAGGCATCCCGCAACGCCACATCCAGCCCACGTGCTTTGAGGGTCGCCATTGCCGCGCCGGCATGCCCCACGCCGGGAAATATGATGCGCTCCGCATCGCGCAGTTCGTCTCCGAGCGTGACAATCCGGCAGGGCACCCCCAGATAATCCAATGCGCGCCTGACCGAAGTGAGGTTGCCCGCTTCGTAATCTATCAGCACGACGGGTTTACTTTTCATAGCATTCCTTTGGTCGAGGGTAGCGCATCCCCTCGGCGTGGGTCTATTTGAGTGGCCGCGTCGAGTGCCCGGCCCAGGGCCTTAAACAGTGCTTCGGCTTTGTGGTGATCGTCCCGTCCGTAGAGAATGCGTGCGTGGACATTTGCCCTGGCGGTGGCAGCGAAGGATTCGAAGAAGTGGGGGATAAGCGTCACAGGTATGCCACCCACCACCGGAACGCTCCAGGCGATTTCGGTGACGGCGTAGGGCCGGCCGGAGAGATCAACGGCGACGAACGCGAGCGTCTCATCCATCGGCACATAAGCTGCCCCGATCCTTACGATTCCGGCCCTCTCGTCCAGCGCTTTATCCAGTACAGCACCGAAAGTCAGCGCCACATCCTCCACTGTGTGATGTGCGTCCACGCGCAGATCGCCCGTGGCCTCTACCGTGAGGTCGAACAGTCCGTGCACGGCGACGTGGGCAAGCAAATGATCGAGGAAACCGATGCCGGTGGCGATGGTATGCATCCCACTGCCGTCGAGGTTGAGCGTGACGGTGACGTTCGTTTCACGGGTGACACGTCGGATGGTGGCCTGTCGCATTTGGGTCTCCTGAATGTTGCGTGTTACGTGTTGCGTGTTACGTGTTGCGTATTACGTGTTGCGTATTCCGTGTTCCGTTCGCACCACGCACCACGCCTCATATTCTCTTCAATACTGCTATCAATGCATCCGTCTGGTCTGGCCGGCCCACGCTGATACGGATGTGGTCGCGCAGACGTGGGGTGGTGTAGTAGCGCACCAGAATACCCTCCTGCTCCAGGGCAGACTTGAGCGCCCCGGCATCCCGCCCGATCACCTGACAGAGTACATAAGTGGCCTGTGAGGGATAGGGGCGCAGGTAGGGGATTCCGGCCAGGAGAGCAAGCATCCGCTCTCTCTCCGCGATCATGCGGGCAATATGGCTTTCCAGGTAACCGGGCGTTTTTAATACAGCGATGGCCGCGGCGGAGGCGGCAACGGGCACGTTGTAGGGCTGTTTGATCTTCCACAGGTGGGGCATCAGCGCTGCAGGAAAAGCACCGTACCCCACGCGCAGCCCGGCCAGTCCGGCCCACTTGCTGAACGTGCGCAGTACAATGAGATTCTCCCGCTCCAGAACCTGCCTGATGCGGCTGCGCTCCAGGCCGGCGAACTCTACGTAAGCCTCATCCAGGATGATGACTGCTGGCAGGGCGAGCAGGCGCTCCAGGTCGGCATCGGATACCAGGCCGCCATCCGGGTTATTAGGAGAAGCGATAAAGATGAGCTTGGGCCTGTATTTGTACGTGGCCTCCTCAATGCCCTCTATATCAAGTGAGAAGTCGGCGCGGCGTGGCACGGCAACAGTACGGGCTGCATTGACCGCGGCATCGAACGCGTACATTCCGAAGGTTGGCGGGCAATCGAGAATGACGTCGCCCGGCTGCAGGAAAAGGCGCATGATCAGGTCTATCAGCTCGTCGGCTCCCAAACCGGCGAGCAACATCTCCGCCGGAACACCGGTGAACCCGGCCAGGGCCTCCCGTAGCGCACGGCTCTCCGGATCGGGGTAGATATGGATGTAGCGCAGGCTGGCCAGAGCTTCCCTCACCTGCGGAGGTGGGCCGTAAGGGTTCTCGTTGGCGTCCAGTTTGATGATCTCCTCGGGTGAGCGTCCCAGGCGCGCTGCCACCACCTCGAAAGGGAAGACCGGCGTGTACGGCTCCATCGTTGCAATATCGGGACGGATCAGGTCTGTGACACGCATATGGGACCCTTTTACGAGCCGTCTTCCCCAAACACGAACAGATCGCCTATGGACTGGCGCAGATAGTTGCGCCGGATTGCCTCACCAAAGACATGCGCTACTGAGAGGATGTGCAGCTTGGGATGCCGCTTTTCCGGAGGGATGAACACAGTATTGGTCGTCACGATCTCCGTTATTTCAGGCACCGCGATCAGTTTTTCAAGCCCGCCCTTAACGAAGACCCCGTGCGTGCAGGCCACCCAGATTTCCTGGATGCCCTCTTCGAGCAACAGCCTGGTGAGTTCCAGGATTGTACCGCCGGTGGCGATCTCATCGTCGTAGATCAAAGCCCGCTTGTGACCGCGAATCCTTTGGCCGATGATATAGCGGACGTGCACCTCAGTATCGGAGAGACGCTCTTTATCCCCCGCGGCAACCGGCAGGCCGCCCAGATTTTCAGCGAAGCGGGCGGCAGATTTGGCATGCCCGATATCAGGCGAGACCACAATGGTGCTTGAAAGGTCATGTTGTAGAAAGTAATTTCTGAACACAGGCCGGCTGCTCAGCGGGTCGGTGGGGATGCTGAAGAAACCGTGCACCTGTGGTGAATGCAACATCATGGTCATCACGTGCGTGGCACCGGCTGTGTGTATCAGGTCGGCCACCAGCCGGGCTGTGATGGAAATACGCGGGGCATCCTTCTTATCGGAGCGGGCGAAGGAAAAGTAGGGAATGATCGCATGTATCTCCCTGGCGGCCGCAGCCCGGGCGATGTCCAACATCATCAGCAGTTCCATCAGGTGGTCGTTCACGGGTGGGGAGAGGGATTGGACGATGAATACTGCACGCGAGCGTACACTGGCTCCCAGTTGAATGTAGAGACAGTCGTTGCTGAACCGGTTGACCGTGGTTTTTTCGAGTGGCACGCCCAGGTAAGCGGCTATATCGGCTGCCAGTTGGGGGTTGGAAGTTCCACTAAAGAAACGAACTTCTCGCGGATCAACGCTCTCTTCTGTCATGCTGCACATCTTCACCTATTCCTGGTGTTCAATTCTTATCCTGGCCGCACTGGCATGGGCACTCAGCGACTCGGCTGTAGCAATGCGGGCCGCGGCCGGGCAGAGGCTGGTCACGCTATCTTTATCCAGGGCGATTATGTTAACCACTTTGATGAAATCGAGCACACTCAACGGCCCTGTGAAGCGGGCTGTCCCGCAGGTAGGCATAATGTGGCTTGGCCCGGCCACATAGTCACCCAATACCTCGCAGGAGTGCTCACCCAGGAAGATGCCGCCGGCGTTGGTGATCTGTCTGCTCCAGTACTCTGGCTCCCGGACGGAGAGGCAGAGATGCTCCGGTGCAAACTCATCGGCCAGACGGACGGCGGTCTCCAGGTCCGGCGTGATCACGATCCCGCCCTGGCCGGACAGGGCCTGAGCGGCTATCGCTCCACGGCTCAGCGCCGGCACGCGCTTTGCCACCTCGGCCTGCACTGCTTCTGCCAGCGCACGAGAAGGGGTCAGCAGGATGGCTGTTGCCAGCACGTCATGCTCGGCCTGTGCCAGCAGATCAGCAGCCACCCAGGCTGGATTTGCCGTATCGTCCGCCACGATCACCGTCTCCGTTGGCCCGTACAGGCCGTCCAGCCCCACCAGGCCGTAGACCTGGCGCTTGGCCAGTGTGGTGAAAAGCCCGCCGGCGCCGACGATCTTATCCACCTGTGGGATGGTCTCTGTGCCGAAGGCCAGTGCGGCAATTGCCTGGGCGCCCCCTACACGGAAAAGGCGGTTCACGCCCGCGACGTGGGCCGCAGCCAGGACCACATCCGGCACGCGACCGTCAGGTCTGCCGGGCGGGGTACAGACGATTATCTGGCTCACACCGGCTACGCGGGCAGGGAGCGCCGCCATCAGCAGCGACGATGGTAGCGGGGCGGTACCACCCGGGACGTAGACTCCCACCTTTTCCACGGCGACCACTCTCTGGCCCAGGGTACCCCCAAGCGCCTCGGTGGTCCATGAGGCGATTGGCTGCAGAGTGTGGAACTCCTGGATACGCCGGGCAGAAAGTGTCAGCGCCCCGGCCAGGTCGGGAGGCAGATTGTGGAAAGCGGCTTCCCATTCCTGTGGCGCTATCTCGAAACCCTCAAGCTCCAGGCCATCAATACGGGCCGTCCAGTCGTGCAATGCCTGATCGCCGCGTTTGCGCACGTCGGTCAGGATGCGGGCCACGGCCTCTTCCGGGCTCAGTTCCTCTCCGAAGATGTGGCGGATGGATTCCCGTAACTGGGGGGGTACCTCTTCTATCAACACGCCCCGCCTTCGGAGCAGGGTGCTTTGTGCCTCTGCCAGGTCATCATAAATCCTGATCAATGCTTCACTCGTCACGCAGCGCCTCCATCATTGCCCTGCACCTTGTTGGTTCCTCCTCGAAGATGTACGTCACCGGCATAACCACAACGCCGCTGCCGCCAATAGCTCGCAATTCGCCGATCACCTGGAGCAACTGCTCTCTGCGCACAACAATGTGGACGGCATACCAGTTGGGGTTACCGTTTGGCGCGATCATACGCGATATGGTAGGCCCTTGCAATCCGCCCAGTGTGCTCTGGGCGAACATTCGCCGGGCGATGGCTTCCGGTGATTCGCCACGGATGTTGGCAAATACAGAGAGCCGCTCCTGGGCACGCAGGTGTGCCTCGATCACCTCCAACAGGGCCCGGGCCATCTCCAACACTTCAGGGCGTTGCTTGAGTGCAGCGCGGTTGGCGATCAGCACGGCCTGGGAATGGATGATGGTGCCATCCTCAATGGCCCGCAGCCGATTGTCACGGAGGGTCTGACCGGAGGAGACCAGATCGCAAATCAGGTCGGCGTAGCCGATAGCCGGGGCTGCTTCAAGTGTTCCCTCGGCGTGGATGAGCCTGGCTTCAATATGATGGCGGGCCAGGAAGTCGGATGTGAGCCTGGTAAACTGGGTTGCGACACGCAGAGGGCGGTTCAGGTGGTGAGCGTAGGCTGCCAGGTCGGCCATGGTGTGGACGTGCTGCCACTCCTCAGGCACAGCCAGAGCCAGACGGCAGTGGCCGAAATTGAGCGCATCGTGGAGGATGAGCACGGTGCCGTTATCGCCGCCTCGCTCCGCCACCACATCCCTGCCGGTGATGCCGAAGTCCACACTGCCGTCCCGGACGCTGACGACAATGTCGCCCGGACGCTGGAAGAGGACTGTCAGGCCGGGCAGGGCGGGTATACTGGCCGCGTACTGGCGGGGGTTGGGCTTGAAAACCGCCAGTCCGCAGGAGGCCAGGAAAGTGATCGCATCCTCGGCCAGGCGTCCCTTACTGGGCAATGAAAGGCGGATGTCCTCGCGCCGGTTCATCTCAGACTCTCCGGAAAACACAAGCAAAAAGCCCTCTCCGGCACGCCGGGAGGGCTTCAGTAAGCTCAGGCACACACAGCTCAGCCTCCCCGGTTAACCGACGGGGGCCTGCCCAGGTGCCTGTGATGATCACACCTGAATACCGTAACACGTGCACTTTTCGCTCTGGTCATTATCGCGGTATATTGTACCAACAAGTGCCAGGAAGTCAAGTTTTTAACCTTTTTCTAATCCCGCTCTTATTTTCATCTTATGTTTCCTGTGTACACTTGGCCGTGTCTTAAGGTAGCTGGGCAGGGGCTCTCTGAGCGGCGACCGGTGCGCCGACACGGGAGGGCGCCTGGCCTGAAGCTACTGTAATTATCAAATAGCACTTGGAGCCTATCCGAAAAACCGCATGTGGATGCGTTGGCTGCGTTTTTCGGATAGGCGCTTAAGGAAGGAGGTGAGTGAAGATGGCGTTCACCAGTCTGATTCCATGGCGAAGAGGCGAGAGAAGGGTACCTATCAGGAGGGAAGAGCACCCGCTTCAGATTTTGCAGAGGGATATGAACAGGTTGTTTGATGAGTTTTTCCGGGGCTGGGGCCTGACTCCGTTCCGGCTGTTCGAGGAAGCGTGGGATGTTTTCAGCCCGCGCGTGGATGTGGTCGAGACGGACAGGGAAATCAAAGTCACCGCCGAGTTGCCCGGAATGGATGAGAACGACATCGAGGTCTCCCTTTCCCAGGATATGCTGACTATCAGCGGCGAAAAGAAGGAAGAGGAGGAATATAAGGGCAGGAACTATTACCGGATGGAACGCTCTTACGGTTCGTTCCAGCGCTCGATTCCTCTCCCCTGTGAGGTGGATAGCGAAAAGGCTGAAGCCACTTTCAAGAAAGGGGTGCTGACCATTACGTTGCCTAAGACGGGTGAGGCACAGACACGCAAACGTATCCCCATCAAAACCTCTTAAAGGCCTGTCCGAAAAATGTAACTGACGCATCCCTATGCGTTGGTATAAGCGCATGGGGATGCCCCTTGTTTTTCGGACAGGCTCTAAATAAGACCGGGGGCCTGACCGGTCTTACGGAGGCCGGTCAGGTCTCAGAGAACATAATGAAATCTCAGGATCAGGAGGTGCTTTCTATGTCTCGGTGTAGTCGCATCATTGCACTGGGTGTCGCTCTGTTGTTGCTCCTGTCTCCCTTTACCTCTGTACTGGCCCAGGAGGGTGATCAGCCACAAAACAATAAGTCCCTGACGATCTTCACTCAATATCCTGTTCAGGAAGCTGCTATTGGCGAGAGTGTCACATTCAATCTGACCTTGCAGGGCGGAGCTTCCGCTCAGGTGGTGCGCCTGGACCTTCAGAACCTGCCGGAGGGATGGACGGCCACTTTCCGGGGGGGTGGCAAGGTCGTGCGGGCAGCTTATGTCAATCCCGACAATACCACTTCTGTTGATCTCAGAATAGAACTCCCCAAAGATGTGAAGGCGGATACCTACCGCTTTACCGTCATTGCCAGAGGGGAAAGAGAAAAGGCCGAACTTCCTATCGAGTTGATCATCAAGGAGAAATTACCTCCCAGCCTGGAGTTCGAAATCGAGTTGCCCACCCTGCGCGGCACCACGGACACGACCTTCCGATACAGCACCACGCTGAGGAATCGTGGTGACGAGGACCTCTCGGTAAATTTGCTCGCCGAGGCGCCGGAGAACTTCCAGGTGCTCTTTAAACTGACCGGCCAGGAGGTCACCAACATACCAATTCCGGCCAACGGGTCTAAGCGTCTGGATGTTGAGGCGAAGGCACTTGTCGAGATACCGGCAGGCACATACCCGATCAAGGTTATAGCTCAGGGCGGCGAGGCGAAGGCGGAGCTTGCGCTCGTTGCGGAGGTCGTCGGTAAGTCGGATCTGAGCCTGACCACACCAGACGGGAGGCTATCAGGCGATGCTCACGCCGGTGAGGAGACATCACTTAAGCTGATCCTGCGCAACAATGGCACAGCACCGGCCCGCAAAGTTGAGCTGAGCGCGTCCCAGCCGTCGGGCTGGTCGGTGGAGTTCGATCCAAAGGAGGTGGCCGAGGTACCGGCCGATCAACAGGTTGAGGTGACGGTCAAACTGCGCCCGCCGGAGAAGGCCATCGCTGGCGACTATATGGTGACGTTACGTGCACGCCCTGAGGGTGGCTCCTATGAGTCAGCCGAGTTCCGCATCACTGTGCGTACTTCCACGCTGTGGGGTGTTGTCGGTGTTGGCCTGATCGCTGTGGCCGTTCTTGTTGTGGGGCTGGCCGTCATGCGCTTTGGTCGTCGCTGATGCCATTGCACGGGAGGTGGCTATGGCTGACGATGTCGTCCTGGAAAGTCACGGTCTGACCAAACATTACAACGGCTTCGTTGCCGTTGATAATCTTGATCTGACCGTGCGACGTGGTGAAGTGTTCGGGCTGCTTGGCCCAAACGGCGCCGGCAAAACAACCACCATTTTGATGCTCCTTGGCCTTACCGAGCCGACGGCGGGGAGTGTGCGCGTGTTGGGCCTCGACCCGGTGCGTCAGCCACTGAGCGTCAAGACCCATGTGGGCTACCTGCCCGAATCACTGGGCTTTTACGATGGCCTCACGGCTTACGAGAATTTGATCTATACCGCCAGACTCAACGGTCTGCGGCGCGATGAAGCCCAGGAGCGGATCGCCTCGGCGCTGGCACAGGTGGGACTGGGGGAGGTCGCCGACAAACGTGTCGCCACTTTTTCCCGTGGGATGCGTCAAAGGCTTGGGGTGGCCGATGTGCTGATTAAAAGGCCCCAACTCATTATCATGGATGAGCCGACCCAGGGGTTGGACCCGGAGGCCGCCCGCGATTTCCTGGGGATAATCCGGCGCCTCAAGGCTGATGGGATTACCATTCTCCTCTCTTCCCATCTGCTACATCAGGTCCAGGCCGTGTGCGATCGGGTTGGCCTGTTTCACCGGGGACGGATGGTCCTTGAAGGGACGGTTGATGAACTGGCCCGCCGTGTACTCGGAGGAGCCTACCGCATCCAGGTGGAGGCCGAGGGGGGTGTCGGTGTCGAGGACGCATTGCGCCGTATCCGGGGGGTGGTGAACGTCACCTGTCCCGGCCGTAATCTCTATGAGCTTGAGGCAGAGGACGACCTGCGCCCTGAAGCGGCGCGGACCGTCGTCGAGGCAGGGGGCAGGTTGCTCTCGCTAAAGGTGGAACTGCCGAGCCTCGACGATGTCTACGCTCGCTACTTCGAGAAGGAGGAGAAGCATGGCTAAAAGGAGCAAGGCACGTGAGGGATCGCCCTGGACCGGTCTGTGGGCCGTGGTATTTAAAGAAATGGCCGATCATCTGACCAGCGCTCGTATGCTGATCCTCCAGGCACTTATCCTGGTCACGGCGGTGGGGACGGTGTACGCGGCTACCAGTAATCTGCGCGATACGGTGGCTCAGGATCGTTTTCTGTTGTTAAAATTGTTTACCACGGCTCAGCAGCCTTTGCCGGCGTTTGTGGGTTTTCTGGGCTTCCTGGTGCCCCTGGTCGCGATTGCGCTGGCCTTCGACGCCATCAACGGTGAGTTCAATCAGCGTACTATGGCCCGGCTGCTGGCGCAGCCCATCTACCGGGATGCGCTGCTGTTCGGCAAATTCCTGGCCGGTCTGTTCACGCTGGCCCTGGTACTCACGACCATCTGGTTGCTCATCGTGGGAATGGGTATCCTGGGGCTGGGTGTGCCTCCAGGTGGTGAGGAGGTGGCGCGCAGCCTGTGGTTTCTGGCGTTGACCGTATTTTATGGCGGCGTCTGGCTGGCCCTGGCGCTGGTTTTCTCCATCACCTTCCGCCAGCCGGCCACGGCTGCGCTGGCCTCGATCGCCGTCTGGCTGTTCTTCACCGTGTTCTGGGGCATCATTGCCGACTTGCTGGCCCAGTTCCTGCGGCCGGTGCGTGTCGGACTCCCGATCGAGTTCCTGGCTCAGGCACAGATGGCTCTGATGTTGAGCCGCATCTCGCCGAACACGCTCTATTCAGAAGCCATTCTGGCCATGTTGAATCCGGCTGTGCGTTCCCTGGGTTTTGTGCTGCCGGTCCAGCTTGATGGAGCGATCCTGGGCGCACCGCTCCCGCTGGATCAGAGCCTGGCTCTGATCTGGCCCCATCTGACCGGTCTGGTTGCTGTGACAATACTGTTGTTCGCATTGGGTTACGTGCTCTTTCAGCGGCAGGAGATCCGCGCCTGATGCTCTGGCGGCGTACAAAAAGGGCAGCCTGTCCGGCTGCCCTTTTAATTTGCCTTCTCGTCGGTGTGATTGCACGCTGCTAACCCGGTCCGGCCTGCCGCTCCAGCAATGTCCAGGGCACAGCCTCCACTCCCAGGCCAGGCACACCGGGTATGAGCTGACCCACCTGCCGGGTCTCCGTCTCTATCAGCTCCACATATGGCTGGGCGGCAACAGCATCTTGCTCGTCGGAATGGACGGCTCTCAAACCCAGCCGCTGCTCTGCCACCTGGAGAATGCTGCGCAGCATTTCGGCATAGGACATCCCGGCGATGTGAGCCATCTTGGCCAGATGGCCGTCCCAGCACCAGCCAGGGTTGGGGTTTACCTCCAGCAACCTGGGGTTCCCGTCTGCATCTAATCGCCAGTCAAAACGGGCGTAGTCCCGACACTCCAACCGCTCAAACAACCGCAGGCACCACTCCACAATGGCTTTCTCCACGTCCTCCGGAAGGCATGCCGGAACAGAGCGGATATTCCAGTACGGTGAGTCGGGACACCATTTGGCCTCGTAGCCGCAGATTCTGGGCAGGCACTCCGGGAGGGAGGTATAATCCTCCTCGGTCACCGGCAGAACGGTGTAAGAACCGGGGGGGTTGCCGATGATGCCTACACTGAGGTCCTTACCGGTGAGGAACTCTTCCACCAGAATGGGCTTATCGTAGCCGAACTTCTCGCGTATCTCGACAATAGCGTTGAGCAGTTCATCGTGGTTACTCGCCACGCTCCGCTGGGTGATCCCGAAACTGCTGTCTCCAAAGTTCGGCTTGACAATGACAGGAAAGCCGAAGGGAAGCGTGAAGACCTGGTCCTCCGGCCTGATGAAGATGGCAGCAGGGACAGGGATGCCCATTTCTCGGGCGATGCCGCGCACCAACGATTTGTCGTAGCAGTAGGCCAGGCATTGTGGTCCGGCGCCGGTGTATGGGATGCCCAGCATTTCCAACAGGGCCGGGATATGCAACTCTTTACGGGGCTCGTTCCCGTATCCCTCATCGCACAGGTTGAAGACCAGGCCCGTCTCACCGGCCCAGCGCCGCAGGTCCTGAATCAGTGTGGCGTGGTTGTCCAGGAATATAAACCGGTATTCTTTCAGCTCTCTGAGCGCTGCTTTCAGCCGATGAATGGTGTAGAAGTCATCGTCATCGAAGATGGCGGATGGTTTTACCGGAGCGGCCTGCCGGGGGTCGCCCATCAGCACGACCACGTTCCGGATGCCCGCCCTGGGTTTACGCCTGACAACAGATGACCATTCCTTTTTTGCTACGGCGGTAACAATAATGCGTTGCTCCATCATGCCCAGGTCCTGGTTGCGCTGGGACTGAGGGGAAAATTCGCCGTGGATGGTGGGGGCGCTGAAACCGGCAGCGCGGAGCAGGTCAAGCATCCCCTCCCGGCTGTATAGCCTTTCAGCGTAGAATTGATCTGCCAGCACACCCTTTTCCACATGGGTAATGACTTCCCTGGAGATCAGGCGCTGACCGTCTGCGGACAGCGCGCGCTCGCGGCAGACGAAGTGCTTACTGTCTATCCATTCCCACGAACGCGGCTGATAACTCTTTCTGATATAGTCGCCGTCCGTCACATCAATAAGCAGCCGCCCTTCTGGCTTAAGGACTCTGAACACTTCTCTAAGCACTCTGAGATCGTCCTCCAGGCTCTCAAAGTAACCGAAGCTGTTCCCCAGGATCATCACCACATCGAATGTATCCGGGGGATAAAATAGTTTCCTGGCGTCTCCTTCCCTGAACCGGACATTCAATCCGTCCTTTCTGGCCCTGGCACGAGCTTTCTGAACCAGATAGCGGGAACGGTCCAGACCCTCGACATGGATAAACCCTCTTCGCGCCAGTTCCAGCGAGTGTCGCCCCTGTCCGCAACATAAGTCCAGAATATGCTCGTGAGGCTTCAGTCCCAAGATAAATGTAAGCCTGTCCACTTCCTGGCATGTCAGGTTCGTATCTTCTACCACATCCGCATCCGTCCTCAGGTAGAGGGCGTTAAAAATTGCCCGCCACCAGTCAGGGCGGACGTGTTCCTCCAGGTTTGAGACAGGCCCCAGCACTTTGACCTTTTCCTGTTTCTTAGTTTGCTGTAAAGACTTGCTGTCAGGTTTGTTGTTGGCCTTGCGTTGGGAAGGGTTATCCTCGGCCGTTCCGACATTCATTGCGCTATCCTCCTGGTCTGAGAATTTTCATGGGTCACCCAACAAAAAAAGGCAACTCTATAACCTTCAGAGTTGCCGACAGGTAAGTGCTCTCGCCCCTTATTGTTCTAGCAGGCCATTCAAGTTTATTTTACCACTTATTGCCAGTTTGACAAGTATCTCATTCCGGTGCCTGCCGCTTTGTCGGGTGCAAAGAGTGCAGGAAACTGCGAGCAGTTTCCTGCAGAGCAGGGCTTAGAAGCGAGATGCACCTTGCCCCTGCAGTCACCGCCTTAGAGCCTGTCCGAAAAACCGTACAGGCGGCATCCCTATGCCGCTTATGCCGACGCACAGGGACGCACGCGTCGGTTGCGTTTTTCGGATAGGCTCTTAATGATTACAATTATTGAACTGTAACTTTACTGTAACCCAGTAGCGGTGAAAATCGGCTACAATACGAGAGGCAACAGTAACTGCCCGGCAGTGGCTGTGGCCGTGACCCGATTTCCAATCGGACTGTGCAGTTGCAGGCTATAAATAACCCAATGTCAGGAGGCTGGAATGAACGGCTTACGCGCTTTAGTGATCCTGGTTTTGGTAACGGCCCTTTTACCTCTGGCTGCGCTGGCTGTGTCTGCTCAGTCGCCCCCGCCCAATGTTTACACTTCCGTCAGTATCTGTGACCTCGTCTCCGGGGCACCTGTGGTCGGCTCCACCTTTGTGACGGAGCTGACCCTTTCGATTACCAACAACACCACTCCGCCGGTAGGAATCCAGGGTGTGGAGCTATGGGTACCTTTTGATGAAAGCAAGGTTGTCGTGCGTGACGCAGATGGCAACCCTGCTAACGGTACGCAGGTCCAGATCGTCCAGGACTTCTTCACCGGCGGGCTGGCAGTCGGAGCGAACGAGGTCTTCAGCGCAGGCAACGCTCCCCCAGCCTGTAACGACGCGTCTGGCAATAAAAGGGCGTGCATTCACCTTGCAGTGAGCCACACCGGACCGGCTGTTACCAACCGGACCGGCCGCCTTGCTGTCGTGACGTGGGCAGGAATCGCTACCGGGCCGGCGGGGCTGGCCATCTCACCCAATTCCATCCTGGCCGATCCCAACGGGCAGCCTATACCTGTCAGCAACGTCTGTGCCCCTGACATTACCATCATCAACCCGGGCACGATCAGGGGCAATGTGGCCCGTCAGGGCACCAGCTCAACACGTCTCTACTGCACCAGGGTGACGGCTATAGATCGCAGCAGTGTCATCACTCAGAGCTGGAGTGACGCCGCTGGCGCTTTCACCTTGACGGTCCCGGTGGGGACATCTTATACCGTCCGCGCCCAATATCCCGGCTATCTCCAGGCTCAGAAATCCAATGTCTACGTCGTGGGAGCATCGGTGGATCTCGGTACGACCAGGCTGTGGGGTGGGGATGTGAACTCGGATAATTGCGTCAACATCCTGGACATCGTCACCATTATCTCCAGGTTCGGTGCAGCGACCGGTGATGCAGGCTGGAACGGCGACTGCTCAAGCTTCTATGCTGCCAATGAGGTGACCGACCTCAACGATGACGGAATAGTCAATATCCTCGACCTCTCTATCGCGGCGGGCAATTTTGGTCGCTGTGGTCCGACGACCTGGGCGCCGTGAGGGTCTGGCCGTGAAGCACTCAGGATCTCCTCGCAAGCTTACAGCTTTGCTGGCGTTGGCGGCGCTTTTAGTGATGGGGGACTTTACGACCGACGTACTTCCCGGCAACGCCGCTTGCGCCGGAACTTGCCGTTCCGCGCCGGCGGCGCTGCTGGCTTCCTCGAACAACAGAGTGGTGGCACTGACGGGGCGGGTTACCCGCGAAGGCACCTCAGACTATAGCCGTACCACGGTAACCACGCTGCTGTTTCCGTCCGATACGACCCAGCCGCCACGCTCATGGTCCCGTGTGTGCACGAATACCCAGGGGGACTTCACCCTGCTGCTTTATCCGGAGGAAGAGGCGGCCCTCCCCCCTGATATGGCACTACCGGCAGAGCGTCCCTCCGGAGCGACATCAGCAGGTGGCGGCTGGGTCTTCATACGGCTCGATTTTCCCGGCTACGGGAGCGAGTGCCACTGGAAACCCGTTGACGGCGAGGTGGTGCATGTGGGGTGGCACAATCTGGAGGGCGGTGACGTTAATAAGGATGGCTGCATCAATATCTACGACATAGTACGTATCATCGCAGATTTCGGCAGTGCGACCACGGTGCCGTGTTTTGTGCCCTATGCTCCGTGCCCGCCACCAGACCCTGCGGCAGAGGTTGCTCCGGCATCCGATGTCAACGGGGATTGCAGGGTTAACATTTTCGACCTGACCATCGCGGCGGAGAACTTCACATTATGCTCCAATTGTCCTTAGAGCCTATCCGAAAAATCGTACTACAAGCGGCATCCTTATGCCGCTTATACCGACGCATAGGGATGCTTCGGTTATGTTTTTCGGATAGGCGCTTAGACGTAAGCCGGGCGGGTCGGCTCGCATTCACGACCATCATAACGCTTTGCGCGGTACTGGTGCATCATGTCGGTGCACAGGAGGGTGCCGTCATACGGCTCGAGCCTGTGGAGCTGACGCTTGCCCCTGGCGAGACCGGGGAGATCGCGGTAATGGTAGAGGGCGTGGCACAACTGGCCGGCGCGGAGATACATCTGAGTTATGACCCCGGCCCGGTCGAGGTTGTGGATGAAGACCCGCACGAGGATGGAGTGCAGATAGCTCACGGTGGATTCCTGGCGGCTGATTTTGTGGCTCTGAACAAGGCTGATAATCAGGCTGGCAGCCTGGATTACGCGGTGGCCCGCATGCCGCCCCATGCGCCTGCCAGCGGAAGCGGCACGCTGGCGATTATCCGGTTACGGGGTGTCGGCAGCGGCAGGAGCAAACTGAGCATCCGCCAGGTGTTACTGGCCGATCCTGACGGCTTTCCTATCCCTGTGCGGGTAGAGTCGGCAGCGAGTCTGGTCACTGTTTCCTCCGGTCGCGCTTCCATTCCCAGGACCCTGCTGCCCTGTGGGGCGCTTATCCTTATCGCCGCAGCAGCAATCGTGCGCGGTTTGCAAAAAGTATCAGATAGAGTATCATACAGAAAGAATGTGAGCCAGGCCCGGGGGTAAGTCGCTACATGCCCCCGGCGGAAATATGGTACCCATAGCACATGTCAGGAGGTCTAAAGTGGAAGATAAGCATCTGGTCCGTCGGTATATTCTTGTTGTGCTGAGCTTTGTGTTGATATTTTCACTGGTGGGGCTGTCGAGACCGGCCGTCCATGCCCAGGGGGGAACGGTGGTGCGCCTGGTGCCGGCCACTGCACAGGTTGGTGTCGGAGAGGCCGTCCCGGTTCAGGTCGTGGTGGACAATGTGACCAATCTCTTCGGCGTGGAGGTGCACCTGACGTTCAACCCGGCGCTGCTGGAGGTGGTAGACGCTGATAGTGGCACGGATGGCATCCAGGTGAGCCTGGGGCCTTTCCTGTCCGTGGAATTCGTCGCCCAGAATACGGTTGACGCAGCGGCAGGCCGTGTTGACTTTGGCTTTTCGCAGGTGACGGCTGTGCCCAGGTCCGGCAGCGGGACTATTGCTACCATCACTTTTCGTGGCAAGGCGGCGGGCAGCTCGCCGCTGAACTTCACGAATGTCATCCTGGCTGACCAGTCCGGAGGGCCGATCGCGGCCACGGCGCAGAGCGGTGCCGTGAACGTGGGAGGAAGCACGCCAACACCTACCGTTGTCCCCTCTGCGACACCGACCGTTGTCCCAACCCCGACGCCCACCCCTGCACCAGGGACAGCAGTGTTGAGCTTTCACCCATCGCCGGCTAACGTTGGGGTGGGGCAGGAGGTCCAGGTGGCGTTGCGTGTGCAGAATGCCACGAACCTCTACGGCGTGGAGGTACACGTTGTCCATGACAGCGGGATTGATGCTGTGGCGATCACACCCGGCACATGCGTGAAGGACGTGGTGGCTCAGCGCTCTGTGGAGGGAAACCGCATTGATTACGCGGCCAGCCTGCGTGCTCCCAGCGCGCCGTTCAATGGAACCTGCGACCTGGCCTTCGTGACGATACGTGGCGTGGCAGCCGGCGCCGGTTACAGGCTCTCGTTCAGCAGTGCTTTGCTGTCGGATCCCAACGGGAGAGCGCTGGCGGTGAGTGCGCAGAATGGGGTGGTGAATGTTTCTCCGTCCTCGACCAGTTGCACTGACATCCTGGGGTATCACGTGGTGCGGAGGGGAGAGACGCTTTACGCTATTGGCCGGGCGTATAAAGTTCGTCCCGATGCCATCGCCCGTTGCAACAACATCACTAACCCCAGCCGTGTCCTTGAAGGTACGCGGCTGGCAATCCCCAACGTCCCCTGGTCGCCTGTCCCGCCTGGGCCGACCGCTCAACCACAGTTTGGCGGCGGGACTCCCGCCTGCCGGTATTATCACACCGTCCAGGCCGGGGAGAATCTCTACCGCATCTCACTGCGCTATGGGGTGAGTATGTGGGCGATAGCGCAGGCCAACCGTATCCTCAATCTCAACTACATACGGGTGGGGCAGGGGCTCTGCATTCCGTAAGCTCACCCGGGGCCTGCCAGGTTTGGTAACCTGGCAGGCCTCTGCATTACCATCGCCCTATAAAAGTGTAGTGTGAGAATACTTCGCCCGCTCCGGTGGCAGGCAGGCTGACCACCGCGCTGTGTCCTCCGGAGCCATCGCTGAGGCGTGGGTAGACCAATACCAGCTCATTCTCCCCAAGCCACCCCCCAATATGAGGAGCACTGTTTTCTACGTCGCCGTATGCTGTGAGCGGCTCGCCACCAGGCAGGCGCATGAAACGCACCAGCATCATCGTGCCACCCGGCACCTTGACCAACTCACGCCAGGCCAGCCAGGTGTTCGCCGGTGAGAACGAGAAGTCGCCGGCAACCAATGCCCCTTCTTCGCATGGGATGACCTGTTCTGTACCGTCCTTTAGCGAGCGCAACAGCAGGGTCACACCCTCTGCCGGCCATTCTGCTACCTTTGACTGGACCAGCCACGTCCCATCGAGGCTGACCAGCCCATCGTGGATATTTTCCGTATCGCCCAGCGGAGTGGTCTGGCCGGTGCTCAGATCCAGCTCCAGGATGCCGGGATTGTAATCGAAGTAAGCCCATGCGGTGCCGTACTTGGGGCGTGAGAGGTAGATGACTTTGCCATCCGCGCGCCATCCCAGCAGCTTGAAGTCGCGATAATCCGGCCCTTCTTCTGTGTACTGCCATACTTCGCGCGCATTGTGACCATCTTCATCCGTGAGGATGAGGCGGAAATGCACTTTAGCCGTCCCGCTGATGATCTCAGACCAGTCGGGGGTGCCGCTGTCGCACAACCAGGCCAGTCTGTCTCCGGCGGGGCCTGGCAGGGGAGAGCGACACCCGGCCAGTTGCCCGGAGGCAAACAACGAGGTCGCGCCTCCTGTGTCGGCGTAGAATTTGTTGTAATAAACCCGCGAACCACCGATGTAGAACCGGGTATACGGCTCCGCCCCTTTGGCCGCAACCACGACCTCATCGCCATCGGCGCGCACAAAGTGGAGCAACGGTACATTGTCCGTGTACTCGGCCAGGACCATGCCAGGGGTGGCGCGTACCCGGGGAGACCAGACGGCCAGACCGACGGCATCGCTGGTGAGCAACAGGGGGTCTCCGCCACGTGCCGGAAACCAGTACAGGTGTTCGGCATATCCCCACTCCAGCCCGGCCAGAAAACCGCTGCCATCTGGAGCCCATTCCAATAAAGTCCAGTGCGGCTCCGGCACCGAGAAGCTCCGACGCAGCATCGGTTCCTCCCCGACCTTGACTTCCCAAAGCTCATTGTCCACGGCCACGACCAGCCGTCTCTCACGCGGTGACCAGGCCGGGCCGAAAACCCGTCCCACTTTACTGTGCTGGAGTACGGGCTTCCATACCGGCTGCCCCACGGGTTGCCCCTGCGCGAGCGGGGTCTCCGCCAGATACAGGATGGGGCGAGTAAGTGTTGTAGTGCCTGTCAGCATGGTTTCAGGCGAAAAGAGTGGCACCAGTGCCAGATAATCCCCCTGTGGCGACCAGGCGAAGCGCAGATCGGGGAAGTGTTCCAGCCCCTGTCTGCCCGCCTCAAACACCACCAGGCTGCTGGCCGGTTCCTCCGGGTGCGGAGATACAAGGCCCACGCGGGTGAGATGGCCGTCTGTGAGAGAGCAGGCGATCCAGTCGCCGGCCGGCGACCAGGCCGGTCGCGACACAACCCACGGCGCGAGAACCCCTTCTCCGGCCTCACTCCGCCCGGCTATCAGGGTGCGCTCCTCTCCGCTCGTGAGATCATACAGGTACAGGCTCCCCGCCCGCTCGCAGGCCAGCAGCCCGCCGTCAGGCGACCACTCCCCAGGCGAGGGGGCAGGGAAAGGCTTCCTGGCACCGCTCGCAACGTCGAGCAATACGGGTGGGGAGCCGACAGGCTGGTAAAGCAGGCTCCCATCCGGTGTCCATTCCAGCGTTAATATGCCCTCGGCCCCTTCAAGAGGGAATTGCCGGCAGTTATCGCTTGCGGCATCACAGACGCCCAGGGCGACGCTCCCCTGAGGCGATTGACTCCACCAGGCAAGCTGTGTCCCATCAGGCGACCACTGCAGCTCTCTCACGTTTTGTATGCCCGTGGGCCGGGCAATGTGATCCCGCCATAACCACAGCGAGCCAAGCACGGTGTAAGCAAAAACACCGTGCGGTTCACCGGGCCGGCAGGGTCGGAGGGCTTCCCCATCCCAACAGAATGCCTGTTCCCAGTATTCCTCTCCCCAGGCATCCTGATCACCCACCTGATAGTAGGTGGCATGCCCCTGGAGCAAAATCTCTCTTGTGAGGTTATCGCGGTTCAGATCACTCCACTTCCACTCTGCCTGGTAGTGCTCCAGATACGGGAGGGGCGCCTCTTGACTGTCCGCTGTAGTATTGTCGAGCAGTGTCACTGCGCTCCAGATACGTGCCAGCTCGTGGCCATTCCAGCGATACAGTTCATCGGCGGCAACTGTACGGCCTGGCTGTGTCCCGTGGTAATGGCTGAGCAGTTCAAGGCAACCATCGCCGTCGAAATCGAGCAGCTCAGGTGGCAAATAGAATGGGGGGGCGGAATCAAAACCGACGCCTAACCGGTCGGATACGCCGACCAGTTGCCCACCGCCATCTATCCTTCTAACCGCCACCCAGCGCATCTCGTCTGCGTCGCCGATATTGCCAACCAGTGCCACCAGTTCATCTGCACCTGGGGTGGTGAAACTGCCGGGCGATGGGAATGCGACCCAGTGACCGGTGTTTTCCTCTCCCAGCACCGCCGATACGATAGTCTGCTCATCCGGAAATGGGGTGGCTGTGGGTTCAGGCTCTGGCATGCTGGTGGGCAGATAGACTGAAGTGGCGGCAGGCCTTGCAGGGAGCGGCAGCGGAGACGGTGTCGGGGGAAGGTAAGGCGTGGCGAGCGGCACACTGGATGGTTGCCACAGCGACGGGGTTGCAGGATGATTTTCGGACCTCTGGCAGGCGGAAAATACCGTAACAAGCACAAAGATTAAGGCGAGCCATATTACTGGCCAGCGGCATCCATTCTGCCCGGACGGGACTGCGGACCGGGGACTTTGGACTGAGGACTGCGAGCATATTACCGGCCAGCGGCATCCATTCTGCCCGGACTCCGATATGTGACGGTTCGGGTTGAACTGGCTCATGCGGCAGGCATGTCCCTATGCCGGGGCCTCTCTATGTTCCGTGACACCCGCCATAAGTAATCCCAGCATCTCCTTGGTAGCCTGGCTGGCCGGCAGGGTGTCCACGATCTGTCCCCGGTACATCACCGCGATGCGATCGGAGAGGGCCATAATTTCATCCAGTTCAGCCGAGACGAGTAACACAGCACAGCCGGCATCTCGCATACGCACGATCTCTCTGTGTATGTACTCGATCGAGCCAACATCCAGCCCGCGTGTGGGTTGATTGGCGATCAGCAATTTGATCGGACGGGAAAGCTCGCGGGCTACGATCACCTTCTGCTGATTTCCTCCGGACAATTTGGATGCCGGAAGGTAAGGGCTGGGTGTGCGGATATCGAACTCCTGCACCAGTCGCCGCGCGTGTCTGTCTATTTCCTGATAGTTGAGCACTTTGTGGCGGGCGAACGGCTCGAGGTAGTAAGTGCTCAATATCAGATTGTCGGTTACCGGGTAGGAAATCACCAGCCCATAACGCTGACGGTCCTCTGGGATGTGGGCGACCCCGGCCTCGATAATATGACGTGGGGAGGCATGCGCAAGCTCATGTCCCTCAATGGCAATGCTGCCACTGAGTGGCCGCCGCAATCCGGTGAGTGCTTCGACCAGCTCGGTCTGACCATTGCCCTGCACCCCGGCAATGCCCAGCACCTCGCCGGCCTGCACGGAGAAAGAGACACCACGCACTACCTCGACGCCCCTGTCATCGGCCACGTGCAGGTTCGCGACGCGCAACACCTCCGCGCCCGGCCGTGCCGGGTCCTTGTCAACCGTGAGGATTACCTCGCGTCCCACCATCATCTCCGCCAGGTGAGCCTGGTCCGTCTCCTGGGGGCTTACCGTGCCGACAACCCGGCCGGCCCGCATCACGGTAATCCGATCGGCTACGGCGAGCACCTCTTTCAGCTTGTGAGTGATGAAGATAATGGAGACTCCCTGCGAGGCCAGTTCGCGCATGGTGCGGAACAGCTCCTCGGACTCCTGGGGCGTCAGCACGGCTGTCGGCTCGTCCAGGATGAGTATCTCCGCCTTGCGGTAGAGGGCTTTGATGATCTCCACACGCTGCTGCACACCGACAGGCAGCTCGCGGACGCGGGCGTCCGGGTTCACGTCCAACCCGTACCTTTTGGAGAGTTCCCGCACCTGCTCAGCCACCTTACGCCTGTCGAGGACTGCCCCTCGGGACGTTTCGGCGCCCAGCATGATGTTCTCGGCCACGGTGAAGACCGGGATGAGCATAAAGTGCTGATGTACCATGCCGATGCCGTGAGCAATGGCGTCTTTCGGGGTGTGGATTTCCACTCTCCTGCCGTCCAGAAAGATTTCCCCTTCGTCAGGCTCATACAGGCCGTAAATGATGTTCATCAGAGTGGTCTTTCCGGCGCCGTTCTCGCCTAGTAACGCGTGAATCTCGCCTTTGCGCAGCTCAAAATCCACGTGATCGTTGGCCAGAACACCCGGAAAGCGCTTCGTGATCCCTTGTGTTTGAAGAGCCAGCCCCATTGTCCACCCCATCGGCATTTTATTTCTCGTAAGGCACTCCATCTGCTGCAGGTGGCGTGGTCCTCCCGATGACGCCGGTCAGGATCACTATAGTCAGCAAATAGGGCACCAGGCCGACGATATAAGCCTGCTGCAGAAAGGCCCATTGAGGGGGGATCTGCTCGCGGAAAAACTGGAGATTGATCTGAAGGGCCTGAGCAGCGCCGAAGACCAGAGCTGCCGCCCATGCGCCGAAGGGCGACCAGTTGCCGAAGATCATTGCCGCAAGGGCGATGAAGCCACGCCCGTTGGTCATCAGGGGCTCAAAGGAGGGCACCGATTCAAGTGTGAAGTAGGCTCCACCCAGCCCGGCGATCAGCCCGCCGATGATGACATTGGCGTAGCGCATCCGCGAGACATTGATCCCCACTGTATCGGCGGCACGTGGATGTTCACCCACGGCGCGGGTACGCAATCCCCAGCGGGTGTAGAACAGGATAAAGTGGGTGAGCAACACAAGCAATATCGCTGCCACCGCAATGGGCTGTTGCTCGAAAATACGTCCCGCCACGGGTATGTCGGCAAGCACGGGGACGCGCAGACGGGGCAACACCCCCGGGGCATGGGGAACCTGTCCCCCGAAGATGCTGCCTTTCTCGAAGAACAACTGCCGGTTCAGAAAGCCGGAGATGCCGATGGCGAGAATATTAATCACCGTCCCGCCGATGATCTGGTCCACCTTATATGTCACGGACAGCACCGCGTGCAATAACCCCAGCAGCCCGCCGGTGAGGACGGCCACCAGGACGCCCGCAAGCAGGCTGGGCAGGGGTGCAACTCCAAGAATGGTGTTCAGGTAAATGGCAGCAAACCAGCCGAAGAAAGCAGAGGCCAGCATCATCCCCTCGATGCCGATGTTGACCACACCGGCCCGCTCGCAGTAGATACCGCACAAGGCCCCCAGCGTCAGTGGAGTGGCCACGGCGATGGTAGTGGCCAGCATGCTGACCACGATCACCAGTGGCGAGACTCTGCTTCCACCCACCAGTATCACTATACCGATGAGAATCAGGATGATCAGACCGATGAATCCCAGCCGTCGCCAGTCCACAGCTCCCCTCCTTAACCGCCCCAGCCCCGCGTGAGTACCAGCTTTTCCTCCTCGACACGGATGCGGTAAAGCCACCTGACGATGGCGTCGGCGGCCACAAAGAGGAGGATGAGGGCCTGGATCACCGAAATAACATCTACCGGAATTTGGGTGAGAAATTGCATGCGCGTGGCCCCATTACGCATCGCACCCCAGAGTAATGAAGCCAGCACCACCCCCAGAGGATGTGTCTTGCCCAGCAGCGCGATGGCAATCGCGTCGAATCCATACCCCACGGAGAAGCCCAACTCGTGGCGGTAATTGAGCGCGGTTACCTCAATCGCACCGGCCAGTCCTGCCAGCATGCCCGAGAGCATCATTGAGATGACGATGATGCGCGACACGTTCACGCCAGCATAGCGTGCCGCATCGGGATTGGCTCCGGCCGTGCGAATCTCGAACCCCAGCGTGGTCTTTTGGAGAAGCCACCACACTGCCCCTGCCACCAGCAGGGCGAGGACAAAGCCCCAATGAAAACGGTAACCAGGGAATATAGGGGGGATACGCGCGCTCTGGGCGATCTCGGGGGTACGCGCGACGACATTCAGTGGGTTGGGATCCTTCATCGGCCCGTTGAGCAGGTAACTGGTCATATTCAGAGCGATGTAGTTCATCATAATCGTGTTGATGACCTCGTGACCACCGGTGCGGGCCTTCAGCCAGCCTGGGATGGCGCCCCATATTGCGCCGGCCATCATACCTGCGCCAACCGCCAGCGGGAGATGGACGATTGCCGGTAAACTCACCCCCAACAATTCCGGCAACTTGTAGCCGATCCAGGCAGCCATAACCGCACCCAGGGCAAGCTGACCCTCTGCGCCGATGTTGAACAGCCCTCCCTTAAAGGCCAGAGCCACGGCGAGGCCGGCGAAAATATAGGGCGTGGCCCATACCGTCGTCTCGCTCCAGGCTCTGGCGGAGCCAACCGCGCCCTGGAACAGGCCTCTATAGGCTGCAAGAGGGTCACCGCCAGCGAGTAAGATGATCAGTGCTCCGACTACCAATGCGGTAAATACTGCCAGTATGGGCACTATTGCCATATTAAAAAAAGGCCTCACAGACTTGATGCGCTCGGAGGCCTTTTTCAATTCAGATATGCGCATTGTTGTACTCCCATAGAGATGGGCAGTGCGCCTGCCCCTCGCAAGTACTGGCTATATTTGTAACGTAGGGCGGGATAACTCCCGCCCTACGGGTCGTTCCCCTACGGCAGGGGTGGGCCCCCTGACCGGGCTGAAACTTCATTCAGGCTTGGCCGGCGTCACTCCGGTCTGGAGAGAGCCGTCTTTCAGGGCTTTGTCAATTTCCTGGATCCTGGCCTTGACATCCGCTGGCACCTTATCCTCGAACTCGTGGTAAGGAGCAAGGCCGGCTGCACCCACATAGTTGCCACCCTGAGGGAACTTGCCCTCTTTGGCCAATTTGATCAGCTCAAAAGTGCCTGGCGTGAGCAACTTCATCGCGCTGGTGAGCAACACTTTCTGGGCCTCAGGGACGGTGTAGTACTGATCGGTGTCAACCCCGATGGCCATCACGCCCTTCTCAGCACAACCAAGCAGTGCACCGTTGCCGGTCTTGCCGCCCGCACCGAAGACGACATCCACCCCTTTGTCAATCATCGAGAGAGCGGTAGTCTTGCCCCACTCAGGATCAGTGAAGGTCTTATCGAAGCCAACGTCGTTATGGTACACCACGTTAACTTCGATGTTCGGGTTAATGTACTTTGCCCCGGCGCGGTAACCCTCGCCGAAGCGCCAGACCGGGGGCACGGCATCGGTTCCCAACACAGCGCCGATCTTGCCGCTCTTAGACATCATAGCCGCCAGAGCACCCGCCAGGAAACCGGACTGGTCCTCAGGAAAGATCAGGCCGACGACATTAGGCACCTCGGTGCCAGGAGCCTGGAACTGATCCACGCCGATAAACTTAATGTTGGGGTATTTCTTGCCGGCTGCCTGGGTCGCCTCACCGAGTGCAAAGCCAACCGTCACGATCACGTCAAACCCGGCGTCTGCAAACTGAGCAATGTTCTTGTCATAGTCTTTTGAGTCGGTAGTCTCGATGTACTGGATCAGCGCCCCAAGTTCCTTTTCGGCCTGCTGCACTCCCTCCCAGGTGGACTGGTTGAATGATTTGTCGTCAATCTTACCCACATCGGTCACCAGACCCACACAGAAGACCTCCGGCTTGGGGCAGTCCTCAACGCTTAGCTTTGCCGGTTTCTTGGGGGCACAGCCCACCAGCATGGTCACAATAGTTATCAGGCTTGCCACTGCAAAGAGTCGCTTGAGCATTTTGATCCTCCTTCATTGTGACTATATGGTTATGGAAGCTGCATGTGGGGTTCACCAGATCAGTCAGCAGATTTTAATGTGCTCACCCCCTTTCGTCCGTCTCCCGCTCTGTGTTACGGTCACCGATACGGTCGCGGTAGCTGTGTCAACGCGGAGCGCCCGGATTCCAACCGGTTGAGCAGTTACCGGTTGCATATATTATACTAAAGCGCAGGCAAAAGACAAGCTGATGGACTCAGGTGGGTGTGTCCCAATGTTGTAGGGCAACTGCGAGCAGTTGTCCTGCAACTTTGGGAGACACCCCCCAGGTCCGTGTCTTGCCAGGTGGTTTATGGGATGGTATAATGTGTGTATGGCAGCCCGGAGAGGTAGCGTAGTCTGGCCTAACGCGCGCGCCTGGAGAGCGCGTGAGCAGAAATGCTCCGCGGGTTCGAATCCCGCCCTCTCCGCTGTCTGGGGTGGCCCCGTATCTGAAGGGGTCACCCTCGTTTTTAATCGGTCACCCCAATCCCCGTTTGCTGCCCTGACTCCGGAGGTGTGACAATGTCAACTCTGAAACTCGGTCTGGTGGGTGCCGGATTCGTGGCACGGTTTCATTGTCGGGCGTTGAAGCAGGTGCGAGGTGTAGAAGTCGCCGGCATTACCTCACGTACTTCCGCCAGCGCCGAAGCGCTCGCCAGCATGGTCAGAAACAGCGGCCTGGGTGAGGGCGTCGTCTATACCAGCATAACGGAGATGGCCGATCATGTAGATGCCATCGCCATCTATGCGCCCAACTTCGCACGCGTGGAGATCGTCGAGGAGATCGTGGAGGCCGTGAAGAGGGGAGCGGCGCTCAAAGGCGTCATCTGTGAGAAGCCCCTGGCGCGAAACGTCAGAGAGGCGCGCCGGATGGTCGAGCTGGTCGAGGAAGTCGGCCTGAGGACGGCTTATTTTGAGAATCAAATCTTTATGAAGCCGGTCCGCGCTCAACTGGCACAGCTTGAACCGCTGCAACGCACGATGGGCCCGCTCGCACTGGCGCGTTCGGCAGAGGAGCACGGTGGCCCACACGAAGCCTGGTTCTGGGACCCGGTGCGCCAGGGAGGCGGTACCTTGTGCGACATGGGATGCCACAGCATTGCGGCAGGCTGGTACGTGCTGACCCCGGCGGGCAGGCCCCCGACATTTCTGGAGCCAATCGCTGTCTCCGCTGAATGTGCGCTGCTTAAGTGGGGACTGCCCAGGTGGAGAGAGGTGCTGTTGAAGCGATTCGGGGTTGACTACGCCAGGACGCCCGCCGAGGATTTTGCCACGGGCATGGTGACTTACCGTAACCCGGAGACCGGCCAGATTGTCAAAGCCCAGTTCACCAACTCCTGGATGTTCGAGAAACAGGGCCTCAGGCTCCTCATGGACGGGATGGGTCCGGGTTACGCTTTCGAGATCAACTCGCTCAATTCGGCGCTTCAGGTCTTTATCGCCGATGTGGCTGCCGAGGCGGTCGCCGATGCGGAGCTGGCGCTTGAAAAGGCCACCGCTTCCCGTGGACTGCTGGCAGTCCAGTACAACGAACCCGATCTCTACGGCTACACGGACGAGAACGAGGATGCCCGAGATGCATTCCTGGCCGGTCGCGATGGCTTTCTCCCGTGGAGCTATGGCCTGGAGATCACCAGGCTGGTGATGGCTGCCTATATGTCCGCCGAGCGGCAAAGGACGGTGGACCTGACCAACCCGGCCATTCAGCAGGAGCTGGAAACCTATGTACCGCTCATCCAGCAGGGGAGAGGTGCAGAGGTGCTTTATGCGGCTGGCAGGAAATGAGAGCGGATCACGGTGAGTTAGTATGGAAGCGTTCCTGTCCATTCTTGAATCCGGGCGTATCATCGTCGCCGATGGGGCAATGGGCACAATGTTGCAGGCGGCAGGTCTGCCCATCGGCATGTCCCCTGAAGCCTGGCTGCTGGAAAATCCCGACGCGGTGATGAGTGTTCATCGTGCTTACGTGGAAGCCGGTGCTGAACTGATATTGACCTGTACCTTCGGGGGAAACCGCGTGCGCCTGGAGCGCAGCGGCCTCTCCGCAAGAGTGGCCGAGGTCAACCGCCGGGCCGTCGAGATCGCACGCAGCGCCGCCGATGGGCGGGCCTGCGTCGCCGGTGACATAGGCCCACTGGGAGAGCTGCTTGCTCCCCTGGGTAAGCTCACCTGCGAGGACGCGGTGATGATCTTCGCCGAGCAGGCGCGGGCGCTGGCAGAGGCGGGAGTGGACCTGCTCTACATCGAGACGATGGCCGACCTGAACGAGGCTCGCGCTGCCGTCGAAGGGGCACGCCAGGCCGATGACCGTATTCCCATCACCGTCACCCTCTCCTTTGACAAGCACGGGCGGACGAATATGGGAGTGCGTCCTGAACAGGCGGCCGAGGCATTGCTCAAAATGGGCGTGGCCGCCGTTGGGGCGAACTGTGGCCATTCACTGGAGATGACACTGGAAGCGCTGGAGAAGATGCATGCGTATGCCCCCCAGGCGGCTCTGATCGCCAAACCAAACGCAGGCCTGCCGCGCATGGTGGAACGTCGTGAGGTGTACGATGCCACACCGGAGGTAATGGCCGATTATGCGCTGAAGTATATCGCCGCGGGAGCGCGCATCGTGGGTGGGTGCTGCGGCTCAACCCCAGAGCACATCAGGGCCATTGCCAGGGCAGTGAAGTGATGGCCATCCCCGATGAAGATACAATCACTTCACTCTGCGCTTCCGTAAACTTTGCCGATCCTCAAACATCCAGGCGGGCGCTGACGCGCCTTGCCGCCGACCCTCGCACCGGGCCACTCCTGGGCATGCTGCTCCCTCACCTCCTGGTCAGATTGCCCGAGGCAGCCGACCCGGACCTGGTGGTGATCAATTTTGAGCGTTTTCTGTCCGGCGCTGCCGGCAGGGCCTTGCCTCTCGCTTTGCTGGCGGACAATCCGCGCGCCATTGAGATACTGGTCTCTCTGTTCGCAGGGAGTCAGTTCCTCACCGAAATCCTGCTCCGCAACCCCGAATACCTTGATGGTCTGGTGGAGCACAGAAGTCTGGCCCGGCTCAAGAGCGTCGAACAGCTTCAGACGGAAGCCCACAGAGCGCTCGCCTCGCTGGAAAGCGACGATTTCACCCTCCGGCTCGATGCTCTCAGGCGTTTCCAGCGCCGTGAATTGTTGCGCATCGGTACCTGTGACCTCCTGGGGCTGCTGGACCTCCCCTCCGTGGCCCTGCAACTCTCCAACCTGGCCGAGAGTCTGGTGCGCGTTTCCCTCTCGGTCGCCGCTGCCAGCCTCAACGCAGGGACAGAAGGCTTCGCAGTGATAGCGCTGGGCAAGCTTGGAGGGCAGGAGCTGAACTACAGCTCGGATATAGACCTCCTGTTCCTGACGTCGTCATACACAGAAGGTCGCCGACGCCTTTGCGAAAGGTTAATAGATGTACTGGCACGTGTCACGGGAAATGGTTTCCTCTACCGCGTGGATATGCGGCTCCGCCCGTGGGGACAGAACGGTGCATTGCTCTCATCGCTCAGTGGATACATGACCTATCTTGAGGAACATGCCCGCCTGTGGGAGAAACAGGCTCTGCTTAAGGCACGGCAGATCGCAGGCGATACGGAGGTTGGTGAGGAATTTCTCCATCGGGTGGAACATATGCTGTTCGCCCGGGCGCACCCTGCTACCGTCGAAGCGATCCGTGGCAGCGTGTACGACATGAAGGAACGCATAGAAGCATTCCTGCGGGAGCATGGGCGTGAGTGGGGCGAGATTAAGCTTGGTGAAGGCTCGATCCGCGACGTAGAGTTCGTGGTGCAATACCTCCAGCTTGTCCACGGTGCGGAGTATCCTGCCGTGCGCTGCCACAACACGCTTGAGACACTGAACCGGCTGACCAGACTGGGCCTTATCACGGCAGAGGAATGGCGTATCCTCACCGAGGGGTATACATTCATGCGCACAGTCGAGCATTACCTCCAGATAGCGCACTATCGCCAGACACATCAGTTGCCTTGTGATACCGCTTCACTGGTCAATCTGGCGCGCCGGCTTGGTTTTAACGAATGTCCTGGTGCGAACGCTGCTGCCGGCTTCCTGGCCCGTTGCGAAGAGCATCGCGCAGCGATTCGCGCCGTTTACCTCCGACATCTGGGAAAACAGGGTGACAGGGCAGTGAGAGCTAACCAGAGGCAGGCAGAAGAAAATGGTGTCTCTTTTATCTCCTCACACATCGCTCGTATGGACCCATCTTATGCTGATGCGTTTGGTGCAGAGGAGATTGCAAGGCATGCCGCGCTCGCCGGGCAGCTCGACGAAGAGCACCTGGTGCGTGTAGAGGCGGTGCCGCTGGATGAAGATGGCTGCTGGCGTGTGACTATCGTGGGGTATGACTATCCTGGCGAGTTGTCCCTGATCTGTGGCCTGCTGTTTGTTTACGGGTTCACCATCTGCGACGGCAACGTATTCACTTATGAGCCGGCCTCAAGTGAGACGGGTCGGGAGTCCCTGCGCAAGATTGTGGATGTCTTTACCGTACGTCAGGTGCGCGGGGAGGCAGAGGCTGAAGTATGGGCACACTACACCGCAGAGTTGACCGAACTGTTGCGCCTGATGCATGCCGGCCTGAGGCGTGAAGCCCGAGGCAGGCTCGCCAAACGGGTAGCCGCCGCGTTTCATAAGACGGCGACAACCGCCCCGGTACTCTATCCGGTGGATATAGAGATAGACAACACCACCAGCGCGAAATACACCGTGCTGCACATTGATGCCCCCGATACGGTGGGCTTCCTGTATGAACTGACCAATGCACTGGCTTACAATCGCATCTACATAGCGCGCGTGACGGTCGAGACGGTGGGCAGTCGTGTGCGCGATACGCTCTACGTCACCGATGCCGGTGGCCAGAAGATCACCTCGCCTGAGAAGCAACGCGAGCTGCGTGCAGCCGTGGTGTTGGTAAAACATTTTACGCACCTGCTTCCCCATTCCCCCAATCCTGAGGCTGCACTGTTACATTTCCGCGAGTTTATCGGCGAGCTATTTCGCCGTCCTGAGTGGCCCGATGAGCTGGCCTCGTTAGGTCGCCACGAGGTCTTGTATGCGCTGGCGCGTCTGCTGGGCGTCAGCGATTTCCTGTGGGACGATTTTCTGCGCATGCAATACGCAAATCTGTTCCCCGTCGTGCGCGACCCGGATGCACTGGAAAGCGCCAAATCCCGGGCGCAGTTGCAGGCAGAGCTGGAAGCTGCTCTGGCGCAGGTACACGCCAGTGCACAGCCCCCCTCTGATGATGCTCCCTGGCGCACGGTGATCAATGCTTTCAAGGACCGCGAGATGTTCCGCATAGATATGCGGCATATCCTGGGGCATACACAGGAGTTCTGGGAATTCGCCGAGGAACTCACTGCACTGGCCGAGGTTGTGGTCAATGCAGTCTATCACCTGTGCCACGAGGACCTGCGTACTGTATACGGTACGCCATGTCTGGAGGATGGTCAGATCAGCGAGATGGCGGTGTGTGCACTGGGAAAATGCGGGGGGCGCGAGCTTGGGTTTGCCTCGGATATCGAGCTGATGTTTATTTACTCTGGCAACGGCGAGACCACCGGCCCCAAAGTGATCACCACGGCTGAGTTTTACGAAAAATTGGTGCAGCATTTCACCAGCGCCATCCGGACCAGGCGGGCGGGGATATTTGAGATAGATCTGCGTCTGCGGCCTTACGGTAGTGCAGGGAGCATGGCGGTGTCCCTGGAATCCTTCCGCCGTTACTTTGCGCCGGATGGGCCGGCCTGGCCATATGAGCGCCAGGCACTGGTCAAGCTACGTCCTATCGCTGGCAACCAGGGGCTGGGTCAGCACATCGTGGAGCTGCGCGATCAGTTTGTCTATACCGGCGAACCGTTCAATGTGCAGGCGATGCGGGCCATGCGCGAGCGGCAGTTACGGCACCTCGTCGTGGGCGGCACTTTCAATGCCAAGTTTAGCCCCGGCGGATTGTTGGATGTGGAGTATCTCGTGCAGGGTTTGCAGATCACTCACGGCCACCGCGATCCCAGCCTCCGTTCAACCAATACTCGCGAGGCGATGGCCGCGCTGGCACGGGCCGGTATTCTCTCGCCGGACGATTACACGCGGCTGCGCAAGGCTCATACCTTCCTGCGCTGGCTGATAGACGGCCTGCGTATGGTGCGAGGCAATGCTCAGGACCTGACCGTCCCTCCCCCTGAGAGCGAGGAATTCGCCTTCCTGGCCCGCCGCCTGCGGTACGGCAACGATGTGGCTCGCCTGCGTGAGGACCTTGAGTATCACACTGCAAACGTGCGAGAACTCAGTTCCCGCCTGTTGTGAACCTCACAGACTCCCCACCGCCTCGACGGCAGTGTCGTAGAACTTGAACAAGGGGACGAAGCCGGCCAGGTCCATCACATCTTTAATCCTTTGGGGCACGCCGACGAGTACCAGCTCCCCCCTGTTCCATTTTTTGCAGGTCTTTTGTGTGCTGATCAGCACCCGCAGGCCGGCACTGGAGATGAAATCCACACCACTCATATCGAGCACGATCTTGAAGCGCCCCTGTTCAAGGATAGACTCGAGTGCTTTTGACAGTTGCGGCGAGGTGTTGCTATCAATACGGCCGGTGACCTTGACCAGGTCGCAACGTTTAAACTGCTCGGTAGTGACTTCCATATGAGAACTCCTTAACGCTCATCCTGGGTGACGGCTTTTTCTGGGGGAGCCGATGGCTGGGGTTGGGGGCCGGTGACAACGCGAAATCCGATTCGGCTCGAACGGTAGTCGGGTCTGGCCTGTTCCCGGGAAAAGCAGCGGGCATCCTCCGCCCTGAAGTTCCATGAGCCTCCGCGCAGGATCACCTGGCCGCCCGGAGTCCGGGAAGCGGTCCACTCCCACACATTTCCGGCACAGTCAAGCAGCCCGTAGGGGCTGGCACCGGCGGGGTAGACGCCAACAGGGGTTGTGCTCCCTATCCCGCTTTCACGTACGTTGGCCTTTTCAGGATCAAACTCATTCCCCCAGGGATAGATGCGCCCATCCTCGCCCCGCGCAGCCTTTTCCCATTCCTCCTCGGTCGGTAATCGCACGCCGGCCCATCGGCAGTAGGCCAGGGCATCCTCGAAGCTGACCAGAACTACGGGATGGTTGGCCTTCCCTTCCGGGTAAGTGCGTTTACGAGGGTCCCAGTTGTAAGGCTCGGCCCACGCCTCGGCAACGTAGGGCACCGGGTAAGAGGGGACGGCAGCCAGGAAGCGGGCATACTGTAGATTGGTGACCGGGTAGCGGCCGATGCGATAAGCCATCACGTAAGTCTCTGTTCCTTCCTCTCCCTGCCTGAATTCGCCGCCCGGCACATTTACCATCTCGTCGAAGTCGCGGGGGTCCCCCAGGTAGGCCAATGCGGTGCCCGCGGAGATACGCTCCGAAGTTGGAGTCTCTGCTCCTGGCTCCAGCAGGCGCACCAGCGCCGTTACGTAGGCGTCCTTCTGTCCCTCCGACTGCACGGTTGCCACGGCGGAGCGGATGCGGGTGGGATCGTTGCTTAACAGGTCGCGCCAGAGACGGCCCGCCTCCAACTCCGGTTTATGTCTCACCTCTTCACTGGTGGTGCGGGTCAGATAGATGTAAGCGTTAATCTGGGCACGCGTCAGAGAGGCCAGAAACGGCTCTACCCGCAGCATTTGTAGCAGTGGCTTATGGCGCAGGTACTTCTCCAGCAATGTTGTGGTTTCTCCAGATGCCCCGGCCGGCGTTGGGATGAGTTGCTGTGTTCTTCCTCCTTCGCGTGCTGCCCGCTCCAGGTCTTGAATCAGGTTCGGATACTCGAGCAGATCTTCGTAGAGGTCACGGTAACGGGCCTGGATCACCACCATCTTCGCCAGCAGTTCCGGCACCACCGGCTCCATCGAACCGGCCTCCACCCGTCGTTCAGAGAGTTTGAGCAGCAGGCGGAGGATATTCAGGGCGCGCTTGACTACGCGGGGATTCGGTTCCAGCCCCAGCGCCATAATCCTTTTACATCCGGCCGGTAACTGAGGATCGAGCGAGTCAATGAAGTTGAAAATCTGCTCCTCCTCAAGCGGGGGCAGATGGAACGGCAACTGCACAATTTTCTCAAGGTAGCTCTGACCGGTGACAGGGATGGTGTCCTCGTGTTTCGTCTCTCCGCCCAGGTAGCTGGCGTACTGGACACGCACCACCCGCTCAATCACATCTCTATCCACGGCGATCAGGAAAGCGCAGCCCTTGACATCCAGGAACAGCTTGATGGCCTCCAGCACTTCCACCGCCCGGTTCGGCATACAGCGGTCGAGATCATCCACGAAGACAACGAGCAGGCCGTTACGGCTCCACACATACTCCCGTACCAGATGCGCAAATCCGCCCTGGAATTCCTCGAGGAGCGTCAACTGGCGGCGATAGACCTCGGTGCGCTCCCGCTCGAACGCTGCGACGATGTCCTCGAGCGTTCCCATCTCACCCTGCAGCAGCTTGAGCAACTCGATCAGGGTGGCCGGCGCAGGCATTAACGAGAGCCCCAGGCGCAGTGCTCCTTTGCCCAGTTTAGGCCAGTCAATCTGGATTGAGCCGCTCTCCGTCCGCTGTACGTCTGTGTACAGGCGCATACGCCAGTCCTCGATCTGCCGGGCATCCTCCTGGCTGAGCTGCTCGCTCTCCAGTCCTTCCAGAACTCGCAGCAACAGCGCTCGCCACAGAGCGCCCTGGTCACGCTCATACTGCCAGGCGTTGAACCACACAACCCGTGCCCAGCGATGGCCTGCTGTACGCCGCTCGAGCAATTGCCCGGCGATCAGTCGCATCAGGCTGGTCTTGCCGCTCCCCCATGGGCCGAAGATGCCAATGGTGATAGGGGTATCCGCGGTAAGCACCACCTCGCTCAGGACATCCGCATAGTGGGAGAAGCTCAGCCGGTCGTAAGTAGCGTCCAGGATCGGCTGATCGTTCCACAAATTGTAGACTGGCATATCCATTACCTCTGGTATGCTCTATAACCGGGTAGAAAAAGTGGGAGTGGGTGGTGTTTTTCAGGAACGGTTGTGGCAACCGGGTACCTCAGGGCAGGAAAGCTGGAGGTGCACATTATAGCTGAGGCTGATTAAGGATTCGCGAGATGCCGAGGGACAGATTTGAACTGTCGACTCCCTGATTTTCAGTCAGGTGCTCTACCAGGCTGAGCTACCTCGGCATGGAACAGGTCGCTTAGATTCTACCACACCCCCCAGATTTGTGCAAGCGCGAGGCCTGCCTTTCGGATGTGTTCCAAAGTTTCCCTCGCAGGAGAACCGCTCAAAGTTATCCTGCGAAACGGGCTCCCGACAATTCTGGGACGCCCTCGCCCTCCCTCCGGGTGTGTCCCAATTTTGCCGGACCTGGTCACTTTGTAGGACAACTGCTCGCAGTTGTCCTACAACTTTGGGACACACCCCTCCCTCCGGCCGATTTGACAAAGCGCCCCTTTTGGGGTATATTTTGAGTCGTACCTTTCCAAATAAAAACGCCCTCCGCGGTGGTCACGGCACCGACAGAGGGCCGTCTCCACGCCGGCACGGACGGCGCGGAGGTCGCCCATAGCATACCACAAAAGGCGGCTCCCGTCAATTCCCGGCGGGGCCGCCTTTTCGTTCCCTGTGTCCTACCCGAAAGGAGCACCGATGGATTCCACCGCTTCAGGGGACCGGGGGTCCCTCCGGAATTTCTCCGTCCTCCTGCCATCCCGCCCGGACGTCTTCTCCCATCTCTTCACCACCCGTCCCCTGTCTTCCCTGGGGGAGGTCCACCGGCTGCTCCGGACTCCTTAAAAATCCAGCGGGCTGCGCACCGCCAGACCGCCGCGCTGGAGAACGTGGGTGAACTCCTTGTGAAAGGGGGTGGTGGTATTGCCAGAATTTTGCTGTTCAGGTGGATGATGTCATAATTGCAGCACAATTCCTGTAGTTGTCACAAATTTGCTGTTTAGGTGGACGGTTGCCAGATATAAGCCGTTACACTGCGATCGTCAACCTAATCCCATGTTAGCCGCCATTTGAAGCAGAGATGAATGAGCAATTGCCTCTATACTCTCTGTCGTTGACCTCGCATATAGCGGTGGAGAGATGTTCGAACTCCTGGGACTGTGTCTGGAGAAAGCGGGCTTCAGGGCAGACCTGCGAAGCGTGGCATTGACAGATGTCGTGGAGACAAGAGCTCATTCACAATAAGACGGAGGATGTTTCTCTCCCAAGCCCATCGTTCTTATGAGCGCTTAGGCTGCTGCCATTGCCGAATGGCGACGGTCTTGGGCCTGCAGGTTTGCAAATCCAGAGATGGTACGGAAAGCCTCCTCATAGATGTCCAGATGACAGCGAAAACGGTCTGCCAGGATATGCCAGTT